>Ga0065165_1001118_pt1 | contig 31690 bp, 30 predicted proteins | sample AraplaMF_Cvi_mMF_FD_63813 | JGI IMG/M metagenome (GOLD analysis project Ga0065165, IMG submission 63813) | Arabidopsis root microbial communities from the University of North Carolina, USA - plate scrape MF_Cvi_mMF (version 2) (version 3) | ecosystem: Host-associated > Plants > Roots >... | reverse complement strand
GATGATCGGAACGGGCTATGTGGGACTGGTGTCCGGAGCCTGCTTTGCGGATTTCGGTCACGACGTCACCTGCGTCGACAAGGACGAGAAGAAGATCGCGGCCCTTCATCGCGGCGAGATTCCGATCTACGAGCCCGGCCTCGACGAACTGGTGGCAGCCAATGTCAAGGCCAAGCGGCTCGACTTCACCACTGATCTGTCGAAGCCCGTCGCGGACGCCGATGCCGTCTTCATCGCGGTCGGCACGCCGTCGCGCCGCGGCGACGGTCACGCCGATCTGTCCTATGTCTATGCCGCCGCGAAAGAGATCGCGCAATCGCTGTCCGGCTTCACCGTCGTGGTGACCAAGTCGACCGTGCCTGTCGGCACCGGCGATGAAGTCGAGCGCATCATTCGCGAGGCCAATCCCAAGGCCGACGTCGTCGTCGCTTCGAACCCCGAATTCCTGCGCGAGGGTGCGGCGATCCGCGACTTCAAGTTTCCCGACCGCGTCGTGGTCGGCACCTCCGACGAGCGCGGCCGCAAGGTGATGGGCGACATCTATCGTCCGCTGTCCCTGAACCAGGCGCCGCTGATGTTCACCGCGCGCCGCACCGCCGAGATGATCAAATACGCCGCGAACGCCTTCCTCGCGACCAAGATCACCTTCATCAACGAGATCGCGGACCTCTCCGAGAAAGTCGGCGCCAACGTGCAGGAGGTCGCGCGCGGCATTGGCCTGGACAACCGCATCGGCACCAAATTCCTGCACGCCGGTCCCGGCTTCGGCGGCTCGTGCTTTCCGAAGGACACCAAGGCGCTGATCAAGATCGCGCAGGACTACGACGTGTCCTTGCGCATCGTCGAATCCGTGCTGGCGGTCAACGAGAACCGCAAGCGCGCGATGGCGCGCAAAGTGAGCCAGGCGCTCGGCGGCAATCTGCGCGGCAAGACCATCGCGGTGCTCGGCCTCACCTTCAAGCCCGATACCGACGACATGCGCGATGCGCCGTCGATCCCGCTGGTGACAGGCCTGATTGACATGGGCGCGAAAGTAAAGGCTTTCGATCCCGTCGGCATGGAGCAGGCCAAGGGTGAGCTGCCCAACATCATTTATTGCGAGGATGCCTATTCCTGCGCGCAAGGTGCCGACGCGGTCGTCGTCGTCACCGAATGGACCCAGTTCCGCGGCCTCGATCTCGACCGGCTGAAGGCGACCATGGCCCAGCCCGTCGTGGTCGATCTCCGCAACATCTTCAGCCCGCAGGACATGGCCGCCGCCGGCTTCACCTATGAGAGCGTCGGCCGGTCGTCCGAGGCCTAGCAGGTCATTCCGAGCTAATATTCGCCCGCCCCATTCAGGGGCGGGCGAAATCGTCTCCGATGCGATATGATTTGATCGCGCGACGCCGCCGGACCTTGGCAAGTCACTTGATAACTTACTTGGTAACTGACTTGGCAAAGTGACTTGGCCCGTCAGCTTTGCCGCCGCCATGGAGATGGTCATGACCGACGACACGCATACGATCCGAAGCGGCGAGCTCACGGCGATCATCCAGGCGCAAGGCGCCGAGCTGTGCTCGCTGAAAGACGGCAGCAGCACCGAATTCATCTGGCAAGCCGGGCCGGAGTGGCAGCGCCATGCGCCATTGCTGTTTCCGATCGTCGGTCGCCTTGTCAATGACGAGATGCGGCACCTCGGCAAGTCCTACCGGATGACCCAGCACGGCTTTGCGCGCGACAGCCGCTTTGCGTGGGGGAAGCGAGGTGAGCGCAGCTGCGCCCTGGTGCTTGAGGACAGCGACGCGACACGCGCGCTTTATCCGTTCGCGTTCCGCCTGACGGCTACCTATACGATCGACGACGCCGGTCTCGATCTCTCACTGACGATCGTCAACACCGGCGGCGAGACATTGCCGGTGTCGCTCGGTGGCCATCCCGCTTTCAACTGGCCGCTCCAGGCCGGCGTACCGAAGGAAAGCTACGCGCTGACGTTCACACACGAGGAGCCGTCTCCGGTTCGCCGTGTCGAGGGCGGATTGCTGCTCGGGGCCTCGGATCCGAGCCCGGTTCGGGGCACGGTGCTTCCCTTGTCGGAATCCCTGTTCACCAACGACGCCGTCATCCTCGATCCCGTCAACAGCCATGCGGTCCGCTATGCGGCTGGGCAGGGCGCCGGGCCCTGGCTCAAGATGTCATGGCGCGGCTTTCGCGAACTCGGCGTCTGGTCGAAACCGACGGGCGCACCGTTCCTCTGCATTGAACCCTGGCGCGGCTATGCCAGCCCCAGGGATTTCGACGGAGAGTTCAGCGACAAGCCGGGCCTGATGCATCTCGCGCCCGGCGCGGAAGAAGAGCTGTCGTACCGGATCGAGGTGGGATCGTCCTGAGGCCGTTCACGCGCCGGCGCTGCGGCCGTTCAGGACAACGCCTGTCGCCGTGATGGGCTCCGCATGCGCGGCCTTGGCCTTCGAAGCGGTCAGGCGATTCGCAAAATCCTGCGCGTGCCGCTCGACCAGGTGCCATGTCGCGCGCGCGACGAGATAGCTGAGCGCGGCGGTGGCGACATAGGCGATCAGCAGCGAGACCGGTCCGTCCGCGAGCGGCCAGATCTGGCGCAGGCCCAGGATCACCGCGAAGTGCGACAGGTACATCGAATAGGAATTGCGGCCGAGGGCTTCCAGCGGCTTCCAGCGGATCGCGAAGTGGATGCAGCCGGCAACACCGGCGCCGAGCACCAGATTGATCATCAGATAATTGAATTCGTGCGAACTGGTCGTGCGATCGGCGACGAACGACAGCGCAATGAAGATTGCGAGGATCGCGGCGTCCGATTTGGCAAAGCCGTCGCGCAAGCCGAAGAACAACGCGCATCCGACGAGGAAGACGGGAAGCTGGTTCAGGAAGCTGATATGCAGCGCGCTCCAGACGAAGGCGGCGTGGTCCGATCCATAATAGGCCGAGAACAGCGCGAACGCCCATGGCTTGAACAGGCAGACATTGACGAGGTGCAGCGCGATCGCCAGCGCGAGATAGAGATGACGGCGGGATCCGAACGCGGTGATCACGAATGGGAAGATGAGATAGAAAGTCATCTCCGCCGCGATCGACCAGTCCCCCGGCACTACGCTGTTGATGCTGTCGGGCCAGAAGCCGTGCAGGAAGGCCGCGCTCAGGATCACCTGAAGCGGGCCGATGCCGTCGGGCGCGTTGGCGCTCGGGCCGGTGCCGTTGACGAAAAGGTAGAGCGGGATCGCGAGCCAGAACAGCGGTGCGATACGCAGGAAGCGGCGGATGTAGAATTTGCGCGTCGGATGGGTTTCGGTGCGCCGCGTCCACATCAGGCACATCGTCATGGCGCTGACGAAGTAGAACACGTTGACGCCGGTCCAGCCGCACATGAAGGCGTAATCGACGGCGTGGATATTCGAAGGAAAGGATTGTGAAACGTGGATCGCCATCACGCCCACGATGGCGAGGCCGCGCAGGACGTCGAGGCTGTGCGATCGGCTGAAGTGCGTTGCGCCGTCCCCGGTTCGACCGGCAACTGGCCGGATCTGCCCCTGCATCACGCCTGCTCCGTGGTTTGCCGTCTGCAAGCGAGGACCATAGCGGCGCGGCCGGCTTTTCCGAAGCTAAACGCCTTCTTTACGTTAACCGGCGGTTGAACCCGCGTTGCGGCAAGCGGATCCCGACGTGCTCCGGCGGCAACGATGCGCTGGGTGAGAATTGTGGGGCAGTTCATACTTAATGCTTCAATACCGTGACCAATATTGTTTGGGCAGCACAACACGCCTACTATTCCAGCAGGCAATTCGGGGGCTCGAACCAGTCGTGAATGTTCGTTCACAGGACGGCGCCTTGCGCGACGACTTGAATTTTCAGGCCGGGCCGCAGGCACACAGGACATCCAGCATCGTGACTGAATCCGCACCTCAGGAAGTGCGTCCCGCGGGCCGTGAGCGGCTGATCGTCGTCGAGGACGATCCGGTGACGCGGACCATGCTGGTCGGCTATTTCAGCGAGAACAATTTCGACGTGGTCGGCGCCGGCTCCTGCTCGGAATGCCGCCAGGCCCTGCGGGCGCGCGCCGATCTGGTTTTCCTCGACGTGCAGTTGCCGGACGGCGACGGCTTCGAGCTCGCCAAGGAGATCCAGGCGACCAGCAACGCGGGCATCATCTTCGTAACCCGCCGCGACACCGACGTCGATCGCATCCTCGGCCTCGAGATCGCCGGCGACCATTACGTCACCAAGCCGATCAATCTGCGCGACCTGCTCGCACGTGCCCGCAGCGTGCTGCGGCGGCGCTCGATCGACCGCAAGGCGGCGCGCAACCACAATTCGATCGCCTTCGGCGACTGGATCATCGACCTGACGCGGCGCGAGCTGCTCGGCGGCGACGGCAAGCCGGTCGCGCTGACGCGTGCCGAATTCGACCTGCTCGCCGCGCTGGTCGGCGCCGACGGCCGGCCGCTCAGCCGCGACTATCTGATCGAGGTCGTCAGCAACCGCCAGGCCGAGGTCGATATCCGCACGGTCGATGCGCTGGTGGCGCGGCTGCGCCGCAAGCTGATCGGCAGCGGCACCCCCGTGATCGCGACGGTCACCGGCGTCGGCTACAAGCTCGCGCTCAGCGAGCGGCTTTAGCTGCAATCGGGCCGCCGCGCGTCAGCGCGCTGCGACCCTTTGCCATTTCGCTTCGATGCGCGCCTTGATGAGCCTGATCCGGGCCTCATGCGCCGCCCAATAGGCGCGGCTCGCCGCAGCCGTGCCTTGACGGAAGCGTGCATAGACCTCCTTCGGCCGCGACGGCCCCTTCGGGCCGCGCGCGGCGCTCGTCGTCGCCACCACCGTCGCGGGGACTGGAGCCGGCGCCGGGGCAATTGCTGCGCCGGTCACCACGGGCGAGTTCATGGCGAGCAGATGGTTGCGCGCACGATTGCAATAGACTTGCGAACGGGGAGTCATCGTCTCCTCGCCGTGACCGGCCCGATACTTCATCAGGGTACGGCAGAGGTCTCCGCCCGACAGGCGCCACGCGCGGGCGAGATAGACCACGCCGTAGTGAATGTTGACGTCCGGCTTGGCCAGCTCTTCGGTCGTCCCCCGAAATCCGAGCATCGCCGCGGTCTCAGGCCGCACCTGCATGAGCCCGACTTCGCCGACGCTGCCGACGACGCTCGAATTGTAGCCGCTCTCGACGAAGATGACGGCGTCGGCGAGATCGGCCGGCAAATTCGCCTTGCCGGTTTCAGAATCGACGATTCTTCGGATCTCGGCGCGTGACGCCGAGGTCTCCGCGGCACCAAGCTCTGGTGCACGGACCGTGCTCGCGGTGGAGAGCTCGGCGTCCCCCGCACGGGCGCAGCTCGATGCCATCACGAGCGCGGCGGCCGCGACGTTTCTCCACGTCGCCCCAGTTCTGAAGTGAGCTCGGTTCCGCGGCATAGGCACCAGATAGCGCGGGTGCGTTAATAAACTGCGGTCGCCGCGGAGCAGGCTGTTCCAGAGCAGGTATATCCACTCAGGAGACGCAACCTCAGGCCGGTAGCTGCACCGGGAAAAACATGACAAGCTGCCTTCTTTATTGGCAGGCGGGGCAACGCTGCGCCGCGCTGCACTCATTCAATTGCAGATGCCGTTTCGGTCTGGCTAGCGCCCTCGTACTTTCCAACCTGATGTCGAACGGGCGCAACCATCCTGCGGCATGGTTCCAGTCGGAGTTGCTCCATGTCTGATGCAGTCAATCACGCAAGTCTCGGGACGAACATGGTCACCGAAGAGTACAGCGTCGCCAGGACGCCGTTTGGCGACCGCGCCTTTGCCTTCGTCTACCTGACGCTGGTCGGCGTTGCGATGGCCGGCTGGCTCTATGCCATTACCCATGCGGCGCTGGCCGCCGTGCGCTGGGTCATCGGCTAAAGAGCAAGGTGGGAGATCTTGATCACCGCGCAGATGATCATTCCCCAAAGCGCGAAGTTGATCTGCAACGCCGCAGTCATTGCCAGTCCCCGGTGCTTCCTGTCGCAGTCTCATTCTTGATGACGCGAGCCGCTCCTGCTCGGCGCAGGCAAGTTCGCATTCGACCGGAGGCGAACATTGGGCAAGGCCGCGCTTGGCGCAATCCGTATGGTTACGGCTCGACGCTGTTGTCCCGGCATGGACGCACTCGCACGCTTTGCTTGGCGATGAGCCTCTATCGCGCGCGGGCGCTCTGGTCCGTGAGCGTTCTTTGCACAGGGCCAACCAGCCGGTCGTCGACCGCATAGAGCGTGCAGGCCGGCGACCATTTCGTGCAGGCGCCGAGCGAATCCCGCTCGGCGTCGTCGGTGGTGCTCCGGCCCGAACGCCAGCCGTAACCGCCGTTCGGCGACACCGCAAAGGCCTTGTGCGGCGTGGTGCTGGCGAGATAGCGCGCGAACTCGGCCCGCGCTGCCGCGTTGAGCTGGCCCGGCGGCGGCAGCGGATCGGGCGGGCTCAGGATGTCATGGCCGAGCCCGTGCTCGCGCAGGAAGGCATCGACATAAGGTGTCCATTGCGGGCGGCCGACCACGGAATAGAGGTAGTGGCCGTCGTCGCCGTAAGGCGCCGCCGCGATGAACTTTGCATTGCCGCCATTGGTGCGAAACCCGTCATAGAGCCTGCGGGCGAGCGCGGGGCCGAAGAACAGATCGTTGGTCGCGTAGACCCATAGCATCGGCACGCGCGAGGTCTTGCCGAAGCTGGCGAAGGCCTGCACCAGGCCGGCCTCGTTGCAGACGTCGCCGTCGTCGCGCGAGCCGCGGCCGCCGGCAAAGCTGATCGCGGCAACGAGACCCGCAGGTGCCTGCGCGGTCAGCGCGACGGTGGCGAGCCCGCCGGCGGAATGGCCCGCCGCGATCATGCCTGAGGTCGTGACGTCGCTCCGGCGCGCCATCGCATCGATCGCCGCGCGCAAATCCGCCACCGCGACCGCCGCGGCCGGCAGGTACGCGGCATTGGCGCAGCCGCCGACGCTGTCGACGCGCCCGCCCGGCGAGGTGCCGTAGCCGCGCCGCATCACGATCAGCGCAGCAAAGCCGCGCCGGGCATATTCCAGCGCAATGCCGTAATATTTGTGTGCCGACATGGTCGCGCGGTCGTCAAAGCTGCGCGGCGAGCCGTGGCTGAGCAACGCGAGCGGATAGCGCTTCGTCCCCGCCGGCCGCACCAGGAACCCCTCCAGCCCCTGCGGCCCGGCCTCCGCCATCGGGATGCGCAGGTCTTCGGTGTAGAACTCCGCAGCGCGCACCGGTGCGCCGGCCAAGACGAGGCCGGCGATCAGCCGGAGCAGCTTGCGCGAAAGGGCCATGGGTCGATTCGAACGGCGGCAATGCGCAGACCATAGCATGATCGCCGCGAATGGGCTGGCCGCCTCCGCGGCGGCGCCGCCGTCCGGTCACCGCGTGATCGGCGGCTCGGTGGATGTGAACGCCTGGCGGGTGGGTTCGGCGCTGCCGTGCAGGGTCTGTTCGATCTGCCGCTTCACCTTCGCCATGTCATGGTCGACGGCGGCGTAGCGCAGCATGGCGTTGGTCTGCACATGTCCCGGGTCGGACAGGACAAAGGAACCAGCGAGCAGCAGGGTCGTTGCGGAAATGGTCATGGCTGTGTTGTGGTCGGCAAATGCGGCCGTTTGTTGCTGGTGCGGTCCCAAGCAGTCTTCAAAACGCTTCCGGTTTGGCGGACACCCGCCGGGTGCTATGGTGTCGTCCGCAATCTCTGTATGACAGGACGAGGATATTTCAGTGGCTGATGTTCATCCCGCGGCGGGCAAGCAGGCCTCGCCGGACGCGCTCACCAACATTCCGCGGCTGGTGACGGCCTATTTCGCGGGCAAGCCCGATGTCGCCGACCCCGCGCAGCGGGTGGCGTTCGGGACGTCGGGCCATCGCGGCACCTCGTTCAAGAACACGTTCAACGAGGGCCACATCCTCGCGACCACGCAGGCCATTTGTGACTACAGGAAAGAGAAGGGACTGACCGGCCCGCTCTTCATCGGCATCGACACCCATGCGCTGGCCGAGCCGGCGCTGGTGAGCGCCGTCGAGGTGTTCGCCGCCAACGGTGTCGACATCATGATCGACAGGGACGGCGGCTACACGCCGACGCCCGTGATCTCGCACGCGATCTTGACCTACAACAAGGGCCGCAATTCGGGTCAGGCTGATGGCGTCGTCGTCACGCCCTCGCACAATCCGCCCGAGGACGGCGGCTACAAATACAATCCGCCGCATGGTGGTCCCGCCGACACCGACGCGACCTCCGTCGTCGAGAAGCGCGCCAACGCCTATCTCGCCGACGGCCTCAAGGGCGTGAAACGCATCGACTATGCCAAGGCGCTGAAATCATCGGCCGTCCACGCCTACGACTACATCACGCCTTACGTCGCCGATCTCGGCAACGTCGTCGATCTCGACCTCGTCAAATCCGCCGGCATCAATATCGGCATTGACCCGCTCGGCGGCGCCGCCGTGCATTACTGGCATCCGATCATCGAACGCTACGGCCTGAAGGCCACGGTCGTGAACGAGGCGATCGACCCGACCTTCCGCTTCATGACGGTCGACTGGGACGGCAAGATCCGCATGGATTGCTCCTCGCCTTACGCGATGGCCAGCCTGATCGCGATGCGCGACCGCTTCGACGTTGCGTTTGCCAACGACACCGATGCCGATCGCCACGGCATCGTCACGCGCACGGGCGGCCTGATGAATCCGAACCATTATCTGGCAACCGCGATCTCCTATCTGTTCGCGCATCGCCCGAACTGGGGCGGGAGTGCCGCGATCGGCAAGACCGTGGTGTCGAGTTCGATCATCGACCGCGTCGCGAAAAAGCTCGGCCGCAAGCTGGTGGAGACGCCGGTCGGCTTCAAATGGTTCGTCGACGGTCTCCTCAGCGGCAGTTTTGGCTTCGGCGGCGAGGAGAGTGCAGGGGCCTCGTTCCTGCGCCGCGACGGTACCGTGTGGACCACCGACAAGGACGGCGTCATCCTCGGCCTGCTCGCGGCGGAGATCATGGCGAAGACCGGCCGCGATCCCAGCCAGCTCTTTAGCGATCTCACCGCCGAGCTCGGCGTGCCCCATTACGCCCGCATCGACGTGGCTGCGACCGCGCCGCAGAAGAGCATCCTGAAATCCGTCACGCCCGAGCAGCTCGGCCTGAAGGACCTCGCCGGCGATCCGGTCCGCGCCACGCTCAGCAAGGCGCCCGGCAACGGCCAGTCCTTCGGCGGCATCAAGGTCGAAACCGATTTCGGCTGGTTCGCGGCAAGGCCCTCCGGCACCGAGGACGTCTACAAGATCTACGCGGAAAGCTTCCGCAGCACCGAGCACCTGAAGCGAATTCAGGAAGAGGCCCAAGCCGGGCTGAAGAAGGTGTTCGGGGCGTAAGCGCCGACGCGGGGCTTTCTCACCCTCCCCTGGAGGGGGAGGGTCGATCGCGCGTAGCGCGAGCGGGTGGGGTGAAGGTCCCTCCGCGACCAACAGTGCCCGTGTGGAGAGATCACCCGACCCCGTCGCTCATTTCGCTGCGCTCAATGTGCGCCGACCCTCCCCCTCCAAGGGAGCGTAAGACCGTTCTTCGCCGTCAATGAGCGGTCCTAAATTGACGGTGTATACATCCGCCTCGATAATGGTAAAATAATACGACGTATTTGCCCTTGAGCCATTCCGCTCCTGCGCTATTGTATACACAACGAATACATAAGCCTTGGGAGATCGCCGGTGACAAAACCCTTCCCCATGAACGCCTGGTACGCCGCGGCCTGGGACGCGGACGTGAAAGCTGCGCTGCTGCCGCGGACGATCTGCGGCAAGCATGTCGTGATGTACCGCAAGGCCGATGGCGCGGTGGCCGCGCTGGAGGATGCCTGCTGGCACCGCCTGGTGCCGCTGTCCAAGGGCCGGCTGGAAGGCGACACCGTCGTCTGCGGCTATCACGGCCTGAAATACAATTCGCAGGGCCGCTGCACCTTCATGCCCTCGCAGGAGACCATCAACCCGTCGGCCTGCGTCCGCGCCTATCCCGTGGTCGAGCGTCACCGCTACATCTGGCTCTGGATGGGCGATCCCGCGCTGGCGGACCCCGCGCTCGTGCCCGATATGCACTGGAATCACGATCCGGCCTGGGCCGGCGACGGCAAGACCATCCACGTCAATTGCGACTACCGCCTCGTGCTCGACAATCTCATGGACCTGACCCACGAGACCTTCGTGCACGGCTCCTCCATCGGCAATGACGCCGTCGCCGAGGCGCCGTTCGACGTCACCCATGGCGAGAAGACTGTCACGGTGACGCGCTGGATGCGCGGCATCGAGGCGCCGCCGTTCTGGGCCAAGCAACTCGGCAAGGGAGGCCTTGTCGACCGCTGGCAGATCATCCGCTTCGAGGCGCCGTGCACCATCGCCATCGACGTCGGCGTGGCGCCGACGGGCACTGGCGCCCCCGAGGGCGACCGTTCGCAGGGCGTTAACGGCTTCGTGCTCAACACCATCACGCCCGAGACCGAGAAGACCTGCCATTATTTCTGGGCCTTCGTCCGCAACTACCGGCTCGGCGAGCAGCGCATCACCACCGAGATCCGCGAAGGCGTCTCCGGCATCTTCCACGAGGACGAGCTGATCCTCGAAGCGCAGCAGCGCGCGATGGACGAGAATCCGGATCGCATCTTCTACAACCTCAACATCGACGCCGGCGCGATGTGGACGCGCAAGCTGATCGACAGGATGGTGGCGAAGGAAAACCCGCCGCCGCGCCTTCAGGCCGCGGAGTAGGCCAGGTGAAAGCAGCGCCCGAGCGTGAGGTCGACCGCTCCGTCTCGCAGACCGTGAAGGCGCAGCTCGCGCTGCGCGACCAGATCCTGTCGGGCGCCTTGCGTCCCGGCGAGCGCATCTCCGAGCTCCAGGCGGTGGAGACGACCGGTGCCTCGCGCACCCCGGTGCGCATGGCGCTGGTGCGGCTGGAGGAGGAGGGCCTCTTGGAGGCGATCCCGTCCGGCGGCTTCATGGTGAAGGCGTTCTCGGAGCGCGACATCTCCGATTCCATCGAGCTGCGCGGCACGCTGGAAGGGCTCGCCGCGCGCTTTGCGGCCGAGCGCGGCGTCTCCGCGCGCGAGCTCGAGCCGCTGAAGGAATGTTTGGCTGCGATCGACGAGCTATTGCGCCAGGTGCCGATCTCGATCGAGTCGTTCTCGTCCTATGTCACGCTGAACGCGCGCTTCCACGCGCTGCTCACCGAACTGTCGCGCAGCCCGCCGTTGATCCGGCAGATCGACCGTGCCTCGGCGCTGCCGTTCGCCTCCCCAAGCGGCTTCGTGATGGCGCAATCCGCGCTGCCCGAGGCACAGCAGATCCTGATCATCGGGCAGGAGCACCACCGCGTCGTGATCGACGCCATCGAGAACCGCGAGGGCGCGCGCGCCGAAGCCATCATGCGCGAGCATGCGCGGCTGGCCGTGCGAAACCTGCGTCTCGCATTGCGCAACCGGACCCATCTCGACCTCTTGCCGGCGCTCGCGCTGATCAAGACCGCAACCGACTAGGGAGTGCCATGCGCTTCATCGAAACCTGGATCCCGGCAACGCTCGTCGCGACGCGCGACCTCGCCCCCGGCATCCGCGAATTCCTGATCCGCCCCGACCGGTTCGACGGTCCCGCCTATCCGATCGGCAGCCACATCAATGTCAGCGTCACCATCGACGGCCTGCCGGAGACGCGATCCTATTCGCTGGTCGGCGAGGCCACGCCCCACGGTCTCAAGATCGCGGTGCGCCGCGCCGAGGATTCACGCGGCGGCTCGCGCTATATGTGGCAGCTCGCCCCGGGGGGCCGGCTCGACATCACCCAGCCCGCCTCGCTGCTCGCGGTCGATTGGACGCGCCGGAATTATTGCCTGATTGCCGGCGGCATCGGCATCACTCCGATCCTCGGCGCCGCGCAGGCGCTGGCGCGGCGCGGCGCCGATGTCACCCTGCACTATGCCGTGCGCTCGCGCAGCGAGGCCGCCTATCTCGACGATCTCGCGGAAATGCTCGGTGATCGTCTCGTCGTTCACGCCAGCGACGAGGGCCGGCGGCTCGATCTTGATGCGTTGTTCGCCTCGTTGCCGCAAGACGCGCTGGCGCTGTTCTGCGGCCCGATGCGGATGCTGGACGCGGCCCGCCACGCCTGGATCGGCGCCGGCCATCCGCTGCCCGATCTGCGCTACGAGACCTTCGGGTCCAGCGGCACGCTGCCGACCGAGGCCTTCCGCGTGCGCCTGAAGGGCTCCGATGTCGAGCTCGAAATCCCGCGCGAGCGCTCGATGCTGGACGTGCTCAATGCCAGCGGCCACGACGTGATGTATGACTGCAAGCGGGGCGAATGCGGCCTCTGCGCCATCGACGTCGTCGATGTCGACGGCGAGATCGACCATCGCGACGTCTTCTTCAGCGATCACCAGAAGCAAAGCAACGAAAAGATCTGCGCCTGCGTCTCGCGGGCCAGGGGCACGATCACCGTGGACACGCTGCTCCGCGCGGATGCGGTCTGAGAAGGCAAAGACGGGATTCCGTGGAGGCTTATGGACGAAGCCGCGGGCTCCGTCTCTCCCGCTCGCGGGAGAGGTCGGCGCGTCCGGGGCGATGCGAAGCATCGTCCCGCGCGCCGGGTGAGGGCTCTCTCCTCTGGGGGATTGTCCCGTTGCGGAGACACCCTCTCCCCGGCCCTCTCCCGCAAGCGGGAGAGGGGGCTCACCTCCCGCTTGGTCGGCGTGCAGGCTGAATTCACCTACGCCGCGTAGATCGCCCGCAATTTCTTCGTATCCAGCAGCTTCAGCACCGCATCCGCCGGCACCGGCCGGCTGATCAGATAGCCCTGGACTTCGTCGCAAGCGATCTGCCTGAGATATTCGAGCTGGTCCGGGGTCTCGACGCCTTCGGCGACCACGTCGATGTTGAGGTCGCGCGCCAGCGAGATCACCGACTTCACGATCGCGGCGCAGTCGGGCTGCACCAGCATGTCGCGGATGAAGGATTGGTCGATTTTGATGCGGCTGAAGGGGAGCTTGCGCAGGTATGTGAGCGAGGAGAAGCCGGTGCCGAAATCGTCGAGCGCCACGGTGACGCCGAGCTCGAGCAGCGCGGCCAGGATCGAGCCGGCCGAGCCGTATTTCGACAGCAGCATCGATTCCGTGATCTCGATCTCGAGCCGGTGCGGGGCGACTTTCGCGTCCCTGAGGGCGTGCACGATGGTCTGGAGAATGCCGGTGCTGTGAAATTGCGCCGCGGAAAAGTTCACGGCGACCCTGATGTTCTCGGGCCAGTGCGCCACCGTCGCGCAGGCCCGCCTGATCACCCATTCGCCGATCTCGTGGATCAGCCCGGTCTCCTCGGCGATGGCGATGAACTCGCTCGGCGGCACCAGTCCGCGCTGCGGATGCTGCCAGCGCAGCAGGGCCTCGAAGCCGGTGATGCGGCTCTCCGCCAGATCGAGGAACGGCTGGAACACGAGGAACAGCTCGTCGCGCGCAATGGCGCCTTCGAGGTCCGCTTGCAGCGCCTTGCGGTCGCGCGATACCCTGTCGTCGCTGACCTCGAAGAAGCAGACCGTGCCGGGACCGGCCTTCTTGGCGCGATAGAGCGCCGCGTCGGCGTTCTTCATGATGTCGAGCTGCGTGCTGCCGTCGCGCGGTGCCAGCACGATGCCGACACTGGTCGCGCCGACGATCTGGCGGCCCTCGATGGGGAACGGTTCGGTGAAGGCCGCGACGAAACGCTCGGCGATCTCGAGCGCATCCTCGGGCCGCGCCGGATTGGCCATCACCAGCGCGAACTCGTCGCCGCCGATGCGCGCGACATGCTCGGCCGCGCGGGTGCAGCGTTGCAGCCGGCTTGCGACCTGGACCAGGAATTCGTCGCCGGCGGGGTGGCCGAACTTGTCGTTGACCTCCTTGAAGCGGTCGAGGTCGAGCAGGAGCACGGCGAATTCCTCGCCGGACAGGCTCAGGCGTTTCAGCGCACCATCGAGCGTCTCGTTGAACGCGAACCGATTTGGCAGGAGCGTGAGCGGGTCCTGCCGCACCGTGCGCTCGGCCTCGACCTGCCGGATCACGCGCCGCGCGAAAGAGAACGAATTGACGAACACGGCACGCAGCAGCACGGTGCCGTAGACCACCACCAGGATTGCCACCAGCACATAGGCGGGATCGCCGTCGCGACTGAGGCAGATGGCGATGCCGACGAAAATCGGCGCGGTGAAGGCGATGGCCGCGATCGGGATGGTGGCGAAGGCGAGCGCGCCGCCGGCCAGCATGCCCGAGCAGAGGCAGGTGATGACGAGCTGGCCGCCGGCAGAGGCGTCAGCGAAGAAGGCGACGGGCACGATGCCCCAGGCGGCGCCGAGAACGAAGGCATTGCGCACCAGCCGATGCATGGCGCGGCGCGAGACGAATTGCGGTTTGGTGATCCGGCGCGAGGCGTGGGATTGCAGCCCGAACGCGATCGCGGCGCCGGCGACGATCAAAGCCCAGATCAGGGCGAGCTTCCAGTCCGGCGAATGCCACAGCGCAATCGCCAGCACGATTGCGTTGCAGGCATTGGCGAGCATGATGCCGACCGAATAGCCCAGCACCAGCGCCATCTGTTCGGCGCGGACATGGCCGGCCATGGCATCGTCGGTTGCGGGACCGCCGAGCGCCGACAGATCGCCGGCAAACAGCCGCGCGAAATAGCTGGTCAGTTGAGTCCGCATTCCAGAGCCTGCAGCATGGCCGATTGTCCGGCTCGATCCGGAGAATTCGTCGCAAACCTTTGACGAACTATGAATTATCCCCGTTTGCCGCAGTCGCCATGACCACTTCTACGTGTTCGTGCGCAGTATCGATAACAAATCGATACAAATGCGACGCCTCGCGTTACGGCTGTAACGTGCGGAAACATGAGCGCCACGCTGCGTTGTCATGCCGGGCGATGACAGCGGTGTGCTGGTTTGCGTATCACCGCCCGAGCTGCTTCGGGTCGTAGTAAAACCGTTCCTCGATCAGCTGATCGCCGTACCAGGTTTGCCAGGCGATTTCATCCAGCGTTCGGATGACGCCGTCAGCGTTGGTGAAGCTGAATGTCCAGCGTGTGGCGACATGGTCGCCCTCGATCAGGCTCGGCCCGATGCGGACGGCCTTGACCTCCTTGAACGCGGCGAGCACGCCGCGCTCCTTGGCGACGAGCTTGTCGCGCCCGACGGTCGGCGGCGCGTTGTTTTCATAGGTCTCCGCGTCAGGCGTATAGAACGTCTCGATCGCGCCGACGAAGTCCCCATCCTCCAACCGCTTCGCAAACGCTTCGACGATGTCACGGCTCGGCATGGGCCACCTCCCGAACAAACCGACTTTTAGTCGGTAAATACCGACCGATAGTCGAAAAGTCAACTGGCCGCCCTCGGCAAATTCGACTAGAGCTTCATTTGATCAAATCGAGCTGCGTCCGCGACGAAGGTCGGCCCCCTTTCCTGTTTGCGGGGGAGGGTTGGGGAGAACCCTCACCCGGCGCTTCGCGCCGACTCCCGCAATCGGGAGAGGTCGAGCAACGCCGCGGCTCCAGTCGAGGACCCATGGCGAAACAGGCGGAACGGCGGGCAGCAACGACGGAAGCGATCCTGACGGCGGCGCGCCGGCTGTTCGGGACGCAAGGCTTTGCGGCCACCACCATGGACGCCATCGCGGAGGGGGCCGGCGTCGCCAAGGGTGCGGTCTATCACCACTTCAAGACCAAGGAGGCGGTGTTTGAAGCCGTGTTCGACCAGGTCTCGCGCGACCTCGTCGCCGAGATCGACCGCACCGCGCGCGCCGAAAAGGACGTGCTTGCCGCCATGGTCGCCGGAACCCAGCATTATTTTGCCGCGACGGCCAAGGGGCTGATCGGCCAGATCATCCTGCGCGACGGCCCCGCCGTGCTCGGCTGGGAGCGCTGGCGCGAGATCGACGCGCAGCATTTTGGCGGCAAGATGCCGCGCGCGCTCTCGGCGGCGATGGAGGCCGGCCTGATCGCGCGGCAGCCGGTCGAGCCGCTGGCGCGGTTGCTGCTGGGGGCGGTCACGGAGGCCGCGGTCGCCTGCGCCGGGCGCGCCGATATCGCACGGGCGGGCGCGGAATATGCGCGTGCGTTCAAGTCGCTGGTCGAGGCGCTGCGCCTCGCCGCATGATTGTGCTAGGTCAGGGCGGAAGCGCCCGCACCGTCTATCATCCGGCCTCGACCTGTCGTATGGCAGTGGCGCGTTCGCGCGCATGATGTGCGTCCTGGATGGAGAACGGCTTGGCTAGGCGACTGAAGATCGGCACCCGAAAGAGCGCGATGGCGCTGGCACAGACGGAAGAGATCGCGCGCCGCCTGACCGCCGCCGTGCCCGGTCTCGATGTCGAGATCGTCAAGTTCGACACGACGGGCGATCTCGACCAGACCAGCAAACTCCTGCCCCATGGCGGCAAGGGGGGCGCCTTCGTGGCGCAGATCCGTGCCGCCGTGCTCTCGGGCGAGCTCCAGGCTGCGATGCATTCGCTGAAGGACATGCCGGGTAACGAGGATACGCCCGGCCTCGTCATCGGCGCCACGCTGTCGCGCGATCCGCCCAACGATGCGCTGGTGCTGCGTGCCGGCGTGACGCTGGACGCGTTGCGCCAGTCGCGCGGCAAGGGCTTCAAGATCGGCACCAACGCCGTCCGTCGTGCCGCCTATGCGCGACGGCTGTTTCCGGACGTGGAGGTCATCCATTTCCGCGGCGCGGCTGATACGCGCGTGCGCAAGCTGGATAACGGCGAAATGCAGCGCTTGCCGGACGGCGGCGCCGTCGGTCCTGCGGACGCGCTGATCATGGCGCGCTCGGGCCTCGACCGTGTCGGCCTGTCCAGCCGCATCGCCTACGAGTTTACCGCAGCCGAAATGTTGCCCGCAGCAGGGCAGGGCATCGTCGCCGTCGAATGCGCCGCGCAGGACTGGGACACGCGAAAAATCCTGTCGTCGATCGACGATCCTGCCGCGCATGTCTGCGCCGACGCCGAGCGCGAAGTGCTGTGGGTACTGAACGGTCACTGCAATTCGCCGGTGGCGGGCTTCTCGACCATCGCAGGCGATCAGATGTCGCTGACCGCCTCCGTGCTCGACCTCTCCGGCAACACCATCATCGAGGCCTCGCGCACAGGCCCCGCCAACCGCCCGCGTGAGCTTGGCCGTGCGGTGGGACTGGATCTGCTGGGCAAGGGCGCCGCCGAGATCATCGAGCGCAGCCGGCCGCGGTGAGTGTGTTAATTCCTGCCTAATCGGATGCAATTTTACGCAAACTGGCCGTTATCCGGTCGAGAACCGTCTTGATGCCTTTCGCTTTCCCCGCCGCCGTGACCATCGCATATCCGTCGCGGTTCAAAGCAAGGGGCAAAGTGATGAGTGCGAACGATATCTTCATTCTCGAAGATGATCTGACGATGCGAGCGATGCTGAGGGTCGTCCTCCAGAGAGCCGGGTATCAACCGGTGTTTTTTGCCGACGGCGATGCGCTGATCGCCAAGGCTCGCTCCGAGTCTCCGGCCTGCATTCTGCTCGACCTGTGCCTGCCGGGACGATCGGGGATGGACATCCTCGGACAGCTGACCGATCGGACCGCTCCCGCGCCGATCCTCATGGTCTCCGGCCAAGGCGATATCCCGACCGCCGTGCGTGCACTGCGGATCGGCGCTGCGGACTTTGTCGAAAAGCCGTTCAACCCGACCGACCTGGTGGCGCGGATAGCGTCGGCTGCTGCCGCGACGCCTGCCCGCGCGGAGAGCCCGGTCGCGTTTTTCAAGAATTCACGCGGCCTCACCCGGCGCGAATGCGAGGTGCTGGATCATTTGATCGCGGGCGCGCCCAACAAGGTGATTGCGCGCAAAATGCGGATCAGTCATCGGACGGTCGAGGACCATCGCGCAAACATCATGCGGAAGGCGGGCGCCAAAACCACTGCGCAGCTTTCGATCATGGCCTTCGAAGGCGCAGGATTTCCGAATCGCCGGTCTTCCAGCGGGGGAAGCGGCACCATTCACTGACGGGCGCGCGGTCGCAGCGCTGGCCTCGATGCACAATCTGGTAGTCTGCCATCATGCGCCTGTTTTGCCCGACGTGTCAAAGATCGTCGTGATCTGGAGCGGTTTCGCGCGGCTTGCGTCGAGCCGGCGCTAAGTCATTGATCCGGCGTGCCCCGTCTACTGTGCATGGGGTTGTTTTCGCGTTTTGTTGCTCTCGCCCCCGGGGCGGCGAAGAAATCACCCCCGCACGCGCTTGATCATCTGCTCGACATGGGCGATCGGCGTCTCCGGCTGGATGCCGTGGCCGAGATTGAAGATCAGGCGCCCTTGCGAAAAATTCGCCAGCACATTGTCGACCGCGCGGTCGAGCGCCGCGCCGCCGGTGATGAGCACCAGCGGATCGAGATTGCCCTGCACGGCCACCTTGCTCTGCACGCGCTCGCGAATGAAGGCCGGCTCCGCAGTCCAGTCGATGCTGACGGCATTCACGCCGGTCGCCTCCACATAGCCCGGAAGCTGCGCACCGGCGCCGCGCGGAAAACCGATGATCTTCGCGTCCGGCACTTTTGCCCGCACGCCCTCGACGATGCGGCGCGTCGGCTCGATTGACCAGCGCGCGAACTCGGCCGGCGGCAGCACGCCGGCCCAGGTGTCGAAGATTTGCAGCGCATTGGCGCCGGCAGCGAGTTGCTTCAGCAGATATGCGATCGAGCTCTCGACGAGCACGTCGATGATCCTCGCGAACGCCTCCGGATGCCGGTAGGCCATCATCCGCGCCGGCGCCTGGTCGGGCGTGCCGTGGCCCGCGACCATGTAGGTCGCAACCGTCCAAGGCGCGCCGCAGAAGCCGATCAGAGCGGTCTTGGGATCGAGCGCGCCGCGCACGATTTTCAGCGCCTCGAACACCGGCTCGAGCTTGCCGAAATCGGCCTGCGCTGCCAGCGTTGCGACCTTGGCGGGATCATCCAGTGGCTCGAGCCGCGGCCCTTCGCCGACCTCGAAGCGCACCGAGCGGCCGAGCGCGTAGGGGATCACCAGGATGTCCGAGAAGATGATCGCCGCATCGAAGCCGAACCTGCGGATCGGTTGCAGCGTGACCTCGGCGGCAAGCTCCGGGTTGAAGCAGAGATCGAGGAAGCCGCCGGCCGTGGCCCGCACCTCGCGATACTCGGGCAGATAGCGGCCGGCCTGCCGCATCATCCACATGGGCGGGATGGTTTGCCGCTGGCCGGAGAGCACGTCGATGAAGGGCTTTGTCGCAGACTGGGGCACGAGAAATCCTGATGCGGGTTGAGGTTCCTGATACACCGCCGGGGGCCGAAGCGGAACAGGGGAACCAGCGCAAAAGCGCCGCGTTGACACAGCCTATGGAGGAGGAATTCCGTGGCTCAGACATTCGATCCCGCACCGCACGACAAGCACGCCGACGATCTGCACGAGGCGCTCGCCGCCGATCGCCACGCCAAGCTCGATACCGGGCTGGAAGATACCTTCCCCGCGTCCGATCCCGTCAGCGCTGCGCAGCCGACGCCCTCGAAGGCCGATGCCGACGCCGATAACCCTTCGCTCTGGGACAAGGTCAAGGCGATCTTCAGCTAGCCCTGACGGGTCGCCGGTTTCCGATAGGATCGCTAACACATTGTTAGCGATCCAGCGACGCTTCCGTCCGTAGGAGTACGGGAAAACCCGCATATCCCTGCGAATGCCGGCGAGCGTTTCAGAGTTCAATAACAGAAGCGGTGGAACTTCCGGCGATCGGAGAGTTCTGCCGCATGAGCGTCGCCTCACAGAGAGCCGGATGGAGCCGCCTGCCGCTGCGCGCGGCGGCGTTCGTCGTGCTCACTTGCGCGACCATCCTCGGCCTCAGCGGCTGGCGTGAATGGGCTGCGCGCGATGCGGTGCTCAAGGGCGCCGAGACCGAAATGGCGAACGTCGCCCGCTCGCTGACACAGCATGCCGAGGACAGCCTCAACCTGCTGGATTCAGGCGTCGTCGGCGTCGTCAGCCGGCTGGAGATGGACGGCACCGAACCCGCCACGATCGCCAAGCTGAGCAACCTGCTGGAGGCGCGCAAGAAGGCGATGGAGCGCGTGCACAGCCTCGCCATCATCGACGACAAGGGCAACTGGCTGACCTCGCCCGGCACGATCGCCTCGACGCTCAGCGACGATGCGTTCTTCCGCCATCACCAGCTTTCTCCCAAGCGCGAGCCCTATGTCGGCCATCCCGTGAAGAGCCTGCTCGACGGCGAATGGGTCGTCACGCTGTCGCGCCGCTTCAACAAGCTCGATGGCAGTTTCGGCGGCGTGGTGCTCGCGACCATCAGCTCGAAATATCTTTCGCACTTCTACGAGCAGTTCGAGATCGGCCGCAACAGCTCCGTGGCGCTGATGCATGGCGACGGCCTGATCATCGCGCGCAACCCCAGCAACGAGAAATTCGTCGGCCGCAGCGTCGCCGATACCCCGCTGTTCCGCGACGCCAGCCTGCAACGGCCGAGCGGTGCCTATCATTTCAAGTCGCCGCTGGACGGCGCCGAACGCGTGAGCTTCTTCAAGCGCTCCGGCCGGTATCCGCTGGTCCTGCTCGCCACCGTCGACAAGGACGAGCTGCTCGCGCCCTGGCGCGCCGCCGCGATCTCCCGCATGCTCTATGTGCTCGCGCTGGTCATGCTGATCGCGGTGATCGGCGCGGTGCTGGTGCGGCAGTTGCAGCGCGGGCAGCGCATGGCTGCGGCGCTGGTCGAGAAGGAAGCGCATTTCCGCCTGCTCGCGGAAGGCTCCAGCGACATGGTGACGCGCATCGGGCTCGACGAGCGGCTGCGCTATGTCTCGCCCTCGTCGGCCCGCGTCGTCGGCTGGCGCGCCAATCAGCTGATCGGAACGCCGGCACTCGCGGGTATCCATGCGGAAGACCGGCCGCACGTCCAGGCCGTCGTCGATGCCATGAAACGCGGCGATACCGAGGAGGCGCGCGTCACCTACCGTAACACGCACCGGACCAACACCGAGGTCTGGCTCGAATCGACCATGCGCGTCACGCGCAAGGACAATGGCAGCGTCGACGGCGTGGTCGCGATCTCGCGCGACATCACCGAGCAGAAGAAACTGGAAACCCGGCTCGAAACGCTGGCGATCGAGGACGGGCTCACCGGGCTCGCCAACCGCCGCCGCTTCGACGAGCGGCTCAGCGAGGAATGGGCGCGCGCCTATCGCGACCGCTCCAGCCTCGCTTTGTTGATGATCGACGTCGATCGCTTCAAGGCCTACAATGACGAATATGGCCATCCCGCGGGCGATGCCTGCCTGCGCGTGGTGGCGCAGGTCATCGCGGCCGAGATGAAGCGTCCCGGCGACCTCGCGGCGCGCTACGGCGGCGAGGAATTCGCCATGCTGCTGCCGAACACCGATGCCGCCGGCTGCGCGTGGATCGGCGAGCGAATCCGCAAGGCGATCCGCGAAGCCGGCCTCGTCCACACCGGCAATCAGGCGTCAGGCTACGTCACCGCGTCGCTCGGCGGCGCGGCCTGCCGGCCGGCGCTGGAGCGCACCGCCGGCGTCGGCACGCTCATCGAGGCCGCCGATCAGGCACTCTATGCGGCGAAGGAAGCCGGGCGCGACCGCCTGATGATGTCGGTCGAGGTGGCGCGCCTGCCCAATGCGGTCGGCGAGTAATATCGCTCAATAATGCGGTGGGCGCTCGTTGGCTACGCCCGGCGCATTCGCCTCGGCTTCCTGGATACGCTCGCCGAGCTCCGCGATCTTCCGCGTCAGCACGTCGATCTGCTTCCATTGCGCGGTGATGGTCTGGTTCAGCGTCTCGATGGCGTCGTCCTGATAGGTGATGCGCATCTCCAGCGCTTCGATGCGCTCGTCCAGACTCTTGGTCTCATTCGTCACGTGCGGCGTCCTTGTCCCGTTCGCGCAGACCCATTTCTTTCAAGCCATGGCCGAGCGCGACGCGCTCGTCGAACACAAAACATTCGCCGCGCCAGCGGCTCTCCGCTTCCGGCACCGCTTCCAGATACTTCAAGATGCCGCCCTTGAGGTGATAGACCTCGGCGAAGCCGCGCGCCAGCAGATGCGCGCTCGCCTTCTCGCAGCGAATACCGCCGGTGCAGAACATCGCGATTCTGCGGTGCTTGGCCGGGTCGAGCTTCTCGGCGGCAAAGTCCTTGAACTGGCCAAAACTCCTGATGCCGGGATCAACCGCGCCCTCGAACGTGCCCATCGCCACCTCGAAGGCGTTGCGGGTGTCGAGGACGAGCGTGTCGGGCGCCGCGATCAACGCATTCCATTCGCCGGCATCGACATAGGTGCCGACCTGCCGCGTCGGATCGGCGGTCGCATCGCCGAGCGTGACGATCTCCTTCTTCAGCCGCACCTTGAGCCGGCCGAACGGCACCGTTTCCGCCGTCGAGAATTTGAGCTCGAGATTGTCGAGCCGGCCGCCGAACAGGGCCCCGTGCGCGAGCTCATGGGCGAAGGCGTCGATCGCCTCGCGCGTGCCCGCAATCGTGCCGTTGATACCTTCGCCGGCCAGCAGTACGCTGCCCTTCAGCGAAAGGCCGGCGCAGAACGCGCGCAGCGGCTCGCGCAGCTCGCGGTAATCGGGCAGGGCGGCGAATTGGTAGAAGGCGCAGACCTTGTAAGCCATGACGCCCGTTTATCAGGCGGCCCACGCTCAGAAAACCCGCAATGAGCAGGTCTATTCCCAGCAGATGGCAGCCATCTCCCTGGTATGCCAGCATTGCCCGAATGGGCCGGAATGTGTCATGTAGGCCCGGTTTTTCCGAGATGGCGCGCCGTCCGCGCCCACCGCCCAAGAGAGCCTGAGAGCAAGAATTCGATGAGAAACTTTCACTTCCCCGGCAGGTCCACGGTCCACGCCACCAACGCCATGGTGGCGACCTCGCATCCGCAGGCCTCGCTGGCCGCGATCGAGGTGCTGCGCGAGGGCGGCACGGCGGTGGACGCGGCGGTGGCGGGATCGGCCGTGCTCGGCGTGATCGAGCCGCAATCGACCGGCATCGGCGGCGACTGCTTTGCGCTGATCCAGCCGCGCGGCGAGGGCAAGATCATCGCCTATAACGGCTCCGGCCGGGCGCCGAAGGCGGCCAATGCCGACTGGTATCTCGAGCGCAAGATTACATCCGTGCCGCTGACCTCGGCGCATGCGGTTTCGATCCCCGGCGTGATCGACGCCTTCGCCACCGTCTTGCGCGATCACGGCAAGTTCGGCTTCGACCGGCTCCTTCAGCCCGCGATCAAGGCGGCCGAGGAGGGCTATGTCGTCGCCCCCCGCATCGCCTTCGACTGGAAGAACCAGTTCGAGAAACTGAAAGCTGGTACCAACACGGTGCGCTACCTGTTGCCGGGCGGCAAGCCGCCGGTGGCCGGCGACGTCATTCGCCAGGCCGAGCTTGGCAAGACGCTGCGCGCGATCGCCAAGGACGGCCGCGATGCCTTCTACAAGGGCCCGATCGCCGAAGACATGGTCGAGACCCTGCGCGGCATCGGCGGTCTGCACACGCTCGACGATTTCGCCGCGCACACCACCGAGACCACGACGCCGATCGGCACCATGTACAAGGGCTACGACGTCTGGCAATGCCCGCCGAACGGCCCCGGTGTCACCGCGCTCCTGATGCTCAACATCCTGTCGCGCTTCGACCTCACCAAATACGCACCCGTCAGCGTCGAGCGCTTCCACCTCGAGGCGGAGGCCGCGCGCATCGCCTACATGAACCGCGAGATGCATGTCGCCTCTCCCGAGCACATGAAGATCAACGTCGCCGAGATGCTCGAAAAGAGCTTTGCCGACGAGTACATCAGCAAGATCCGCATGGACGGCATGCTGGACTTGCCGAACGTCGCGCCGCCGATGAACCCCTCGACCATCTACATCACGGTGGTGGACAAGGACCGCAACGTCTGCTCGTTCATCAATTCGGTCGCGCATTCCTTCGGCTCGGCCATCGTCTCCAACAAGACCGGCGTGCTGTTGCAGAATCGCGCCGGCGGCTTCCGCATCCAGCCCGGCCATCCCAATTGCATCGAAGGCGGCAAGCGCCCGTTGCACACGATCATGCCGGGGCTGCTCACCAAGGGCGGCCGTTCCACGATGTCGTTCGCGGTAATGGGCGGCCAGTACCAGCCGACCGGCCAGACTCATCTGCTGACCAACATCCTCGACTATGGCTGCGACGTGCAGGAGGCGATCGACATGCCGCGCGGCCTGCACTACGAGGGCCAGTATCAGCTCGAGGACAGCGTCCCGGCCGACATCGTCGAGGGCCTCAAGAAGCTCGGCCACAAGACCACCAGCGTGGTCGGTCCGCTCGGCGGCGCCCAGGCGATCTGGATCGACTGGGACAAGGGCACGCTCACTGGCGGTTCCGATCCGCGCAAGGACGGCTGCGCGCTCGGCTATTGATTGCCGGCGGGGGTAGAAACCCCAATGGCATTGCGCTAGACACCTTCCGCCTCAAACGGAAGGTGCCTAATGCAGCGTTTTCAGCGCGCACTCCTCGCCATCATGTCGGCCCTCGCGATCACTGTGATCGCCGGCATGCCGACATACGTTTCCACCAGGGCCTCGGCCCAGCCCGCAGGAAAGACCATGACCACAGCTTCAGGTTTGCAAATCATCGACAGCGTCGTCGGCACCGGCGCTTCGCCAAAGCCCGGCCAGATCTGCGTGATGCACTACACCGGCTGGCTCTATGAGAACGGCCAGAAGGGCAAGAAATTCGACTCGTCGGTCGACCGCAACGAGCCGTTCGAATTTCCGATCGGCAAGGGCCGCGTCATCGGCGGCTGGGACGAGGGCGTTGCCTCGATGAAGGTCGGCGGCAAGCGCACCCTGATCATCCCGCCGCAGCTCGGCTATGGCGCGCGCGGCGCTGGCGGCGTGATCCCGCCGAACGCCACGCTGATGTTCGACGTGGAATTGCTCGCGGTGAAGTGACGGCGCAGCGAACCCGCATACAAAAAGACCGGCCTTTCGGCCGGTCTTTTCATTTCCAGTCTTGAATGCGTCACTCCGCCGCGCGGCGGGCGGCGGCTGCGGCGCGATCGACCGCGTCCTTGGCGGCGTCCTTGGCATCGCCCATGGCCTGCTGGCCCTTGCCCTTGACTTCCTGGACTACGCCTTCGCCCTTCAAGCGATCGGAACCGGTGGCTTCACCGATGCCCTGCTTGGCCTTGCCGATCGCTTCGTTGGCGGTACCCTTGATCTTGTCGCTCGTGCTACCCATGAAACTCTCCTTTTGGATTGCTCGCGATGACAACGTGTGGCGGCTATGAGAGTTCCGATTTTGGTATGGCTTGATGTCGCGGGTTTGGTTAGTTTCGCCCGCACGGAACCAACAGAAAGCAAGAACCATGACCGGCCATGACCATTCGCATCCCCACCATGACCACGATCATCATGACGATCGCTGGAAACATGACGGCGTGCGCGTCATTCCCGGCAACCAGCTCGATACCAACGTGCCGTCGACCGCCGGCATGGATCGCGCGGCCGCGATCAATTTCGCACGCGTCGGCGCGCAGAAATTGTGGGCGGGCACGGTCAGCATCAAGCCCGATGCCAAGACCGGCGCGCATCACCACGGCCATCTCGAGAGCGTGATCTACGTGGTGAAGGGCAAGGCGCGGATGCGCTGGGGCGAGAGCCTGCAATTCACCGCCGAGGCCGGCCCCGGCGATTTCATTTTCGTCCCGCCCTACGTGCCGCATCAGGAGATCAACGCCAGCCCCGACGAGGTGCTGGAATGCGTGCTGGTCCGCAGCGACGGCGAGGCGGTCGCGATCAACCTCGACATCGAGCCGGTCGAGAAGCCCGAGACTGTGCTGTGGGTCGATCCCATTCACCGGGATCCCGGCGAGAAGAAGTAAGGCCTGCCGAAAAGCCTGCTGGTCCTGTGTGACAGAACCGCGCAAGCGTGACCTTTAAAAAAAAACGGAAGCCATGTCGGGTGGCCGTGAGGCCATCCGTCCTTGGGCAGAACCCCGCCCAAGGAGCTTCCGATGCCCAGGATGATTTTCGTCAATTTGCCGGTGACCGACCTCAAGCGCGCGACGGCCTTTTATGAAGCGGTCGGCGCGGTCAGGAACCCGCAATTCAGCGACGATACGGCGAGCTGCATGGTCTTCTCCGAGACCATTTTCGCCATGCTCCTGACCCACGACAAATTCCGCCAGTTCACGCCGAAGCCGATTGCGGATGCCAAGACCTCGAACCAGGTGCTGCTCTGCCTATCCGCCGACAGCCGCGCCGACGTCGACGACATCGTCGGCAAGGCCGAGGCGGCGGGCGGGGTCGCCGATCCCAGCCCCAAGGACGAATACAGCTTCATGTACGGCCGCAGCTTCGAGGATCCGGATGGCCATATGTGGGGTGTGAACTGGATGGACCTTGCGGCTGCACCCACCCAGCCCGCGATGGCGAACGCCTGATCGAAGCCCGACGAGATCGAACAACCAGAGAGGAGTATTGACGATGTCCAAGGTCGTGCCCTGCATGTGGTTCAACGGCGATGCCGAGGAAGCTGCGAAGTTCTACGTCTCGCTGGTGCCGAATTCCGAGATCACGCACGTTCAGCGCAACGTTTCGGACGGCCCCTCCGGCAAGACAGGCTCGGTGCTCGTCGTCGAGTTCACCGTGGCCGGCCAGCCCCTGGTCGCGCTCAACGGCGGCATGAAGATGGAATATACCCACGCGATCTCGCTGATGATCCACTGCGACGATCAGGCTCAGGTGGACAGCGTCTGGAGCGCATTCCTCGCCCATGGCGGCAAGGAAGAGCAGTGCGGCTGGCTCAGGGATCGCTGGGGCGTGGCCTGGCAGGTGGTGCCGAAGGTGATGTTCGAGTTCCTGTCGAGCCCCGACAGGGCCGCGGCAGCGCGCGCGATGCAGGCCATGATGAAGATGGTGAAGCTGGACGTGGAGGCGCTGCGCCGCGCGTTCGAGGGCAAGTCGGCGGCTTAACGCCGACACAGGTGCCGTGGGGTGGGCAAATTTGCCCAGCCTACGAGACTGTGCCCGCGCGACTAATAATTGATCCTCAAGCCCAGACCGCCGTGAATCGTGTTGCCGACCGGCTGCGGGCCCAGCGTGCCGTTGGCGAAAAGGTCCACGATCCAGCCCTTCTGCACGCGGAAGCCGAGCCGGCCGCCATATTCGAACCAGCCCTGGTTGCCCATGGTCGGCACCACCGTGCCGTCGCCGGTCACGGTGGCGACGATGCCGCTATGGCTGGCGAAGGACTGCACCCAGCCGCCGTTGAGATTGGTCTCGATATTGCTGCCGAACAGATGCGTCCACTGGCCGCCGATCTTGATGAGGCTGGTGCGGTCGGTGCCATCAGCAATATTGGCGTCGAAAGGATTGAACGCGACCGCGCTGTCCGAATAGCCGGAGACCCGCTGCCAGAGCTGCCAGACCTCGATCGAGGCCGCGACCTCGTCGCGCGGTGACAGGCGGCTCATCCAGCCGGCGCGGCCGTAGACGGCGTAGTTCGAGGCGTTGGTTGAGCCCGTGACCGTCACCGGACCGAGGCTGGTGTTGTAGCTGCGCGTATAGCGCGCCTTCTCCCACGGCGTCAGGATGGTGCCGATGTCGAAGAATGGCCGCGAGGAGCCCCAGTCGGTAAAGTCGTAGCGCAGCGCGAAGGCGCCGATCGGCGCGCTGGTGATGTGATAACCCCCCTCGTTGTACTGCGTGTAGGCGATACCCGCGAGCAGCGACAGATTGTTGGTGAGCTCCTTGCGGCCGTGGATGCCGGCCGAGAACGAGCCGGCCGAGCCGAACGCGCTGATACAATCGCTGCAATTAATTTGCTCGTTGACGCCGAGCAGCACCGTGCCGAGCACCCGGTTGGTAATCATCTGGTTGAAACGCTGGCCCGCGAGGCCGCCGATCGAATTGCCGCTGGAATCCGCGCCGGTCGGGCCCGTCGGCGGCGGGGACGGGCTCGGCGAGGGCGACGGGTAGGGGCTTGGCGAGGGCGAAGGAGTCGGTGTCGGCGTATAGGTCGGCGTCGGAGAGGGTGAGTAGGTCGGGTAAGGCGTCGGCCTGCCGCATTCGGACTCGCACTCCGCCGCCTGGGCCGCGGCCGGTCGCGCATCGAACGCGAGAAATGCAAGTGCAGCCGTTGCGGCCAGGGCTGCGGCGAGGATGAAACGCGTGACGTTCATCGTCATCGCCCGCACAGCATGCCGTCGTCCTGGACGGCGGGCGTGACGGTCGGCGACGCCTCGGCATATTGGTTGACTGCGCACAGCCCGGCGCTTGCGGCGCAGTTGGCGGCGAAAGTCCAGGGCGGCGTATTGCTCTTGGTGATGCTGACCTTGCCGCCGGTCGACGTGATGATCGCGGTGTCGCCGGGCTGGGTCAGCTGCACGCACTGGAAGTTCGTGGCGCAGACGCTGGCGGCGCCGTCCTGGAGCACGACGACGGAGCGGCCGCGCTGGGAGAGGATGTCGAGCGTGGTGCCGCGCACGCCGATGGTCGCGAGCGGCGTGGTGATCTTGTAGGCGGTCTTCTCCGAATGTCCGGTGACGAAACGGAATGCGCCCGTGGTCATGCGGATCGCGACGTCGCGATAGCTGTGCTCGTCGTTGAAGACGGTGCGGTCGAGCTTCAGCGTGGCGCTCGGACCGAGCGACAGATTGGTGCTGTCGGCCATGACGAAGCGCGCCGCGCTGTCGGCGCCGGTGCGCACGGTCTCGTCGCGCAGCATGCTGTCGCCGACATTGATCGGCGTGGTGGTCGCGGCCACGCGGGCCACGTCGTTCTGGATCAATACGGCTTCGCCGACGCGTGTCTGCGCCCGCGCGCCGGATGATACGCACAATGCAGCCGACAACAGAATTGGGAAAAGCCAGAAACGCAAATTCATTTCGCAATCGATCGATGTGTCCCTGATCGTGCCAGATCGCGCGCGCTTCTGATGTGGCGCAATTATCACAAGCGGCGCGGGACGTGCGTTATGCTTAGTGACAGTTGCGACAGAATGCGTTCAATGAAAAGTGCCGTCTTTGTTTTTCTCCGCGGTGAAGCCAATTTGTCACGCAAAATAACCCTACAGCAGTCGCTCGGATCGTCAGCGGTTCCGAAGGTGTCGCGAAGCGCAGTGATAGCTGTCGCAATCTTCCTGATTGCGCAGCTGGCGCTGCTGATCGGCCTTGCCACGCCGGAGAAGTTCGTTTTCGACGAGGTGCATTATGTGCCGGCTGCGCGGCAGATGCTGTCCCCCAAGATGTCGGAGCCGATGCTCAATCCGATGCATCCGCCGCTGGCCAAGGAGCTGATCGCGACATCGATTGCGGCCTTCGGCGACAACGCGCTCGGCTGGCGCTATCCGGCCACCTTGTTCGGCGCGCTCGCGATCGCCGCGATCTATCTGTGCGGCCTCGCGCTGTTCTCCGCGCAAGGACCCGCGATCGCGGCGGCGCTGATCGCAGGATTCAACCAGATGCTCTACGTGCAGGCGCGCATCGCGATGCTCGACATCTTTGCGCTCGGCTTCGGTCTGCTCGCGACGGCTGCCTTCATGCACGGGTTTCGACGAGAACGGCCGCATGCGCTGTTCGCGCTCGCGGGCAGCCTGTTCGGTCTCGCCGCCGCTTGCAAATGGAGCGGCCTGTTTCCGCTCGGCGTCTGCATCGCCATCGTCGCGCTGATCCGCCTGATGCAGGGCTGGCGCACGCTGTTCGCCGACGCGAAGCCGGACGATTGGTATCGGCCGGATCTCTGGCCCGACTTTCGTGCGGCTCATGTCGCGCTTTGCTTCGTTGTGCTGCCCGCGCTGACATATCTTGCCGCTTTCGTTCCGCTCTACGGATTGTCGCTGCCGGATCTCGTCGAGGCGCAGCGCCGGATCTTTGCCGACAACACCACGACGGCGATCGCCGGCCACACCTATATGAGCTCGTGGCCGTCCTGGCCGCTGCTCGCACGCCCCGTCTGGTTCTTGTTCGACAAGATTGCGGAGGACAGGATCTCCGCGGTCGTCTTCCTCGGCAATCCGGTGGTCGCCTGGCCCGCGCTGGCAGCGCTCGCGATCGTGCTGCGCGATGTCATCGTCGCACGGCGCTGGGACGCATTCCTGATCGCGGCGTTCTATTTCGGACCCTGGCTGGCATGGGCGCTGCTGCCGCGTACGCTCGGTTTCATCTACTATTATCTGCCGGCCGCAACGGCGGCGTCACTTGCGCTGGTCTATGTCCTGCGCCGGGACGGCCTGCCGCGCTGGCTGCTGTGGGCCTATGTCGGAATGGCTGCGATCGGCTTTGCGCTGATGCTGCCGATCTCGGCAGCCTTCATCGGCACATCGATGCAGGCCTTCAACCGGCTGATGCTATTCCAGAGCTGGATCTGAAGCGTTTTCGAGTTCCATTCCGATGTTATCGGGACAGAGTGCCCGCTTGCGTGCATAGGCCGACAAAAATGACTTGCCTGAATCAATCGTCGCGTGTGGACTGCCCGTTACGATCGGAATCGGAGAGACGGCAGGTTGGGCACTGAGGATCGCATCGCCAGACCGGACCATTCCAACGCGGACTGGCTGCGCGCCGTCGTCGACACCGCGGTCGACGGCGTCATCCTGATCGACGCACGCGGCGGCGTCCTGATGTTCAATCCGGCCTGCGAGAAGCTGTTCGGCTATCCCGCCGGCGAGATCATCGGCCGCAACGTCAAGGTCCTGATGCCGTCGTCCTATCGCGACGCCCACGACGGATATCTTCACAATTACCACGCCAGCGGCGAACGCAAGATCATCGGCATCGGCCGCGAGGTGGCGGGGCGACGCAAGGACGGCTCGACCTTCCTGATGCATCTGTCGGTCGGCGAGACCAAGCAGGCCACGGGCGAATCGATCTTCGTCGGCATCATTCACGACCTTACCGAGCGCGAGAGGGTCGAGCGGGAGCTGCGCGAGAGCGCCGCACGGCTGCGCGCTGTGGTCGACACCGCCGTGGACGGCGTGATCCTGATCGATTCCGGGGGCACCATCCTCAAATTGAACCCGGCCTGCGAGAAACTGTTCAAATACGAGGCCGACGAGGTCCTCGGAGAGAACGTCAAGATCCTGATGCCCGAGCCTTACCGGTCCGAGCATGACGGCTACATCCGCAATTTCATCACGACGGGCGAGAAGAAGATCATCGGTATCGGCCGCGAGGTGCTCGGCCGGCGCAAGGACGGCACGACCTTTCCGATGGAGCTCTCGGTCGGCGAGGCCAAGCAGGAAGGCTCGTCGATCTTCGTCGGCATGATCCACGACCTGACCGACCGCAAGCGCACCGAGGCGCAGCTCATGCAGGCGCAGAAGATGGAGGCGGTCGGGCAGCTCTCCGGCGGCATCGCCCACGACTTCAACAATCTCCTCACCGTGATCGTCGGCAACGCCGAATATCTGGCTGAGCAGCTGGTGTCGCGCGGGGATCTGAAGCGGCTCGCCGACGACATCTGTAGCGCTGGCGAACGCGGCGCCGAGCTGACGCAGCGCCTGCTTGCCTTCAGCCGCAAGCAGTTGCTGCGGCCGGTCGGGACCGAATGCAACAAGCTGCTCGAGTCCATGCACAAGCTGCTGCGGCGGACGCTGCGCGAGGATATCGAGATATCAACGCTGTCCGATCCGGAGCTCCGG
>Ga0065165_1001117_pt1 | contig 31706 bp, 31 predicted proteins | sample AraplaMF_Cvi_mMF_FD_63813 | JGI IMG/M metagenome (GOLD analysis project Ga0065165, IMG submission 63813) | Arabidopsis root microbial communities from the University of North Carolina, USA - plate scrape MF_Cvi_mMF (version 2) (version 3) | ecosystem: Host-associated > Plants > Roots >... | reverse complement strand
ATCATCGAATTGTGGTTGAGCTCGTCCGACAGGATCAGGCAGTTCGGAATGAGCTTTGCGATGGTCGCGATGCCGGTCTGGTTCGAGACATAGCCCGAGGTGAACAGCAGCGCGGCTTCCTTGCCGTGGAGATCGGCGAGCTCGGCCTCGAGCTGGACCAGGGGATGATGCGTGCCGGCGATGTTGCGGGTGCCTCCCGCGCCGGTGCCGACGCGGGTCGCGGTCTCGACCATGGCGCCGACCACCTTCGGGTGCTGGCCCATGCCGAGGTAATCATTCGAGCACCAGATCACGACGTCGCGCTTGCCCTTGGGCGAGTGCCAGAGCGCATGCGGGAACCGACCGGCGATGCGTTCGAGATCGGCGAAGACCCGATAGCGCCGCTCGGTGTGGAGGCGATCGAGGGCGGAATTGAAGAACTGGCTGTAATCCATCGTCAAACCTGCAACGGAACTGACCAAAGGGCCGCATCTTTTTAGAGCGTTTCCAGCTCCAATGTCTATGCGCTATCCCACATTTGGACCTGCGGGGCATTTGGGCAAAATGCCCTATCGTGCGATTTGAAACTTGATCCGGATCAAGTTCGCGCGAGAGATGATGCTGCTCTGCACCATGCAGCTGCGGGACGAGACGAAGACGTCAAGTCGTCCTGAATTGCAGCACGCCGTCCTTGGTCTCGGCCGTCAGCCGGCCCTCGACGATCATGTAGTTGACATGGGCGACGAGCTCGCCGGCGGCAAAGCCCATCTGATGCTCGTCCAGCACATGCTTGTTGAACACGACGGGCACCAGCGCGCGCGAGGTCTGCGGGACTTCGCGGCAGGCTTCCGCGATCAGGCGGCAGCGTTCCTCGTGGTGGTCGGCGAGCTGCTTGATGCGGGTCTTGAGCCCGTAAAACGGTACGCCGTGGCCGGGCAGCACCAGCAGATCATAGGGTAGGGTGGTGGTGAGGCTCGCGAGCGAGGCCAGATATTCGCCGAGCGAGTTCTGGTCGGGCTCGACCGCCCAGACGCTGACGTTCGGCGAGATCTTGCTCAGCACCTGGTCGGCGGAGAGGAACAGCTTGTCGTCGGCGCAGTACAGCATCACCTGATCGAGCGCGTGGCCGCCGCCGGTGATCACCTTGAAGCGGCGCGGGCCGATCACGACCTCGTCGCCATGCGAGATGCGGCGGTAGGACGGCGGCAGCACCGAGACGCGCTTGAGATAATCCTGGCCGCGGCCGAGCAGCTTTTCGGTGAGCGACTCGTCCATGCCGTGGCGGCGGAAGAACAGCCGCTGTGCCTGCTGCCGTTCCGCGGTGCCGCGATTCTGATGATAGACCGATTGCAGATATTCGACCTGCGACATCACCAGCGGACAGTTGAAACGCTCGACGACCCATCCCGCGAGACCGACGTGGTCGGGGTGCGAGTGGGTCACGATCAGGCGCGTGATGTGGACGCCCTTCAGCGGCCCGTCGAACAGTTTGGTCCAGGCCTCGATCGTCTCCTCGTTGCCGAAGCCGGCATCGATCATCGCATAGCCGTCGCCGTCGGCGAGCAAATAGATGTTCACGTGGTTGAGGCGGAACGGCAATTTCAGCCGCGCCCACAGCACGCCGGGCCTGATCTCCACGACCTCTTCGGGGCCGGGATGCTGTTCCCATGGGTAGCGCAGGGCCTCGGCCGAGGACTGCACGGTGTCGGTTTTCGCGTTCATGCCACCGGCTTAAACCCAGCGCGGGCGGGGCGCCAGCCGAAAAAGGACGCTTGGCGGCCGTCGCATGGCGGTCATACCGGGCGGCATTTTTCCGTGCGCCGGTTGAAGCCTGCCAAAACGCCGTCATTCCGGGTTCGCCTCGTCGAGGCGCCCCGGAATGACGATCAGGCCGCCCGCATGTTGTTGAGGAACGCGTCGATCTCCCCGCGCAGCATGTCGGCTTCGCGCCGGAGCGCGTCGGAGGCGCTCAGCACTTCTCCTGCCGCCGCGCCAGCCTCGGCCGAAGCGGTGGAGACGCCGACGATGTTGCTGGAGACCTCGCTGGTGCCGCCGGCCGCGTGCTGGATGTTACGGGCGATCTCGCGGGTGGCCGCGCCCTGCTCCTCGACCGCGGCGGCGATCGTCGTCGTGACATCGTTGATCTCGCCGATGATGCGGCCGATGCCCTGGATCGCGCCGACCGCTGACGTCGTGACCTCTTGCATGCTGGCGATCTGGGTGCGGATCTCCTCCGTCGCCTTCGCGGTCTGGCTCGCGAGGCTCTTTACCTCGGAGGCGACCACCGCAAAACCGCGGCCGGCCTCGCCCGCGCGTGCCGCCTCGATGGTGGCGTTGAGCGCGAGCAGGTTGGTCTGCGAGGCGATGGTCTGGATCAGATCGACCACGACGCTGATGCGGCTCGCACTGTCGGCAAGGCTCTGCACCGTGGTGTCGGTGGCGCCGGCCTCGTCGACCGCCTTCCTGGCGATCGCGGCCGAGGTGACGACCTGCTTGCTGATCTCCGCGATCGAGGACGACAGCTGTTCGGTGCCGGACGACACCGTCTGCACGTTGACCGAGGTCTCCTCAGCGGCGGAGGCGACCGCGTTCACCAGCGCGTTGGACTGGTCAGCGGTGTTCGACATGCTCTGCGCCGTCGACTGCATCGAATTGGCCGATTGCGCGAGATTGTCGAGCGCATTGCGCACCGTGCCTTCGAACTCGGCGATCTTGGCTGCCATGCGCGCGGCACGCTCGGCCTTGGCGACGCGGTCCTCGTCCTGCTCGCTCGCAAGCGCCCGAGCTTCGATCATGCCGTCGCGGAACACCGTCAGCGTTTCCTTCATCGCGCCGATCTCGTCGTTCTGCCGGGAGCGGACGATCTCGGTGTCGAGGTCGCCGGCCGAGAGCCGCTGCATGGCGCGCTGAAGCTCGCGAATGCGGCGCAAGATGTTGCGGCCGACATAGAGCCAGACGAACAGCACTGAACCGACCAGCGTCAGCGCACCCAGCGCCAGCATCGAGGCGGTGGCGAGCGAAATCTCCTTCCGTGCCTGGAAGGTCGACGCGTCGGTCTCCTTCTGTACGCCGTCGACGAGCTGCTGCACGCTGATGCCGAGGCCGACATTGAGCTTGCGGGTCTCGTCCAGAATGGTCTGGCCATAGTCGATGGCGTCGAGCTCCTTCTGGCGGATCTTGAACACGCCGGTCTTGCCCTCGCCGAACGCGAACAGCTTCTGCACGGCCGCGTGGACCGCCTGCACCGAGGCCATGTTCGGGAGATCCTCGAGGTTCGATTTGACGCGGTCGCGCGTCGCCTTGAATTCCTTCTCGATCACCTCCAGCGTGTCGCTGTTGTTGGCCGAGAGCGCCGCCATCATGTCGGCGGCCATCAGATTGCCGTTGGCGGAGATCGTGGAGATCTGGGCGACCGTGCGGGCGGCTTCGGTGGCGTCGTCAGCGGACACGTCCGCTGCGCCGAGGATTGCGTTCAGGCGCGTCTGCGCATCGAGCATTGCGGGGCCCGCCGCGTCGACGAAGGCGAGCTGGGCCTTGCGCAGGGCTTCGTATTGCTTGTCGTGCAGCGCCCCGGTATCGAGCCGTTCGCGTGCCGCCGAGACCAGGCTCTGGGTCGCTTCGTCGATGCTCTTGGCGGTGTCGCGCAGCGCGGTCGCGATCTGCTTGTCGGCGCCGAGCTCGATGATCTCGCCGAGCTTGGCCATGGCAAGCTGCTGGATGTCCTTCACGCTCTTGGTGCGTTCGTTCAGCGCCTCGTCGGAGGGCGACGCCAGCAGGCCCGGCCCCTGCGCCGCGAGCGTGGCGCTCTGCGAGGCAAGCTGAAGGCTGGCGGAGAGACGCGGAATGTCGCGGCCGCTCAGATCCATCATGGTCGCGCCGAGATGATTGAACACGAAGCCGGCGCCCGCCGCGATCACGAGGCCCATGCCCGCGATCACCGCGAAGGCCGTGAACAGGCTGCCCCGAACGCCCCATTTCGGCATCCTGAAGCGAGGCTTGAAACGGCCGAGAAGGCCACCAAGACGGATCGCCATCGAAATTCCCCCACCCATGATCTTTATGTTTTCGCGGTGGAGTATCCCCGCGGCGGGTTAAAAAATCGCAAGTTGCGCAATTGCTTGGCTGGTTCCGCAGGGCGAAAAAAGAAAGGGCCGGCAGAGGTGCCGGCCCTTGATGGCGAAAGGGGATTTGAAGGCGCGATCAGTAGCGCGCGACCGTCGAGTTGGCCCAGTTGAAGCGATAGTTGACGCCCGCCTTGATGGTGTGGTCGTCGGTGGTGAAGTTGCCGGTGCCCGCCAGCGGACCACCGGTGAAGTGGGCGTCGCCGAAATTGTAGTACTGGTACTCGGCCTTGGCCGACCAGTTCGGGGCGAACATGTATTCGAGGCCGGCGCCGACCGTGTAGCCGTTTTTGTGGTCGCCATCGATGACGAAGGCGGTCGGCACGCCACCGACGGTCACCTTCTCGTTGTTGTCCGAATAGGCATAGCCGCCCTTCACGTAGACGAGGCCCGGGCCCCAGGTGTAGCCCACGCGGCCGGTGATCGAGCCGAGGCCGCGCTGGTCGTTGGTGTAGGCGATGCCGCCCGGAAACACGGCGCCGACGCTGCCGGAGAGCCAGGAATACTGAGCTTCGGCGCCGACCACGAAGTTCGGGTTGACCTGCCAGTCCGCACCGGCCTGCACGCCGCCGAGGAAACGGCCATTGCCGTTGTTGCCGGTGGAGAGGCCGTTGAAATTGTTGTCGCTGGAGAACGCGCCACCGAGATGCGCACCGATGTAGAAACCGGTCCAGTTGTAGATCGGCGCGGCGTAGGCCGGCGCGGGCGTCTTGTAGTAGTTGCGGTTGCCGAGATCGGCGCCGACGGCCGGCGCGGCAGCGCTCAGCGCGAGCAGGGCAACGGTCGCAAACAGAATCTTCTTCATCGTCTTGAACTCCAACACGTAAGGTCCCCGGCAGCGCTCTCCGCGCCGCGTTGGTTTTGCAGATAGCTCGCTTTTGACGAAAATGCTGTCACATCCGTGGCACAGCGGCAGCCAACCTAACTTATTGGGCTGCAAATGATTTTCGTGCTTAATGGCGGCTTAAGAAGTGGTGAAGGAAGGCTTAATCGCACGCGCCCCGGGTAACTTGCGCGCGCATCTCGTTAACCAAGACGCCGTCGCGCTTCGTCGCGCATCTGCTCGCGGAAGGCCGCGCGCTTTGCAGGCCGGTCTTCCTCGCGCACGTCGTGACGATCGAAGATGTCGAACTTCTCCATGATCGGATAGCGCTCGCTCGCCATCGCGAGCACGCGCAGCACCTTGGTCGCGGCCGGCGTCGGACCGCTCACCTCCCAGCGCCTTATGGTGTCGGCGCCGCCCTTCTCCGGCAATCCGCACAGCCTCGCCATGTCGGCCGCGGTGAGCTTCCGTTCGAGCGCATCGGAGAGGTCGTTGCGGAGCTGTTTCAGTTCGGGGCCGGTCATGCTGCTTGCGTCCAGGGAGATCACTTGATCAGCAATGCAGTAGCGCTGATTCGGGTCCATCCGAAGGCAGGGATCCGCGGCAAATCTCATCCGGCGCGCCCTGCGAGGGCGACGCAATCAATCTCGATGTCGAACGGTCCGGGCCAAGACGGCACATGTACGAAGATGCGCGCGGGTGTTTCGTCCTGGAAGTAGCGGGCGTAGATGTCGTTGAACACGGCGAAATGCGCGGGATCCGGCGTACAATACACATTGCACTTGATTGCCTCCGCCAGTGACGAACCCGCCGCTTCGAGGCAGCGCTGCATCTGGTCGAGCACGATCTCGGCCTGCCGCTCGAACGGCATTGGCCCGACGTTGCCCGTCTCTGGATCGAACGGCGGCAGGCCGGACAGATAGGCGAGGCCTCCAGCGACGACGACCGGATAGATCGGCCCTTTGCGGCGACGCTCCAGATAGGTCGATATCGGCTCCACGCGGATTCTCTTCATGTGGCTCCTCCCGGTTTGCGAAGGCCACGGTAGAGCACACGCGATATCCGATGGTTCGGCGGCCGCCAAACCATTGCCGTTGTCCGGCCTGGACGGTCGCGATACGCTTCCTCCATGGTCGCAGCGGCAAACATGGTCGAGGTGGCGGCGCTCGTCGGCGACACCGCACGGGCGACGATGCTGGCCGCACTGATGGGCGGACAGGCGCTGACCGCAAGCGAACTCGCCTCGCGCGCGCGAATATCGAGATCGACGGCAAGCGGCCACCTCGGCAAGCTGGTCGGTGCGCGATTGCTCGCTGTGACGCAGAAGCGCCGCAACCGCTACTACCGCATCGCCTCGCCTCTGGTGGCGAGGATGCTGGAAGGCATCAAGGCCGTCGCTTCCATCGAGGTTCCGCGGCGCCACCAGCCGCGCTCGATCGCCGATGACCGGTTGCGCTTTGCGCGCACCTGCTACGACCATCTGGCCGGCTATCTCGGCGTCGCCATTGCCGACGCTCTCGTTGCCAAAGGGCACGTCGTTCTCACCGACGACGGTGGCGAGGTGACGGCTTCCGGAATGCACGTCCTCGCGGCATTCGGCGTGGTGCTGGTGCCGAAATCCGGAAGCAGGCGAATCTTCTGCCGCCCCTGTCTCGACTGGAGCGAGCGCCGCTATCACGTTGCCGGTCATATCGGCGCCGAGATCCACCGCTGCTGCCTGGAGCGCGGCTGGCTGCGGCGGGACCGCGACTCCCGGATCGTGCGCATCACGCCGGCCGGGCAGATCGGCCTGCGCAAGACATTCGGCATCGACCTGACCGGAAGTCTCGCTCCGGCACATTCCGGCGTGCACGGAGTTATGAACAAGAGACCTATGGAAATCTGCTGACGAAGCAACAGATGGCACAATGGGACCCGCTAGCCAAGGGATCGGCCATGACAACCTTCAAACTCGCCATTGGCGCACTCATCACTGCCGGACTGCTTGCTGCGCCGTTCGCAGCCGAAGCGAAGAAGTACCGGTCGAGCAGGCACTATTACAACACGAGTGTGGTCGCCCCGACCTATGGCGGTGCCGGATTGGCAGCCGCGCAGCCGAGGGCCTCCTACGGATCGTCCGGACAGACGGTCGGCACGGTCACCGCGCCATCGGTCGGAACGTACAACTGGCCGTCGGTCGGCGTGACCAATTCGGTCCCGACCTGGAGCAACACCAACCCGCGGTGAGGCGCGGTTGCGCCGCCTGTCAGCCTTCCGCGCTTCCCCTCCCCCGATGTCGACTGACCAACCGGATCGTGCCGCTCGGATCAACGGGCGCGTGGCCTCAGGCGCCCCTGCCGGTCTGCTGGCCGAATACGCAGCGCCATCCTGCGAGGCGCTCGGCTGGATGCTGGTTCATCCATTCGGCGAGTTGCGGCGCGCCCATCATGCAGGACTGCATCGAGACGTCAGCAAAGTCCGACGTGGTGACGATCTGCTCGTGGCAATTCGCCGGTGAGGCGAGGCTGCAAAGCACTGCGATGATCTTGATCACGCCAGATTTCCCACATCGCCGCCAGCCGCGCGACCGATTGCCGCCTTGTCGTGCTGCTGGCCGACCGGATCGGACGGGAATATGCTGTCATAGATCGCGCGCGCTTCCTGAATGAGGCGAAGACGCTCGCGCTCCGATTTCGAGACAAACTGGATAACCTGGCCCATATCGGCCTCCAATGGATCGCTTAACCCATCATCAAATGATGAATATCATTCAAAGCGGAGGTGGGGTGCCGACCTCTGTTTTTCAGCTGCGAAGACGGTCACGACGGATAAAAAGCCCGTGACCGCGCAATTGTGGAACGGAACCGGGTACCGCAGAAGCCGCTGGCGTCGCGGCCTCGTGAGGATGATTGAGCTCCACGGTGCGATCGTGTCGCGGCACATTTGTGCTTGCGTCGCGTTGTCGGATTGCTCGGTGCGTCAGCGAACGGCTGTCGCCGCGAGTGATAGCCTCCGAAAGGATCTCCCATGACAAGAATCACATATCCCATCGCGGCACTCGTCGCTCTCGGGCTGGCGGCTGCGCCATTCGCGGCCGGCGCTCAGACATCGGCAACGGGCGCACAAACCAGCACCCACAGCACCCCGGGCGCGCCTGTCCAGCAGGGGACGATCGGAAGTTCGGGGCAGAGGGTCGGAACGACCACGGCGCCGTCGGTCGGAACGTCCACTCAGCCTTCCGTTGGCGTGACCAACTCGGTTCCGACGTGGAATAACACCAACCCGTCTTCGAAGCAGTAGTCGCGATCAGCTGGCTCACGCCGCCGGCGCACGCTCCTTGCGACCGGGTACGGCCGCGAGCAGTTCGCGCGTGTAGGCATGCTCTGGTGCGGCGAACAGTTGCGCGGTCGGCTTCAGCTCGACGATGACGCCGCGCTGCATCACCGCGATGCGGTCGCAGATCTGGGCGGCGACGCGCAGATCGTGGGTGATGAACAGCATCGAGAGACCAAGCCGCGCCTTGAGGTCTTCGAGCAGCCGCAGGACTTGCGCCTGCACGGAGACGTCGAGCGCGGAGACGGCTTCGTCGGCGACGATGATCTCGGGGTCGAGCGCGAGTGCACGTGCAATGCCGATGCGCTGGCGCTGGCCACCGGAGAATTCATGCGGATAGCGCTCGAGCGCGCCGGGATCGAGGCCCACCATCTTCAGGAGATCGCGGGCGCGGTCGAACGCGACCTTCGGTGTGGTGCCGGCCGCGATCGGGCCGTCGGCGATGATGTGACCGACCTTGCGGCGCGGATTGAGCGAGGCGAACGGATCCTGAAAGATCATCTGGATGCGATGGCGCTCCGCGCGCAGCGCCTTGCCTGAAAGTGAAGTGAGATCGGTCTCGCCGATCCGCACCGTGCCGCGGTCGGCTTCGATCAGCCGCATCACGAGACGTGCCACCGACGATTTGCCGGAGCCCGATTCGCCGACGAGGCCGAGCGTCTCGCCCTTGAGGATGTTGAAATTGACCGCGCGCGCGGCATCGACGCGGCGATCCTCGCGAAACCAGCCGCCCGAGGTGACGTAGGTCTTGTCCAGCCCGATCACCTCGACCGCCCTGGCCTGGTCGTCGAGCGGCTCGCGCGCCGGCGGGTCCATCGACGGCACGGCGGCGAGCAGCGCCTTGGTGTAATCGTGCTGCGGCTCGTTGAAGACGGAGCTCGCAGGGCCTTCCTCCACGACCTTGCCGTGGCGGAGCACCACGACCTGGTCGGCGATGTCGGCGACCACGCCAAAGTCATGGGTGATGAACATCACCGCCATGTTGCGGTTGCGCTGGAGGTTGCGGATCAGCTTGAGGATCTGTGCCTGGGTGGTGACGTCGAGCGCGGTGGTCGGCTCGTCCGCGACCAGCACCGCGGGCTCGAGCGCGAGCGCCATCGCGATCATGGCACGCTGGCGCTGGCCGCCGGAGAGCTGATGCGGATAGGCGCGCACGATACGCTCGGGATCGGGCAGGCCGACTTCCCTTGCCAAGGCCAGTGCTCGTGCGCGCCGCTCCCTTGGTGTCAGCAGGCCGTGGGCCTCGAACATCTCCGCCATCTGGTCGCCGATCCGCATCAACGGATTGAGCGCGGTCATCGGCTCCTGAAAGATCATCGCGAGCCTCCGGCCGCGCAGATCGCGCCAGCCATCCTCGTCGATCTTGAGCAGGTCGCGGCCTTCGAACTGGATCTCGCCTGAGGTGACGGAGACCGTGTCCGGTAGCAGGCCCATCAGCGCGTGCGCGCACATCGACTTGCCGGAGCCGGACTCGCCGACGACGCAGACGATCTTGCCGGGCCGCAGGTCGAGTGAGACGCCGTCGACCGCGAAGGGACGCTCGGCGCCCTCAGGCAGCGCGATCCGCAAATTCTTGATGGAGACGGCGGGCGGGGCGGTCATCATCAGCGTCCTTCCCGCGACAGGCGCGGATTGAGCGCGTCGTTGAGGCCTTCGCCGATCAGATTGAGACCGAGCACCGAGATCAGGATGGCGACGCCGGGAAACACCGTGATCCACCAGGCCTGGCGGATCACCGTGCGGCCGGCGCCGACCATGTAGCCCCAGGAGATCAGGTTGGGATCGCCGAGTCCAAGGAACGCCAGCGAGGATTCCAGCAGGATCGCGGTCGCCACCATCAGCGAGGCCAGCACGATCACCGGCGACAGCGCGTTCGGCAAAATCTCGCGCAGGATGATCCAGCTGTTGCTCTGGCCGGTGACCACGGCGGCCTGGACATATTCGCGCGTGCGCAGCGACAACACTTCGCCGCGGACGAGGCGGGCAACCGGCGGCCAGCTCACCACCGCGATCGAGGCCACGATCGAATAGATCGACGGTTGAAGGATCGCGACCAGCACGATCGCGAGCGCGAAGCTCGGAATGGTCTGGAAGAATTCGGTGAAGCGCATCAGGGCGTCGTCGACCTTGCCGCCGAAATAGCCGGCCATGGCGCCGATGGGAACGCCGACGACCAGCGCGACCAGCGTCGAGACGAGGCCGACCAGCAGCGAGACGCGGGCGCCAAAGATCATGCCGGCGAACACGTCGCGCCCGAGCGCGTCGGTGCCGAGCGGCACGGTCGCGAGCGTGAACGGCGGCAGGAATGGCCGCTGCACCATGCGCCAGGGCGAATTCGGGAACAGCATCGGCCCGAACACCGCGACTCCGATCGCGAAGGCCAGGATAATGAGCCCGACGACGCCGCTCGGGCTCCTGAGCATCGATTTCCAGAACTGTTTCATGAGGCGAATTCGATGCGCGGATCGACCAGGCGGTAAACCAGGTCGGTGATGAGGTTGAAGATCAGGACCATGACCGAGCAGGTCACGAAGACGCCGAGCAGCAGATTGTAGTCGCGCTGGAGCAGCGCGTCGTACATCAGCCGCCCGATGCCGGGCCAGGCGAACACGGTCTCGGTGATGACGGCGCCGCCGATCAGCGTGCCCGCATGCACGCCGGCGAGCGTCACGACGGGCAGCAGTGCGTTGCGCAGCACGTGGCGGCGCTGGATCACGGCATCGCTAAGGCCCTTGGCCCGCGCCGTCTTGACGAAGTCGAGCCGCTTCACCTCCAGCATCGAGGCGCGCGTCATGCGGGTATAGGTCGCCATGAAGAACAGGCCGAGCGTCATCGCCGGCATGATCAGGTGCTTTGCGACGTCCACTGCATGGGCGAAACCGGTGAGGTTGGCGCCGACCGTCTCGTAACCAAAGCTCGGCAGCCAATCCATGGTGACCGAGAACAGCAGGATGCCCATCAGCGCCACCCAGAAGATCGGCATGGCGTAGAAGATCAGCGCGAACACGGTGATGGCGGTGTCCAGGAAGGTTCCGGCAAAGCGTGCCGCGAAGGTGCCGAAGAGAACGCCGAGCATCAGCGAGATCGCGAATGCCGTCAGCGTCAGCAAGAGCGTTGCCGGCAGCCGTTCGCCGATCAGCTTCACGACCGGCGCCTGCTGGCGGAAGGAGAAGCCGAGGTCGAGGGTGATGACGCCCTTGACGTAGATGAAGAGCTGCTCGGGCAGCGGCTTGTCGAGGCCGAATTTTTCCCGGAGCTGCTGGACGAAGACCTGGTCGCTGGCGCCGGCCTCGCCCGCCATCACGACCGCGGGATCGCCGGGTGCAAGCCGGATCAGGAAGAAATTGAGAACGACGATCGCAAGCAGGACGATCACGCCCTTCACAACGCGCTGGGAGATGAAGGAGAGCATCTTATGAGAGGTTCATAGAGGGTAACGTGAACTTTGGCCATGCGGGCGGTGCGCTCCCTCGCCCCGCTCTTGCGGGGAGAGGGTTGGGGTGAGGGGCTTCTCTCCGCGCGTGAGAATGCCGATGGACCTGTACCCCCTCACCCGCCGTGCTCTGCGAGCACGTCGACCTCTCCCCGCAAGCGGGGAGAGGTGAAGGAAGGCACACGCTCACTTGTCGAGCCATGCGTCCTTGAAGCCGTCATTGACCCCGATGCCGGTGGTGATCAGGTTCTTGACTTTGCAGCGCGTGATGGTCGGGAATTGCAGCTCCAGCATCCAGGCGACCGGCACGTCCTCGACCAGGATCTTCTGCGCCTTCTCGTAGATTTCCTTGCGTTTGCTGTCAGGCGTTGCCACCGCGCCGTCGGCGAACAGCTTGTCGATCTCCGGATTGGAGTAGCCCTCGACATTGTTGAACACCTGGCCCTTGGCAATCGCACTGGAAACGTAGTTGCGGCCGACGCCGAGCGCAGGATCGCCGTACTGGTAGAGATAGGTGAAGGCGATGTCGTAATCCCAGTCGCCGATCTTCTGGTTGCCGCCGGCAACGTCGGTGGCGATGGTCTCGATGTTCATGCCGACGTCCTGGAGGTTCTGCTTCACCGCTTCACCCCAGCGCTGCCAGGTCTCGCCATAGGCGAGCGGCAGCATACGGATCTTCTCGCCCTTGTAGCCGGCTTCCTTCAGCAGCGCCTTGGCCTTGGCCGGATCGTAGGGGTACTTCGGCACGTCGGACGTGTAGTACTTGATGGTCGATGCGGACGGACCGGTCGCGACCTTGCCGAGCCCGTTCCAGATCACGTCCTTGGCGAAGTCACGATCGATCGCGTACATGATCGCCTGCCGCACCCGCTTGTCGGCGAGCGGCCCCTGCCGGTTGTTCAGCCACAGCCAGGCCAGCGGCGAGAAGAACTCCCAGCCGGCGCCGGTGACGCAGGTGTCCTTCAGCTTGGACAGGCGCGGCACGTCGAAATTCTCGACCGAGCCGCCGGGCAGCACGTCGACCTTGCCGGTCTCGTACGCCACCGAGCGCGCGGCGGCGTCGGGGATGATCTGCCAGTAGATCTCGTCGAGATAGGGCTTGCCCTTCTCGTAATAGTTCGGATTCTTGACCAGGCGGATGAACGAGCCCTTCTGCCATTCCTTGAACATGAAGGGACCGGTGCCGACCGGCGCGTTGTTGTAGGGGTTGGTCTTCCAGTCGGTGCCTTCGTAGAGATGCTTCGGCACCATCGGCATCGAGCCGACCTCGAAGATGCCGAGGAACGGGCCGAACGGCTGCTTCAGCGTGAACACCACGGTGTAATCGTCGGGCGAATCGACCTTGTCGACCTGCGCGAGGTTGTTGCGGGCGCGCGCATGAGTCTGCTTCAGCATCTCGATCGAGAACAGCACGTCGGCGGCGGTGAAGGGCTTGCCGTCATGCCAGGTGACGCCCTTCCTGAGCTTGAACGTGTAGGTCTTGGCGTCCTCGCTGACAGTCCAGCTCTCGGCGAGTTCCGGAAGCGGCTCGAGCTTGGGGCTGTAGCGCAGCAGACCCTCGAAGATATTGCCCGACACCATCTGGGTCGGACCGTTCTGGATCATCGCAAGCATCAGGCCGGGCGGCTCGGGCTGGATCACGGCGTTGATCACGCCCCCCGTCTTCGGCTCTTGCGCAAGAACTGGTTCAAGCGCCGAGGCCGTGAGGCCGCAAGCCAGGAGGAGACCAAGCAACACTCGTTTTGGCATGTCGTATCTTTCTCAAGCGAGACCGGCCGTAAACGCTTCGCACGTCATGGCGCGCAAAGCTACGGCCGGCCCATCCCAGTCCCCATCCGATATCGAGGCTCACACAGTCCCATTCGGCGCCGCAAGATGAAAGTCTCGACAGTGTTCGCACAAAAAATGTACAGCGCGTCCGGTTTTCACTTGATTCATTCTCCCGTCATGGAGACAAGTCGGCCATGGACAATGCCAGCCGCTCCGAACGATCCCGCAAAGCTGCGCTCGAGGCCGCGACCAGGATCATTGCGCGTGACGGGCCCGGCAGGCTGACGCTTGATGCCATCGCCCGCGAGAGCGGTCTCAGCAAGGGCGGCGTCATGCACCAGTTCCGCACCAAGGAAGCTGTGCTGAAGGCGCTCCTGGAGCGGCAGATGGACCATTTCGAGGAGTTCTCGACCCGCTATATGGCGAAGGTCAGTGAGACCTCGGCCAATCCCCATCTGGCGACGCAGCTTGCCACCGTACGGGAAGCGGCCACGTCGCCGAATTCCGCCGCGCTGGCGCTTGTTGCGGCCATGGTCGAGAATCCCGGCTTGATGGTGCTGCCGCGCGACCGCGAGATGAAGAGGGTGGAGGCGATCAAGGCGGAAGCCGAAGATCCCGAGCTCGCGCTGTTGCGCTGGGCTGCGGCGCGAGGGCTGTTGTTGAGCTCGCTGTTCGGCATGTCGCCGCTGAGCGGGGACGAACACCAGAAGCTGTTCGCCCGTCTGCTCGATGATGATCAGTGGCGGCCGCTCGAGAAGCCGGCCAAGCCGCTCGCGACGAAGGCGCGCACCGCCAAATCCGGCGCAGCCCCGGCGGCAAAGGCCGTAACTCCGCGCAAACGCGCCTGATTCATAGTCAACGGTCTGTTGCCGATCGCCGCCCAAGGCCGCGTCTGCGGCCAAATGGGCCAGGTCGTCATTTCCAGGCTTTACAAACCAACTAGTCGGTTTTATAAATGCAGGCACTGAGCGGCCCAAGGCATCCGCAATGGCCCCGGACGATGCCATGAGCCGGCAAGGGTGAGCGCCGCAGCCGCGTCTGGTCCCAACCGCGGCTGCGGTCGCCGCCTCGCTTCTGATAAGCGGTTAGAGGAGTCTGGAATGGATCGCTCGATCGCCCTGCGCGGTCTGGGAACGCTGATGCTTTGCGTGGCCGCAGGCGGCTGCGCATCAGTCGCGCCCGTTCCCTATTCGGGATTGGCGTCCTCGGCCTACATGGCCCCGGACAAGTCGGATACCTCCGGCCGCGTGCCCTACCGCTACTCCACGCCGGTCGACTGGCGCGCATATGACAAGGTGATCCTGGATCCCGTCGTGATCTATCGCGGCAAGGACCATCAGTTCGCCGACATATCCGACAAGGACAAGGCGACGCTGGCCGCCTACATGCAGAACTGCTTCGCCGAACGCTTGCGCGGACGCTTCGCGCTGGTGCGCGAGCGCGGGCCGAACACGCTGCGGATCAGGCTGACGCTGACCGGCGCCGTCACCAATACGCCGGTGCTCGGTACGCTCTCGCGCTTCGACATGGCCGGGGCGGTCTACAACGGCGTGCAGGCCGCGCGTGACGGCGAGGGCACGTTGACAGGCTCGGTGATCTACGGCGTCGAGATCTTCGACGCGACGACCTCGCGCCTGATCAGCGCTTGCGTCACCAAGCAATACCCTGCGGCCTACGACATCAAGGCCACCGCCGGCGCGCTCGCGGCCGCCACCGCGGGCCTGGACAAAGGCGCCGACGCGCTCATCGCGCAATTGAACTGATGCCGCAACCCATCCAACCAAAGGTGCCGCTGATGAACATTCTCCTTCGCTTCGTGCTGCGCGTCGCGATCACCGTCGTGATGATGATCATCGGTGGCCGCGCCGGTGCCGCCGCGTCCAACGATCCCAGCGGCACATGGCAGGTCGAGGACGGCCGCGCGCGCATCCGGCTCGAGCGCTGCGGTCCGTCGCGCGACCGCATCTGCGGCTTCATCGTCTGGATGAAGGAGCCTGCCGACAAGCGCGGCCAGCCTTACCGCGACAAGGAAAATCCCGATGCCGACAAGCGCGCCCGCGCGCTGCTTGGCCACCAGCTGATCATGGGCTTGCAGCCAACGCCCGAGGGGCGGTTTGCCGGCGACATCTATAATGCCGAGGACGGCAAGTTCTACTCAGTCTCGCTCTGGCGCGACTCGACCGACCGTCTCAAGCTGAAGGGGTGCCTGATAAAATTCCTGTGCCAGACCCAGACCTGGCAGCAGACCCTCGACGTGCTGCCCGGCCAGCTCGTCGGCCTGACCGGCGATCTCAACGGCCCTCGCGCCGACAAGGAATGGGCGGCCGCGCCGGCGCCGAAGCCGATCCAGGCGAAAGCGAAGTAGTCTTCAGGGCGTCCGCAGCGCCCGTCGCAATTCGTCGAGCGCGTCCGCGAGCTGTTCGCGGTGCGCGATGTCGTCCTTGGGGAGAGCGGCGACGCTGCCGGCAAGCTCCCGCAGGATGCCGGCGAGCAATCCGAAGTTGACGTGAAGATGGACCGACTTGCGTTCGTCGGCTGCCCCCGGATGCTGTAGCACGAGCGCAACGCCGCTGCCGTCGAGGCGCGCCTCGAAACGGGATGAATGCTCGAAGGTGCCGACATAGAACTTGTCGGGATATTCGAGTGCGACCTCTGCCTTGTCGGGAACCGGCCTGGACATGTGAAGCCTCATCAATGCCGCGTCATTCTGACCGCGAATAAACCGGACCGCCTTGCGATAGGTCAGAGGCGGGGTGGCGCCGAATTTGATTCGGATCAAAGTCAGGTCGCCGCTCTTGCGATCCAATGGCAACTGGCCGAGCGCCGCGCTGCGCGTCCTGGCCTTTCAAGCGGTGAGATGATTGATGGACATGCGGGCCACAGCTGCTGCCGGCGATGATAACGGACCTGAGGTCGTCGGGCCGGAGCCGGACGAAGGCGTACGGCATTGCCTGCAAGTGCTTGTCGGTGCCGGCCTGCGGCCGACGCGCCAGCGCCTCGCGCTTGGCCAGTTGCTGTTCCTGGGCGGCCACCGTCACGTTACCGCGGAGGGGCTTCACGCGGAGGCGCTGGCGGCGAACATGTATTTGTCGCTCGCGACCGTCTACAACACCCTCAACCAGTTCACCGAAGCCCGGCTGTTGCGCCGGATCGCCGCTGACGGCATCAAGTCGTTCTTCGATACCGACACATCAGTGCACCCGCACTTCTACCTCGAAGGCGAGGACGTGCTGGTCGACGTCGCTGACGGCCTGGCCTTCAACAAGGTGCCTGAGGCGCTTCCCGGCCACGAGATCGCGCGGCTCGACGTTATCGTCCATCTGCGCCGCAAGCGCGTGACGTAGCCCTCCAGGGAAGGTGAAAAGGTTCGCGGCCTGCCTCACCCCAAGCCCGCCCTGCGGAATCCCTCGAGATAGTGCTCGCGGTCGGCGTCACTGGCCCATGGCAGCTGCGTTGCAATCCAGTGCAGCGAGATGCCCGGCTGGGTGCGGCGGAGCTCGCCGAGCGCCATCTCCGCAAGAGTCACGTCGCCGGTCATGCCGGCGGACACCGCGAGCACGCGATAGGCGCCGGTGAGATCGCCGCGATGGCGGATCGCCTCGCGCGCGAGCGTGATGGCTTCGTCATAGTGCCGCTGGGTGAAGCGCGCATAGCCGGCGATGCCGTAATAGATCGCGAGCGAAGGATCGCGCGGCGAGAGCCGGATCGCCCGCTGCGCCGCGTCGTAGGATTCGCGCGGCCGCCCGGCATAGGACAGCGCCAGCGCGTAATAGCCCTGGGCTAGCGAGAAGTTCGGGTTGAGCGCGAGCGCTTGCTCGAACTCGGACAACGCGTCGGACAGCCTGCGCGTCGAGAAGAAGACGCTGCCGAGCGCTGCATGCGCCCAGGCATCCTCGTGGTCGTGGCGCACCGCGGCAAGCGCTGCGGCCTCTGCGATCGGCGCCGTCGTGGCAAGCTCCGCCCAGCCCAGATGAACGCCGAACATGTGGCTTGCCGCGAGCACCGACAGCGCCTGGCCGTAATTCGCATCGATGGCAATGGCGCGTTCGAGCAAGGCCTGCGCGGCCTCGTGGTCCTGCTGCGTCACCCGCCAGTAATGCGACAGGGCGCGCATCAACAGGTCCCAGGCATCCAGGCTCGCGGGCGGCTTGCGGTCGGCACGGAAATTCTCGGCGGCGTGGATCTGCGGCTCGATCGCCGCGACGATCGCGTTGGTGATGTCGTCCTGCACGGCGAAGACGTCGATCAGCTCGCGGTCGTAGCGCTCGGCCCAGAGATGGCTGCCGGTGGTGGCGTCGTTGAGCTGCGCGGTGATGCGCACGCGGTTGTCCACCTTGCGCACGCTGCCTTCGACGATGTAGCGGACACCGAGTTCCTCGGCGATCTGCCTGATATGGACCGCGCGTCCCTTGTAGGTGAAGGACGAGTTGCGGGCGATCACCATGAACCAGCGCTGTTTCGACAGCGCGGTGAGGATGTCCTCGCTGATCCCGTCGCCGAAATATTCCTGCGCGGGATCGCCGCTCATGTTCTCGAAGGCAAGCACGGCGATAGCCGGGCGGTCCGTCACCGCGCGCAGCAGGGGAGGGGAGGGTTCCGGCGGCGCAAGTGTTGCCACATCTTCCCGGACATCGCCGACGAAACGAAAGCCCTTGCGCGGGATGGTCTTGATCAGCCGCTGCGTCGCCCCGTTGTCGCCGAGCGCTTTTCGCGCGGCGTTGATCCGGCTGTTGAGCGCGGAGTCCGAGACGATGCGGTCGCTCCAGATCTGGCTGATCAGGTCATCCTTGCTGACCACCCGGGCGCGCTGGGCGACGAGGTAGAGCAGGAGATCGAACACCTGCGGCTGCAGCGGCACGGCGCAGCCGCCGCAGGTCAGCTCCCGCAGGTCACCGTCGAGCACGTTGTTTTCAAAGAGAAATCGCACGTTTCCGTCGTCTCAAGCAAAAATCAAAGTCGTCTCAGGCGAAAATCAACCGTCCGCGAAAGTCTGGGAACCTCCGATCCGGCATGGTGCGAAGACCAAAGAGTGCCGATGCCTCGGCACAACGGAGCGTTCTATGACCCAACTTGATCACCAGGTTCATTCCATCGGCCCGGAGGTTGCGGGCTCTCGCATTTTCAAGTTCATCGCCTTTCTGTACGGAATTGCGGCGTATCTCGTGTTTTTCGTCACCGTCCTCTACGCCATCGGCTTCGTTATGGGGCTGGTGGTGCCGAAGACCATCGACACCGGAACCGACACGCCGACGGCCGAAGCCGTCATCATCAATCTGCTGCTGATGACGCTGTTCGCGGTCCAGCACAGCGTGATGGCGCGCCAGCGCTTCAAGGCGTGGTGGACGCAGTTCGTCCCGAAACCGGTCGAGCGCAGCACCTATGTGTTGTTCGCGAGCCTGTCATTGCTGCTCCTGTTCTGGCAGTGGCGTCCGCTGCCGACGGTCATATGGGATGTCGGAAATCCGGATATCGCCGTGACGCTGGTCACGCTGTCGCTTGCGGGCTGGGTGCTGGTGTTCACCTCGACCTTCATCATCAATCATTTCGAGCTGTTCGGATTGCATCAGGTGACCAGCCATCTCGTCGGCAAGGAAGCTGCGCCGGCGCGCTTCAAGACGCCACTGCTCTACAAGTTCGTTCGTCATCCGATCTATCTCGGCTTCATCATCGCATTCTGGGCGGCGCCGGTCATGACGGCAGGACATCTGTTGTTCGCGGCCGTGACTACGGCCTACATCTTCGTGGGTATCGCGCTGGAGGAGCGCGACCTCGTCGCTCTCTTCGGCGACGAATACCGGCAGTACAAACAACGGGTGTCGATGCTTATTCCCTGGCGCCGGTCAGTTTAGTTCGCGCGTCACGCCGTCGCGTCCGCCGAAAGGAGGACGCGCGGCGGCGCGGATGCGCGTAACGGACCCTGCCGGACTCCAGCCTTCAAGATCTTCTGGGGTGGTTCCCCTCACGTCGAAGCTATCAGCGCGAGCGAAGCTCGTCGCGCCCCTGCATCCGCCTCTGCCGCGACGATGGCGAACAGGAGCGGGGAGCGGAATTTCAACCTTCATCAACGGAGACGACTAAATGAAACACGTCGGACACTGCTTCTGTGGCGCGGTCACGATCGAGGTCACAGGCGAGCCGGCGGCGATGGGCTATTGCCATTGCCGCTCCTGCCGCTCGTGGTCGGGCGGACCGGTCAACGCCTTCAGCCTGTGGAAGCCGGAAGCCGTGCGCATCACCGAGGGCGCGCAGCATGTCGAGACCTTCGCCAAGACGCCGCTCAGCCAGCGTAAATATTGCAAGAAGTGCGGCGGCCATCTCATGACCAACCACCCGCCGCTCGACCTGATCGACGTTTTCACCGCCACAATTCCGACACTCGCCTTCACCCCCGGCGTCCACGTCAATTATTCCGAGACGGTGCTGCCGATGCGCGACGGCCTGCCCAAGCTGAAGGATTTTCCCGCGGAGTTCGGCGGCAGCGGCGAGATGATGCAGGAGTGAGCTTTCCTCGCCTCTCCCCTTGTGGGAGCAGGTGGCGCGAAGCGCCGGATGAGGGGTTCTTTCAACACACAAGACTGCTCGTGAGGATAGAAACCCCTCACCCGGCTTCCGATGCTTCGCATCGAAGCCACCCTCTCCCACAGGGGGAGAGGGTGCACCGCAAGTGCGGCGGCGTCACCTCATCCCCGCGCGCCGAAATCCTTCCAGATAATGCTCGCGATCCTCGGCGCGCAGCATCGGCAGCTCGCGCGTGAGCCAGGCGAGAGAGAGGCCGGGCTGGGTGCGATGCAGGCCTCGCAGCGCGGACGCTGCGAGCTGGGCATCGCCCAGCATCCCGGCCGCGGCGGTCAGCACGCGATGGGCGCCGACGAAGTCGGCGCGCTGCCGCATCGATTCCCGCGCCATCTGGATGGATGCCTCATAGTTGCGGCCGATGAACTGCGCGTACGCCGCCACCCCGCAATAGACCGCCGCGAGCGGATCGCGCGGGCTCAGCCGCAATGCGCGGCGCGCGGCGGCATCGCCGTCCTGCCATCGTCCCGCGTAACACAGCGTCACGCCGTAAAAGGCGTGCGCCATCGCGAAATTCGGATTGAGCCTCAGCGTCAGCTCGAACTCCGCCAGCGCATCGTCGAAGCGGCGGCGGAACAAATACGTATAGGCGAGGCCGTGATGCGCCCAGGCGTCCTCGCGATCGGCCTCCACCGCGGCGAGCGCCGCGCGTTCGGCGACCGGCACGGTCGCGGCCATGTCGGCCCAGCCCATATGCGCGCCGAAGATATGGCTGGTCGCGAGCAGGCCGAGTGCCTTGCCATAGGCGGGGTCGATCGCCGTCGCCTTCTCCAGCAAACCTTGCGCGACAGCGTTGTCCTCGCGCGTGATGCGCCAGTAATGCGACAGTGCGCGCATCACGAGGTCCCAGGCATCAAGGCTGCCAGGCGGCTTCTGCTGGGCGCGAAAGCTCTCGGCGGTGTAGAGCTGCGGCTCGATCGCCGCGACGATCGCCTCGGTGATCTCGTCCTGCACGGCAAAGATGTCGGCGAGCTCGCGGTCGTAGCGCTCGGCCCAGAGATGGCTGCCGGTCGAGACGTCGTTGAGCTGGGCCGAGATGCGTAAGCGATCGCCGCTCCGCCGTACGCTGCCCTCGAGCACGTAGCGCACGCCGAGCTCGCGCGCGACCTCGCGGATGTGCACCGCGCGGCCCTTGTAGATGAACGAGGAGTTGCGGGCGACGACGAAGAACCAGCGTAGCTTCGACAGCGCGGTGATGATGTCTTCGCTGATGCCGTCGGAGAAATAATCCTGCTCGCGGTCGCCGCTCATATTGGTGAAGGGCAGCACGGCGATCGCGGGCCGGTCAGGCAGCGTCAGCGTCGCCTGCGGCCCGCGGTTCGGCTCGGGCGCGATGGCGGCGAGCTTGGTTTCGACATTGCCGACGAAGCGAAATCCCTTCCGAGCGATGGTGCGGATCAGCGCCTGGTTCGCGCCATTGTCGCCGATCGCCTTGCGGGCGGCGTTGATCCGGCTGGTCAGGGTGGATTCGGAGACACTGCGGCCATGCCAGATCTTGTCGATCAGCTCGTCCTTGCTGACCACCCTGTCGCGGTTTTCCATGAGATGGACGACGAGGTCGAACACCTGCGGTTCCACGGAAACGGGAACCTGCTCGCGGCTCAGCTCGCGCAAGTCGGTATCGAGCAGGTGATCCCGGAACAGAAACTGCACGTCGAAAACTCGGACCTCACTACGACGTCGGGCAATGAAGAAATCAGAATGGATTTCGATTTGAAGTCTGTGAGTCAGCCGAACGGTCGACCCGGTTCACCACGATTGCGTGATGGCAGCCATGCCGTTCTCGGATGGGAATGCAACCTCGGAAAATGTGGCGGTTTGGGGCGGATTGTCCCGGGGGCGGGGATTCCTTTCGTACGATCCATCTCGGTCATCCTGAGGTGCTCGCCTCTTTGGCGAGCCTCGAAGGATGGACGGCCCGGCTGCATCGTGGCCGTTCATCCTTCGAGGCTCCCCGCGCGCTGCTTTGCATCGCGCGCCTCGCACCTCAGGATGACGGCGTGAGAGCCGGGTCTGCTGCAGCGAGGGCGGCTTCGAATGTGTGACGAACATGGAATGTTAGATTGCTCCTCCTGGCAACCTGCGTAAGCTGCCTTGCATAGAAACACCAACCATAAAGAAACGCCCATGCCAGCTTTTCCCGCCTCGACCACCGTGCTCGATTCCATGCTATTCCGCGACGCCTTCGGGACGCCCGAGATGCGCGAGGTGTTTTCCGACGTCGCGCTGGTCGGGCGCTATGCCGAGGTCGAGGTGGCCCTGGCGAAAGCAGAGGCGAGATGCGGCGTGATCCCGCGAGAGGCCGCCGAGGCAATCGCGGCAAAGACCGACGTCGGTGCGTTCGACTTCGATCTGTTGCGGCAGGAGACCGACATCGTCGGCTATCCGATCCTGCCTTTGGTGCATCAGATGGTGAAGCAATGCGGCGATGCCGGCCGCTACGTGCATTGGGGCGCGACCACGCAGGATATCATGGACACGGCCGTGGTGCTGCAACTGCGCGCCGCGCTCGATATCGTCGCGCGCGACATCGCGGAGCTGCGCAAGATCCTCGCTGGCCTCTCGACGCGATATCGCGACACGCCGATGGCGGGGCGCACCCATCTTCAGCAGGCACTTCCGGTAACCTTCGGCTACAAGGCCGCGATCTGGCTCGCGATGTTCGATCGCCACGCCGAGCGGCTCGAGCAACTGAAGCCGCGCGTGCTGGTCGGCCAGTTTGCCGGCGCGGCCGGCACGCTGGCCTCGCTCGGCGACAAGGGCTTTGAGGTGCAGGAGGCGCTCTGCGCGGAGCTGAAGCTCGGCGTTCCCGCCTCGACCTGGCATGTCGCACGCGACGGCTTTGCTGAAGCGGTGAACTTCCTCGCGCTCGTCACCGGTTCGCTCGGCAAGATCGCGCTCGACGTCATGATCATGGCCTCGACCGAGTTCGCCGAGGTCTACGAGCCCTTCGTCAAGGGCCGCGGGGCGTCCTCGACCATGCCGCAGAAGCGCAACCCGATCTCCTCGGAGCTGATGCTCGCGGCAAGCAAGGCGGTACGCCAGCACGCCGGGCTGATGCTGGACGCGATGGTGCAGGATTTCGAGCGCGCCACCGGACCCTGGCACGCCGAATGGATGGCGATCCCGGAAAGCTTCGTGCTGACTGCCGGGGCCCTGCACCAGGCGAAATTCGCGCTCGCGGGGCTCATCGTGGACGAAGCGAAGATGAACGACAATCTCGCCCTCAGCCGCGGCCTGATCGTGGCCGAAGCGGTCATGATGGGGCTGGCGCCGCAAATCGGGCGGCAGGAGGCGCATGACGTGGTCTATGACGCCTGTCGCCAGGCCAACGACAAGGGGATCAGCCTTGCCGATGCGCTGTCCGCCGATCCCCGGATCTCCAGCCGCATCGACCGGGCCACGATCGAGGCGCTCACCTCACCGAAAAATTACCTCGGCCTTGCTCCCGCCATGGTTGACCGGGTGCTGAAGTCGGCAACGCGTTGAAAACCAAGCTGCGTGAAACCGCGTATCTTTCGTAAGCTCCGGTCTTTCGCGGGCGCCAAGACGCTCGCATACTTGTGTCTCGCGATGCTAGACTTAGATTGAACGAGAGACTTTCGGCAGAGGACTAGGCATGACCGATCAACGCATCACCGCCACGCCCATCGATCCCGTGAAACTCGACCGGCTGGCCGAGGTGGCGGTGAAGGTGGGACTGGGCTTGCGGCCGGGACAGGACCTTCTTCTCACGGCGCCCGCGATCGCATTGCCGCTGGTGCGCCGGATCGCGGCGCACGCCTACAAGGCCGGCGCCGGCATCGTGACGCCGATCCTCTCCGACGAGGAGATGACGCTGGCGCGCTACCGCTACGGCCACGACAGCAGTTTTGATCGCGCCGCGGGCTGGCTCTACGAGGGCATGGCGAAGGCGTTCTCGAACAACACTGCGCGTCTCGCCATCGTCGGCGACAATCCGATGCTGCTGTCGGGCGAAGATGCTTCCAAGGTGGCGCGCGCCAGCAAGGCCAACTCGATGGCGTATCAGCCGGCGCTGGAAAAGATCGTCAATTTCGACACCAACTGGAACATCATTGCCTATCCCAGCCCGTCCTGGGCGAAGCAGGTGTTTCCGAATGATCCCGAGGACGTCGCGGTCGGCAAGCTCGCGGACGCGATCTTCGCGGCCTCCCGCGTCGATCGCGAAGACGCCACGGCCAATTGGGCGAGCCACAATGCGGTGTTGCGCGAGCGCACCAACTGGCTCAACGGCCAGCGCTTTCGCGCGCTGCAATATTCGGGTCCCGGCACCGATCTCACCATCGGGCTTGCCGACGGCCATGAATGGGAAGGCGGCGCGTCGCTTTCCAAGAACGGCATCAGCTGCAACGCCAACATTCCGACCGAAGAGGTCTTTACCACGCCGCATTGCCGCCGCGTCTATGGCCACGTCGTGAGCTCGAAGCCGCTGTCCTACCAGGGCACGCTGATCGACAACATCGCGGTGCGCTTCGAGGACGGCAAGATCGTCGATGCCAAGGCCTCGCGCGGCGCCGAGGTGCTGAATAAGGTGCTCGACACCGACGAGGGCGCGCGGCGCCTCGGCGAAGTGGCGCTGGTGCCGCATTCCTCGCCGATCTCGCAGAGCGGGCTGTTGTTCTACAACACGCTGTTCGACGAGAACGCGGCCTCGCATATCGCGCTCGGCCAGTGCTACTCGAAATGCTTCGTCAACGGCGCCCAGCTCACGCCGCAGCAGATCGCAGCCCAGGGAGGCAACCAGAGCCTGATCCATATCGACTGGATGATCGGCTCGGCCGAGACCGATATCGACGGTATTTTGGCGGACGGCAGCAAGGTGCCGGTATTCCGCAAGGGCGAGTGGGCGAAGTAACGTCGCTGGAACTCGTCATGCCGGGACAAGCCCCGCCATGACGAGTGTGAAAGGTTCGAGTCCAGGCGTTGGCATCACGAGCACTCATGCCGCCGCGTTGCGCAGCATCGGGTTGTTGTCGATGCTGAAGCGGTTGAACAATGTCGTGAACGGGCTACCGTCGGTGGCCCTGACGATGGCATCGGAAGCAGCCACGGCCTCGTAGAGCGCACCGACCGGATCGTCCGGCTCGGGCAGGTCGAGGCTGCTGCGGATCTTCTCTCTGGCCTCGTTGACCTCATCCTCGTCGTCGCGTGTCGCCTCCAGCGCATCGGCGGCGCGGCGCATTTCCTGGAGATCGCCGCCGGCGGAGAATTTGAGGATGTCGAGCCAGTAAGGGCGGGCGACGACGAGCTGGACGAAGGCCTCGAAACTCTCCGCGATAATTCCTGCCCGGCCCTCCGATGAGACGTAGAGCACATTCTGCGACGGCATCAGCACGAACGCGCCGCCGGAGCCGTCGCTGCCGATCTGGTGGGGGCGGTCGACGCCGTCGATGGTGAACCAGCGCTCCTCGTCCGGCGCGAAGGTGACATCAAGGCTGCCGAGCCAGGCGACGACCTCGCCGTTGGCTCTCAGAACCTCTGGGGTCAGGGGCATCCGTGGGGCTCCTTCCTGATACTTCGCGCACTTTGTCGCACCCCGGGAAAGAAGGGTTCATGTGCACGAATTTGCAGGGAAATCGCGACGTTAACCGCTTCGCATCTGCAACTTGCGGCTGATTGTCGGGGCCTGCGTAAGAAAGAATTAAAAACCGGCTACTAGCGTTCCCACCATCATTCGAAACAATCCGGGCCAAGACCCGGCCATTCATATTATATCCCCTGGGGAAGAAGATGTCGCGCGCATTGATTGAAATCGGTAGTTGCAATGTTGACCTCGAGTTGCGGCCGATCGAGCCGTCCTGGATCATCGAGGGCAATCCGGTGTCGCGCTCGCACATCCTGTCCACCAGCTCCGACGGCACCGCCTCGACCATCATCTGGCACTGCACCGAAGGCCGCTTCAACTGGTACTACGACATCGACGAGACGATCATGATCATGGAAGGATCGATCGTGCTCGAAAGCGACGGCATGCCGCCGAAGCGCTACGGTCCCGGCGACGTCATCTTTTTCCGCGACGGCGCGCATGCCAAATGGCATGTCGAAGGCTACGTCAAGAAGATCGCCTTCTGCCGCAAGACCAATCCCGTGATGATCGGTTTCCTGATCCGCGTCGTCAACAAGCTCAAGAAGATGTTCTTCTCCACCGGCGAGCGCCGGTCGGCCTCGCTGTTGGGAGCCGGCTAGTCGCATTCAGAGTTTCAAGGACGCTTCCCAGCGGCCACGACGGAAGAGGGGCCGGGACCAACATCCCGGCCCCTCTTTCCGTCATGACGGCAAATCGAGCCGGTAGAATTCGGTCGCTGTCTGCGAGAACAGCGCCGTCTTCTCGGCCTCGCTCAAAGGTGCTGCGATGCGCTTGAACGCGTTGAAGATCACCTGGTAGCTGCACTGCCCCTTGTCCGGCGGGAAATTGCTTTCGAACATCGCGCGCTTCGGGCCGAATGCTTCGATGCAGGTCTCGACATAGGGCCGCCAGGCCGCGGCAAGCTCCTCGGAGGAGGGGGGCCTCTCGCGCAGATGGAAGTCATGGCCGAGCAGGCACATCGCGAGCCCGCCGAGCTTCACCACCACGTTCTCGCATGTCGCGATCTCCTGGATCGAGCTGCGCCACTGCGGAAACACCTCCTCGCGCCGTCCGGCAAAGCGGCCAATTCCGGCCGGACCGCCACAATGGTCGAGCACGATCCTGGTGTCGGGGAAGGCGCGCGCGAGCTCGGTGAGCTCGCCGATTTGCGGATGAAACAGCCACGCATCGAAGCTGAGGTTCAGCGGCGCGAGGCAGGCAAAGCCTTTGCGGAAGGTCGGGTCCCGCAACAATTCCTTCGGCCGGTTCGCATACATGCCGGCAACGGCGGGGTCCTGGTCCCAGGCCGAGGAATGCCTGATGCCGCGGAAGCGGCCGTTGCCCGCCGCGATCTCCGCTTCCAGCACCGGCTTTGCCGCATCGCCCAGCAGCAGATTGGCGTGGCTGACGATGCCGGCGCAGATCGCGGCCTTGCCATAACCGCCGCTGGCGCTCATCGCCGCGACGCCGTTGGCAAACTCGACTTCGCCGACCGGCCGGAACGCTTCGGGCCCATGCGCGCGATACATCGAGCGGCAGTCGACATAGACGGTGGCGATGATGTTGTGGCCGCTGGCGATATCCGCCGCCATTTCCTCGATCAGATAGCGATGCCCGCGATTCCAGAGATGGTGGTGGGGATCGACGATCGGCCGCGCAGGGTCGACGATCTCCTCCTGATAGTGCGCGAGCCAGTCCTCGCGCGGCTCGACGAATAGCCCGCTCGTGTTGGCAGGCAGACCGCTTGCAGCCATTGGCGTTCGCTCCCCTTTGTATTTTTGTGGAGGGAGCCTAGCACCTCGTTCTCGCATGCAGCAGCGCGCGTTGCGCAACGGCCTCCGTCGTCCCGAGCACAGGGGGCGCAGCCGCACGGGAGGTGCGCTCCCGCTCCCGCACGCGGGAGAGGTTACAGCCAACCCGTGGCTCGATTCGTCGACTCAAAATCGATCAAGTCTTGCGCCGCTTCGCCCTTACACCGGCCACAAGCCGCCAATCGGTCGCGGTGGCCGGCTTGACCTCGCCGAGCCAGTGGAAGGATTCGCCGGTAATCTCCGTAAAACTCCAGCGCGTCAGGTCACCCGCTTCGGTCGTGCCCTCCTGCACGATGTCCTCGCCGCTGGGACGGCCGATCTGCTGGCGGAACACGCTGCGACCGGGATCGAACCAGGAGATCCGCCACGCGGAGATGGCGGGGTCATAGACCCGCAGTGTGGTGCCGTACCAATTGCCCGCGATCGGAAAGGCCGGGCTACCTGCGGGGCGGGGAATGATCCAGACATCCTGGACGGCGCGGCCCTCCAGCACCCAGCCGAAATGGATTTTGCCGGATGCGGTGTGCTTCGTTCCATCGGGGCTGTGGGCGGTGATCTCTGCATCCCAGTCGCCCACGAAGCGGCCGTAAAGCTGGAGGGCCGCCAAGTGTTCGGGGTTAGGTCCGTCCGCGTGGAGCAATCTGGCAAAGTCTGTCATGTCGATCTCCTGTTGCGAGGAGATCAGCACGATCGGGCGATCGCCGGCTTGGAGAAAATTGCGCGTCAGACGCCGTCGAGGATGATCACCGTCGGTTTTGCCGGCAACGCTTCCCGCGATATCCGGAACGAGCGCTCGCTGCGCCGGTCGATCTCGAACTGCTGGCCAATCAGCTGCATGAATTCGTCGAGTGGCGTGGCGAAGCGGTGCATCGGCAGCACCACCGAGGCACGCAGCCGCTTCGTGATCTCGGAGACACCGTTCAGCGACATGGTGTAGGTGCCGTCGATCGGCACCATCACGATGTCGAGCCGCCCGATCTGGGCGAAATGGCTGTCGTCGAGCTTGTGATGCAAATGGCCGAGATGGCCGATGCAGAGGCCCGCGACCTCGAAGATGAAGATCGAATTGCCGTCGCGGATCATGTCGGAGCCGGAATCATCGCCGAAATAGCGGCGGATGTCGGTGGTGACGTTGCGGATGAAGGTGTCGCCGATCCGCTCCGACACCATGGCCGGCTTGCCGTCCTCGCCCCAGCCATGCAGCACGTGGGGTATGCGCTTGTCGGGAAACAGGGAGTAGTGCGTGCTGTGCGCCCGGTTCATGGTGACGACATCCGGCAGCCGTCCCACCTGATAGGCGCCGCTATAGTCGGTCGCGATCCGCAAGCCCCCGGGTGTGTCGATGAAATAGGTGGAATGGCCGGCATAGGTGATCTGGACTTCGGGCGCCGCTGCCGCTTGCCGGTATGCTACCGGCAAGGCGCGGGGCGCGGCGTTCGCCATCGCCAGGCATTCGCTGCGCTGCGGCTGCTGGGCGAGGGCAGGTGAGAGGAGCGCGCCGAACAGCGCGAGTGCCGCTGAAACCAATCGCCACATGAAACCGTCCCCAATGACGTCCAGGGGAAAGTCTAGCTTGCAATGCAGAGCGTGGCCAATGGGGCGTGATCAACAGCGCGTCAGTGTCGCAGCCTCTTATTCGCGCCTTGGGCTGAACTTCCAGGTGATCGCGACGAGGCCGGCCGTGATCAGGCCGCTGATGAGACCGGCGAGAGGCAAGGCGAGCAGCAGCGCGGCGCTGGCGGCCCAGCCGATCGAGGAGAAGGCTTCGGCGAAGGTCGCAAGCCGCGACGAGGTCTGGCGGCGGCGGAATTGGCTGCGCCGGGCCTGGACCCGGAACCAGAGCTGGATCGCGGTCGCGGAGGCCGCGCTGATGATGACAGCGCCGGCGCTCACCGCGGCCTGGAACGGCGAAGCGCAGGCGAGCGCTGCAACCAGCGGGCAGAAGATGGCGGCGATGGCAATCAGCACCACCTCGATCTTGGCGCGGATGACCCCGGAGGGCGTCAGCGGCGCGGTCGCGACCAGGTCGGGTGCGTCCTCACCCGAGATCGTCAGCCAGGCGAGACCGCCGGCAAGCTGTCCCGCCGCCATCACGATGACGGGCGTGATCAGCGTCAGCGCCGCCGAACTGTCGGCAAAGCTGCGCCAGAGCAGCAGCGCCGGCGGCACCAGATAGAGCAGCTGCATCAGCGTCTGCGAGATCAGCCAGGGATCGCGCCACAGCAACATGAATTCCTTGCGCCGCAGCGCCTGCTGGCGCGATCCGCCGCGGAACGGGCGCTCCCTGGCGCGCTTGCTGCCGGACCTGCCGTAGGCGGCGGCATCGATCGCGGTGTCGGCGAAGCGGCCCGAGAATATCGCCATGACGCTGCCGAGCAGCACGAGTCCGAGCGCGAGGAGCAGCAACAGCGCTTCGCTGTCGCCCATGGTCGCCCGCGCCGGCCACCACCAGATGCTGTCGACATCGGGTGCGTAGGCGGCGAAGCTCCCCGAGGTCAGGATGGTGAAGCGCGACAGCGTCCCGTAGGACATGATCGCAGCGACCTGGAGCGCGATCACGAAGCCGGCACCGATGATCGCGGCGAGGATCTGGGCGACGAAGCGCGTGCGCGCCGGGCCGATCAGGCGGAACAGCAGGATGGTGACCGCAATCGCGATCGCCGCGGCCGACAGGCCCATCGCGACGACCACGCCGAACGCGGCAAGCCAGCGCGGCCCGCCGCCGATGATCAGCACGTCGACGAAGGGCGTCGAGAACAGCAGCGCCATCGTGGTGACCGTCAGCGCGATCGCGGCGATCCGCACCGAGAACAGGTTGGCGAGCCGCGCCGGCGAGGACATGATGAGGTCGAGATCGGCGCGGGCGTAAAACACCCGCGTCACCGATTCGATCGCCTGCGACAGCATCAGCGTCCAGGCGAGGAAGATCGTCGCAGTGATAACGATCAGCGAGGACTTGTCGACCGGCAATTGCAGGTCGGCGAAGCGGCCGATCACGGCCCAGGCCGGGACATGCAGCAGCGCTGCGAAGAAGAGAAGGCCGATCACGGCTGCGCGCGCCCGCTTGCGTCGCCCGCCCGTCATCATGGCGAACCATTCGCGCCAGGCGAGGCGGAGCTCGTGGCGCGCAAACCAGGACAGCGCGGTCGCCGAGCTCATGCGGCGTCCTGGAGCGTCACCAGCGCGATGAAGAGATCCTCCAGGCTGGTGTCGGCATGGCCGTTCTGCTGGCGCAGCTCGGTCAGCGTGCCCTCGGCGACGAGGCGGCCCGAGGCGATCACGCCGATGCGGTCGGCCATGCGTTCGGCGACCTCGAGAATATGCGTGGTCATGATGATGGTGCAGCCGGCCTGAACGCGCTCGCTCAAGAGCCCCTTCACATGGCGGGCGGAGACGGCATCGAGGCCGGTCAGCGGCTCGTCGAGAATGATGAGGCGGGGATCGTGCACCAGCGCGCCGGCCAGCGCGACCTTCTGGCGCATGCCCTTGGAAAAGCCCTCGCAGCGTTCGTGCCGGTGCGGCTCGAGCCCGAGCGAGCTGAGCAGCTCCTCGGCAACCGGTTCCGAGACCGACGGCGCGATGCCCCAGAGGCCGGCGACGAATTCGAGATATTCGAGCGGGGTGAGCTTGTCATAGATCATGGGCTCGTCGGACACCCACGCCATCACCTGCTTGGCGGCGACCGGATCCTTGAGCGCATCGATGCCGAAGATCGAGACCGCGCCGGCGTCGGGCCTGAGCAGGCCTGCCACCATGCGCAAAGTGGTGGTCTTGCCGGCCCCATTGGGGCCGACCAGCGCGTAGAATTCGCCGGCGCGAATGGTGAGATCGAGGCTATCGACCGCCAGACGGTCAAAACGCTTCGTTAACCCTCGGACTTCGAGCGCCGAGCTGTCCGGCTTCATGACGGCCACACCATCCGGTATTGCATCGCCCGCGACCATGACCTGAAGATGTTTCGGCACCGTGAATCGCGCTGCCGCAAATTCCGGCATCCGCCTTGGACCAATGGCAAGACCCTCACAAGTCACCGTTTGTTGACAGCGTGTGGCGGTTCAGGCTGAATTGCGCCGGGACAAATGGAGCTCACGCGGCGAAATGACTGCGTAGCGACTGGACACAAGATGCGGCAAGGCGGTCGAAAGAACCGCTGGTTGCATCGGGAGGAAGCGCGGCGATGCTGGATTTCGTTCAGCAGCTGGTCAGCGGTGTTGCGCTCGGCTGCGTCTACGGCCTGATCGCGCTCGGCTTCGTGCTCGTCTACAAGGCCACCGAGGTCGTCAATTTCGCCCAGGGC
>Ga0065165_1001115_pt1 | contig 31739 bp, 30 predicted proteins | sample AraplaMF_Cvi_mMF_FD_63813 | JGI IMG/M metagenome (GOLD analysis project Ga0065165, IMG submission 63813) | Arabidopsis root microbial communities from the University of North Carolina, USA - plate scrape MF_Cvi_mMF (version 2) (version 3) | ecosystem: Host-associated > Plants > Roots >... | reverse complement strand
GCGCATCGCCTCCAGCGCATCGGCGGTGTTGGCCAGCACGGGGATCTCGCAGGCGCGGAAGTGCTGCACCCAGGCGGCCAGGTCGGGCAGGGCGGCGGCCAGCGGCTTGAAGCCGCCGCCGCGGGGTGCGGTCTCGTTGCTCACGTCACGATGTCGGGAAAAGTGTTACCGCAAGTATCGACCCCTTTGTGCCGCACTTGAGCAAAACCTCACAGCGCTCAGCGCCCGCCGAGCTTCGCCTTCACGTCCATGCCGACCTTCTTGTTGACGAACTGCAGCGTCGCGACCTGGGCCAGGTCGACCTCGCCCGGCTTGTACAGGCCGGCCTTCACCATCTGCGCGTAGAAGTCCTGGATGCGCTCCGCGCTCATCGCGCCGATGCCGTTGCGCAGCGCCTCGCCCGAGTCGACGATGCCCTGCTGCTTCATCAGCGCGACCGACGCCTCGATCTCCGCCTCGGTCATCTCCGGGTTCTCCTTGATCATCATCGCGTTGGCCGCCTTGCGGTCGCCGTACAGGTAGTTGACCCAGCCGAGGATGGACGCGTCGACGAAGCGCTGCACCAGCTGCGGCTTGTCCCGGACGGTGTCGGTGCGCGCCTCGATCACCGTCGAATAGGTGCTGAAGCCATGGTCGGCCAGCAGGTGCACCACCGGCTTGAACTTGCCCTGGTTCTCGACGTAGATCGGCTCGGCCACGGAGTAGCCCTGCTGGATCGCTTTCGGGTTCGCGAGGAAGGGGCCGAGGTTGTAGTTGTAGGGCTTGAGCACCTCGTCCTTGAAGCCGTGCGTGACCTTCAGCCACTGCCACCAGCTGAACTGGCCGTCTTTCGCGATCAGCGCGAGCGGCGCGTCCTTCAGCTTCGCGAACGACTCGTAGCCCTGCCCCGGGTGCGCGATCAGCGCCTGCGGATCTTTCTGGAACATCGCGGCGACGACCACCGTCGGCACGCCGTTCTTCACGTTGTCGAAGCTGTGCAGCAGGTTGCCGGTCATCAGGAAATCGATGCGGCCGGCCGGCAGCAGCGGGCGGTTGTTGACCTGCGGGCCGCCCTGCACCAGCGTCACGTCCAGCCCGAACTTCTTGTACGTGCCGTCGGCCACTGCCTGGTAGAAGCCGCCGTGCGCGGCCTGCGCCTTCCAGTTGGTCGCGAAGCTGACCTTGTCTTGTGCGAAGGCGGCTGCGGCCGTCAAGGTCAACGCCAGTGCGGCGAGGCGGATCGTGCTCTTCATGGTCTCTCCTTGGATGGATCAATTCTCGGTGGCGTGCCAGCGGCCCAGCAGCAGGCGCGACAAGGCATTGAAGCCGGCGAAGATCAGCACGCCGGTCAGCACCAGCAGGCTCAGCGCGGCGAACATCTTCGGCGTCTCGGTGCGGAAGCTCGCCTCCAGGATGCGCGAGGCCAGGCCGGTCTCGCGGCCGGCCGCACCGGCCACCATCTCGGCCGTCACCGCGCCGATCAGGCTCAGGCCGCCGGAGATCTTCAGGCCGGCGACGAAATACGGCAATGCCGACGGCACCAGCAGCAGGCGCAGCCGCTGCCACGGCGTCGCGCGGTACAGCCGGAACAGCTCGCGCAGGTTCAGGTCGGCCGCACGCAGCCCGACCACGGTGTTCGACAGGATCGGGAAGAACGCGACGATCCAGGCGCACAGCAGCAGCGCGGCGGTCGTGCTTTCGACGTAGATCAGGATCAGCGGCGCGACCGCGACGATCGGGGTCACCTGCAGCACCACCGCGACCGGAAAGAACGCCTCCTCGACCGGCCGCCACAGCGCGAACACCGCGGCGACCAGCACGCCGCCGGCGCAGGCCAGCAGCAGCGCGCCGAAGGTGATCTTCACGGTGAACCACCAGCTGCCGGCCAGCGACCCGAAGTTGCCGGCCAGCGTCTGCAGCACCAGGCTGGGCGCCGGCAGCGTGTAGTGCGGGATGTGGGCCAGGCGCACCAGTGCCTCCCACGCGGCCAGCAATGCGAGCAGGACGACGGCCGGGGCGATGCGGCGGCGCCAGGCCGGCTTCATGCGGTTGCCGCGTGCGCGGCCTCCAGCGAGCGCGAGACGGCGCGGCATTGCGCGACGTAGTCGTCGCTGTCGCGGAACCCGGCATCGTGCCGTGCCGGCCGGCGGACCTGGAACTCGGCGACGATGCGGCCGGGCCGGGCGCCCATCACCAGCACGCGTTGGCTCAGCGCCACCGCCTCCAGCACGCTGTGCGTGACGAACAGCACCGCCATCGGGCGCGCCTGCCAGGCGTCGAGCAGGTCGGCGTTCAGCCGCTGGCGGGTGATCTCGTCGAGCGCGGCGAACGGCTCGTCCATCAGCAGCAGGCGCGGCTGCGTGACCAGCGCGCGGGCGATCGATGCGCGCATCTTCATGCCGCCGGACAGCTCGCCGGGGAAGGCGTTCGCGAAGGCCTCGAGCCCCATGCGCTGCAGCAGCGGCATCACGCGCGCGGCGGCATCGCGCCGCGAGACGCCGGCCAGCCGCAGCGGCAGCCAGGCGTTGTCGAACACGCTGGCCCACGGCATCAGCGTCGGTTCCTGGAACACGAAGGCGGTGTCGCTCGCCGCATCGGCCCGCAGCGCCGGCGCCAGCACCTTGCCGGCACTCGCGCGATCGAGCCCGGCCACCAGCCGCAGCACCGTGCTCTTGCCGCAACCGGACGGGCCGAGCAGCGAGACGAATTCGCCCGGCTGCACGGCCAGCGACACCGACTGCAGGGCCTGCACGCCGTTGGCGAATCGCTTGTCGACCTGCTGCAGCGAGATCAGGGCGTCGGAGGCATCTGACATAGGGTTGGCAGTGTGCCGCAGAACCCGTTCGCGTTAGGCTCCAGGGTCTGCTGCGGAGCTGCCGATGAATCACCTCGCCCTGCCTTCAGGAACCTCTGTGCCGACCCTGGGCCTGGGCACCTGGCGCATGGGCGAATCGGCCGCATCGCGGCGGGCCGAGGTGGCAGCGATCCGCCTGGCGATCGACTTTGGCTACCGGCTCTTCGACACCGCCGAGATGTACGGCGAGGGCGGCGCCGAAGAGGTGCTCGGTCAGGCCGTCGCCGAGGCGCTGCGTGCCGGCGCGGTGCGGCGCGACGAGTTGTTCATCGTCAGCAAGGTCTATCCGCACAATGCAAGCCGCACCGGCACCGCGGCCGCCTGCGAGCGCAGCCTGCAGCGGCTGATGCTCGACCACGTCGACCTCTACCTGCTGCACTGGCCCGGCTCGCACCCGCTGCACGACACGGTCGAGGCTTTCGAGCGCCTGCGGGCCCGAGGGCGCATCCGCGAGTGGGGTGTCAGCAACTTCGACGCAGACGACATGGCCGAGCTGTGGGGGTTGGATGGCGGCACGGCCTGCGCCACCAACCAGGTGTATTACTCGCTGGCCGAGCGTGGCGTCGAATTCGACCTGCTGCCGCGCCAGCGCGACCGGAAGGTCCCGCTGATGGCCTACAGCCCGCTTGCGCAAGGCGAACTGGCCGCGCACCCGGGCTTGCTGTCGCTCGCCGAATCCATCAGCGTGACGCCGACCCAGCTCGCGCTCGCGTGGGTGCTGCACCAGCCCGGCGTGATCGCGATTCCGAAGGCGGTGCGCGAGGCCCATCTGCGCGAGAACCTGGCCGCCGCCACCCTGAAGCTCGGCGCGGCCGAGCTCGCCGCGCTCGACCGGCTGTTCCCACCGCCGCAGCGCAAGACCTCGCTCGCGATGGTGTGAGGTCGGTATCCGGCACGCCCTGCGGTACCGCCCCGATTGACGCGGCGGGCCGGCTGCGGCGACACTGTCTTCCGCAAGGGGAGTAGCCCCCCGATCAAGCCGCCGTCAGCACGGGCGCCGCTCCCGCGGTGCCCCGGCACTTGAGCAGTGCACCGACCCGAGGGACCGGCGCTGTGGGCAAGACCTTCACCCGCCGTGCATCCGCACGGCGTGCACTCCTGCAAGGTGAAGGACCATGGAACTCTTCTCAGCTGACTTCTTCTCGGCCTTGATGGCCATCGTGCTGCTCGACCTCGTGCTGGCCGGCGACAACGCGATCGTGATCGGCCTGGCCGCTCGCAACGTGCCGCCCCAGATGCAGCGCCGCGTGATCCTGTGGGGCACCGCCGGCGCCATCGTCATCCGCGCGCTGCTGACGCTGGTCGTCGTGTGGCTGCTGAAAATCCCCGGCTTCCTGCTGGCCGGTGGCCTCGCGCTGGTCTGGATCGCGTGGAACCTGACGCAGGACAACGATGGCGAAGGCCACAACATCAAGCCGCAGTCCACCGTGCGCGGCGCGATCCAGACCATCGTGATCGCCGATGCGGTGATGGGCGTCGACAACGTGCTGGCGATCGGCGGCGCGGCCCACGGCAGCATGCTGCTGGTGGTGCTGGGCCTGCTGATCAGCATCCCGATCGTGGTCTGGGGCAGCCAGCTGATCCTGAAGCTGGTCGACCGCTTCCCGATCATCATCATCCTGGGCGCCGGCGTGCTCGGCTGGACCGCCGCGAAGATGATCAGCAGCGAGCCGCTGATCAAGTCGTGGTTCGAGCACCGGCACCTCGCGCACCTGGCGCTGTACCTGCTGTGCGTCGGCGGCGTCACGCTGCCGGCGCTGTGGCGCCACTGGAACGATCGCCAGCGCGAAACCGGCCTGCTGCTGGCGGTGATGGTGACCTGGCTCGGCGTGTTCGACCTGATCGAAGAGGCGATGGGCTGGGAAGACCAGCCGGTCGACACCTGGCAGTGGTGGCACGAGGGCATCGACCTGGTGATGTGGCTGGGCTGGGTGCCGGTCGCGGTGCTGGTGCACAAGCTGTGGGAGAAGCGGCATCCGAAGCCGCTGCCGGTGCACCCATGAAAACGGGGGCCGCGAGGCCCCCGTTTCGCTTTCACGCTTCAGCGGTGGATCACAGGCGCGTGACGCCTGGCACCCATCCGACGAGTTCGCCGTCGAGGTACAGCGCGCCTTCGGGCGCGCCGGACTGCGCGTAGAACTCGAGCACCGGCGGCAGCGGCGGTGCGGGCGGCGCCGGCGGCACTGCCAGGCGCTGGGCCAGTTCAGCGAGCACGGCGCTCGCGGACTTCAGGGCGGCCGCTGCGGTGCGGCGCGCGAGGGAGGAGCCGGGATGGCGCGGCGTCAGGGCGCGCCACGTCTGGGGCTTCGAGCTGGTCATGATGAGGTCCTTCGGCGGCAGCGCATCGGCGCTGCGGTGGATTCATGGGCTGTGGCGCAGCCTGGGGCTGAGCTGGTCGAGTTCGCGGCGTAGCGCGCGGCGCATGTCCTGTCGCGACGTGCCACCGGGCTGGTGGCTGCCGGCACGGCGGAAATGGGCGGGCGCCACCAGCGGATTGCGGGGCTTGCGGGCGGTGACAGTGATCTTGGTCATGAGACATCTCCTGTGCGGACGAGGACGGCTGGGCCGGAAAGCACGACGGCCCGGTGCGTGAAGCGACCGGGCCGTCGGGATGAGCGCGCGTGCGTCGCGAAGCTCAGCCGGCAAGCGGACCGGGCGGGGCCCGACGGCCACCGAGACACTGAAACGCCGGCACCGACGGCGCGACGGCGCGGCGGGCAAGGGCGGGGTTCAGTGCGAAGGCGATCAACGTGGGGACTCCGGGGTTGAGGGGCGGGGCGTCGCCGTGATCAAGGTGTTCATCACGGCTTGCGCAGATGATAAACAATCGATTATCAATTTCAACCCCCTTGTTCAAAGGTGTGGGGCCGAATCAACGCTTTTTCTTGAGCGGCGCGATGCCGGCCTGCGTGCGCGCCCACAGGTCTTCGGCCGGCGGGGCCGGGCGGGGCGCCGCTGGGGCCGAGCGCGGCGGCGGTGCGGCCGGGGTTGGCGCATGGGCTGCCTCGGCCGGCGGCATCAGCACCTCGCCCAGCAGGTCGAGCAGCCGCGTGCGGGCCCGTTGCGGATGGCGGCGGTAGTAGGTCAGCACCAGCCCGACGATGAAGCGCTCGTCGTCGTCTTGCGGCACGTTGCGCAGCGCATCGTCGGCGAGCGCCGGGGCGGGCTGTGAGCTGGCCGCGGCAAGGCTGGTCGCATCGTGCGGCTGGTCCATCCACCCGTTCGGCTTGTGGCACAGCACCTCGAACTGGCGCGCGAGCCGCTCGCCGATCTGCCGCGAGCGGCTCTTGATCTGGCTCCAGTAGCTCGGCTGGATCTGCAGGCGCTCGGCGAAGCGCCGCTCGAGGCCCCTCAGCGTGGCGGCATCCGGATGCTTGATGGTGTGGTGGACGAATTCATCGAAGAGGGCCAGCGCGTTGTCAAGGCGGATCTGGGCCACGTCACGGGAGCCGGATTGCATGGTGCTGCATGATAAATCTTCGTGCATCAGCAGATGCGGGCAGGGGCGTCGGCAAAATCATGCTCTTTCCGCCCACAACCCTTTCACGGCCGCGCAGCACCATGACGACCCTCGGAACCCCCCTCTCCCCCCAAGCCACCAAGGTGATGCTGCTCGGCAGCGGCGAACTGGGCAAGGAGGTGCTGATCGCGCTGCAACGCCTGGGCGTCGAGACGATCGCGGTCGACCGCTACGAGAACGCGCCGGGCCAGCAGGTCGCGCACCATGCCCGCACCATCACGATGAGCGACCCGGCGCAGCTGAAGGCATTGATCGAGGCCGAGCGCCCGATGCTGGTGGTGCCCGAGATCGAGGCGATCGCGACGCCGATGCTCGAGGAGCTCGAAGCCGCCGGCACCGTGCGCGTGATACCGACCGCCCGCGCCGCGCGCCTGACGATGGACCGCGAGGGCATCCGCCGCCTGGCTGCCGAGACGCTCGCGCTGCCGACCAGCCCGTATGTGTTCTGCGATTCGCTGGCCGAGCTGCAGGCGGCGATCGACGGCAAGATCGGCTACCCCTGCATCGTCAAGCCGGTGATGAGCAGCTCCGGCAAGGGCCAGAGCAAGATCGACGGCCCCGCCGACGTGAAGACCGCGTGGGACTACGCGATGGCCGGCGGCCGTGTCAGCCATGGCCGCGTGATCGTCGAGGGCTTCATCGATTTCGATTACGAGATCACCCAGCTCACCGTGCGCGCGCTCGGCGCCGGCGGCCAGGTCGAGACGCACTTCTGCGACCCGATCGGCCATGTGCAGGTGGCCGGCGACTATGTCGAGAGCTGGCAGCCGCACCGCATGACGCCGGCCGCGCTGGCGCGTTCGCGCGAGATTGCGAAGGCCGTCACCGACAACCTCGGCGGCCAGGGGCTGTTCGGCGTCGAGCTGTTCGTGAAGGGCGACATGGTGTGGTTCAGCGAGGTCAGCCCGCGCCCGCACGACACCGGCATGGTGACGATGATCACGCAGTGGCAGAACGAGTTCGAGCTGCATGCGCGCGCGATCCTCGGGCTGCCGGTCGACACCTCGCTGAAGAGCCCGGGCGCGAGCGCGGTGATCTACGGCGGCGTCGAAGCGAAGGGCATCGTGTTCGACGGCGTCGCCGATGCGATGCGCGTGCCCAACAGCGAGATCCGCCTGTTCGGCAAGCCGGAAAGCTTCAAGAAGCGCCGCATGGGCGTCGCGCTGGTGCACGACCAGGACGTCGAGGTGGCCCGCACGCAAGCGAAGCTGGCCGCAAGCAAAGTGAAGCCGCGAATCGCTTGAGATCAAGCAACGCCCGCGGAACCGGCTTTGCCGGGCCGCCGGGTGGCGCCCCTTGGGGGCAGGAGCGATTAGCGACTGGGGGCTCCGTCAATCCTCGTCGCGGGCCTTGTACTGACCCATCAGCACCGTCTGCGCCGACGGCGGCACCGCCTCGTAGTGGCTCAGCTCCAGCGTGTAGCGCCCCTGCCCGCCGGTCATGCCGTTCAGCCGCGCCTGGTAGCCGTTCAGCTCCGACAGCGGCACCAGCCCGTGCACCGTGATGCTGCCGGCCTGCTCGGTGCGCGTGCCGTTGACCTGGCCGCGCTTGGCCGACAGGTCGCCGGTGATGTCACCCATCGAGAAATCGGGCGCGGTGATTTCCACCTTCACCACCGGTTCCAGCACGATCGGCTGGGCCTTCAGCACCGCGTCGATGAAGGCCTTGCGGCCGGCCGTCACGAAGGCCACCTCCTTCGAATCGACCGAATGGTGCTTGCCGTCGTAGACGATCACGCGCACGTCCTTCACCGGGTAGCCGGCGATCACGCCGCTGTCGAGCACCTGACGCACCCCCTTCTCGACCGCCGGCAGGAACTGGCCGGGGATGGTGCCGCCCTTCACCTGGTCGACGAACTCGAAGCCCGCGCCGCGCGCGAGCGGCTCGATGCGCAGGAACACCTCGCCGAACTGGCCGGCACCGCCGCTCTGCTTCTTGTGCCGGTGGTGGCCCTCGGCCGGCAGCGTCACCGTCTCGCGGTACGCGATGCGCGGCGGCCGCGTCGACACCTCGCACTTGTAGGTCTCGCTCATGCGCTCCAGCAGCGTGCGCAGGTGCAGCTCGCCCAGGCCGTAGACCACCGTCTCGTTGGTGCTGGCCGCATGCTCGACCTTCAGGCACGGGTCCTCGTCGACCAGCTTCTGCAGGATCTCCCACATGCGCTGTTCGTCGCCGCGCCGCTTCGGCTCGATCGCGAGGCCGTGCACCGGCACCGGGAACTCCAGCGGCTTCAGGTGCAGGTGGTCGTCTTCGGCCGCGTCGTGCAGCACCGCGTCGAAGTGCATCTCGTCGACCTTCGCGACCGCGCACAGGTCGCCGGGGATGCCACGCGGCACCTCGACGTGGTCCTTGCCCTGCAGCATGAACAGGTGCCCCACCTTGAACGGCTTGCGACCGTCGCCGATGTAGAGCTGGCTGTCGCGCGTGACCGTGCCCTGGTGGATGCGGAAGATCCCCATCTTGCCGACATACGGGTCGACGGTGACCTTGAACACATGCGCGATCACGTGCAGCGACGCATCCGGCTGCGCATGCAATTCCTTCGCGTCGGCGCCTTCGCCCTTCAGGAACTGCGGCGGGTTGCCTTCGGTCGGGTTCGGCAGCAGCAGGTCGATCACGTCGAGCAGCTCGGCCACGCCGGCACCGTTGCGCGCCGACACGAAGCAGATCGGGATCAGGTGGCCTTCGCGCAGCGCCTGCTCGAGCGGCGCATGCAGCTCGCGCGGGTCGACGTCGCCGTCGTTCAGGTAGCGGTCGACGAAGCCGGGGTCGACCTCGACGACCTGCTCGACCAGCGCGCGGTGTGCGGTCTCCACAGATGAAAAATCCGCCTCGCCGGACGGATTGAAGAAGCAGTCGACCACCTGGGTGCCCTGGGCCGCGGGCAGGTTCAGCGGCAGGCACTCCTTGCCGAAGGCGGCCTGGATCCGCGCGACCAGGCCCGGCAGGTCCAGCCCCAGCGCATCGATCTTGTTGACGATGATCATGCGGCACAGGCCGCGGTGCGCCGCCCAGTCCATCATGCGCGAGGCCATCATCTCGATGCCCGACTGCGCGTTGATCACGATGGCCGCGGTCTCGACCGCCTCCAGCGCCGTCATCGACTGGCCGACGCAATCGGGCATCCCGGGCGTGTCGATCAGGTGGATCTGCGAACCGCCATGCCGGAAATGCATCACCGTCGAATTCAGCGAGTGCTGCACGCGGCGCTCCAGCGGGTCGAAATCGCTGACCGTGGTGCCGCGGTCGAGGCTGCCGGGGGCGCCGATCGCGCCGGCCTTGCACAGCAGCGCCTCGGTCAGGCTGGTCTTGCCGGAGGCCGTCTGGCCGACCAGCGCCAGCGTCCGGATGGCCGCAATGCCGGCGTTCGCTGGGTTCGCAGCAGCCGCCGGGTTCGATGGGCTTGGCATGGCGCTCTCCTTTCGCGCCGCAGGCGCTGAGCGGTGAGGGGCCGGTCGAGGTTAGTGGATCGCCCCGCCTGCGGCAAGCGGGAGCACCCGCGGCTGTTTCAGGGCGTGTAGCTGGACGGCGTGCCCGGGCCGTGTCCTACAGCACCGCGCAGCCGTGGCCGACAGCCTGCCCCTGCAATGCGGGTCACAGTGTCCCGACAGGCAAGCGTCGATTGCCCGAAGGATCTGCCATGACCACCCAGCCGACCCCCGGCCAGAAGAGCGACACCACCGTGCGGCGCGACCAGGATTCCGAACCGCAGCTGCCGCATGAGCGCGACGAATCGAGCCAGCGCGACGACCAGCCGCGTCCGCGCATCGAGCAGGCGCACCGCGACGTCTCGCGTGGCCTTGTCGACACCGACCGCGGCCCGCCGGCGGACCAGGCCTACAGGAAGCAGAAGTAGCCCCGTTTCGCTCAAGCCCGAAGGACGGCCAGCCCCAGCTTCTCGAAGCCGCTGAGCGCCTTCTTCGGCGTGTCGCCGTCGACGATCAGCCCGGTCGCGGCGCTGCACGGCGCGATCGTGTACGCCGAAGCGCTCTGCAGCTTCTCGGCCGACGCCGGCACCCAGGTCTCGGCCGCCTGCGTCATCAGCGCGCGCTTGATGTGCGACTCCTCCAGGTCACCGGTCGACAGGCCGGCGCCGGTCGACACGCCGGTGACGCCCATGAAGTACAGGTCGGCCCGGATGCGGCCGATCGCCTCCAGCGCGCCGGCGCCCACGGCCACGACCGAATGCTTGAACAGCCGCCCGCCGATCAGCACGACCTCGACCCGCGGGTGCTCGACCAGTTCGAGCGCGATGGTCGGGCTGTGCGTGACGACCGTCGCGCGCAGCGTCGGGGCCAGCTGCCGCGCAATCTGCTGGCAGGTGGTGCCGCCATCGATGAAGACGATCTGCCCCGGCTGCACCATCGCGGCCGCCGCGCGCGCAATGCTCGCCTTGGCCTGCGGCTCGACCGCGCGCCGCGCCGAGAAATCGGCCACCGCGGCCGACGCCGGCAGCGCGCCGCCGTGCACCCGCTGCAGCAGGCCTTCGGCGGCGAGCGCGCGCAGGTCGCGCCGGATGGTGTCCTCCGACAGTCCCAATTCCTCGCTCAGCGTCGCGGCGACGACCTGACCATCCTGCCGCAGGCGGCCCAGGATCAGTTGCTTGCGTTGTTCGGTCAGCATGTCTGCGAGTTTGCACGAAAGTGCTTGACAGTGCACGAGTCTGCACGAATCATCGCGTTTCCATCCCGATCCCGGAGAACGCCGTGAACGACCGCGTGCGCATCGTCGACGTGAAAGTGCTGAGCGACGACTGGTACGTGCTCAGGAAGACGAGCTTCGACTTCCTGCGCAGCGACGGCAGCTGGCAGCGCCAGAGCCGCGAGACCTACGACCGCGGCAACGGCGCGACGATCCTGCTGTACAACCGCGAGCGGCGCACCGTGGTGCTGACGCGCCAGTTCCGCTTCCCGGCGTATGTCAACGGTACGCCCGACGGCATGCTGATCGAAGCCTGCGCCGGCCTGCTCGACCGCGACGACCCGGCCACCTGCATCCGCCGCGAGACCGAAGAGGAAACCGGCTACCGCATCGCCGAGGTGCGGCAGGTCTTCGAGGCCTACATGAGCCCCGGCTCGGTGACCGAGCGGCTGCACTTCTTCGTCGGCGCGTACGAGGCGCGCGACAAGGTGTCCGCCGGTGGCGGCGAGCAACACGAGGGCGAGGACATCGAGGTGCTCGAACCGACGCTCGACGAGGCACTGGCCTGGGTCGCATCGGGGCGCATCCGCGATGGCAAGACCATCATGCTGCTGCAGTACGCGAAGCTGAACCGGCTGGTCGACTGATCAGCCGGCGTCGGAGGCCAGCCGCGACACCGGCACCGTCACGCGGCGGTCGATCGTGCCGTCCTTGCCCTGGTCGACGGTGATCGTCGCGAGCGCGTTCGCGATCGACAGGCCGACCGCGACGCGCGGCAGCGTGATCGTCCACGCGCCGCCGGTCGGCAGCCCCGCGGCGTCATAGGTGGCGCTGCCCTGCGTGGCGACGGTGTAGCTCGACGAGCCGCTCGGCAGCGTCGCCGACAGGGTGTGCGTGCCATTGATCGAACTGGCTTGCAGCACGCCATTCACCAGGGTGGCCCGGCGCGTGATGTCGGCCGCGCTCAGCGTGAAGTTGCCGGTGCGGCCGTTGTAATGCGTCGTCAGCGCGAGGCTGGGCGATGTGAAGTGGCTGGTGAGTTGCGTCGTGCCGTTGCCGTCGGTGGTCGACGACACGCTGCGCGTGGTGATGCCGTTCAGCGAGGCGCTGCCGCGCGGCAGCGCGACCGACAGCCCGGTCGCTTCGGTCGTGACCGACAGCGTGCCTGCGGTGGCTTCGAGCACCGTCAATTCCAGCGCGCCGTTGACGACCGCCGCGCCCGCCGCGCCGCGGCAGTCCATGAAGGCCAGCGTGTAGACCTCGCCGGTGTCGAGCTGGCCGTTCAGCACGCTGCCGGCGCTGCCGCCGGCGATCGTGAGCAGCGCGGTACCGCCGCCGGCGCAGTCGACCGTCAGGTTCGTCACCGCCGAGGCGGAGACGCGTTGCGCCGCCTCATGCGCGGCGGCCACCGTGGCCTGCGTGGCCACCACCGATTGCGCGGCCAGCACGCTGGTGTCGAGTGCGGTCGCCGCGTCGCCGGAGAGCAGCGCGGCATTCGCGCCGTAGCTGGTGGCGGTGTCGGCGTCGAGCACCTCGTCGGCGGCATCGCTGCCGCTGCCGCCGCCGCCGCAGGCGGCCAGCGTGGACAAGGCAGCCAGCAGGGCCGCGCTCAGCAGCGTGAGCGGGGTGCGGGGGGTGCGGATGGGTCGGCTCATGGTGGGCTCCTGGGTCAGTGGTTGGTCTTCATTGAACGCGCTGCGCGGCGAGAGGGCGACCTCGCGGCGCGACAAATTGCGACGGCATTGAAACATCAGCCGAGCGTGACGCGCACGCGGTGCAGGCCGTCCACGCGCTCGAACGACAGCTCGCCGCCCAGCCGCGTCGCGACCTGCCGAACGATCGCCAGCCCGAGGCCGGCGCCGGGCCGCGCGCGGCTGCCGTCGCCGCGCGCGAACGCATCGGTCAGCCGCGCCGCGTCGCCGGCGGGGATGCCGTCGCCGGCGTCGTCGACCGTGATCCAGGCCTGCGCGGGCGAGCCGCCGACGCCCACCCGCACCGGCGCGCGGCCGTGCTTCAACGCGTTGTCGACCAGGTTGGCGAGCAGCCGCTCGACCAGCAGCCGGTTGGCATGCGCCCGCGGCAGCGTGGCCGGTGCGTCGATCGCGAGTTCGGCGGCCGGGCGTTCGAAGCCGGCCACCACCTGCCGCGCGACGGCGGCGAGATCCACCGTCTCGTCGCAGGCCAGTTCGCCGGCGCGCACGTGGTCGAGGAAGCTCTCGATCAGCCGGTCGGCGTCCCGCACGTTGCGCACGATGCCGGCACGGCGGGCCCGCGTCTCGTCGGTGTCGGGCAGCAGCTCGACGGCCAGGCGGATGCGGCCGAGCGGGCTGCGCAGGTCGTGCGAGACGCCCGCCAGCAGCACGGCCCGTTCGCGCTCGTGCTGCTGCAGCCGTGCCAGCAGGTCGCCGTAGGCGGCGTCGATCGCGGCGATCTCGGGGGACGCGGCCATCCGCTGCGTGGACGAGACCGGCTGCCCCGGCCGGTGCGACTGCATGCGCTCGCGCAACTGCTCCAGCGGACGCGTGAGGCGCCGCGTGAAGCGCCAGCTGACGCCGACGACCAGCGCGCTCGTGATCAGCAGCGCGAGCAGCGTACGCGCCGACCCGGCCGGCACCACCACCTGGCCGGCCACGCCCAGCCACCTGGCCGGCCGGTCCGCAGGCACCACGTGCAGCCACACCATCGGTTCGCCGCGGCCGGGGCCCAGCCGCACCTCGTCGATCGGCACGCCGCGTGCCAGCAGCGCCTGCCGCAGCGCGACGAAGCGCGGTGCGCTGCGCGCGGTGCGCCGCGTGTCCGGCGGAGCCTCGTCGCGCTGCTGCACCGCGAGGCTGTCAGGCACCGGCGGCGCCAGTCCTGCCGCCGCGGCCAGCGGCGGCGCCCAGCGCTCGGCATACAGCGTGGCCACCGTCACGTTGCGCTCGATGTAGAACAGCAGCCCGAAGACGAGCGCGAGCGCGGCCACCAGCCCCAGCTGGGCGAGCAGCAGGCGCGCGAACAGGCTGTCGAAGCGGCGCATGGCGACGGGCCTGGTTCGGGTCAGCCGCGCGGCACGAAGACGTAGCCCTCGCCGCGCACGGTGTCGATCCATTCGGCGCCCGGCGCGGCCTCGGCCAGCTTGCGCCGCAGCCGCGCGACCTGCACGTCCACCGTGCGGTCCAGCGGCTTGTAGCCGCCGCTCTGCACCGCGTCGCTGAGCTGCTCGCGCGTCAACGGCTGGCCCGGCGTGCGCGCGAGGGCAGTCAGCAGCTTGTACTCGACGCTGGTCAGCGAGACCGCGGCGCTGCCGACCAGCACCTCGCGCTTCAGCAGGTCGATCGTCAGGCCGTCGAAGCGCAGCTGCGGCGCGTCGGCCCGGCCGGGCGCCTGGCGGCGCAGCAGCGCGCGCACCCGCGCCACCAGCTCGCGCGGTTCGAACGGCTTCGGCAGGTAGTCGTCGGCGCCGATCTCCAGCCCGAGCACGCGGTCCATCGGGTCGCCGCGCGCCGTCAGCATCACGATGCCGAGCCCGGGGTGGGCCGCGCGCCAGCGGCGGCAGAGCTCGAAGCCGTTGGCATCCGGCAGCATCACGTCGAGCAGCACCGCGTCGGGCCGCCATTGCGACAGCGCGCGCTCGCCGTCGCCGGCGGTCAGCACCGCGTGCACCGCCCAGCCCTCGCGCTCGAGCAGCTCGCACACCATGCCGGAGAGCTCGGCGTCGTCGTCGACCATCAGGACCAGCGGCTTCATGGGGCGGCAGTCTACGGGGCGCCCGCCGGTGCGACGCGAACATTTCAGCGCTGTCGCAATTCGTCATCCGCGGGGCGCGGCGGCAGCGCGCTTCGGCGTTCCAATGCCGCCATCCCCTTGCCGGAGTCCGCCATGACGATGAAGTCGATCCTGATGTGCTTGTCGCTGCTCGCGCTGGCCGGCACGGCCGCCGCGCGCGATGCCAACCCGATGGCGCAGGCCTGCAAGGCCGACCACGCGAAGTTCTGCAAGTCGACGCCGCCCGGCGGCGGACGCATCGTCGACTGCCTGAAATCGCACGAGGCCGAGCTGGCGCCGGCCTGCAAGTCGGCGCTCGACACCGCATCGGCCTGTGGCCCCGAGGTCCGGAAGATCTGCGGCGACGCGAAGGGCAGCGCGGTGCGCGACTGCGTGAAGGCGCATGCCAGCGAGTTCAGCGAGGCCTGCCGGGCGACGCTGGCGAACCGCTGACGATTTCACTGCAGGGGCCGGTTTCAGCGCGTGCTGAAATGCCCCTTTCGAGTGAAACTGCCTTCGTCCGCGCGACCCCTTCCCCTACCATCCGCGCCAGCGCCCGCGAGGGCAGCCGCACTGGGACGAGGAAGGACCGAGGGAATGAGTTCACCGATCAAGGCGCAGCCATCGACGCTGGTCGCCAAGCTGGCCCGGCCCAGCGCCGCGTACAGGCGCCATGCCTGGGCGGCCGTCGCCGCGCTCGCGGCCTTCATGCTGCTGTACCTCGGCCTCGCCGGCTGGTTCCTGTTCACCGCCTGGCGCCTCACGCTCGGCGCCGAGCATTCGTCCGGCGGCGCCGTCTGGGGCTGGGTGATCGGCGGCTGCGCCGCCTTCCTCGCGGTCTTCATGCTGAAGGCCGTCTTCTTCGTCAAGCAGGGCTCGCAGGACAACACGCTCGAGATCACCGCGGCCGAGCAGCCGCGCCTGTTCGAATTCCTGCACAAGCTGGCCGACCGGGCTGGCGCGCCGCGGCCGCACAAGGTGTTCCTGTCGGCGCGCGTCAATGCCGCGGTGTTCTACGACCTGTCGGTGCTGAACCTCGTGATGCCGTCGCGCAAGAACCTGGAGATCGGCCTCGGCCTCGTCAACGCGCTGACGCTGGGCGAGATGCGCGCGGTGCTGGCGCACGAGTTCGGCCACTTCGCGCAGAAGTCGATGGCGGTCGGCCGCTGGGTCTACGTCGCGCAGCAGATCGCCGGCCACCTGGTCGCGCGGCGCGACAAGCTCGACGCGTTCCTGAACGGCCTGTCGCGCTTCGACATCCGCATCGCGTGGGTCGGCTGGGTGCTCGGCGTGATCGTCTGGGCGATCCGCTCGCTGGTCGACAGCGCGTTCTCGGCGGTGCTACTGGTGCAGCGCGCGCTGTCGCGCGAGATGGAGATGCAGGCCGACCTGGTGGCGGTGTCGCTGACCGGCAGCGATGCGCTGATCCATGCGCTGCACAAGCTGCAGGCGGCCGACGATTCGTGGGACCGCACGCTCGGTTTCATCGGCGGCGAGCACGCCAAGGAGCGCATCGCCCGCGATGCCTTCGCGATCCAGTCGCGCGTGATGCAGCGCATGGGCCAGGTGCTGAACGACCCGCAGTACCACCGCGTGCCGGCGCTGCCGGCCGAGAAACCGCAGCAGCACCGCCTGTTCAAGGCCGAGGTCGCGCAGCCGCCGCGCATGTGGCTGACGCACCCGCTGAACCACGAGCGCGAGGCCAATGCGAAGCGCCATTACGTGGCCGCGCCGTTCGACGACCGCAGCGCGTGGGCGCTGTTCGACGACGCGCCGGGCCTGCGCGAGCGCGTCACCGCGCAGCTGATCGGCGACACGAAACTCGCGCCGATCGCGATCGACGATTCGCTGCAGGCGCTCGACGAGCAGTTCGCCCGCGAAAGCCTGCAGGGCCGCTACCGCGGCGTGTACCTCGGCCGCTCGGTGACGCGCAGCGTGAAGCGCGCCGCCGAGTTGGTCGACCCGGCGCAGCGCGACGGCACGCGCGAGGCGCTCGCCGCGCTCTACCCCGAATCGCTGCTCGACGACGTGGCGCGGCTGCGCGAACTGGAGCGCGAGGTGGCCCAGCTGCGCGCGCTGGCGTCCGGCGCGCTGAAGGCCCCCGGCGGCGTGATCCGCCACCGCGACCGCACGCTGAAGCACGGCGAGCTGCCCGGCCTGCTGAAGCGCGTCGAGCGCGAGCTCCGCCAGGTCGAGCAGCGCCTGCTGGCGCACGACAAGGCCTGCCGCAGCACGCATCGCGCCGCGGCGGCGCAGCTCGGCGGCGGCTGGGACGCCTACCTCGACGGCCTGCTCGCGCTGCTGCACTACGCCGATCACAGCGAGGCCAACCTGCGCGATGCGCAAGGCCTGCTGTCGAACGCCTGGCAGGTCGAGAGCGCGACGCGGCGCGTCGGCAAGGCCGGCGTCGCGCGGCTGGTCGTCGTCGCGAACCAGTTGCAGTCGGCCTTGCAGCGGGTGTCGGACCAGCGCGGTGCGGTGCTGCTCGACAGCACGCTGCGCGACAAGCTCGGTGTCGCGAGCTGGAGCGAACTGCTCGGCGAATTCAAGCTGCCGCCGACCAGCAAGGACAACCTGGGCGACTGGCTCGGCGTGGTCGACGGCTGGGTCGACCAGCTGGCCGGCGCCTGCGGCCGGCTGCGCTCGCAGGCGCTCGACCAGCTGCTGCGCACCGAAGCGGCGATCGCGCGGCATGCCCGCGGCGAGCCGGTGGCCGAGCTGTCGGTGGCGGCTCCTGAAGCGTCACGCGCGCCGGCGGATTACGACACGCTGCCGGCCGGCAGCGAGCGCGAACGGCAGACCCGCCTCGGCTGGCTCGCGCGCTTCCAGACGGCCGACGGCGCGCTGCCGGCGCTGGCGCGGCTCGGCGTGGCTGTCGGCATCATTGCCGCGGTGCTGGGCCTGGGCGGCTCGGTCGGCGATGCGCAGATCGTCGTCTACAACGCGCTGGGCACGCCGGTCGAGGTGTCGGTAGCCGGGCACAAGCTGGCCGTCGGCCCGAACGCGCTCGGCCGGCTGACGCTGCCGGCCGGCCAGATCGTGAAGGTCGAATCGCGCGCCGCCCGGGGCGCGCTGATCGAGTCGTTCGACGCCGATGCGAAGGGCAGCTTCGGCACCTACGTCTACAACGTCGCGGCGGCCGCGCCGCTGGTCGAGTGGACCGCGGTGTATGGCCGCACCCAGAGCATTCCGGAGCGCCTGCTCGGCACGCCGCGCTGGTCGTCGACCGGTGCGGAGCACGTGTTCGAGGAACCGCCGAAGACGATCAGCACGAAGGGCGGCGGCGGTACGCGCACCGTGCTGCAGGGCCTGGGCGACCTGTCGCCCGAACGGCAGCTGAATGCGCTGGCGAACGACGCGCAACGCCGCCAGCTGGTCGCCACGCACCTGCGCTGGGATGCGGTCGGCAGCGCACCAGCGATGGCATGGCTCGGCATGGTCGGCGACGATGCACAGTTGCTCGGGCTGCTGCGCGAGCGGCTGAAGACGACGCCCGACGACGTGGCGGCGCTGCGGGCCGAACAGGACGGCACGCGCGACACCGCGCACGCCGAGGTCTGCGCGCGCCATGTGGCGGCCAGTCGCGCCGCACCGGACAACCCGAACCTGCGCTATGCCGCGGTGCGCTGCGACACCGAGAACCCGCAGAAGTGGCAGGCCTTCATCGACGGGCATGCGCGCTGGCCGGCGCATGCGTGGTTCGGCTACGCCGCGGCGTATTCGGAGCTCGACTTCGGTCGGCTGGACGCCGGCCTGATCGGGCTCGGTGAAGCGCGCACCCGGTTGCCGCCGCTGGCCGAGCACATCGCGATCGACGAAGCACGGCTGCGGCGCTTCCTGAAACAGGACGACGCCAAACACATGGCCGAGCTGACGCATGCGTCGCCGATGCTGCGCCTGCGGCTGGCGATGGAGAGCGGCACGTCGACGGCCGACGAGCCGCTGCCGACCGAGTACGCCGAGCTGGCGCGCGGCCGCTTCGACGCCGCGGTCAGGGCCGCGGCCACCGGCACGGCACACCGCCAGGCGCGCCTGCTGCGGCTGGTGGCGGCATCCGATGGCGCGGACGCGCAGCTGGTGTCGCGCGCGATCGCGTTGCCGGCGGACCGAGGTGTCGACGACTCGACCGCCTGGCTGGCGGCAGCCGTCGCAGTGCGCGGCGGGCAGGACGTCGAGCCCTTCGTCGCGGTCGTCGCACGCCGTTCGCCGACCGATGCGGCGCTGATGCGGGTGTTCTTCGAGCAATTGCAGAAGACGCGCGATGTCGGCGTGGCCGACCGCGTGCTTGCCGAGGTGTCGTTCCAATGGCGGATGCAGGCGTATGCGGCCGGCGTCGTGTTGATGGGCCGCGAGGCGCCGTCGGCTTGGCGCGATGCGGCGCGCACGCTGTTGTTCGCCGACGAGCGGCCGTATTTTCTGTAGGCTGGATTTGCCCGCGGACTGCGAAAACTCTGCCGTTCGGGCTGAACCTGTCGAAGCCTGCGAACAGCGCTTCGACAGGCTCAGCGCGACCCTTCGACAGGCTCAGGGCGACCCTTCGACAGGCTCAGGGCGAACGGGCTGGTGGGACTTTTCGCGAATCAACTCGATGAACGCCCGCAAGCCCGCCGGCACGTGCCGGCGCGTCGGGTAGTACAGGCAGATCCCGGCGTACGGCGGCGTCCACGCGTCGAGCAGGCGAACCAGCCGGCCCTGCTTCAGGTCCGCGCCGACATGCAGCTCCGACAGGTAGCCGATGCCGACCCCGGCCAGCACCGCGTCGCGCATCAGCGACGGCTCGTCGAGCGTGATCGGGCCGGGCACGTCCAGCGTCATCGCTTCGCCGTGCCGCTCGAACTCCCAGCGGTAGCGCGCGCCGCTCGCCAGGCGCCAGCGGATGCAGCGGTGCTGCATCAGGTCGCCCGGCGTGGCCGGCGTGCCGTGCGCCGCCACGTAGGCCGGCGACGCGACCACCGCGGTGCGCATCTCGCCGCTCATCGGCACCGCGATCATGTCGCGCGGCACCGCCTCGGCCAGCCGGATGCCGGCGTCGTAGCCCTCGGCCACGATGTCGATCAGCCGCCCGTCGGTCACCAGGTCGACCTGCATCTGCGGATAGCGCTTCAGGAACGCCAGCACGATCGGCTCGAACACGATGCGCGCCGCACCGACCGAGGTGTTCAGCCGCAGCGTGCCGGCCGGCGTGTCGCGCAGCAGGTTCACCGCTTCCATCGCGCCGCGGATGTCGCCGAGCGCCGGCGCGATGCGCGCGACGAACTGCTCGCCCGCCTCGGACAGCGCCACGCTGCGCGTCGTGCGATTGAACAGCCGCACGCCGAGCCGCGCCTCCAGCCCGGCCACCGCGTTGCTCAGCGCCGAGGTCGACATGCCCAGGTCGACCGCCGCTGCGCGGAAGCTGCCATGCCGCGCCACCGCCAGCACCGCTTCCAGCTCGACCAGGCCCGATCGGTGCATTGTCCTGATTTCCGAAATGAGTCGTGAGGCTTCGTGCAGCTTATCAAATCAATGGCCGGCACCTAGATTCGCTGCATCGCTTCACCACCGCAGGAAACCGACATGCACGACATCACCCGGCTCTACATCGACGGCGCGTTCGTGGCCCCGCACGGCCACGAGCGCTTCGACCTCTTCAACCCCGCCACCGAGGAACGCATCGGCCAGGTCACGCTGGGCGACGCCGACGACGTGCGGCGGGCGATTGCCGCCGCGAAGCGGGCGCTGCCCGGCCTGTCGGGCAGCCCGAAGGCCGAACGCGTCGCGATGCTGCGCCGCCTGCACCAGGCGGTGCTGGCGCGGGTCGACGACATCCGCGACGCGACCATCCTCGAATACGGCGGGCCGGTCTCGCGCGCGCAGTGGGGCGCTCAGTACGCCGCCGACGCCTTCCTGCTGGCCGCGCAGACGCTGGAGGACTACCCGCTCGAGCGGCGCATCGGCCGCGCCGAGGTCGTGATGGAAGCGGTCGGCGTGGTCGGGCTGATCACGCCGTGGAACGCGAACGCCGGCTTCATCTGCACCAAGCTCGCGACCGCGATCGCCGCCGGCTGCACCGCGGTGATCAAGCCCAGCGAGATGAGCGCGATCCAGACCCAGGTCGTCGCCGAGGCGCTGCACGCGGCCGGCCTGCCGCCGGGCGTGTTCAACATCGTCAACGGCCGCGGCGACGTGGTCGGGGCGGAGCTCGCCACGCACCCCGACATCGCGAAGATCTCGTTCACCGGCTCGACCGCGGTCGGCAAGGGCATCCTGCGCGCCGGCGTCGAGACGATGAAGCGCGTGACGCTGGAGCTCGGCGGCAAGTCGCCGACCGTGGTGCTGGACGACGCCGACATCGGCGACGCGGTGAAGCTCGCGGTGGCAGCCGGCTTCATCAACAGCGGCCAGGCCTGCATCGCCGGCACGCGCATCCTGGTGCCGCGGGCACGCATGGCGGCGTACGCGCAGCGCATCGGCGACGCGGTGGCGCAGCTGCGGGTCGGCGACCCGGCCGACCCGTCGACCGCGATCGGGCCGATGGTGAGCCGGCGGCAGTTCGATCGCGTGCAGCGCTACATCGGCCTCGGCATCGCCGAAGGCGCGCGGCTGGTGGTCGGCGGCGAAGGCCGGCCCGACGGGTTGTCGCGCGGCTGGTTCATCCGCCCGACGGTGTTCGCCGACGTGCGCAACGACATGACGATCGCGCGCGACGAGATCTTCGGCCCGGTGCTGTCCCTCATCGGCTACCGCGACGAGGAGGACGCGATCGCGATCGCCAACGACACGGTCTACGGGCTGCAGGCGTATGTGTCGTCGACGAACCCGGCCCGCGCCCGGGCGGTCGCGGCGCGGCTGCAGGCCGGCCGGGTGCAGATCAATGGCCTGCACCACGAGCCGCTCGCGCCGTTCGGCGGCTTCAAGCAATCGGGCCTGGGCCGCGAGTTCGGCGAGTTCGGACTCGAGGCCTTCCTCGAGGCGAAGAGCGTGCTCGGCGCCGCGTGAGCGTCGTCAGGCGGGCTTGCGGTTCAGCAGGCTGAAGCCGTGGGTCCAGTGGTTGTTGGCGAAGCCGTAGCGGATCCAGATCATCGCGAGCGACTCCAGCAGGCGAGCCTGCTCGATGCCGCCCAGGTCGATCGCGCTGCGCCAGCCGAAGCTGCGCAGGATGGCCGCGACCTCGGCCTTGGCGCCGGCGTCGTTGCCGGCGATGAACATGTCCGGCGCGCCGTCGGCCAGCGCCGGCTGCACCATGTGGGCCGCGGTGATGATGTTGAAGGCCTTCACGACCTTCGAATGCGGCAGCAACCGCTGCACGGTTTCGCCGGCCGAGTCGGTGAAGCCGAGCGCGAGTGCCGGCTGGCCCGAGCTGAAGTCGACCGGGTTGACGGCGTCGATCACCGTCTTGCCGGCCAGCGCGTCGGCCAGTGCCGGCGTCAACGCGGTCTTCAGCGCGGCCCACGGCAGCGCGATGACGGCGCCGTCGGCCTGCCGCGCGGCATCGAGCAGGCCAGCTGCGGTGCTGCCGGGTGCGGCAGCCAGCGCGGCGCGGGTCTTGTCGCCGCCGGTGTCGCGGCTGCCGAACACCACCCGGTCGCCGCGGGCGATGAAGCCCTTCGCGAGGGTCGTGCCGACGGTGCCGTTGCCAAGGATGGCGTAGGTGGAAGAACTCATGGTGGGCTCCAGAAAGATGTCGATGTGGGCATTGTGCGAAGCCGGAATCCTCAACGTAAGATCGTTGCTGGTTCATGAACTCATAACCCGAGGTTGAGAATGGACGCTGCGCAGCGGGTGCCGGCCATCTTGTCTTTCGTGCAGACCGCCGACCGTGGCAGCTTTGCCGCGGCCGCCAAGGCGCTGGGCATTTCGGGCGCAGCGGTCAGCAAGAACGTCGCATCGCTGGAAGCCTCGCTCGGCGTGCGGCTGCTGAACCGCACGACGCGGGTGCAGCGGCTCACGACCGAGGGCGAGGCCTTCCTGGCGCGGGCGCGCGTCGCGATCGATGCGCTGGATGCGGCGGTCGACGCGGTCGCCGCGCAGCGGGCCGAACCGAGCGGCCGGGTGCGCATCTCGTGCCCGAGCAACTATGGCCAGCACTTCCTGCTGCCGCTGATGCCGGGGCTGCGGGCGCGCCATCCGGGGCTGACGGTGGAGCTGGATTTCGACGACCGGCGGGTCGACCTGATCGCGCAGGGCTACGACCTCGCGCTGCGCGGCGGCAACGCCACCGATTCGAGCCTGGTGTCGCGGCCGGTCGGGCGGCTCGAGATGCTGCTGGTCGCGACACCGGCCTACCTCGCGAGCCACGGCGTGCCGCGACGCCGCGCCGACCTGCCGTCGCACGACGTCGCGATGGTGCGGTTCCTGAGCGGCGAGGTGTCGCCGTGGACCTTCCGCGAGCCCGATGGCTCGACCGTCGACATCTGGCCGGAGCGCTGCGTGATGACGATCTCGACCGGCGCCGCGGTGGAGACCGCGCGCATGGGCCTGGGCATCGTGCAGGTCGGGCTGCCGCAGGCCTGGCCGCTGCTGAAGTCGGGCGAACTGAAGGCGCTGCTGGTCGACGAGCATGTCGCGGGCGATCGCGAACTGGCGCTGCACTACCCGCACCGCGCGCTGGTCGCGCCGCGCGTGCGGGCGACGGTCGATCACCTGGTGGCGCAGCTCGCGTCGAGCGAGGCGCTGCACGTCACGCGCGAGGCCGTCAGGCCCTACGCTGCCTCATAGCGAGTACATCCGAGGTTGGCCCCACTTTCGCGCGTCTACTGGAACGCCACCTCCGCAAAACTGCGCAGCTTGCGGCTGTGCAGCTGATCCACCGTCTGCGCCCGCAGCAGCTCCACCGCCCGCATGCCGATGCGCAGGTGCTGGTCGACGCGTTCGCGGTAGAAGTGGTTCGCCATCCCCGGCAGCTTGATCTCGCCGTGCAGCGGCTTGTCGCTGACGCACAGCAGCGTGCCGTAGGGCACGCGGAAGCGGAAGCCGTTGGCCGCGATCGTCGCGCTCTCCATGTCGAGCGCCACCGCGCGGCTCTGGCTGAAGCGGCGTTCCGGCGTGCGCTGCGGCAGCAGCTCCCAGTTGCGGTTGTCGGTGGAGGCCACCGTGCCGGTGCGCAGGATGCGCTTCAGCTCGTAGCCGGTCAGCTGCGTGATGTCGGCCACCGCGGTCTGCAGCGCCACCTGGATCTCGGCCAGCGGCGGGATCGGCACCCACAGCGGCAGGTCTTCGTCGAGCACGTGGTCCTCGCGCACATAGCCATGGGCCAGCACGTAGTCGCCCAGCGCCTGCGTGTTGCGCAGCCCGGCGCAGTGGCCCAGCATGATCCACGCATGCGGGCGCAGCACCGCGATGTGGTCGGTGATGGTCTTCGCGTTGGCCGGGCCGACGCCGATGTTGACCATCGTGATGCCGGCGCCGTCCTCGCGCACCAGGTGGTACGCCGGCATCTGCGGCAGCCGCGGCGGGATCGAGCCCAGCTCGTCGCCCGGGCGGTGCGCGGTGCCGGTGCGCCGCGTGATCACGTTGCCCGGCTCGACGAACGCCAGGTACTCGCTCGCCGGATCGGCCATCGCCTCGTGGCCCAGGCGCACGAACTCGTCGATGTAGAACTGGTAGTTCGTGAACAGCACGAAGTTCTGGAAATGCTCCGGCGCGGTGCCGGTGTAGTGGCGCAGCCGGTGCAGCGAGTAGTCGACGCGCGGCGCGGTGAACAGCGACAGCGGGTGCGACTCGCCGGGCCGCGTCTCGTAGGTGCCGTTGGCGATCGCGTCGTCCATCGCGGCCAGGTCGGGCAGGTCGAACATGTCGCGCATCAGCAGCCGCCGCTCGGGGCCCAGGCTGCCTTCGAGGTGGTCGTGCTCGGCCAGCGAGAAGTGCACCGGGATCGGCTGGCTGCTGACGCCGACCTCGAGCGCGACGTTGTGGTTCTTCAGCAGCAGCCGGAACTGCTCGAGGTAGTAGCCGTTGAACAGGTCGGGCCGCGTCAGCGTGGTCTCGTAGGTGCCGGGGCCGGCGACGAAGCCGTAGCTCAGCCGCGAGTCGGCGCGCGCGACGGTATCGGTGTGCACGCGCACGAACGGGTAGCAGGCCCGCACATGCTCGGTCGGCGCGGTGCCCGCGACGAAGCTGTGCAACGCGCCGCGCAGCTGCGCCAGGCTCCGCTCGTAGATGGCCTTCACCTGCGCGAGCGCGGCAACCGGGTCGTTGAAGCGCTGGGTGGGGACCGGGCCGGCCGGCAGCGTGGGAGCAAGGGACATGGAGGGTTCCTGGAGCCGTTCGTGACTATTCTCGCGCGCCGCCATGTCCCGCGCCGCCCCGGGCTTCCTACAATTTGCGTCCATCAGAATCATTCGAGGAGGACGCTCATGCCCATCGCAGGCCTCGGGCTGCACATCGTCATCGCCCTGTTCTTCGCGGTTCACGCGGTGCGCAGCCGCCAGCAGACCTACTGGCTGTTCGTGCTGTTCTCGTTCCCCGGGCTCGGCAGCATCGTCTACTTCCTGGCGATCTACCTGCCCGATTCGCGGCTGGAACGCGGCGCGCGCAAGGCCATCACCGCGGCGGTGAAATCGCTCGATCCGACGCGCGAGCTGCGCGATGCCCGCGCGGCGTTCGAGTACACGCCGACCGCGCAGAACCAGATGCGGCTCGCCGCGGCGCTGTACGACGCCGGCGAGTTCGACGAATCGGCGCAGACCTGGGAGGCCTGCCTGAAAGGCCCGTTCTCGACCGACCTGGAGATCCGCCGCGGCGCCGCCCGCGCCAGCTTCGCGCGCGAGCGTCCGCAGGAGGCCATCAGCCACCTGAACGCGATCCGCGCCCAGGACGCGAGCTTCCGCGAGGAAGAGATGGCGCTGCTGATGGCCCGTTCGCTGGCGGCGGCCGGCCGCCATGGCGAGGCGCGCGAGGCGTTCGAGCAGGCGGTGGCGCGCTTCGGCAGCTTCGAGGCGCGTGCCGAGTTCGCGATCTGGGCGCTGGTGCAGCGCGAGACCGACCTCGCCGCTCGGCTGCAGGTCGAGATCCAGCGCGCGACCGAGCGCTGGAACCGCCACACCCGCGAGCTGAATGCCGAGCTGATGCGGCGCCTGCGCCTGGCGCACGAGCAGACGAAGGCGCCGCCGGCCTGATCGGCCGCCCGGCGGGATCGGGGCTCAGGCCGTCGCCGGCTCGCCCAGGTACACCCCGCGCGGGGCGGCCAGTCCCTGCCGCACGCCGCGGCTCAGGTCGTCGGCCAGCACCTCTTCGGCGCCGCTCGCGAGCGCGTCGACGACCTGCTGCGCCACCTGGTCGGGGTCGGCCTTCGGCGTGTCCAGGCCCTTCGTCATGTCGGTGTCCATGTAGCCGACATGCACTCCCACCACCTGCGTGCCCTGCGCGCGCAGCTCGCCGCGCAGCCCGTTGGTCAGCGACCAGGCGGCCGACTTGGTCGTGCTGTAGGTGGCGGCACTCGGGATGTTGACCCAGCTCAGCACCGACAGCACGTTGACGATCGCACCGCCGCCGTTGGCCTTCAGCACCGGTGCGAAGGCCTGGCTCAGCGCCAGCGGGCCGAAGAAGTTGGTCTCCATCTCGGCGCGCGCCGCCTCGGCACTGCCGGCCGCCAGCAGCGGCGAGCCGCGCGTGATGCCGGCGTTGTTGATCACGACGCTCACGTCCTGCAGGCGCGCGGCCGCGGCGGCGATGTCGGCCGGCTTCGTCACGTCGAGCTTGACCGCTTCGACCCCCGCGAGCGTGATGCTGGCCGGATCGCGGGCCGCGGCATAGACCTTCTTCGCGCCGGCGGCGAGCAGCTGCTTGACCAGCGACTTGCCGAGGCCACGGTTGGCGCCGGTCACCAGGATGACGGCATTGCGGATGTTCATGGTGGGTCCTTTCGAGGAACGTGAAGCGATTTTAAATGACGGTCGTCATTATTGAATTATATGACGCACATCATTTATCATGTCAAGCGTCGTCTTCAGCACCCCTTGCCGGAAAGGTCGTCCCGCGATGAAAGTCAGCCGTGAACAAGCCCTGCAGAACCGCGAGCGGGTGCTGGCCGTGGCGGCGAGGTTGTTCCGCGAGCGCGGCTTCGACGGCATCGGCGTGGCCGACCTGATGAAGGGCGCCGGCATGACGCACGGCGGCTTCTACGGCCAGTTCGGCTCGAAGGAAGACCTGATGGCCGAGGCCTGTTCGCGGGTGTTCGAGGCCGGGGGTCAGCGCTGGCAGCGCGTCGTCGGCGATGCGGCGGCACGCAGCGAAGACGGCCTGGCCGCGCTGGCGCGCAGCTACCTGTCGGCCGAGCACCGCGACGAACCCGGCGACGGCTGCGCGGTCGCAGCGCTCGGCGCGGAGGCCGCGCGCCAGGGGCCGGCATTGCGGGCCGCGTTCACCGCCGGGGTGCGCGGCGCGGTCGACTTCATCGCCGCGCTGGTCGGCGGGCGCAAGGCGCGGCGGCGCGAGCGCGCGATCGTCGCGTATGCCGCGATGATCGGCGCGCAGGTGCTGGCCCGCGCGGTCGACGACGAGGCCTTGTCGAACGAGATCCTGCAGGCGGTCGCGGCGGACCTCGCCGGCGAGCCGGCCGCCGCCTGACGAGGGTCAGTTCGACTCGACTGTACTCAGCGCAGCGGCGCGAACAGCGTCGCGAGCCGGTCCGGCGTGCCGTCGATGCGCTGCAGCGACGGGTAGCGCAGCCCGCCGCGCCAGTCGATGCGCACGCTGCGGTAGAGGTCGCCCGACTTCAGCAGCAGCTCGAGCGGGCCGCCGGTCTTCGCGGCGGTGACGGCCTCCTTCAGCAGTTCTTCGGTGTATGCGCGGCCGTTGACGGCCAGCAGCGTCGCGCCTGGCGCCATGCCGGCGTCGAAGGCCGGGCTGCCCCAGTTGACGTTGCGCACCTTCGCGGCTTCGCCGATGTCGAAGCCGAGCGAGTAGCTGAAATCGGCCACCTTGTAGCCTGCCATCCGGGCCTTGTAGTGCTCGCTCGGCGTGTCGCTCCACGCGAGCTTCCAGCCGGCGGCAGCGATGCCGCCCATCGGCGCCGGGCGGTCGTTCGTGTCCAGCCGCTGGCGCAGGAAGCCGGCCCAGTCGTCCGGCTGCACGCGATTCAGTTCGCGCACCACGTCGTCGAAGGTGTAGGTCAGCGGCTGCATGCGCTTCGGCTCGGCACCGAAGAAGGCGCGTGCGAAGTCGTCGAGCGAGCGCCTGCCGTTCGAGCGCTCGCGGATCAGCATGTCGGCCTCCAGCCAGATCAGGCGCGATTCGTCATAGTAGTCGGCCGAGCGTTGCCACGAGGTCCAGTCGCGGCGGCCGCGCGTGGCCCACAGCAGCGGCTCGTTGGTGGTGTCCTGCAGGTTGCGCCAGGCGCGGCCGGCGCGGGCATCGAGCAGGGCCGCGGTTTCGGCCAGCTCGTCGCGCGCGTCGGCCGCGCTCACCAGCCCGGAGCGTGCGGCCAGCACCGCGCCCCAGTACTGCGTCTGGCCTTCGTAGACCCACAGCAGGCTGTCGCGCATCGGCGTGTTGAAGTGCGGCGTCCACAGGTCGGCCGGGCGGCGGAACTTGCCGTTCCACGAATGGGTGTACTCGTGCGGCAACAGGTCGCGCCCGAACGAGCCCTTGCTCCAATCGGTGAAGTAGGCCGCCTTCACGCCGTTCTCGCTGGACTGGTGGTGCTCCAGCCCGATGCGGCCGAACTGGTCGCTGAGCGCCAGCAGGAACTCGTAGTGCGTGAAGTGCCGCGACGCGAACACCTTGTCGGCCTGCGTGACGAGCGCGCGGTGCGCCGCGAGCTGCTCCGGGCTGATGATCCCCTGCGACGCGCGGTCGGCGACCACGTTCAGGAACACCGGCGCGCGGCCGGCAGCCGCCGCACCGGGGTCGAGGTCCAGCCGTTGCAGGTGGCGGCCGGCGAACACCGGCGAGTCGACCAGCGTGTCGAGGTCGGTGGGCTTGAAGGCGAAGGTCGTGCCGCGTGTCGATGCCCCGTCTTTCGACGCCACGTCGAGCGCGGTGCCGGCCTGCCACCCGGTCGGCAGCGTCAGGCTCGGCTGCACCGCGATCTGCGCGGCGGCGTGGCCGGCCGGGTACAGCACGACCGCGTTCCATTGCACGCCGAGCATGTCGGGCGTGACGACCACCCGCTCGGTGCCGGCCTCCACCGGGGTCAGGAACTGGAACTCGATGTCGAGCGCCGTCGCACCGGCCGGCACTTCGACGTGGAAGGCTGCGCTGTCGACCGTGTCGCGCAACCACGCGACCGGCTTGCCGCCGGCGCTGATCTGCAGGCCGCCGAGCTGCGCGAGCGCCGCGCCGGGCGAATGCGTCCCCGGCAGCCAGCGCGGGTAGTACAGCGCGAGCGGGCCGGGCGAGGCGGGAATCCTCTCGCGCACGCGGAAGATCTTGCGGTCGAGGTCGGTGGCATCCACCGACAGCTGGATCACGCCCGGGTAGGGCGCGTCGCGCAAGGCCGGCAGGGTTTGCGCGGCGGCGATCTGAGCAAGGGTGGCCAGGGTCGCCAGGGTGATGGCGGCCACGGCGGTGCGAAGGGTCGGGGTCATCGGGGTCCTGTGAGTTGGATTGCGGACGATATTCGAAAACGCGCCGACGCCATCCCGTCCCGTCGCCGGATGGGAATCGGTGCTTCGTCACGCTGCCGGCGCCTGGGGGCGCAGCGGGTCGCGACGTGCCCGGATCCGTGGCGACAATCCGCGTTCCGCCTCGCTCGTTGCGGCGCCCCTCCGTCGCCATGGACCCCGCCACCGTCATCCTGATGCTCGCCATCCACCTGCTTGCCAGCAGCGGGCTGATGGCGCTCGTGTGGCGCCGCATGCCGGCTGCGCCGGGGCTGGGCCGCTGGGCGCTGGCGAGCGGGCTGTTCGGTGCGGCCTATCTGGCACGGCTGCTGGCCGGGCTGCAGGGCGTCGATGCGCTCGGCCTGGCGTCCGACGGCACGATGCTGCTCGCGGTGCTGCTGTTCGGCGACGGCGTGCGCGAGTTCGTCGGCCGGCTGCCGATGCCGCCGCGGCGGGTCGGCCTGCTGGCGCTGCTGATGTTCGGCGCCGAGGTCGCGGCGGCGCAAGTGGGTGGCGCGCAGGCGCGGCACGTCGCGCTGAACGCGATGATCGGCCTGCTGTACGCGCAGATCGCGTGGATCCTCGCGACCGAGCGGCGCCGCCAGGGCGCGCCGCTGCAGGCGCCGCTGGCGCTGCTGGTCGGGATCGTCGGTGGGCTGTCGGCGTTGACGCTGCTGCGCGGTGCCCACATCGCGCAGGCCGGCATGCCGGTCGCCTTCCACGGCCCGATGGCGAAGGTCTACTACCTCTTTGCGTCGGTCACCGCAGTGGTCACCGCGCTGACGCTGGTGTGGATGATGCTGCTGCGCCTGAACGGCCAGCTCGCCGACCTGGCGACCCGCGACGCGCTGACCGGCGTGTTCAACCGCAACGGCCTCGCGCAGGCGCTGAAGCAGCACTTCGGCCAGCGCCAGGCCGTGCCGCTGACGCTGCTGCTGGTCGACATCGACCACTTCAAGCGCATCAACGACACGCTCGGCCATGCCACCGGCGACGCGGTGCTGCAGGTCGTCGCGTGCGAACTGACGGCGCAGCTGCGCACCGGCGATTTCGTCGCGCGCATCGGCGGCGAGGAGTTCCTGATCGGCTGCGTCGGCGCCGACCCTGCCGTTGCGCTCGCACTCGCCGACCGGCTCAGGCGCACCATCGGCCGGCTGCAGGTGCCGGCGGCGGTCGGCAGCGAACGGGTCGGCTGCACCGCGAGCATCGGCGTGTCGGCCGCCTTCGACCGCTTCGACGGCTGGGAGCCGGCCGCGGCACAGGCCGACGAGGCGCTGTACCGCGCGAAGGCCGCGGGCCGCGACGGCGTGCAGTCGCACCTGGCGACGCTCGGAACCTGAGCCATGGCCACCGACCCGACGCCGCAGATGCGCATCGGCGAACTGGCCGAACGCACCGGCCGCAGCGTGCATGCGATCCGCTGGTACGAGGCGCAGGGACTGTCGGCCACCGTGCGCAGGTGGAGGCGCAGATCGCCGAATGGAAGACGGCGCTGAAAGTGGCCGACGACCTCTGCTGGACGATCACCGGCAGCTCGGCCTGGTCCGGCACCTGGCGCGGCAAGAAGGCGGTGCGCGAGCAACTGCTCGCCCCGCTGTTCGCGCAGTTCGACGGCACCTGCACCAACACCGCCGAGCGCTTCATCGCCGAAGGCGAGCACGTCGCGGTGCCGTGCCGCGGCTGGGTCGACACCCGGGCCGGCAAGCCCTGCGACAACCACTACTGCTTCGTGTTCCGGCTCGCCGCCGGTCAGCTGACCGAGGTGGTCGAGTACCTCGACACCGCGCTGGTCGATGCGGTGCTCGCGCCGTCGCCGGCCGCCGTCTGAGCGCCCATCTGGCGCAGCCAGGCGCCGGGCGCCAGCCCGGTCGCGCCCTTGAAGCGGCGGCTGAAATGGCTCTGGTCGGCAAAGCCGGCGTCCAGCGCCGCGAGCGCCGGCGCAACGCCGGCCAGCAGCAGGCGCTTCGCGTGCTCGAGCCGCACCGCGTTCAGGTAGACGTGCGGCGGCACGCCGAAGTGCCGGGCGAACGCGCGGCTCAGGTGCACCCGCGACAGCCCGGCCTCGCGCGCCAGTTCGGCCACCGACAGGTCGCGCGACGCATGGGCGCGGATGTGGTCGCGCACGCGCAGCATGCGCCGCGCGCCGGCGGCCAGCGGCTCGGCGTGCGTCGCCGGCGTCTCGCCATGGCGTTGCAGCAGGCGCACCAGCACGTCGGTGGTCAGGGCCTCGCCGCGCAGCGATTCCTGCGGCTGGCCGATGGCGGCCATCGCGCGCTGCAGCGCGGCGGCGGCCTGCGGGTCGTTCACCACCGGCTGCCGGAAGAAGGCGCTGGCCAGCGTGCCGGCCTCGCGCTGCAGGTGGCGCGGCAGCGCGGCCGGGTCGACATAGAGGATCGCGTAGCCGAAGCCTTCGTCGGTGCCGCGCTGCCCGTCGTGGGCCTCGTCGGGGTTGAACAGCAGCAGGTCGCCCGGCAGG
>Ga0065165_1001114_pt1 | contig 31744 bp, 23 predicted proteins | sample AraplaMF_Cvi_mMF_FD_63813 | JGI IMG/M metagenome (GOLD analysis project Ga0065165, IMG submission 63813) | Arabidopsis root microbial communities from the University of North Carolina, USA - plate scrape MF_Cvi_mMF (version 2) (version 3) | ecosystem: Host-associated > Plants > Roots >... | reverse complement strand
CTTCCCCGAAGAACCCGGGAGAACTAGAGTAAAATCACTCCCAACGATACCATTCAGACCATTCCAGTGTCAACCAGGCAACCAAAACAACATCCAGGGTATCCGTAACCCCTATAAACAAAAGAACGCCGGCACGTTAGCACCGGCGTCCTCAAATGTCGAAAATGTTCTATGACTACTTCTTAATCATGTTCATCATAGACATCCTCCGCTTATCCATGTTAGTCCTTTGCAAACTCACCGTTACCAACGATAGTTACTTCGTCGCCCAGCATGGCAGTAGATGTGCCTTCGCCGAACTTGAACTCAGAACGCTTGATAGCACCAGTTACCTTGAAACCGGCGATGGTCTTCTTAGAGTAAGGGTGAACAGCGGTTCCGTTCAGGGTAAGAGCAAGGTCGATAGCCTTTGTTACACCGTGGAAGGTAAGGTTACCTTTCAGTGCGTATGTGTTCTTGCCAGTCTTCTTGATTGAAGTGCTCTTGAATGTGATGGTAGGGTATTTCTCTACGTCGAAGAAATCAGGCTTTCTCAGGTGCTCGTCGCGTTGATCGTTGTCTGTATCTACGCTGGCAGCGTCAGCAGTGAATTCGAATACAGCGTCAGAGAAATCTTCCTTCGATGAAGTGATCTTTGCGTCAACAGTCTTGAAAGCACCGTCAACAGTAGAAACCATCATGTGGGTAATGCTGAAGCCAACTTTTGAGTGAGCCTTGTCAAGTGACCAGGTTTGCGCAGAAGCTGCTGTGGCAATCACCATCGCAGTCAAAAAGAATACTACTTTTTTCATGTTTAGTTTGATTATTAGTAATTGAAGTTAAAAAGTTCTATCCGGTTATAATTCTACTGTAGAAGAAGAAATTGTGAGTTTGTCGGGATGTTTCGTTAAGCGTGGCAACCCGCAGCTATACAGCAGCAGCAAGCAGAGGCGCCGTGTAGTAACGGACGATTGGTGGTAACTGATTCGATCGCGCTGTAAGGCATATTCCTGACAATTCGTTTGTAAAGTTTCTAAGTTAACCGTCTACCGTTGCATTCCAGAAGGTATTCGGTTACTTTTGGATACTCAAAGGTAAATGGATACTGGAGCAGTGCGCAAGAAGGCACCTTTAGGACACTCACTTACCAAAAAGTAAGCATTGCTGATTATCAACGAATTAGAAGATGAAAAAAGACGAAGTTTTTTCGCACGGCGAGGGGTGTCCGGTAAGAAACGTACTGGATCGGATAGGCGATAAATGGTCAATGCTCGTCATTACCTTGCTCGGAAAGCAGGCCGCACCCATGCGTTTTAATGAACTTTCGGGTACCATCGGCGATATTTCTCAAAAAATGCTCACCGTTACCCTCCGTCAGCTCGAAGCCGACGGCCTCGTGTCGCGCCACCACTATCCCGAAATCCCACCCCGTGTAGAATACGCCCTCACCGAACTGGGCCACAGCCTCCTCCCACACCTCGACGGCCTCCACGACTGGGCACACCGTAATCTCGATCAGATCTTAGAGACCCGTCGTAAATTTCTGGCCAAGAAGCAGGTAGCCTGAAAACCGTATTTCCAGGTGCCATAATAAGCCGCCGTTACACGGTATAAACTGCGGTTATTTGCAAAAAACCGCTTAAATTGGGTTAATCTCTGGAGTATGCACTTTAAAACCTGTTTCCTAATCGATGATGATGAAGACGATCAGGAAATCTTTACACTGGCCTTACGCGAAGCAGACGCCTCTATTAAATGTGTCACCGCCAGCGATGGCGTGGAAGCACTGGCAAAACTCGCAGACGATAAGACCTTTATTCCTGACTACATCTTTTTAGACCTCAATATGCCCCTGATGAATGGGAAGGAATGTTTACGGGAGATCCGGAAACAATCTCACCTGAAGGGGGTGCCCGTTATCATATTTTCTACCTCCTCTGAGCCCCACGACATCGAAGAAACACGTAAACTCGGGGCAAACGACTTTATCACCAAGCCGCCGCTTATTTCCAGCCTTTCCCGCCAACTGGCAGAGTTTTTTAAAACGGTTCGCTAAACCCTGGCTTCTTCCGTAACAATTCATGAGCGTAACACCCGCAACAGAACAATTTCTCGCCGGAGGTGGCGAGACCGGTGCATTGATGCGCGCCATGGATTGGACCAGCACCGCGCTGGGCCATCCCAAAGACTGGCCCCTCAGCCTCAAAACCTGTGTACGGATAATACTCACTTCACGGCAGCCTATGTTCGTATGGTGGGGCAAAGAACTGATAAACCTCTACAACGATCCCTACCGCGCCATCCTGGGCGGTAAACATCCCTGGGCTATGGGAAAGCCCGCGAGCGAAGTATGGCGTGAGATCTGGCACGAAGTCCGGCCACGCGCCATGACCGCCATGGAGAAGAACGAAGGCACGTACGACGAAGCCCTGCTGCTCATCATGGAACGGAACGGCTACGCCGAAGAAACCTACTACACATTCTCCTACAGCCCCATACCGAACGACCAGGGCGTAACCTCCGGCATCCTCTGCGCCAACACCGACGATACCCAGCGCATTGTAAGCGAACGACAGATGCGCACACTGCGCGACCTCGGCAAAAAGATGATCGACAGCAAATCCAACAGCGACATCTTTACAAAAGCGTTAGCCGTACTCGAACAGAATACCCGCGATTTCCCCTACGCCCTCCTATATGAAATAAACGCCCTAGGCGACACCGCCATGCTGGCCGGTCGTACAACCGATACAATACCGGCAGACATGAGCCCGTCGATACTGTTTCTCGATACCGACACCGGACTCACCGGCGCAATAACCCAGGCAGTACAACAACGCCAGATAACCGTAGCCGATAACCTCATCGCCACGTACGGTGCCCTGCCACACGGTGCCTGGCACATCGCGTCAGACAAAGCCATCGTAATCCCGATCATACCCAGCGGCCACCGCTTTCCACAAGTTGTGCTGGTGGCAGGCCTTAACCCCTATCACCCGCTGGACGATGCATACAAGAGTTTCTTCCAGTTAGTGGCCGATCAGCTCGCGTCGAGCATAACCAATGTCAACGCGTACGAAGAGGAGCGAAGGCGCGCAGAAGCACTGGCCGAGATCGATAGATCGAAGACAGCCTTCTTCAGCAACGTAAGCCACGAGTTTCGTACACCCCTCACACTGATGCTGGGCCCGTTGGAAGAACTGCTGGAAAAGGACCTCGTGCCCGAAGCACGGCAAAACCTCGAAGCGGCACACCGTAACGCCATGCGGCTGCTGAAGCTTGTAAACACACTGCTGGACTTTAGCCGCATCGAAGCCGGACGTACACAGGCAACCTTCCGCCCGGTAGACCTGGGTGCCTATACCGCCGGACTCTCCAGCGTATTCCGCTCAGTCATTGAAAAGGCCGGCATGCGTCTCGAAATATCATGTCCACCGCTGAGCCAGCCCGTGTACATCGATAAAGAAATGTGGGAAAAGGTTGTATTCAACCTTCTATCCAACGCCTTCAAGTACACGTTGCAGGGATTGATCCGCGTAACGCTCGTCGAAGAGAACGATCGTGCACTGCTGCATGTAATGGATACGGGCGTAGGGATACCCGATGCCGAGTTGCCGCGCATGTTCGAGCGTTTTCACCGCGTGCCTAGCATGGGCCGCACACACGAAGGTACCGGCATTGGCCTGTCCCTCGTGCGCGAGCTGGTAACACTGCACGGCGGTTATGTATCCGTACAAAGCCGTGAAGGACAGGGCAGCACATTCACGGTAGCCATACCGTTTGGCAAAGACCACCTGCCCGTCGCCCAGGTATCCACCGCTGCCGATAGCGCGTATGATACAACACTGGCCGACCTCTACCTAAAAGAAATAACAAGCCTTGCCAGCGACACCAGCCCCGACGGTGCACCGGAAGACGACAATGCCGGGGAGGTTAGTGGCGACTATACAATACTGGTCGTAGACGATAACCTCGATATGCGCGACCACATCAGCCGCCTGCTGATGCGCCATTACCGCGTAGAGACCGCAGGAAACGGCCTCGAAGCGCTGAACAAGCTCGAACAGGTAAAGCCCGCACTGATTGTAAGCGACATCATGATGCCCGTAATGGACGGCATCGCATTACTGAACCATATTCGCAAAGATCCTATTCACGCGCGTTTGCCCGTAATACTACTTTCAGCAAGGGCAGGCGAAGAGGCCAAAATACAAGGCTATGAGCTCGGCGCTGACGACTACCTGGTAAAGCCCTTCTCCGCACGCGAACTGCTGGCAAGGGTGCGCGCACAGCTTCGTCTCACAAGATCACGCATGCATGTAGAAGAGCAATTGCGTAACCTCTTCATGCAGGCGCCGGTAGCCATCGGCATCTTTAAAGGACCTGACTTCCGCATCGAAGTGGCCAACGAAGGCATGCTCGCCATTTGGGACCGCCCCGCCGAAGCAGTGCTCGGTAAGCCCCAGTTTGAAGCCGTTCCCGAAATCCGCCACCAGGGATTTGAAGAGCTGTTTAAACACGTCTACGACACCGGCGAGCGGTATGTATCGCCGGAAAGCCTCGCCATCATCCGTCGCGGCGGGCGACTCGATGAAGTATACGTCAAGTTTGTATTCGAAGCGCTGCACGAAGAGAACGGCGAGATCTCAGGCGTTATGGTGATTGCACATGAGATCACAGACCTCGTAGTATCGCGCAAGTCCGCAGAAATGGCCGTACAACGATCGCGCATCGCCATCGAAGCTGCCGCGATGGGTACATTCGATTGGGATCTGATCCGGTTCGAATTCGACTTCTCCCCACGGCTTGCCGAGATCTATGGCTTCACCGATATAAAAGCCGTTACACGCGAAGGCCTCATCGAAGCCATCCACCCCGATGACAAGATCGTTCGCACCCGCGCGCACGAAGAAGCGTTGCGTACCGGCGTACTCTATTACGAATCGCGACTGGTATGGCCCGACGGCTCGTTGCATTGGGTGCGCGTAGATGGTAAGGTGTTGTACAGCGACCAGCGTGTGCCGGTTCGTGTTCTCGGTACAGCCATCGACATCACCAGTCAAAAAATGGAAACCGAAACCATGGAGCGTAAAGTAGCCGAGCGTACCGAAGAACTTCGCGAAGCCAACCTGCTACTCCAAACCTCCAACCGCGAGCTGGAGCAGTTTGCCTACATTGCCAGCCACGATTTACAGGAGCCACTGCGAAAAATTCAAACATTCAGCGAACTGCTCAACCGCAGCATCGATACCAATCCCGATGCGAAGCGCTACTCGGATAAAATCTATACATCGGCCCAACGTATGTCAGTGCTTATTCAGGCCGTGTTGAATTATTCACGCCTGGCGCGCACCGGCGATGAACACAGCAGCGTAGACCTTAACGAAATACTCGACAACGTACGTACCGATTTTGAACTGCTGATCGCCGAAAAAAATGCCGTTGTAAAAAGTAACACCTTGCCCGTGGTGCGGGGTATAGCCCTGCAACTGCATCAGCTCTTCGCGAACCTCGTGGGCAATGCACTCAAGTTTACCGACACCGCACCGGTAGTAACCATAACCGCCGAACCGCTTACGGCTACCGACGAGTTCCCGGCACTCGATCCGTCGCACCGCTACGTAAAACTTACCTTTGCCGATCAGGGCATCGGTTTCGATCAGCGGTATGCCGAACAGATCTTTACCATCTTCCAGCGCCTGAATCATAAACGCTATACCGGCACCGGCATTGGCCTGGCATTGTGTAAACGTATTGTCGATAATCACAATGGCGCAATCACCGCTGCCTCCGAGCCGGGCAGGGGGGCAACGTTTACCGTTTGCCTGCCACTGCCGTAATCGCGCTGTGTTCATTCCACATCTTTTTTTGCGAAGGCTTCTGCCGGTATACCAATGGCAATCGTCGATGAAAAGCGGCGTGGTATCGGATTTTACCGCATAGCCGTTATTACCTGCCGTGTTGTGCAACCGTGTAATCGTTTGCTTTGGAAAGGTTATTGCATAACACAAGGTATAAACATGACGCCTTATGAAAACGCAATTCAGACCTGTACTTTACCGGCTCCTGTTTCTGGCCGGAATGCTGGGCAGTATATATTCGGCAAAAGCGCAGGGCTCCGTTTCAGTAGATGTGTTCTATTCGGAACTGGCGCCCTACGGCTCGTGGGTAACCGATGCACAGTATGGTTATATATGGATACCCAATGTTGACAGAGGTTTTCAGCCCTATTCAACCAATGGCTATTGGGTCATGACCGACTACGGTAACACCTGGGTGTCTAACTACGCCTGGGGATGGGGACCCTTTCACTACGGCCGTTGGCTGTACGACGACTTCTACGGCTGGGTATGGGTACCCGGTACGGAATGGGCACCGGCATGGGTTGCCTGGCGATCGGGTGGCGATTACTACGGCTGGGCGCCACTGGCACCAAGCGTTTCGATAAACGTATCCGTCGGTAATTATATACCCGACCCGTACTGGGTGTTCGTACCGCAGCGCTACGTATATGGTCCCGAAGTATACCACCATTATGTATACTACCGTAATGATGTAACCATCATTCACCGTACCACCATCATCAACACCACGCACAACCACCGCCGCAGGGTTTACTTCGCAGGCCCTGCACGGCACGACATCGAACGCGCGCGCGGTAGCCGCATCGTAGTGCATACAGTAAACAACAGTACACGTCCTGGCAACACCGTAGTGCGCGACCGAAGCGTAGATGTATACAGACCAACCGTACGCCGTGATCGTAATGACAGGCCTGCCCGGGTAACCACTCCGGAAGAATATCATAACGCGCACCCCGATAGACAAAACACCCGCGTGCGTTCTACGGTAGCGCCTTCGGGCAACACCACCGTGCGCGAACGGAATACCCAGAGGCCTGGTGATAACCAGGTGAACCGCCGCGAACAACAGAACGAGCGCACCCGCCAGCGCGAAACCGAACAGCCTGCGCAAGAACGCACCGAACGCGAACAGCGCGAAGCCTCCGATCTCTACAACGGCCAGCGTCAGCAGCGTGAAGAACGCCGCGACAACACACTCACGCCCGAACAACAGCAGGACGCCCAACAGCGCCGTAACACCATACAACGCGACCAGCAGGAACAACGCCGCGAACGCAACGAGCAACAAGACCAGCAACGCGAAGACCGCCGCGAGCGCGAACAGAATCAGCGTCGCGAGCAGCAAGAGAACCAGCAGCGTGAACAGGTAGAGCAACGCCGCGAGCAAAACCGCCGCGACGCACAGCAACGCCAGGACCAGCAACGCGAACAGCAGAACAACAACGTCCGCCAACGCCAGGAAGTCCTGCAACGCCAGCAAGAGCAGCAGCGCGAACAGCAGCAACGCCAGCAACAAGACCAGCAACGCGAACAAGTGCAGCGCCAGCGTGAGCAGGCCGAACAGCAGCAGCGTCAGCAACAAGACCAGCAACGCGAACAAATGCAGCGCCAGCGTCAGGACCAGGAGCAACGTCAGCGCCAGCAACAGGACCAACAACGCCAGCAAATGCAACAACAGCGTCAGCAGCAGGAACAACAGCAGCGCCAGCAGCAAGACCAGCAGCGCCAACAAATGCAGCAGCAGCGTCAACAACAAGAACAACAGCAACCTCGCCAACGGCAACGCCCCTAACGGCAATGATACTCCGATAGCCTTCGAGCACAGACGCGCCCGTCTTCACTACCCAGGTCCGAAATGCACAGCGGCCCCACCAGGCATAGCGATGGTGGGCCTGCTGCGCGTCAGAGCGAATCTGCTCGTAATGTCACCACAACGCCCGATTTGAGCACCCACCCCAGGAAAAACCGCCCCATTACCCCATTCCCACCCATCTTTCAAACAATCGTTTGAAATTATTCAAACAAACGTTTGAAAACCCGCCGCGTTGTCTTAATTTTAGTATTCAGAACTGCTTCATGGCTGGAAAAAAGAGCGGTACATCCAAGCGCGACCTCATCATCGCCGGCGCCCTTGCCCTGTTTAAAACCAAGGGCTTCGACGGCACCTCCATGCGTGAGCTGGCAGGCACCGTAGGCATGGACGCCGCCAGTATGTACTACTACATCCGCTCGAAAGACGAGATACTGGAGGAAGTATGCTTCCGGATCGCTAACCGCTACATCGCCCACCTCGACGAGATCGACACCATGCCCGGATCAGGTACCGCAAAAGTGCGGGCATTGATCAGCATGCACGTGCGCCTTGTGTTGGAAGATGCCACCGCCGTGTCGGTTGCCAATCATGAATGGCGCTGCCTGAGCCACGAGAAGCTCAGTGCCTATAAAACCCTGCGGCAGGAATATGAAACCCGGTTTGCGGCCATCGTAAACCAGGCCATACAGCACGGCGAGTTTCGTGCGGTAAATACCGAAGTGGCTTTGTATACGTTGCTGTCGTCATTGCGATGGCTCGAAGCGTGGTATAAGCCCGGGCGAAGCATAGGGCCCGAAGAACTTGAACGCGACGTCATCACGCTGCTCATGCAGGGACTTGAGCCTGCGGCGGCCAGTAACTAAAGAATAAAATTTCTATGGCAGTAACATTCCATTCGCTAAAGGTGAAGAAGGTAGTCCGGGAAACAGCAGATTGTATCTCGGTCTTGTTCGACGTGCCGGATGAACTCAGGCCCTCGTTTGTATTCAAGCAGGGCCAGAACCTTACCCTGCGCCGCAGCTTCGACGGCCAGGAAGTACGGCGAACGTATTCCATCTGCACAAGCCCGCTCGACAATGAACTGCGGGTTGCCATCAAACGTATTCCCGACGGCATATTCTCCAACTATGTAAACCAGGAATTACGCGCTGGCGATACCCTGGAAGTAATGCCGCCGCAAGGACGCTTCTTTACCGAAACGCATCCCACACACGCCAAGATGTATGTGGCCTTCGCCGCGGGCAGTGGCATAACGCCGATACTCTCGATCATTAAAACCATACTGCGCTCCGAACCCGAAAGCCGGTTCTGCCTGGTATACGGTAACCGGTCGCGCAGCTCCATCATCTTTAAGAGCGAACTGGAGGCGTTGAAGAATCGCTTCATGGATCGCCTCAGCATTTACCATATACTGAGCCGCGAGAAAGCCGATGCCGAAATACTGAGCGGCCGGATCGACGCGGCCAAGTGCAAGGTCTTTCTGGAAAAGATCATCGCCCCGCAGACCATCGATGAATGTTTCCTCTGTGGCCCCGAGTCCATGATACACGACGTACGCGATGTGCTCGTAGCCGCCGGCGTAGAGCCTAAGAAAATACATTACGAGCTATTCTTCAGCGCCGCCGGCAATAAACCGCGTGAAGTAGTGCCTGAGGTTATGGCAAACGACCAGCAGAGTACACTAACCCTCACGTTAGACGGCAGCGCCGTGCAGATTCCCATGGCCTACCATGGCGAGTCCATACTGGAAGCTGCCTTGCGCAACGGAGCCGATCTGCCCTATGCCTGCAAAGGCGGCGTATGCGCTACGTGCCGCGCACGCCTTACACACGGACAGGTGGAAATGGACATCAACTACGCGCTTGAACAGGACGAGCTCGACGCAGGCTTCATACTCACCTGTCAGGCACATCCCAGAACGCCCGAAGTGGCCGTAAACTTTGATATCAAATAAACTGTAGCGTTATGGCTGAAGTGAAAAACATACAGGAAATGTCAGCGCTGGAACAAGCGTTCCAGACACGCGTTGATGCCGAAATAAAAATTGAACCGAAAGACTGGATGCCCGACGCGTATCGCAAAACGCTGGTGCGTCAGATCTCGCAACACGCGCATTCGGAAATTGTGGGCATGCTGCCCGAAGCCAACTGGATAACCCGTGCCCCCACGCTGCGCCGTAAAGCCATACTGCTGGCCAAAGTACAGGACGAAGCCGGGCATGGTCTGTACCTCTACAGCGCAGCCGAAACACTGGGCGTAACCCGCGAACAGACCATAGATGATTTACTCTCGGGCAAAGCCAAATACTCCAGCATCTTCAACTACCCCACACTGACGTGGGCCGATATGGGAGCCATCGGCTGGCTGGTAGACGGTGCCGCCATTCTGAACCAGGTGCCGCTATGCCGCGCGTCGTATGGACCGTATGCCCGTGCCATGGTGCGGATTTGTAAAGAAGAAAGCTTTCACCAACGGCAAGGCTACGAGATCATGATAACGCTGGCCCACGGCACACCCGAACAAAAAGCGATGGCACAGGATGCCCTGAACCGCTGGTGGTGGCCGTCGCTCATGATGTTCGGCCCCAAAGACGATGCATCGATGAACACACAAAAATCGGTGCAATGGAAGATCAAACGTTTTACCAACGACGAATTGCGTCAGCGGTTTGTCGATATGTCTGTGCCGCAGGCTGAATACCTCGGCCTCACCATTCCCGATAAAGACCTGAAGTGGAACGAGGCACGTGGCGCCTACGACTTTGGCGAGATCGATTGGGTAGAATTCAACAACGTCATCAGCGGCAATGGCCCATGTAACCGCCAGCGCCTTGAAGCCCGCAACAAGGCCCATGCCGATGGCCAGTGGGTACGCGATGCCGCCGTGGCCTATGCCGAAAAGCGCGCCAACCGTGCCGCCGCATCGGCCGCATAATGTCATATACACAGAACAACAAATCAGTAGCAAAACGGTAACGAAAAGAATATGTCTGCAACATGGCCCTTATGGGAAGTTTTTATACGAAGCCGTCAGGGGCTTGACCACAAACACGTGGGAAGCCTCCACGCCGCAGATGCGCAGATGGCGATAGCGAATGCACGCGACGTCTATACCCGGCGTATGGAAGGCGTAAGCATCTGGGTAGTACTATCCGGTAACATTCATGCCTCCAGCCCCGACGATGCCGGATCGTTCTACGATCCCGCCGAAGATAAAGTATACCGGCACCCCACCTTCTATGAAGTGCCCGAAGAAGTAAAAAACATGTAAGGCATGACGGCAAATCAACCTACCCCGGCATTGCAGCACTATGTGCTTCACCTTGCCGATACACACCTTATACTCGGCCAGCGCCTCGGCGAGTGGTGCGGCCATGGCCCCGTGCTCGAACAGGATATTGCCCTCACCAACATCGGCCTTGATTTGTTAGGCCAGGCAACCACACTGTATGAATATGCGGCAACGCTTATCGCCGATGGCCGCACAGCAGACGACCTCGCCTTTCTGCGTCGCGAACACGAATACTATAACGCCCTGCTGGTAGAACAACCCAACGGCGACTTTGGTGTTACCGTAGCGCGGCAGTTCTTCTTCGATACATTCCAGCAACTGTTTTTACAGGGCCTGATTCACAGCAGCGATGTCGTGCTGGCCGGTATGGCAGAGAAAGCGCTGAAAGAAGCAACCTACCACCTCAAGTGGTCGTCGGAGTGGATAATCCGGTTAGGCGATGGTACCGACGAAAGCCACCGCCGCATACAGAAAGCGTTGAACGAACTCTGGATGTATACCGGAGAGCTTACCACGCCTGCGCCATACGAAACAGAGCTGGCCGAAGCCGGCTATATACACAACCCCGCCACATTGCGCGAACGCTGGATGGAGCATGTGAAACAGGTGGTCACCGAAGCCACACTCACACTGCCACCGGCCGATGCCTGGATGAACCAGGGCGGTAAGACCGGACGCCATACCGAACACCTCGGGTACCTACTCACCGAAATGCAGTACATGCAACGTACCTATCCCGGAATGAAATGGTAACGCCCGCATTACCGGCCATTACCACAACCGAGCAGTTGTGGAGCGTTCTGGGGCAGGTGTCCGACCCGGAAGTACCCGTGCTGAGCATACTCGATCTCGGCATCGTACGCGACGCCGAACTTCACAACGGCAAAGCTACTGTTACCATAACGCCCACCTACTCCGGCTGCCCGGCGGTAAGCGCTATCGCAATGGACATTCGCCTCAAACTACTTAGTGAAGGTGTTCACGACGTAACCATCGTAACACAACTAAGCCCCGCATGGACTACCGACTGGATGAGCATTGAAGGACGCGCCAAATTGCTCGCCTATGGCATAGCACCGCCGGTAGAACCATTGCCCGGTGCCGATAAACCCTTTGCACCCGAGGCCGTAGTGCACTGCCCGCAATGCCGCTCGGCCCATACCGAATTGATAAGCCGCTTCGGCTCTACCGCCTGCAAAGCATTGTTCCGGTGCGTGGCGTGCGGCGAACCCTTCGATTATTTTAAATGTCACCGTTAATACATCTATGATTGCATCACCTTCATCGACCCTTGAATTTTCACAACACGGCCAGGTGGCAGTATTACGCCTCAACCGGCCCGACGTATATAACAGCGTGAACCGTGAGCTGGCACTGGCCCTGCAGCAATGTATCGATGCCTGCGCTACCGACGCTTCCATTCGCGCCATACTCATTACCGGCGCGGGCAAAGCCTTCTGCGCCGGTCAGGACCTGGTAGAAGTAACCAGCGGCGCCGTACAGCTGTCAGAAATTGTCGATAAACATTACAACCCCATCATCGTCAAACTGCGCCAGCTGGAGAAGCCGGTAGTGGCGGCCGTTAACGGTGTGGCTGCCGGCGCAGGCGCAAGTATCGCCCTCGCCTGCGACGTGGTAGTGGCCGCGCAATCCGCAAGCTTCATACAGGCGTTCAGCAAAATCGGCCTTATACCCGACAGCGCAGGCACATACTTCCTGCCGCGACTCATAGGCTTTCAAAAAGCCTCGGCCCTCATGATGCTGGGCGACAAAGTAACCGCGGCCGAAGCAGAGTCACTCGGCATGCTCTACAAAGTATTGCCCGATGCCTCGTTTGCCGACGATGCCATGAAGCTCGCCACACAACTGGCCGCCATGCCCACACGCGGGCTGGCCTATACCAAAATGCTGCTCAATCAAACCTTCGGCAACTCCCTCGGCGAACAACTACGCCAGGAAAGCTATTACCAGACACGCGCCAGCGAAACAGCCGATTATAAAGAAGGCGTAGAAGCCTTCGTACAGAAACGAACACCAACCTTTAAAGGAGAATAACCCCGCCATGGCTCAAGCTTATATTGTCGACGGAATCCGAACACCCATTGGTAACCTCAAAGGATCGTTGGCCTCGATACGTACCGACGACCTGGCGGCACACGTAATCGCCGCCCTGCTGGCCCGTAACCTCTCGGTAGACCCGGCCGCGATATACGATGTTATCATGGGCTGCGCCAACCAGGCCGGAGAAGATAACCGTAACGTGGCGCGCATGGCCCTGCTGCTGGCAGGTATGCCGCACACTGTACCCGGCGAAACCGTAAACCGGTTATGTGCCTCCGGACTCTCCGCAGCAGTAGCCGGAGCCCGCGCATTACAAACCGGCGACGCTGACCTCATCATCGCCGGCGGCGTAGAGAACATGACCCGTGGCCCCTGGGTAGTGTCCAAAGTAAGCACACCCTTTGGCAACGATGCCCAGATGTTCGACTCCACCTTCGGCTGGCGGTTTATCAACCCCCGCATGAAAGCCTCCTATGGAGTAGACAGCATGGGGCAAACCGCCGAGAACCTGGTAACCCGCGATCATATAAACCGCGAAGACCAGGACCGCTTCTCCGTATGGTCACAGCAAAAGGCGGCAGCCGCGCGCAGCAACGGTCGCCTGGCGCGTGAGATCGCTCCGATATTGATCCCACAAAAGAAAGGCGATCCGATTGCCTTCGAGCACGACGAGTTCATAAAGCCCGGCACATCGCGCGAAGCCCTTGCCGGCTTACGCCTCGCGTTTTCAGATACCGGTACCGTTACAGCCGGCAACGCATCCGGCCTGAACGACGGCGCCGCCGCATTGCTGCTGGCCTCCGAAGCCGGCATGAAACAGTTCGGCCTCAAACCACTCGCGCGCATCGTGAGCAACGGTGTGGCCGGAGTAGAGCCACGCATCATGGGCATCGGCCCCGTGCCCGCCACCGCCATAGCGCTGCAGCGTGCCGGCCTTACCTTGAACGATATAGACATCATTGAATTGAACGAAGCCTACGCCGGACAAAGCCTCGCCTGTATCCGCGCCTGGGGCCTCGCAGACGACGACGCCCGCATAAACCCAAACGGCGGCGCCATAGCGCTGGGCCACCCGCTCGGCATGACCGGTGCACGGATACTGTATACCGCCGCGCTGCAGCTGCACGAACCCAACGGCCGCCCCAACAAACGCTACGCGCTCGTAACACTGTGTATCGGCGTAGGGCAGGGGTATGCCGTCGTACTGGAGAAATGTTAATCGCAAGCAACACCCAACGAACCCAATAAAGACCATGGCCAATAAACTTGAACACTATATTACCGGCCGCTGGATCACCGGCGACGGCAACGGCGAAGAACTCTTTAACGCCGTAACCGGCGACGTAGTGGCCTATGCCACATCGAAAGGACTGGACTTCGCTTCCATACTCAACTATGCCCGAACCACAGGAAACCCGGCCCTTCGCAAAATGACATTCCAGGAGCGCGGCCTTATGCTCAAAGCCCTGGCCCTGCACCTGCGCGAACACCTCGATACATTCTACCGCATCAGCTACCAGACCGGCGCCACCAAAGCCGATAGCTGGGTAGACATAGAAGGCGGTATCGGCAACCTGTTTGCCAACGCGTCACTACGCCGAAAGTTCCCCGACGAACCCTACTGCCTCGATGGCGAATCCCATAACCTCGGTAAGACCGGTTCGTTCATGGGCCATCACCTGCTCATTCCCAAAGAAGGCGTAGCGATCCACATCAATGCCTACAACTTCCCCGTGTGGGGCATGCTCGAAAAGATTGCCGTAAACCTCCTGGCCGGTGTACCGGCCGTTGTAAAGCCCGCACAGCTTACCGCGTTCCTCACCGAGGCCGTCGTTCGCGAAATCATCGCCTCCGGTATATTGCCCGAAGGCGCACTACAGCTTATCTGTGGCAGCGCCGGCGATATGCTCGATCACGTTACGTCACAAGACGTTATTACGTTTACAGGTTCAGCATCGACCGGTCTACGCCTCAAAGGCAGCCCGCGTATACTCGAAAACAACGTACCCTTTACACTCGAAGCCGACTCCCTCAACTGTATGGTACTGGGCGACGATGTAACACCCGGTATGCCCGAGTGGGACATCTTCATCAAAGAAGTGCGCAAGGAAATGACAACCAAGTGCGGGCAGAAGTGTACCGCCGTGCGCCGCATCTTTGTGCCCGAAAATCGCCTGGAAGATATACGCATAGCCCTGGGCAAAGCCCTGGCGCAAACTACCATCGGCAACCCGCTGAACGATAAAGTGCGTATGGGCTCCCTTGCGGGAACAGCCCAGCGTCAGGAAGTGCTGAGCCGCGTACAGAAGCTGCTGGCATCGTCGCAGTTGATCTATGGCTCACTCGACAGTGTGGAAGTTATCGACGCCGACGCGTCACGCGGTGCCTTTATGAGCCCGCTGTTGCTGCTAAACGAAAAGCCCTTCCAGGCAAACGACGTACACGAAGTAGAAGCCTTCGGTCCGGTATCCACATTGATGCCTTACCGCACCACCGAAGACGCAATAGCACTCGCCAAGCTGGGCAAAGGCTCACTCTGTAGTACCATCGTTACCGCCGACCACCGTATAGCCCGCGACTATGTGCTCGGTGCCGGCACCTACCACGGCCGTATACTCATTCTCAACGAAGCCTGCGCCAAAGAAAGCACCGGCCACGGCTCGCCACTGCCATTGTTGATACACGGCGGCCCGGGCCGCGCCGGCGGCGGAGAAGAAATGGGCGGCGTGCGGGGTGTAAAACATTATTTACACCGCGTGGCTGTACAGGGAACCCCCACCTCGATAACCCGCATCAGCAACGTATACCAGCCCGGCGCCGAGCAGACCGAAGATGTACTGCACCCGTTCCTCAAATACTTTGAAGAACTGACCGTGGGCGAAACCTATACCACCGGCAAACGCACCGTAACCGAAGCCGACATATCGAATTTTGCAAACCTGAGCTGGGATCATTTTTATGCCCATACAGATGCTACAGCGCTCGACGGAACGTTATTTGAAAAGACCGTGGCGCACGGCTACTTCATACTCAGCGCGGCAGCGGGCCTTTTTGTAGAACGCAAAAAAGGCCCCGTATTACTGAACTACGGCATTGATGAACTGCGGTTTACTAAGCCGGTATATGCCGGTACAACCATTGGCGTAAAACTTACCGTACGCGAAAAGGTGGCGCAGGAGAAACGCGAACCCACCGATATTGCCCGCGGTATCGTAAAGTGGTTGGTTGAAGTTCAGGACCATACAGGTGAAACGGTGGCCATTGCAACCATCCTCACCATGGTAAAGAAGAAGTTGCAACATTGACATACGCGTATACATTTCCTATACTTGGGGCTTTATATGGCAACGACAGACAGTTACATCCGGGTAACGCGACGCGACGGGATCGCGCGCATCGAATTTTTTCATCCGCAAAGCAACTCATTGCCCTCGGCGCTGCTAGGGCAACTGGCCGATGCGGTACGCCACGAAGGCACTAACCCGGAGAGCCGCGTAATCATACTACAGTCCGGTGGCGAAAAAGCCTTCTGCGCAGGTGCATCCTTCGACGAGCTGTCGTCCATCCGCACCGAAGAGCAAGGCAGAACATTCTTTAACGGCTTCGCCCAGGTAATCAACGCCTGCCGCACCAGCCCCAAGATCATCATCGGCCGTGTTCAGGGCAAAGCCGTAGGCGGGGGCGTAGGTCTTGCCGCGGCAACCGATCACTGCTTCGCCTCCGAAGCTGCGTCTATTAAACTCAGTGAGCTGGCCGTAGGCATCGGCCCGTTTGTCGTTGGGCCGGCAGTAGAACGTAAAATAGGGCTGTCGGCTTTTTCGACACTCACCCTTGACGCCACCGAATTCTATCCGGCCTCCTGGGCACAGGCACATGGCCTCTACGCCGACGTGTTTGAAACAACGGCCCTCCTGGACGTAGCCGTCGACGCATTCGCTACAAAGCTTGCAGCCTCTAATACAGACGCGCTGCGCGAACTCAAAGCCATCTTCTGGCAAGGCACCGAAACCTGGGAAACCCTCTTACCCGAGCGCGCGGCCATCAGCGGTCGCCTTGTGTTGTCGGACTTTGCCCAGAAAGCTATCGCCGCTTTCAAGGCGAAATAATAGCGGGACATATAACCAGACAAAAAAAGCTCTGCTATACGCGGAGCTTTTTTCGTTACTATTGGAAAATAATGCAGCCCTTAAGGCGGGGCTTTGTAAAAGAGAAGAGGCTATTCTTAGGGAACAGCCTCTTCATTGATCTCATGTCACACGAAGTATCTATCCGGCAACACATTCAGGAATCTCTGTGTCAAACAAGTACTGGTTTTGGAAACCAGCTGTAAAATTCCTGCTGAGATCGTTATGCCGTATAGCGTTAAAACCTCGTGCCCATACAAGCCACACCGCTGTGGACGCAAACAACCGAGGTGTGTAGATTTCCGGAAACAGACGTACGGGTAGAAAAATGTACGTAGCGCACGGATATATAAAGGGGAGAGGTAACAGGTACCTCTCCCATGTAAAAAGTAAGCCGGGTTAGTTCGTTCCCCTTCCGGTTCACAACGTCCGTACAAACTTTACCGGTGCCTGAGTTGAATGAACCGGTAACTGAATTTCATAGCGATTACGCTTATACGAAGGTAACAGCCAGGCGCTTTTCCCGGCTCTGTATAAATACGTAATCACTACGTATTTTGCATCAGAAAAATGGTTGAACAAATAATCGTAAAGACAACACACCGTCTTGAACGTTGTCACTACAAAACCTGTTCATCATAAAAAATCTGTGTAATCCTGTTTCAGATGGAGTTGATTTCCTTTCCCGTTACGCCCTTCCAGATCGAGCTTTGCTTTCCTGCTGCCATTACCCGCCTGGAACATCAGGCTTCTGCGCACCCCGAAACCGATAAAGGGCGACAGGCGGCAAGCCTCCTGAAAGAGATTGAGCCTTACCCCGAACTTCGCCACGGCCTTACGTCGGTAGAGCAGGTGACCCTGCACGAAGAGCGGATCGGCAAACTGCTGGTAGATTATTTTCCACCCGAACTTACCGCCAACGAAATCAAGGGTGTAAACATTCCCTACGCCAACATAATCTTTAACCAGTCCGGGCGTCTCCGTGCCATACTAAAGGCAGCGGGTCCGGACTTCGACATAACCATACGCGACTTCGACGCCCATCAGTTTTACGTACTGAGCTGCTGCCTGATACTTAATGAACAGTATGGCACACGGTTGGATTTTGGCCGTCCGCTATTCTATGATATTCCCACAGCCGATGGCGTTATGCGCCACTACCGCATTCTGTACAATGCTGACTTTCTTGATATACTGCCAACCGAAAAGGCGCTTCCGCTTACACCCGAAGACATTGATCTGCTGACCGACAGTTACGATAACCTCGCCCTGTGGAAAGAGAAGTTTCCCCCCGGCAGCTGGACACTACGCGGATTCGCCATCATGTCGCTGGTAGACGTAACCGTAGAAAATGCAGTATCCCTCTTCAAAGAAAAACTGCTCGGCCTCAACACCCTGGGCCTGCAGCAAAGTGTAGAGTCCATATTCCGCTCCATCTATCGCATTGCCGACCTGCAGGTAGGCTTCTCGGTATTCAATGCTGTTGACGGTCGCTTTGGAATGGACAACTTCTATCCGCACATGCGCAGCTTCATCCTGGATGGCAACGGCCCCGTGGCCGCAGATCAACTGCTGTGCGGCCATTCGTACCAAAACGTCATGAAGCAAACCGGTTACTTCGCGGTAGCCAGCGTAGACGATTACCTGAAAGTCAATCCCGGGAACATACTCGCACAACGGATGGCCGAAAAGGGTGTCCGTAGTTTTATCATCGCACCCGTAGTAAAGAACAATGTACTGATGGGCATACTCGAAGTAGTGTCCACACGGGCCAGGGAGCTGAACAGTATCAATGCCAATAAGCTGGACGTTGTAATGCCCTTCCTGACCGAAACCGTAGAGCGCCTCATGTCGCAGTTGCAAAACCAGGTGCAGGCGGTCATCCAGGAAAAATATACCACCATACACGAGAGCGTATACTGGCGCTTCCGTGAAGAAGCCGAACGCTACGTATTCAGCATAGAAGCCGGCAAGGCCTATATGCCCCGCGAAATTGCTTTTACCGATGTATACCCGTTGTATGGGCAGGTAGATATTAAAGGCTCTTCTGAAGCGCGTAACCGCAGTGTACAGTGGGATTTACAAAACCAGCTCGAAGGGCTGCTGGCACTCTGGGATAGCTTTCATAACCATCCCGCCTTTGCCGCCCTGCGCGACGAGCAACAACGCCTGAATGAATTCCTGCTCGAACTATCACTGCCGTTGCGCGCCGGAACCGAACAACACCTCTACCATTACCTGGACGACATACTGCACCCAGCCCTCCGCCAGATCGGGAGCGCCGATTTAAAACCCGCGATAGACCAGTACCTCCGTGAGACCCTGAAAAGTGTAGGCGATTTCCACGCGTATCGCCGCCAATACGAGAAGACCATCGCCCGTATAAACGATACCCTGGTAGACGTAATAGACCGTCGCCAACGCGACGCCCAGGCCATGTTCCCCCATTACTACGAGCGCTTCAAAACCGACGGCGTAGACCACAGCCTCTACATCGGTCCCTCCATCGCACCACGCCAAAGCTTCAGCATAGCAACGCTCCACGCACTGCGCCTCTGGCAACTCGAAGTGCTCTGCGAAATGGAAAGCACCCACCACTACCTCAAGCCAACATTGCCCATTCCCCTGGACGTAACAACTCTCGTTCTCGTATACCACGCACCCATCGCCATCCGCTTCCGCATGGACGAGAAACGTTTCGACGTAGACGGAAGCTACAACGCCCGTTTCGAAACCCTCAAAAAACGAATCGACAAAGCCCACATCAAAGGCACCGGCGAACGCATCGTCAACGCCGGCCAGCTCACCATCGTATATACAAACACCGAAGAAGAAACCGAATACCGCGGCTACATAGAAACGCTTCAATCCCGCAGCCTGTTGGCAGCAGAAGTTGAAGCGTTTGATGTCGAGGACTTACAGGGTGTGGTTGGGCTGAGGGCTCTTCGGGCCAGCGTTGTGCATTAGCGGGATAGTGGCTAATGAGTACCTCTCACAAGTCAATCAGAAACGGATGCGTTAAGGCAAAGCCGTTATGGTCCAGCCGTATTGATAACGAAGTAAATTCAACTTTACCAGACCATCGGCAGAGGGCGGTCCGAGTGGAGTATATCCAACGCCTTGTGTCCAGTTATAATACTCGAAGCGACCTTGTTTAGGATTGAGTTGTGTGGCCTGGTAGACTTTCGTGATGGCGTTGTCGAGAATAGCTGTGGTGATCAGTGGTAAGCTCATCAGGCGAACGTCTGCAAGGTTACTCGGGGAGGGAAGGGTAAAGGTCTTCAATGTCGGCATCTCTTCGAGCGTCACCCGCTCCAGCAACACGTTTTTGCTGAGGTCTACTGCCTTCAGGCCGTATGGCGGATATCCTGTAATGCCCATACGGAGGTTTTTCAATCCTGTAAGACGGCTCAGGTCGATCTCGAGGAAAGGGTAGTAGTATATCCCCAGGTCTGTGATCTTATCGAGGTCACCGGTTATGGTGATCACGTAATCGCCGTCAGCCGTGTAAAGGTGCCCTGTTGAATCATTTGCTGTGCCGTCACCCCAATCGACATGCACTGAGCCCGACGAAAGATCCAGCGTACTGAAAGCAAAATGTCCGCTTGTTTGGTGCACGCTTGCAATCACCGTAAACGCCGGCGACAGAAACGCACTGATGGACTTAGCCGGCAGATCGTTATATGTAAACGTCTGCTTATACACACCATATCCCGGCTTCCTGATTACGAGCGTATGGGTAGCCTGTGGATCGCCCGGAATGCCGATCGAATTAACCTTAGCCCCAAGGTCATACACGTTCGTTGTATCGTCGCCGGTAAGCAGATAAGCGCGCCCGGTCACCAGGCTGGTGGCACTTGCATCCTGAACGAACACCGACAACTGCAGCGGACTCACCTTCTGAATCTGGAACGCTGTATATCCAAAATCGGCCGGCGTACTCGTCGAAACATCGATCACCTCCATCGCAATATTGGTTATCTTATCTCTGGTTACCACAAAGGCCGATGGTAACGGACGACTCACAAACTTGGCCAGCAACGAGCCTTTCTTTGGCACAGCAAACAAAACTGAATCAGATTCCTCGTCGGCCAACAAAAAATCCGACACCTGGTATGACCCCGTAGGAAGAATCACCGGCTCCGAAATATAGGTTTCTCCTACCGAAAGGATCTTGACCTTTTTGTACGTAACATACGGCTCTCCCGTGCTTGTGAGTAAACTGAGATACAACACATCAGGTGTCTCTGCCGTAACACGACCATTGGCTGCTGTCTTCGCGGAGAAGTTAAAGGTTACCGCTACATCTTCCTGTAGAGTAGCGGATTCGTCTTCCGAACACCGGAGTAATGTCACACTCAGTGCGAGTAGCAACATCGTTCTTGATAATAAATGTTTCATAGAATGGTTTTTCACTCAAGAAACAACGAACGGTTCGGAAGTTCAATTTATTCCTTATCTTAAATCAGTTACTCATTTGTGGGTATATATAATTCATACACAATTATAAAATATCAGTACATATATCGATAATGTATGAACAGACGCTTTACTATAGATAGTCAAACGCGGGATATAAAACCTGGTAATTCCCGATACATGGCGCAATGTATACCACCATCCCGGCTTAGCCGGGATGGGTAAAGGTTGGCGATTTTTTTATTTCTTATTCTGATCTCAATGTATCGACCGGATTGGATCGGGCAGCCTTTACAGTTTGAGACAACACCGTGCCCAATCCCAGCACAAACAGGATCAGCAAACTAAACATTACCTCCATCACCCCAACCGGCACGTGATAATACTGCATCCGTAAAAACACCTTATCAAAAAACAGCCACGTTAGCGGTATCGCTATCCCCGCCCCAATAACCATAAGCTTGAAGAAGTCTTTCGACAGCAGCAACGTGATCGCCATAGTAGACGCGCCCATTACTTTTCGTACCCCCACCTCCTTCATCCGGTTTTCGGTACTGAATACCACCATGCCCAACAAGCCCAGGCATGCAATCGTAATGGCCAGCAGCCCCATGAATCCACAGATCTTCACCATCGAGAAATGGAAGTTATACGCGTCGCGGATTTCGTCATCGAAGAATTGGGAAGCAAATTTCTTCTCACCGGCTAGCGGCTTCCACAGGTTTTCGAAATCGGTAATGGTTTGATACACGTCGTTCGTAACCACCTTCACATTGGCATACGTTACGCGGGCAGTGTCATAGCGAAAGAAGAAACTGCGGATAGGATAGCGCAGGAATGTATAGTGAAAGTTCTTGACCACACCGGCAACCGTAACCTCTTCGCCCGAGGGCAGAAGGAAAGTCTGACCCGGTGCAGCCGTTGCAGAAGGAATATGAAAGGCTTTCAGGAACTCCTCGTTTACCACTACAGCGTTTTTGTGGCGTGAGGCTTCTGCAGTGAAGTCGTCGCCGGCAAGCATCGTGAGCCCTAAGTTTTTAATGAAATGCTCGTCGGTAAACAACTGGGCTACTTCGGTGGAGTCTGAAAGTGCTTCACGTCTCACCCACGTATTTTCCACCACGCCGGTACCCAACACAGCCGACGACAGCGACACCTGCTGCACAGCCGAATGCGTGAGCAGTTGTTGTTTTACAAGCGCCGCATCAACACCCTGAAGCTCCACATCCAGAATATTCTCCTGGTCAAACCCAAAGTTATGGTGTACCGAGTGGCGATACTGATTCAGTACAATCACCACCGAAAGAATGAACCCCAGCGAAAGCGCAAACTGCAACACCAGCATGCCCTTGCGCATACCGGTGGCGGAGAGCACCCTGCCCGACGGCCGCGGCCGCAGCGCCTCTATAGGCGTAAGCCGTGCGAAGTACAATGCGGGTATAACACCGGCCAGAAAGCCGAGCAGCACGGCAAAGCCCAGGAAGTAAAGATAAGTCTGCCACGTAGGGGTAAGGTCCAGCGCGTCGCTGTCCACCAGCAGATCCATAAACTCCGGCTTCACCAGCATGAAGAGGTAGAACGATACCACCAGCGATGCCACGGCAATGATCACCGTCTCTACAATGAACTGCACGAAGATCTGGTTACGCTGCCCGCCCATAACCTTACGCAGGCCGATCTCCTTCATACGTTTCAACGCGCGCGCAATCGAGATGTTGGCATAGTTGAAGCACGCCGGCAGAAGGATCAGTAACGTTAATATGATAAACACCATAATCGATGTATAGTCCCACTCTACACTTTGCTGATTCGATAAAGCCCTGCCGGGAGCAATGGAGAGGAGTGACTGAAGTTCGAACGATGCCTTGAAATTCTTTTCCGTCGCATACGTGTCATGGGTTACCGTATTGAGGTATGTTTCAATACCGTCGGTGGTATGTTGCTCGGGTAGGAGCAGGTATACATACGAGTTACGGAAACTCGTCCACGACTCGGTAGGGATATGTCCGGCGGTCTCCAGCGTTTTGTGCGAGGCTACCGCTTCGAACTGAAGGTGCGAATGTTTGGGGTGATTTTCAAGAATACCCGTAATCTGGAAGTCGCCATGATCGCCCATGGTAATAACCTTACCCAGGGCCTCCGTTGTACCGAACAACCGCGTGGCCGCCGATGCCGTGATAACCACCGTGTGCGGTTCGTCGAGCGCGGTAACAGGGTTGCCTTTGAGTAACGGGAACGTAAACACCTTTAGGAAATTAGCGTCGGCATAAAAGCCTTCGAGCGACAGGCTGTTGTTGTCCACCGTTACATCGGAGGGCAGTGTCGCGCGTATCCGCACCACTTCTTCAATACCCGAATAGTCCGACGCCAGACGCGGCGCCAGAAGGGCAGGAGCAGAGGCCAGCGCCGTGGCCCGCTCCTTATCATGCGTGAGCGAGATAACACGATAGATACGGTCCTTATTGGTATGGAACGTATCATACCGCCATAAAAATGACAGCATGGCAATGAGCAATAACGCGATAGACATACCCACGGCCATACCGAGGATATTGATCGTGGTAAAGAACTTGTGCCGCGATAAACTGCGAACAGCAATAGTAAGATAGTTTTTCAGCATAGCAGGATGGTAAGCGGAATACGAATAATAACTATACGACGCACTGCGCCTTCGTTTTAACACAGCATACGAAAACAACAGTGAAGCAGCCCGGCGGTTATAATTAAGCCGTGCACGCCACAGCGGTATCCGCCCCACATCGTCTGCAAACATCTCGTCGAGATCGCCCAGTAAATCCTCAAGGGCTGTTGCCTTACAGTAGCCCGTAAGGACGCGATGAAGCAGGTATGGCGGTTTGGTTTCTTTCATCTATCACTTATACTGAAACTCGGATCAATATGTTTCTATTTTTAAGAATAAATATGAAACATTTTTTCAACGCACCAAAGGCGGTGGTCAGAATTGGAAAATCAATGTCCACTTCCGTACAGGCTACGGCGTGTGTCGATTATCCAAAGCTCACGATAGAATAGACGTATTACTGCAGCGTAGCGAGGTAAGTGTCGTGCTGCGCCTGGGGCACGGTGGCAAACCGTTCGTCGTCGCGAAGAAACGACAGTACCGTAGCATTGAAGAGTTCGGGTTGCTCCAGGTTTACCATGTGTGCCGCCTGGGGAATCACAACCTTCCGGGCATACGGAATCTTATCGACCAATGTATCGGCTATCATCAGGATATCCAGCATGTCCAGTTCGCCAACCATCACAAGCGTTGTCGATGCTATAGACGAGAGGCGTTTAATGGGGAGGGGCTTGAACGCGAAGCCTGGATTATACCGCCACTTGTTACGGAAAACATTTTCAGTAGTCATCTTCAGGGTAAGATCACGCACATCGGCGTCAACACCTTCAGGTGTGCGCTGCGGGCCATCGGTCCAGGCACGTACAAAGTTTTCGATATAGGCAAGCGTGTCATGCTGCGAGTAGGCATCCTGCATAGCGATTTGCAGCTTGCGATAAACCGAGTCGTGATTGATTTCGAAGCCAATAAGCCCGGGCGATGCCAGCACAAGCTTGTTAAGCCGCGCAGGGTGATCTATCGCAAACCCCGTGGCCACCACCGCACCAAGCGATAAGCCGGCCACGTGTGCGCGGGTGATGTGAAGCGTATCGAGAATCGTAACCAGCGCATCAGAAGCCAGGTACGACGAGTCGCCGTTCTGCGTACGGCCGTGACCGCGGATATCGATGTTCAGTACGCGGAAGTGCTTCCGGAAAGTCTTCACCTGCTCCTCCCACATGCGGTGGTCCAGCGTGCCCCCATGCAGCAGAATCAACGTTTCCCCCCGGCCGCTGTCTTCCACGTAAACGTTCGAGTCTGCTACCTTGATCCACCGCTCTTTTACAGGATTATGGCAGCCACAGGCAAGCAACGTCAGCACAAGGAGAATACGACTCAGGTTCATTATCAAAAGATACGCAATAGCCCTCGAAGGCGTAGGGCGAAATCGTTGGATTCGTGATCTCCTCCCGCCGGGCCGACGATATCGGCGACTGACCCTTCCGCGTTAAAACACCTCTGGCACGACGTTTTACGGCAACATGGCATGGAGAAAATAAAGAATGGAGACACCGTAATCTACAAAGACCGAAAAGGTGTTGTTTACGGCCATCCACGGGAAAGCAAATTCAGAGGAATCATCTATACGATTCGCATCGGTAATGATTACGTGAAGGCTTCACCCGCTGAAATCGCGCCGTGCGTAGAAGCGGCAAACTGATTCACCAATTCCTTTTAGTATTTAATCGAGTTCAAAATAAACCATTACGCCCGAAAAACAACGTCAGAAAAGAGTTAAGGGACTGGAAAGTATGAAAAATGTGTCATTTTTTCCACAACCTTTTTTCCCGTTATTTGTTCTTCGGAAGTAATCGGAACGATAAATCGATAACTTAAACATCATACCCTGAGATGAAAAGGATATTAGTGATAGACGACAATGTCGATCTGCGTTTTTTACTCAAGAAATTTCTCACGCGCCACGGCTATGAAGTGGTTGATGTTCCTTCCGGCAAAGCTGGGTTGGAGATTGTACAGAAAGAGGTAATAGACCTTGTACTATGTGATTTCAAGCTCGATGACATGGATGGCAGCTCGGTGCTTCAGGCACTTAAAGAGCATAACCCCGCCATACCCGTTATCATCATCACAGGCTACAGCAACATAAAAACCGCTGTTGAAGTGATGCGGCTTGGCGCCATCGACTACATTACAAAGCCACTGATACCGGAAGAGATACTGGTTACCATCGAAAATATGCTCAAGGCCTCGGAAACAGCCTCGCAGCAGAAGTCGGCAGACACCGCAAAAGGAGAGACCTCCGGAAGCCGCAGTGTTGCCCGTGGTAAGGAAAAGATCCCTCCCTACATCTTTAGCAATGGCGTAGAGATTCGTCAGATACTAAACCAGGTAGACCTTGTAGCACCCACCGACTATTGCGTTATTATCTACGGCGAAAGCGGAAGCGGTAAAGAATGCATCGCGCAGGAAATACACCGCAGAAGCCGTCGAAAAGATAAGCCATTCGTTGCCATCGATTGCGGCACGCTCTCGAAGGAACTGGCGGGCAGCGCATTGTTCGGGCATGAAAAAGGAGCGTTTACCGGCGCTCTCGCCCAAAAAATCGGTAGCTTCGAATTAGCCAACGGAGGCACCATCTTCCTCGATGAGATTGCCAACCTTTCATACGACGTTCAGGTGTCGTTGCTGCGGGTAGTGCAGGAACGTAAGATGCGACGGGTAGGCGGTACCAAAGATATCGGCCTCGATGTACGTATCATCGTAGCCAGTAACATGAAACTGTGGGACGCTTCACGCCAGGGCAACTTCCGTGAAGACCTTTACCACCGCTTCAACGAATTCAACATCAACGTTCCGCCATTGCGTGAACGCCAAAGTGATATCCTGTTCTACGCGCGGCACTTCCTGGCCCTGGCCAATGCCGATCTGAACAAGAACGTAACGGGCTTCGACGCAGAAGTAGAAAACATCTTCATCAACTACCCATGGTACGGTAACCTTCGCGAGTTACGCAACGTCGTAAAACGTGCCACACTGCTCAACGACGGCGAGTGGATCGATGTAGGCTCCATACCCTTCGAGCTTACCAACTTCAACAAGTTGCAGTTCGAGCCCACCCCGGCGCCCGCAGCACCGGCCCGTGTCATGCCGCCTGTAAAGGAAACCACAAGACCGCTTACCATGAAAGGCGCCACCTTGCGCGTAGAGTATGAGGCTATCGTCAACGCGTTACGCAAAGCCCGCTTCAACAAAAGCGAAGCCGCAAAACTGTTGAATATAGACCGCAAAACGCTCTACAATAAAATGAAAGAACACAAAGAATTGCTGGATTTGTCGGCGGCAGAATAATTGTAGCCCATACAGCAGGTTCAAGGTTAGGTTATAAAAAAGCCCCTCGTTGTTTACACAACCAAGGGGCTTTTTTTATGTCTGCAAATGTTCTTTACTCTACCAACAGACGTTGTCGAACCTGAGCAGCATCAAGTGCTATCGTTACAATATAAACGCCTTTTTTATACGTGCTCAGGTCCAGCGCAATGTCGTGCTTGCCTCGGCTATACGTGCCTTCTTCACGGTGAACAACGTTACCCTGCGAGTCAGCCACCGTTACACGTACTTTCGATTTGGCTTCAGTGACCGTAAACGAAACCGTACTCGTATCATGTGCCGAATTCGGATAAACCTGAACTTCCACCGGCGCTACGCGTGCCGCTGCATCCGATGTTACGGTTGCAGTTCCACTAACGCTAACCTCGACGGGCGTTTGTGTCGTACCCGAGGTAACCGTTGCTGTTCCTTTCATCGTAACTTCAACAACACCATGCGCTCCGGCTTCGCCATACTTCTTTACCGCCTCTTCGTCTTTGTACACCGAAATGCTTTCAATATCCTGCGGATTAACCTGACGTAAGTCGCTTGTGGAAACAACCACACCATCAACAACCATTAACGGCTCCTGCTGTGTAGAACTGGCAGTCACACGGATCGTGACACGTTCACCAGACCGTTTATCATCGAACGATGCGGTGGCTTCGTTCATGGCCGATGCAGGCCTCGCGGCTGTGATTATTTCAATACCTCCGTTCCTGTCTTGTTCAATGTAACGGGCTCTCGCTTCAACTGGGGTAAAAACAGCTATATTGTTCATGCCGCGGGCAGTAACCGTTACCGCACTGCTTACTGCGGTCACATGGTCGGCAGTAACCTGAATACGGTCCGTTGTTTCGGTTGATGCCTCCACCACAGGATTCGCCCCGCTGTCAAAACGAATTTCGGCAAGAGGCTCTGCATCTGCCAATGGGGCCGGCTTTACCGTATCGGCCTTTACAATACCTTTTTCGGGCATAGGCGCTGCGGGTTTGGGTAATACAGGGAAAGCATTGGCGCTCATGAGCAGAAGGCCCATACACGTAAGAAGCATACCGCTCGCGAAGAGTCCCTTTGATCGGGCCTGTAACGGATTCGGATAAATGTTGAACAGGCGTTTGATACGGGTGGCGAACAACCCGTTTGGTCCGGTTACTGACATAGCAAAAGTTGGTTTAGTGATTGAATTCGTTTCATGAATTTGGGTAAGCGCACGGGCATACGGCAGCGGGTCGCCGCAAAACGCCAGCGTTAAATCGTCGCAGCAATTCTCACGTTCCTCGCGGATGATGCGGCTTATATGCCATACCGACGGATGATAAAACAACACCACCTCGATCCATGCCTGAAGCAGATTTACCAGGTAATCGTGACGCTTGATATGATACAGCTCGTGAACAATAACAGACTCCAGTTGTACAGTAGAGAGCCCGCTCACAAGCCCTACCGGCAACAATACCACCGGCGAGAGCGTCCCCATCGTGAGCGGCGAACTGATGCGGGCAGATTCCGCCAATACAACCCGCCTGCGTAAGCCCACAATAGCCGTGAGTTCTTCAAAACGCTGTTGCAGCCCTGGCGCTACCGGCAACAGCGTGCCCGGACGGCGAAGCGCATGCATATAATAAAAGCTACCGGCAAAACGTATAACCATAATGGCAAGCCCTACAAACCACAGCCACGCAAACAACGGCGCTGCCGCATCGATCTGGTGCATCACACCCGATAGTATATTTTCTTTCGGTGCAACCACCGTAATATCGTGTAGGCCTGTTACATCCACACCCCCGGCAACGACCTGGGTAGGCATCAGCGTGTTCCATTCATAACAGGCGGTAACACCGGTAGCAACCACGCATAAGGCAAGTGCTATAAGTGAAAGCGTATACCGCAGCGTAGACGGGGCCTGAGGCCACAAACGTAACACCGTGATCAATAGCAGCCAGAGCAGCGTTATCTGCCAGAGCGAATGCAGAATCGTTAACCCGATCACTTCCGGAAGATGAGGTATATAAAGCACATTCATTATTTCTTGCCCTCCATTTTGTCTAGCCAGTCTTTTACCGCTTCAATCTCTTCGGGCGATACCTTACTGCGCCCCAGCACATTCATAACAAGGTCCATGGCAGAGCCCTTGAACGTTACATCGATCAGCCGGTCGAAAAGCGAATTGCGCGTCTGCTCCTCTTCCAGCAACGACTCATAGAGATGTGTCTTCTCGTCGTCGCCGGTGCGGCGTATCATCTTCTTCTCCATCATCCGTTGCATCTGCTTCAGCGTAGTGGTATAGCCCACCTGCTTCTTACGGCTTAGTTCTTCATGAACAAAGCGCACACTGGCAGGCTGGTGCTCCCACAGAATACTCAGAATCTCAAGCTCGGCATCCGACGGACGGGGTATTGGGGTTGTCTCCATAAAAGATCACTGGCGTTAATGTGAATCAAATGTACGACGACAGTTGTCGTAATGTCAAGAATTCACTACGACTTTTGTCGTAATATTCTAAATATGCCGAAAAGTGGGGGAGAAGGGAGTTGCGTAAAAAGCTAAAACTCCCCGAAAAGCGGCAATTGAGGACTGTCGGATGCATTTTTGGGCATCGGCTCGTAAAAATTAGACAACGAAATGCCCAACAGACGGATCTTCTGCCCATCCTCAAAGGTCGCGCTTAGCAGTTGCCGGGCCGTGTCGAGAATCGTGTCGAAATCGTCCACCGGCGTAGGGTAGGACTGATTGCGGGTAATAAGTCGGAAATCGCTGTAGCGGATCTTCAGCGTTATCGTGCGGCCTTTCAGATTATGCTTCAGTAGCCGGTTATGTACCGTTCGCGAAATCTTCTCCAGCTCCGAATCCATCTCGTCAAGCGTTTCAAGATCGTAGGGAAACGTATCCTCCGCGCCGAGCGACTTCGTCTGGCGGTGGGGTTGTACCGGCCGGTCGTCTATGCCGCGAACGATCTTGTAAAAGAACCGGCCGATCTTGCCGAACCGCCGCGTGAGCTCGTCTTCCGGTAAACGCTTTAAATCGCCGCCCGTGTGAAGGCCCATAGCCTTCATCTTATCCGCCGTAACCTTGCCTACACCATAGAACTTCTCCACGGGTAAATTCTCCATGAATGACTCGATACGCGAAGGCCCGATAAACGTAAGCCCGTTGGGCTTGTTCATATCCGATGCGATCTTCGCCACAAACTTGTTGATCGATACCCCCGCCGAGGCGGTAAGCTGAAGTTCATCCTGAATAGCGGCTTTAATAAAGCCGGCAATGTCCAGCGCCGAGCCGATATTGTGTTTGTCTTCCGTAACGTCCAGGTACGCCTCGTCGAGCGAGAGCGGTTCGATAAGGTCTGTATACCGGTGGAAGATGCTGCGAATATGTTGCGACACCTCGCGGTATACATCGAAGCGCGGCCGAACAAAGATGATGTTCGGGCACAATTGCAGCGCCCGCTTCGAAGGCATCGCCGATCGCACCCCATACTTACGGGCCTCGTAGCTTGCCGTAGCCACCACACCGCCACGGCCTTCAGGCCGCCCACCCACGGCAATAGCCTTGCCGCGATATTCGGGATGATCACGCTGCTCTACAGATGCGTAAAACGCATCCATGTCGATGTGTATAATCTTGCGCCGTTTGGGTGCAGCCTCTTCCATAACATTCTACCGAAACAAATATACGCCCTTCCCGTACATACGGGAAATACATCGCTCCCCGGCCGGAAATGCGTATCTTCCGGCCAAGATTACTATGATCCTGGCATTTGACGTTTATTATACCGGCGACCACGCCAAAGCCGTCTGTATCGGCTTTGAGAACTGGACCGACACCACCACAGCGCAAACCTGGGTGCAACATATACCAGGCATAGCCGACTATGAGCCGGGGGCATTTTATAAACGTGAGTTGCCGTGCATTTTGGCCATACTCAACACCATAGACCTTTCCACCATAAGCGCCATCATCGTCGATGGATATGTCGTGTTGGATAACGACGGTAAGGCCGGGCTGGGGCTTCACCTGTACAACGCACTCCATGGAAATATACCCGTAATCGGCGTGGCGAAAACAAGCTATGCTGGAAACGATATAAACGTAACAGGAGTCAGGCGGGGCCAGAGTGAACGCCCCCTGTATATAACCGCCGTGGGCATGCCGTTGCCCGAAGCGGCAGCCAACATCCACGCCATGGCCGGTGAATACCGCATGCCTGGGCTGCTGAAAAAGCTCGACACCATCACGCGTGAAG
>Ga0065165_1001113_pt1 | contig 31809 bp, 22 predicted proteins | sample AraplaMF_Cvi_mMF_FD_63813 | JGI IMG/M metagenome (GOLD analysis project Ga0065165, IMG submission 63813) | Arabidopsis root microbial communities from the University of North Carolina, USA - plate scrape MF_Cvi_mMF (version 2) (version 3) | ecosystem: Host-associated > Plants > Roots >... | reverse complement strand
CCTCCTCCAGATGAAGTTTTACAAGAATCTCTCGAATAAGGAGATTGCGGATGAGCTCGGTATTACGATGCAATCTGTTTATAACGCGGTTTTCAAAGCCCTGCGTTCTCTAAAAAAACAGGTTTCGCCCTGTTAGACGCGCTTACTGCGCTGATTCATCGGGTTGACATTCATTCTCACGCTGTTTAAATCCCGCTCCATCCGCTTGTGCGACCTCCTGATCACCCAATCTTCTTATCTTTCCACACGAAAGAACTATGAAGCACTTCGCAACCCGGTTATTACTATCGCTCATCGGCACATGTATTTGTACCGTCATGTCAGCTCAATCGAGGCAGGGGTTTATTTACGGTAAGGTTTATACGGCAAAGAACACGTATACCGGGCCCATCCGTTGGGGAAAGGAGGAGGTACTTTGGACAGATGAATTCAACGCCGCCAAAACTTCGTCGACCTACGAGAAGCTAGTACCCAGCCAAAAGGATGAATCTGACTCCTGGCTTAACTTCGACTGGAAGCTCAGCAGCATCTGGGAAGATAAATCGTCGAATCACCAGTTTACGTGCCAGTTCGGTAATATCAGCGAGATCATACCGCGCAGCAATAACAATGTGATGGTGAAGTTCAAGAACGGCCGGGGGCTTGTGGTAAACGGAGACGGCTATAATGACATTGGCGCAACGATACATGTATGGGATACGGAGTTGGGCGAGCTGAACATACGCTGGGAAAACATAAGCCGCGTGGAATTTTTGCCGTTTCCTGCAAATGAAAAGACGACTTTTGGTGTTCCGCTGTACGGAACGGTGGAGAGCGTTCGCCAGGAGAAATTCACGGGCTTTATTACCTGGGACAAGGACGAGCGTCTCTCAACTGATAAACTCGACGGAGAGTCGGGCGACGGCGATGTGGCTATTGCGTTCGCCGACATTACCAGCATTGAAAGAAGCGGTAGGGGCAGTCTTGTCACTCTTCGTTCAGGGCGCTCGCTTCAGCTTACAGGCTCGAACGATGTTAATGCCGACAACCGGGGGATTCAGATTTACACGCCCGAAATAGGAATTGTTACGGTTTCGTGGCAGGCCTTCCGGAATATTACCTTTAGCCCGGCACCTAATGGACTGGCGGCCTACGAGGATTTTCCTGTGCCGCATCCATTACGGGGTACGGTAACGCGGTTCGATGAACCCGATGCCACCGGGCACATTGTATACGACATCGACGAAATATTCGACTTTGAGTTTCTTGAGGGCAAGGAAAACGATATCGAGTACCAGGTGCCGTTCCGGAATATTAAAAAGATTATTCCGAAGAACTTCGACTACGCGACCATTGAGCTCCGTTCGGGACGCTCATTATTGTTGGGGGGTGGTCGGGATGTATCGGCAAGAAACGCGGGCTTACTGGTATTGGGTAAAGACAAGAGTACAACTCAGTATATATCCTGGAAGAAGATAAATACGATTACGTTTCATTAACACAACGCCAGCATGCCGAAGCGGAAGCGTGTTATACTATACAGTATCGTGGCGTTGCTCATGGCTATGGGTATCGCCTTTGTTGTTTTGAAGACCAGCCCTGGAACACCGTTTTACTTTAGTGCGGGTTGGCTGCTCAGCATTGCCCTGCTTCTCTGGTGGGGCAATCGTAAATTGTCGTTCACGCTGGATGATATGTTGCCGTGGAGTACCGCGGGTAATCTGCGCTTCTTTGTGCACCTGCTGCTCGGCCTTGGATATCTGCTTATACTGATAAATGTGACCTACGTTGTACTCAAGGTGACGCTTACCGCCGATCCGCCTACCAACGAGCAGCTTATTGTGATGAATGTATACGGGGTCTTTATTTTTGTTCCTGTATTCTCGATATATTTCAGTCTGCATTTTCTTAAACACTGGCGTAAGTCTGAACTTGAAGTGGCTCGTTTTCAGCGGGAGAGTATTCGCGCGCAACTGGAAGCGCTCAAGAATCACCTTGACCCGCACTTTCTTTTTAATAACCTCAATATTCTTTCGGCATTAATCGATACAGACTCTGCACGGTCGCGCGAGTATGTCGATAAGCTTGCCGATGTGTACCGTGCCATTTTGCGCCGGCGGGCAGACGACCTCATTCCCGTAACCGAAGAACTTGCCTGTGTAGACGCTTATATATATCTACTGCGCGCCCGTTTTGAGGACAATGTACAGTTTACGCTCACGCTCGATCCTGCATACCAGGATCATAGGGTACCACCGCTTGCGGTACAGATGCTGATTGAAAACGCTATTAAGCACAACCATATACAACCATCAAATCCGCTTATTGTAGAGGTGTACGCCGGGCAGCCCGAGTACCTGACGGTACGTAATACACTCTTAGCGAAAACCTCCGTGGAGACGTCGGGCAGCGGTTTGCAAAATATACAAAACCGCTATGCGCACTTTACCGATAAGCCGGTAAGGATTGTGCGGACACCTACACACTTTGAAGTAAGTATACCGTTGCTTTACCTGGAGGAACTTACCCCTGGTACTGTATAAGAACACAACGCCTATGACTGTATTGATTCTTGAAGACGAACGGCTCGCCGCCGAAAAAATAGCGCGTATGTTGCGCGAAGCAGAGCCACAGGCCGATATTGTAGCACAGCTTGCTTCTGTGGTGGATGCCGTGGCCTGGCTGCAAAGCCATACGCACCCTGATCTGATACTTGCCGACATCCAATTGCTCGACGGCCTCAGCTTCGATATTTTCCGCCAGGTAAACGTCGATAAGCCCGTTATCTTTACTACGGCCTACGATCAGTACGCCATACAGGCATTTGAGGTGAACAGCATAGGCTATTTATTAAAACCGGTTAAGCCCGAAAGTCTGCGTGCCAGTTTGCAGAAATGGCAAAGCCTTACCAGGGCCTCGGCGTCTGATTATAGTGAAGTGCTGCACTATCTCAGGACAGCGCAACGTGAGTATAAATCGCGGTTTATGGTGCGACTCGGTCAGAAGATTGTAGCCATCACGGTCGATACTATCGCTTACTTCTTTAGCGAGCAAAAGCTTACGTATATCGTAACTACGGATAACCGAAGGTTTCCTATCGATCAACCTCTTGATGAATTGATCGACTTACTTGATCCCCGTATTTTCTTCCGTATAAACCGCCAGTATATTATTACTTTCACGGCTATAGCCGAGATCCATCCCTACTTCAAAGGGCGCGTGAAGCTTAATCTCAATCCGGCCGCGGCCGAAGATGTGGTAATCAGTGCTGAGCGTACACCCGAGTTTAAACGATGGATCGATCAGTAGAAATTTGGGTACTCTTTTCTCCCGGTTCAGTAACGCTAAACCCCACTCCATCCTCGTAGCATTTCGTATCCGGTACATCTTCGCGACATTCGTAGCATAAGAAACAACGCAACGCAGGCTCCTGCCGGCAGCAGCTACAGACGGGAAAACCAATACCAACATATGAAATTCTTTACCTTTATTCTTCTTGTCGTCCCAACGCTTCTAGCGGCACAGGACGAAGCATTTATTTATGGAAAAGTATCGACCAGAGATGGAAACATGTACCAGGGTGCTATTCGCTGGGGTAAAGAAGAGGTATACTGGTCTGACTTGTTCAACGCCTCGAAAGAAGAGAATGATAACCTTCGGCATCTCTCGTCTGCGCAACGCGATAAGCTCGATGAGCAACAAGCATGGGCCAGCGGTGAAAGCAGCATTGGCAGCTTCTTGCGGAGTGTAAGCCTGAGTTCAGAACGCTACCTCTTTCATTCTGATGGTAGCTATATCCACCAGTTTGGGGAAATTAAAAGTATTCATCCTAAAAGCCGTCGGTACACGGCGATAGAGTTACAAAACGGTGAGCGTTTTACTCTTGACGGAGAAGGCTATAACGACATTGGTGCTACGATACACATTAAAGACAAAGCGGTTGGAGATGTGGCTGTGGAGTGGACACAAATAGAACGTGTGGAATTCATGCCCACCCCGAAGAAGCTTGCCGATAAGTTTGGTGATGTTCTGTACGGAACGGTAGAAACCTACGATGGCACCTACTCCGGATACGTTCAGTGGGATCATGACGAGCGCGTTTCTACCGACAAACTCGATGGTGATAGCGAAGACGGTAAACTCTCTATTCCTTTCGAAAAAATCCGGTCTATCGAACGCCGTGCCGGTCACGCGGTTGTGGTACTTAATTCCGGTCGCGAACTTGATCTGCGTGGAAGCAACGACGTGAATAGCGATAACCGCGGTATTATCGTTCTAAATAAAGACATTCCTTCAATAGACATACCCTGGCGTAACTTCAAAAAGGTGACGTTCACAGAAGCGCCTCAGCCCATTGTGCGCTATGAAGATTTCAAAAGTCAGAAGCCCCTGCAAGGTAAGGTAACTCTCAACACCGGTGAGACCCTAAATGGCACTATAATCTACGACCTGGATGAAACGGCTACGTACGAACTTCTTCAGGGTAAAATTGACGAGACGAAATTCGCTATTCCGTTCCGCAATATCCGAACGATAACGATTAAATCGACCTACAATTGCGATATCGAGCTTGTCAACGGTAAACACATTTCTCTTTTTGATGATCACGACGTAAGCCAACGGAACCAGGGCCTTCTTCTGACTACGACCTCTTCTGCGACACCCCAATACATTCCGTGGCAAAACGTACAATCAATCTCCTTTCAATAAAGACTCTGCTTACTTATAAGCATGCATAGAAAGTGGTGCACCCAGGACGTGGGGGCACCCTTTTTAGTTGAATTTGGCTGGCATCAAAATATTCGCCTACAACAGACGATTCCAATGCCAATCAACATGACCAACGCCCGTATTCTACACCTCATCGATCTCCTTACGCGCCTTTACCACGGCGACAACTGGGTAGCCGAAAGCTTTGAAGGTAAACTTAGCGGCCTTAACGAAACCGACGTTTTTACCCAACCGGTGCCCGGCGTACACAGCGTGGCTGAAATTGTCTGGCATTGTATCTACTGGCGTAACGTGACAATACAACGTCTTCTCGGTAACAATCAATACCGGGAACAAACCCTGGAGAAATTCAACTTTCTGCCCCTTGACGAATTAAAGGAGAAAGGCTGGCTAACCCTCACCCAGCAGCTGATTGAATCGCAAGCCGAAATCATCAGTATTCTCCAAAACAAAACCGATTCGTTCCTCACCACGATCTACGAACCGCATCACAATTTCGACTTCCTTGTCGAAGGCACGATTCAACACGATTATTACCACCTTGGGCAAATTGGCCTGGTTCTCAAAATCCTTAAAGTACAAACGTCTTAAGCCATTTCTTCTTCACAGTCACAGCTACACTCACGCTGATTACTATGGCACCAGCCAGGCAAAGGAGCGCATACCCGAGGGGGACATAGCTTAGCGCCCCGTTGTCTCTTAACAGTTTTACGGTGTCTTTCCCCACACGTACATCCTGCTCATCGAATAATCGGCGTTCTTCGTCATTCAATGCCCCGTTGACGACTTTCACCCGATATGATACCGGCTGAAAGAGCGCGTGCACCTGTATTAACGCGGTATCGGTTCGTAACGGCTCCATTACAAATACAACGGCTTCATTTCGCAATGTTCCATCAAACGCCGTATCCATTGACTCTTCTTTTGTATACACCGGATACATGATTTCAACAGATTTCCTGCCGACGGACTCTATGGAGGCAAGGTTTTTTCGAACAGCATCTTTGAGGATAAAATACCTGGGCAAATCATGTGTTGCTACACGTTTCACCTCGGCCACGGTAAGTGTGGCAGGATTTTGGACTTCTTGAAGTTCCCAATAATCCATCAGGAACATCCTGCCCAATATCAGAAGGACAGCGATGCCCAGAATACGAGTTATCAAATACATACACTAAGCGGGGGTATACGCTTACCAAAGTATACAAATCCTTTACTTGCATACTTGTCATTACGTCACCCGCCGGGCAAGATGTAGTATTCCACATCACTTTACAGGACACCCTGGTGTAACTGGTTCGTTGGCATTGCCGGTTCACGGAGCAGCCACCTGTTCAAAATCCTCCCCACGTCTGCCACCGCAACTCACACGTACTCCTTTGGAAGTACGGACTACCACGTACCATTCCCGGCCAAATACTAATATTCGTTTCCTTTCCTCATCCCAAGCCGCAACTTCGGCGCTTCGCTGTACCTTCACAAGGCTTACCCGGCATTTCTTCGCTATTGCTTGCGTACTCCGAACCTGATTCTACAGGACACTAACCATATCGTTTGATTTATACATTCGAACCCATTAAATTTCTAGGGTGACTTACAATTATCAACCAAGCCCCTAAACGTTCGGATATGCATCGTAAAGCATTTAAAATGAAACTTAAGCCAGGATTTCAGGAAGAATATACACGCAGACACGACCAGATATGGCCTGAGTTGGAAACACTTCTCCACCAGGCCGGCATCCGCGATTATTCTATCTTCCTTGATCCTGAAACCGATACCCTATTTGCTGTTCAGAAAACGATCAGTAATATAAGCTCTCAAAATCTGGGTCTGCATGAGATTGTCAGCAAGTGGTGGGCACATATGGCAGACATTATGGAAACGAATGCCGATAACTCGCCAGTCTCTATACCGCTGCAGGAAGTTTTTCACATGGATTAGATAATGTATACCGGATGCCTTCTATTAAACTGTTCCGTAGTTTCCGTGCCGCAACCACTGCCGTAGTTCTAGGTGCAGGGTTATTGGCGTGTAGCAAAGCTGACGTAAGGCCTGGATGGCCTGAAGTGCATGTTGAAACACGTCCATGGTCGCGCTGGTGGTGGCACGGTAGCGCAGTAACAGAGGCCGGTATCACGGCGGAACTGGAAGCCTACAAACGTGCCGGTATTGGTGGGCTTGAGATAACACCCATCTACGGCGTGTACGGCTACGAAGATAGTTTTGTGGAATACCTATCGCTGCGATGGATGCAGCTCTTTGAGCACACATTGCGTGAAGCCGACCGGCTTGGCCTGGGTATCGACATGGCTACCGGAACCGGATGGCCGTTTGGCGGGCCGTGGATAGGAGAGGCCGATGCTTGTAAGGACATGCACTACGCGGTGTATACGGTAGCCGGAGGAAAAAAGCTTTCAACACCGGTTGCATACATTCAGGAATCGTATGTGCGGGCTGTGGGAAACTCATTGTATACAGCGCTTCAGCGGCAGAACAGCCAGGATGATTTTAGTCGGCTTAAACCCGGTTCGGACCCGAAGCAGCTTTCGCCTGACTCTTTACGTCAGCCTATTGCAACAACAGCGGGTTTGCAGGCTCTGGCGCTCGACCAGGTGAAATTCAAGAAGCCGTTAGCGCTCAAAACGCTGATGGCTTATAACGAACAGGACAGCCTCGGTGTACTTGAGCTTACCCAACACGTTGATAGCACCGGTGTATTGCAATGGACAGCCCCACCCGGCACCTGGCAGCTCTACGCCATATTTGAAGGCAGTCATGGTAAGATGGTTGAACGTGCGGGGCCCGGTGGAGAGGGCAACGTAATCGATCATTTCTCGACTACGGCCCTTAACCATTACCTGGCACGTTTCGATAGTGCTTTTGCTGATCGGGATATCAGCGGCCTGCGTGCATTCTTCAACGACTCTTACGAGGTAGACGATGCCCGTGGTGCCGCTGACTGGACGCCCGCGCTCTTTGCCGAATTCCAGAAGCGCAGAGGATACGATCTTAAACAACATCTGCCTGCACTGTTTGGCCAGGATACACCTGAGAAGAATGCGCGGATACTGTGCGACTACCGCGAGACGATATCGGACCTTGTGCTGGCGAACTTCACCCGGCCGTGGCGATTGTGGGCATACGGCAAGGCGGCGATGGTGCGAAACCAGGCGCACGGTGCGCCCGCTAACATACTAGACCTTTATGGCGAGGTAGATATACCCGAGATTGAAGGGGAAGATGCCTTGCGGATAAAGATGGCGTCGGCAGCGGGTAACGTGACGGGTAAACGTCTGATATCGTCGGAGTCGGCCACCTGGCTTGACGAGCACTTTCAATCAAGCCTGGGCGATATAAAGGGGGCGGTAGACCGTTTTCTTGTTAACGGGGTTAATCATGTGTTCTATCACGGCACATGTTATTCGCCGCCCAATGAACCGTGGCCCGGGTGGTTGTTTTATGCGGCTGTGCATATGAACCCGCGAAATCCCGAGTGGCAACATGCCGGTGCACTCAACGAGTACATTACCCGCACGCAGTCATTTCTTCAGCAGTCGATGCCCGACCAGGACGTATTGCTGTATTTCCCGATATATGATCGCTTCTCTGCACCCGGTAACGAGATGATTGAACACTTCGATGGGGTAGACCATCGACATCAGTTTGACAGCACCGCGTTTCGCGATGCGGCAGGCATGATGGTCAACAATGGTTATGCATTCGATTATATATCGGATAAGCAGATTGCCAGGCTCACCACTTCCGATCATGCGCTGCATACGGCCGGTAACAGCGTGTACCGCGTGTTGATATTGCCACGGGCTCGCTATATGCCGATTGCTACGTTGCGCAAGGCGGTAGCGCTGGCGGAGCAGGGTGCAACTGTGATAGCCTATCATGGCCTGCCCGAAAACATTGCCGGCTTTGCAAATCTTAAAGCGAATCAACACTCATTCGATTCGTTACGAGCGAAGCTAACTGGCGGAGTCAGCAAAGCGGCTGGAACGGAAATCCGTATCGGCAGAGGGCGCTGGCTCGAAGGTAGCAACCTTGGTGCTTTGCTGGCAGAAGCCGGTGCACGTCGTGAGACCGCGGTAGATAACGGGATTGAGTTTCTGCGTAAACGGCGCATGGGAAACCGGACTGTATACTTTCTGGTCAACAAACGCGATGAGTCTTTTGATGGCTGGATCGATCTGGCTGTAGCTGCGCCAAATGCAGTAGTCTATAACACATGGACCGGTGTATATGGGCAGACCGCGGTAAAGCATCCCGCGGCAGGACGGTCCGCTATATATCTCCAGCTACAGCCCGGGGAAAGTGTAATTGTTGAGCTCTATCAGAACGATGTGGAAGCAGACTGGTATCCGTTCTATACATCTCATGGCAGGGCTGTACGTCTTCAGGGTAAGTGGCATATCGCGTTCAATGCCGGTAATCCTACGCGTCCCAAAGATCTCGCTACGGATAGCCTTGTTTCGTGGACATTGTTCGGGCAAGCTTATGAAGATTTTTCGGGCACGGCAACTTACAGGCTTCAATTTAAACAACCCGCCGGCAATGCCGATGCATGGCTACTTGACCTGGGCAAGGTTAGTGCATCCGCGCGTGTTCGCATCAACGGCAAAACCATCGGTACTGTGGTTGGTCCTGCTTATACGATAGTACTTGAGAAGGGGATGCTCGAAGAAACAAATGTTATCGAAATAGAGGTCGCTAATCTTATGGCCAATGCTATTGCTGCGTTGGACCGGCAGAGCGTATTCTGGAAGAAGTTCTATAATGTAAACGTGGCGGCCCGAAAACCTGAGAACCGGAAAGAAGGTATATTCGATGCTGCCGGTTGGAAGCCGCATCCGTCAGGTGTGCTCGGGCCCATCACGCTGCAGCCGTTGAAAAGGCGGTAAAACACCGACCATTGGCGATCTGGGATGAGTGGTGATTAACGCTTTTCAATCTAATCAATCGTTTGAGGAACGGGATAGTGCAGGACGGTTCAGTACAGAAGGAGGAGTAGTTTAGTATATCGCGCAATCGATTGCGCGGTAATCCTAAACCTTCCTCCCGTATGAGAACATTATACTTAACCTATGTCCTTTTCGTGGCCATTGCTTTTCATGGCATTGCCGCCACGTCACTTCAGAATCGAACTGTTCAGGGCCGCATAATCTCTGCCGACGATGGCCAGGGATTCCCCGGCGTCAATGTCATTGTTAAAGGAACCACACGGGGAACTGTAACCGACGTTGAAGGTCGTTACACCATCGAGGTCCCATCGGGCGATGTTGTCCTTATCTTCTCCTCCATCGGCTATGCATCGAAAGAAGTAGCCGTCGGAAGTCAATCAACACTTGATGTGTCACTTGATCCTGACGTGACATCACTTTCTGAGGTAGTTGTTATCGGATACGGCTCGCAGAAGAAGAGTGACATTACGGGATCGGTGGTATCTGTCGGTGCTGAACAGATTCAGGCGTTTCCGGTACAGAACGTCACCCAGGCTTTGCAGGGTAGGGCCGCGGGCGTGGATGTAAACCTTGGAAACTTCCGCCCGGGTGAAGCTCCTACTATCCGAGTGCGCGGTAACCGATCGCTTAAAGCCGGTAATGATCCTCTCTATGTACTCGATGGAATTCCGCTTGCGCAGGGGTCATCGATTACCGAAATCAATCCGCAGGACATCGAGTCTATGGAGATTTTGAAGGATGCCTCTGCCACGGCTATCTACGGTTCGCGCGGTGCCAACGGTGTTGTGCTTATCACATCGAAGAAAGGTAAGGAGGGGAGAGCACGTATTTCTTATGATGGCTCGTTCGGCTTTGAAAGACCTTTAACGCAATTGGAGATGTTCAACGGCGCGGAGTTTGCCGAGCTTCGCCGTGATGCCTATCGAACCACCGGCAATTACAGCACGGCGTATCCCAATCCGAAAGACGATTACACGCTTTTCGGTACTGATCCATACGCCTGGGAAAACATTGCCGCCGGATACGAATGGATCGATAAGCCGAACCGAATTGCCCGCGAAGTAGATGGCGTACCGGTATATGATCCCTCGAAGGTTCCAACCACGAACTGGCGCGACAAAGTGCTGCGTACGGCTCTTAATCAAAATCACCAGATCAGCGTGAGCGGAGGTACCGATAAGATCCATACACTTTTATCGGTCGGCTATCTCAATCAGCAAGGTATACAACGTTCTCAAGACTTTGAACGCTATACGGTGCGTGTGAACTTTGATTACAAGGTGAACGACGTGCTAACGATTGGCGCTTCTACCAATGCAAGCTTCTCACTACAGAACTATGGTGTGGATCTTTATGGCAAAGCAAACGGGCAGATCCCGTTCGCGGTACCCTACGATCCTAACGGAAATTATATACGGCTGCCTGGTGGTGATGACAAGATCATAAACCCGCTGCGCGACGAGCAGCTTATGTTCAATGAACGGCGCAGTACACGCTTTCTCGGTTCTTTCTTTGCCGAGCTTAATCTTGCTAAAGGGCTTCGCTACCGTATGAACTTCGGACCCGACTACAACTACTACCGCAACGGTGAATTCCAGGCGGCTACAGCATCGGATCGCGCGGGAACAAGCTATGGCCGCTATGTGCAGAACCAACGTTTTGCCTGGGTACTTGAAAACCTGTTGTTCTATGATCGTACTTTTGGCGATCATACGATCGGCATTACTGCACTGCAAAGCAGTTCTGCCCAGCGCGAAGAGGGTTCGGATATCACGGCTCAGAACCTGCCGTATGAAAGCCAGAAATGGTATGCGCTGGAGACAACGTACAACGGTAAGGTGGACGGCTTCAACACTGACTATACACGCTTTCAGCTTATGTCGTGGATGGGACGGTTGAACTATGGCTACCGCGATAAATATCTGTTGACGCTTACCGGCCGCTACGATGGATCGTCTGTACTTGCGCCCGGTAATAAATGGGCCTTCTTTCCTTCGGCAGCGCTGGCCTGGAAAATACAACAGGAGCCATTCCTCAGCCAGGTCTCTTTCCTCAATGAGTTGAAGCTTCGCGTGGGCTACGGCGTGACGGGCAACGCATCTGTGTCGCCTTATACGGTTAACGGAACGCTGGGGAATACAAACTATGTGTTTAATGAGACGGCAGCCAAAGGTTACGCGCCAAGCACTATACCGACACCTACTTTGGGCTGGGAGAAAACAGCTCAGGTTAACGCGGGTGTTGACTTCGGATTCTTTAACGACCGCATCAGCGGTACGGTTGATGTGTATCTGGCCAATACGCATGATCTGCTTATGGACCGCGCTATACCGACTATTGCCGGCTTTGGGTCGGTACTGGCCAATGTAGGAAAGACACGTAACCAGGGAATCGAGGTGATGGTCTCTACCGTGAACGTTAGTACCGGTACGGGGCTGCGCTGGTCTACTGACTTAACATTTACAAAGAACAAGGAGGAGATTATTGAACTCTATGGCGCCAAGCGCGATGATGTAGGTAATCGCTGGTTTATAGGTCATCCGATCAATACATTTTATGATTATAAATTCGACGGAATCTGGCAAACCGACGATGCTGAAACCATTGCCACTTATAAAGAAAACGGGACAACGATCGTGCCCGGAACGATTAAGGTTGTCGATAAAGACAACAACTATAAACTCAATGCTGAAGATTATATGATCCTGGGCTCCAGTGTCCCAGATTGGTCGGGTGGTATAACTAACCACGTAAGCTATAAGGGCTTTGACTTTTCATGTTTTGTGTATGTTCGCCAGGGGCAGGGGTTGTACAACCGCAGCCGCGTGCCAACACTGGCAGGCCGCTATCCCGACCGTAAGGTAAATTACTGGACGCCTGATAATCCCAGCAACGAATATCCGCTGGCTAACCGCTCCAAAGAATTTCCTGAGTACTACACGGCGCTTTACTATCAGGATGCATCGTTTGTTAAGATTAAAACGATTACGCTTGGCTATACATTCCCGGCTGAGATTATCTCGCGCGTTAAAGCGCGTAGTCTCAATGTATACGTTACGGCCCTCAATCCGTTTCTCTTTACAAACTACGATCTGCTCGATCCCGAATCGCTCGGCGATCCGCGTAACTCAACCAGTGCCATAAATGGCCTCAGTACGAGGAGCCTTGTACTGGGTGTACGGCTTGGCCTGTAACATACCCTGGATGATAAAAAATCAAACAGACTAACATCAGCCTTATGAAAAAAACATCGATCATCATATTTTTAGCGGCCGTGCTTATCATTTCCTGCAAGGACTTCCTCGAAGAGGAGCAGGTTGCCACGCTCTCTTACGGGTACTACGATACGGAGCAGGGTATTGAAGACCTTATAAAAGCAAGTTATGCGCAGCTCCGCTTCAAAACCGGGCAGGAGCAAACGTACGCGCTCTGGAACTTTGGAACAGACGAATATATGCAGAGCGGACAAACCGGATGGAAGTACTTCAACGAGTACGGCTCTGAGCTCAACTCGTCGCAGGAGCATATTATCGGGTTGTGGGACAATAACTATAGTGCTATAAACCGTTGTAACCTGGCTATAGAGCGTATTCCGACTGTTGTGGCACAGAGCGGGGTGCTTGCTACAGAAGCCGGCAGGAAGACACGTCTTGCAGAGGTGCGCTTCCTTCGGGCGTTCAAGTACTTTATGCTTGTGCAGCAGTTTGGAGCCATTCCGCTGAAGCTGAAGCCGAGTCTGGCGATAGAACTTGAATTCGAGCGTGCTTCTGTAGCGGATGTCTATAAGGCTATTATTGCCGACCTTCGCTTTGCTGCCGGTGCACTGCCTGAGAAACAAACGGATTACGGGCGGGCTACAGCAAACGCGGCGCGTCACTACCTGGCTAAGGTGTATCTTACCCGCGGCAGCGCTGTAACGGAACAACGCGGACAGCAAGCTACGGATATGGATAGCGTTGCCTACTACGCTGACCTCTGCATTAACTCTCCCGAGACAGATCTCTTGCCGGATTACGCACAGCTTTGGGATTACAGAAACCAGGTTAATAAAGAAGTTGTTTTTGCTTCGCAATTCAATACCGATCAGACACTCCTTTCGGGTTCGGGCATAGGCTATCAGAATACTACGCACCTGTATTTCCTAAATCAGTATGACACGGAGCCCGGTATGGGACGTGTTGTATACTATGGTCGTCCATACCGTCGTCTTATGCCTACCGATTATGCGTATGACATACACGACAGGCTGAACGATTCACGTTTACGCAAGAGTCTTCTTACGGTCTTTATCTGTAACAAGGAAAGTTCTATTCCGAAATGGACGGCGCCAGAGCTCGCTCTCTTTGGTGGCAATGCAAGCCTTGCCGGAAAGCCCAAGTTTGCCCTTGGCGATACGGCTCTCGTATTCCTGGTGAACGATAAGAATACGACACTCACCGATCGGCAGATCGTAGCGAAAGGATATACTGTCTATGCACGTTACTTCTGGGAAACTGACGCGAACGGTAATAAGACCAAACTGAAGACGGGATATAAGATCGATAAGGCGCCTTCGCTCTGGAAGTATGTGGATGGACAACGATCGAACGCTGACGATACGAAGGGCACCCGCGATCACTTCCTGGCGCGTCTTGGCGAAACTTACCTTATTGCCGCAGAAGCCTACGGCCGCAAAGGTGATTATGCGACGGCACTTACCCGTATAAACGAGGTGCGTCGCCGCGCCGCCTATCATGCGGGAGAAGCAAAGACAGCCGACTGGCATAACTATGACGGTGGAACGGCCGGAGATGTTTCGGGCACTGAAGCTGCAATGATTGCCACTGAGGACTATTTCTCTGAAACAGACAACGCCTTTACTACCCGCGAGCATTACCCCGTCGGTATTACTTCGAAACAACAGCGCTTTATACACTTTATTCTTAACGAGCGTTGCCGCGAGCTGCTCGGTGAACTTCACCGCTGGGAGGATCTTGTACGTACGGAAACACTCCTTCTCCGTGCATACGCTTTTAATCCTGATGTGGTGGCTGCCGGCACACTTGCCAGTAAACATACTCTTCGGCCAGTACCCCAAACGTATCTGGAGCGGGTATACCGCAATGGTCAGCCCCTTACGGCAGATGAACGTCTGGCTGAACAAAACCCAGGCTATTAACGGGACTTCCCGTGTTAAAAATTTGGTTTGATTGGTTATACAGAGTGGTCACCTTTCGGGATGACCCTCTGTTTTTTTTTTGAACAATTATTAGCGTACGGGAAATACGGCGTGGGTCTGTATGGCACGTGCGTGACACTACCACGCCACCAGGGCTCATGTAGAATTCGTCGCCGGCATAAGCACTATTAGAAGTGTCGAAGAACTGCATATTGCCGATGAATAACGTTGGATGGGGTTATTACGTTAGTGTTTTTATCTTTTGCAGGGGTGGGGCTGTATTCTTTTAAAAGAACTTTGTGCCGGTTCCTGTTGTGAACATTATTGACTGGCGGAATGTGGTTTCCGTGTGGGCGATGAGTGGAGGATGAGTGGAGAAACCTATGTATTTACTATGACTTTGCTACGGGTATATACTCAGGTTGTACTATGTGCGTCGGGTATGGGTATGCAGAAATGCCGGGTTGCCCCGGCAAATCGTTTTATTTATTCAGTGCGTGTACCTGTGTGCCTGCGAGGAGAAAGCAACCCAGGCCGTAGTCTTCGAAGTTGGGGACGGAGTCGTGGGTTACGGGCTGGCCGTCTTTGGGTTCTTTGCCGGTGCCTTGTACATAGCCGAGGAAGCCATTGTTGTGTACGGCATCGGTCAGGAGGGCGTTCCATCCTTTTACTACGAGTGGTTTATATTTCTTTTCGGGCAGGTATCCCTGGCGTATGCCCCAGGCCATGCCGTATATGAAAAGGGACGTGCCGGTAGTTTCTTTGCCGCCGTAGTTTGTGGGATCGTGGAGGCTGGCATTCCAGAAGCCGTCGGCGCGTTGTAAGGGAACCAGTGCTTCTGCCATGGACTTGAAGTCTTCGATGTATTGCTGGCGGTGTGGGGCGTTTGCGGGGAGTATGCCGAGGACGCGTACGAGTGCTGCGAGTACCCATCCGTTGCCGCGGGACCAGTAGCAGTCCTGACCGTTGGGTTCGGTGTATGGGGGATCGAAGTCTTTATCGCGCCACCATAGTTTGTCAGCGGGGTTGTAGAGGCCGTGGTCGCCGTGTTTATCGCGGGTGTACATATACATTTGGTGCATGCGTTCCCAGTATGCGGGGTTGTTCGTGAGGACTCCAAGTTGCGCGAAGACGGGCATGGCCATTTGTATTGCGTCGATCCAGTTCCAGTCGTCGACTTTGTCTGTTCGGAGCATGCTGTCGATGGATGCTTTGATCTTTGTGATGCGGTCGGGCTTTCGATCGATGAGGTAGAGGTCGATGTAGGTTTGGCCGGCGCACTGGTTGTCGGCATTGCGGGTGTATGTTTCGCCGTCGCGCAGGTCCCACTGGTGAAATTCAGCCCAACGGGTGGCATAGTCGAGGTACTCTGGTCGGGCGTCGATTTTGTAGAGGTCCATGAGTCCTTCGTAATAAACGCCTCGTGTCCAGATGTTGCTGGCACGAGATCGTTCGTGGACGATGCGCTTTCCTACGTCCGGCCATTTATCCATAAAGTAGCGATTGGCCTTTGTCATGCTTTCAAGTGTCTTATCGTTCGACGGAAGCTTTTTTTGTGCTTCGAGCGAAACAGAAGACAGCATAAACGCTATAAGTACGATTTTTAACCCCGTGTCGCTAAACGAGATTGGCCTGTTCAGTGAGAGCTGTTGCATGCGTGGATGTATTACGTGTTACGGAAGGTACCGCGCATGGATTCCAAAACTTTCATGTAGTGTGCTGGCAGTGAGCGCGATGCAATAGTGACTTTTTTCTTTTTAAATTGCTGACTTTTAGTACCTCGAAACGCATTTATAGTATGGGGTTTTGCTGTTGTAGCCGGTTCCCGGTTTTCTGCCTTCTGTGGAGCGCAGTTCTGCTTACGCTCTGGGGGTGTGCAGAGCGAAAGCCTGTGACGGAACCGATAGACCGGTTTGCCCTTGTAGCGCGCCATGCGGTAACGCTCAACGCTCCTGATACGCTCGGTAGCCTTTCGGTAGGCAACGGCGAATTCGCTTTTACGGTTGACGCCAGTGGTCTTCAAACTTTTCCTGACGCATACGAGAACGGCATTCCGCTAGGCACACAAACTCAATGGGCATGGCATCGTATACCCGCGCCGGAGCCTTATAAACTTAAAGATGTGGCCAATCCTTTCGCGTCGTGCGATCGGGAGAATATACCGTATGCCGTGCAGCATAAGGAAGGACCTGAGGCCGAAGCCTCAGATTGGCTTCGTGAGAACCCACACCGCCTGCACCTTGGGCTTGTAGGTCTTGTGCTGATCAAGGACGACGGCACCGAAGCGGCCCTGACGGATCTGCACAATGTGCGTCAGCGGCTGGATATGTGGACGGGGCAGATCGCCACGATGTATACTGTAGATAGCCTTCCCGTTAAGGTTATTCTTTACGCGCACCCGAGTGATGACCAGATTGCGGTTCGTGTGGAATCGCCTCTTATTGCGAAGGAACGCCTTCGTATAAAATTCAAATTCCCTTACGGCAACGACTGCCATGTGTGTCCCGGTTACGATTGGAGTCGCCCGGAAGCTCATACCACAGATATGATTTCGGTGAACGACCGGTCGGCGGTATTGAAACGTGTGCTGGATTCTACAACGTACTTTGTACGCGTGGACTGGAATTCTCATGGTATCCTTTCGGCTCAGCCATCGCCTCACCATTTCGAGCTTGCGCCTTCCAGCAAAAGCGAATCCATCGAGTTTACGGTGCTTTTCAGCAAGCGCGCGCAATCCTCGGCCGCCAGCTATGGGGCTACACGCAGCAGCAGTATGAGCGAGTGGCGGTCGTTCTGGAACAGCGGTGCGGCTATAGACTTCTCTCGCTGTACAGATCCACGTGCCAGGGAACTGGAACGCCGGGTGGTGCTATCGCAATACCTCACCCGTATTCAATGTGCAGGTTCGATGCCGCCACAGGAGACCGGGCTTACGATGAACAGCTGGTATGGCAAGTTCCACCTTGAGATGCACTGGTGGCATGCCGCGCATTTCGCCCTGTGGGGGCGTGGCGAGTTGCTGGAGAAGAGCCTGGGGTGGTATGAGGATATTCGTGATGAAGCGGAACGCACGGCGCGCTGGCAAGGCTATCGCGGTGCCCGCTGGCCGAAGATGACCGATCCTTACGGACATGAAAGTCCTTCGAGCGTTGGTGCTTTCATCGCCTGGCAACAGCCACACCCAATCTATTTTGCCGAACTTCTTTATCGTGTGAACCGTGATCGGGCCACACTCGAAAAATATAATACGCTTGTGTTCCGCACAGCCGAGTTTATGGCCAGCTATGCGCGTCGTCAGGATGATGGGCGTTATCACCTCTGTAAGCCGATTATACCGGCGCAGGAGATCTTTAAAGCACAGGAGACGGAAGATCCGGCATACGAGCTGCAATACTGGCACTACGGGCTTTCAGTAGCCCAGGCGTGGCGTGACAGACTCGGCATCAAGAAGAACCGCCAATGGGAGGATATTCTCGATAATCTCCAGCCGCTCGCTCAGGACTCTGGTCGCTACCTGCCCACACGAACTGCTACTGAAGCTTATCGTGATGATTTTTATCGCAGAGACCATCCGGCCGTGCTTGGTGCCTTTGGATTTCTACCGGATAGCAAACGTATCGATACGGCTATCATGGCCCAGACCTTTAACGATATTATGGCCTGCTGGCATTGGGAAACTACGTGGGGATGGGATTATCCGCTTATGGCGATGACGGCAGCACGGCTTAACCGGCCCGAGCAGGCGCTTGATGCGCTGCTGATGGACGAGCAGAAGAATACTTACCTGGTGAATGGGCATAACTATCAGAATGAACGGCTTCGGCTTTATCTGCCAGGTAATGGTGGTGTGCTTGCGGCAGTGGCGATGATGGCGGCAGGATGGGATGGTAGTAATGGGAAGAACCCAGGGTTTCCGCGGAATGGCAAGTGGAATGTGCGGTGGGAAGGGCTTTATAGAATGCCTTAAATCAGCGCAAGTGTGAGGGCGAGAAACGAAGAAGGGGAAATCAGCGCGAGTGGAGCCCACCGTCGCTGAAGCAGCTATTACGAATGCAATGCGAGAGCGGTGTAGGTGGGTACATGGCGGTTGTGTATGATTGGGCAGCGATTAGCTTTCGAGCGATCATCGCTATGCGGGCAGTTGTATACTGCCCCGATTAGCAATCGGAAGACACTGCGCGATGATGGGAAGACTTGAACCAGACGAGGGGCTGGTTGTGCTGAATACTTTCTCTTTAAAAAATTAGATTGAGTGGCGGTTGATGAAGTGGAAGACGTTTTTGACGACTTCGCGTTTCTTTTTTAATAACATGTAGGCGGCGGTTTCGCCCATGACCTGGAAGTCGGTGGAGATAACGGTGATGCCGAGGAGGTCTTTCAGGGGGGTGTCGTTGTAGGATATGATGCCGATGTCGCGGCCGGCGGTGAAGTGGTTGTCTCGGGCGAGTTTGACGAGGTTTACGAGGTCCGACTCTTCAATGATGACATAGGCGTTTTTTTGTTGGAGTGGCATGTCGGGATGGACTTCTTCGAGTACTTCGAAGGGGAAGCCGTGGTCGGAGCAGAACTTCTGGAAGCCTTGCTGGATTTCGATGGGGTAGGGGTACTCGGTTTTACGGGGATATACCAGGAATAGTTTGCGGTAGGTTTTTAACAGGTCTTTGGCTTCGTACAGGGCTTCGTAGATGTCCATCTTGAAGTCTTGATATACAGAAGCGATATCTTTGTTTAGCTCGGGGAGATAGTTATCCATTAGAAGCAGCTTGTCTTCCGGGATTTTCTTAATTGTATTGAGTACTTCGGAGTTTGTGCTTTGGTGTACGAGGTGTTCGTCTTTGAAGTGCGGCATGATGACGTAGTAGTCGTATTTGCCGAGCGCTTCGTTGAGTGAGTCGAGGAAGAGCCGGGTATCGCAATGGTATACGTTAAGGTCTACGTGAGCCTGGTCGCCGAGGCTGTTTACGAAAGCGTTATAGATCTGAAGTTTATAGGAGCTGAGTTTGTTCAGCAATACCAGTACGTTGATCTTATTAGAAGGCAGGAGTGTACGGGCTACATAGTAGCCTTTGCCTTTTGCTGAGATGATGATCTTTTGTTCTTTAAGAAAATTGTAGGCTTTGCCTACGGTATCGCGAGAGAGGTAGTATTCTTCGCTGATTTCGTTTATGGATGGCACACGCTGACCGATCGGTAAAATACCACGCTCAATATCTTTGATAATCGAGTTTACGATCTGACGATATTTGGGCACACGGGATGCTTCGTCGATGTGTATCTGTTTCAGGTATTCCATAACGTTAAACAAAGGTTTGCACGAGCAATCTAACCTATATTTTCAATTTTCAATCGTTTTCTGAATTGTTTTATGCAAACGGTATAGTACGGGATGGCGGGCCGTTGGGGCAACGCTAACTTACTTTTGTGCAACCGATTGTATTTTTTGTAACTTTTTGGTAACGAGATGATTTCGAGAAGGCAATTTTTGACGCAAACGGCGCTATTACCGGTCCTAAGTCTGGTAGCGGGTTTTACCGCGCAAGGGCAGGATAATCATGCTGCTTTTTCGCGTCGGCTCAAGCCGGTTGGGCGTGTTCTGGAACGTGAAAACTTTTATGTGTGGTGCAACAGTCCGATCTATGGTCCCGATGGTGTTGTCCATGTATTCTATTCGCGTTGGCCGGCAGCCCGCGGTATGGGTGGATGGCTTAATGCCAGTGAGATTGTTCATGCTGTAGCGCCAACACCGACGGAGCCGTTTACCGATGTAGGCGTAATACTAAGTCCGCGTGGCGGGGATTTCTGGGACGCCACGACCTGTCATAATCCACATATACAGAGAATCGGTAATCAGTATGCACTCTTTTATATGGGGAATGCCAATGGTAAAACGGATACCAAACGTATAGGCCTTGCTATAGCGTCTTCGCTGTATGGGCCGTGGGAGCGTCCGGATAAGCCGCTGCTTGAACCTGGTCCCGTTGGTTCCTGGGACGATCACTGTACGACGAACCCGGCTTTTGTTATGACGCCTGATGGCCGGTGTCTGTTATATTATAAGTCGTGGAATACTGCTGAGTATGTATCGGCGAAAGGTTCTATTCGTGGTAACCGTAAATATGGCCTGGCAATCGCAGATCGTTTCGATGGCCCGTATTCTAAATATGGTGCTAACCCTGTTATCGATTTTTCGGCACGCGGGGATAACCGGCAGTTTGAGGATGCTTTTGTGTGGCGTGAAGGTGATCGTTACAGTATGCTTGCGCGTGATATGGGGATTTATAGTCATGCGGTGGGGTTGTATCTGGAATCACGTGATGGCGTTGCGTGGTCTGAGCCCCTGATTGCGTATGATGCGCTGGGGCGTTATGTCGATGAGCCTACGGCTCCGCCGCATTTGAAACGGTATGGCCGGTTCGAGCGGCCGCAGCTGTTGCTGCGAGAGGGGAAGGCGGAATATCTTTTTACTGCAGCGCAGGGGGGGAAGTATGGGACGGCGTCGGGGTTTGTGTTTTTGGTTGGCAGATAAACAGGAATGCGAGATAAATCAGCGCGAGCGTAAGGGCGAGAAGGGTAATCGGTGACTTGTGGTACTCGCTTTAGTTAGGTGTTTTGGTAGGATGTTCTTGAATCAATATTGATATGGATGAAATGAAGAGAGGCAGCCGGTGTTTGGCTGCCTCTTGTGGTATGTAACCGCTGTTTACTTTTTGATTTCGGTGGTGTAGAGGATGGCACCGGTGTGGTCGATGGTTTGGACGAGGATTTTTTGGGGGGTGATGGAGAAGAGCATGAAGCCGTATTGGGATTGGGCGAATTTGCTTTCGTTGAGCATGCCGACCTGAGTGGCTTCGGAGGCGGAGCCGGATACGAAGTGGTGTGTGTGGCCTGGGGCAGGGACGATGTGCTGAAGGCTGTGGTCGTGGCCGGCGATGTAGGCGTCTACTTTATACTTGTCAATTAAGTTTTTTAGGGAGCCGCGGGTTGCGCGTGTGTCGTAGCTGTTGCGGCGTTTATCGCTGCCGGTGAACATGGGATGGTGTCCTACGACGAGTTTCCATTTTACGTTGGGTGAATTTTGTTTTAAAAGTTTTTCGAGCCAGATCTTTTGGGCGGTCGTGTCTTGTGATTTTACGTTGGGGCCGTAGTCTTCGTTGGCGTAGAAGGCGGATATGAGTGGGTTTGTGTCGATGAAGGCTATCAGTACCTGGTTGGTTGTGTCGCCGTTGATGGCGAATTTTTTTGAGTAGTATCGTGCGGGCATTTTCCAGCGGCGGCTTATCTTCGAATAGGCAACCTGAGCATCGGGGTTGCCGGCGTAGTCGTGGTTGCCGAGCACGGGGTACCAGTCCCATTGGAGGTGAAACGCGGTGTAGATGTCTTCGTATGAATATTTCCATAGGGGATCGTGTTCGCTCACCACGCCTTTGGGGTAGAAGTTGTCGCCGGTGGAGATGATGAAGTTTGTGCCGGCTTCTTTTGCTGTCTTACCCATTTGAGCAGCGACTTCTTTTTGATGGTCTTCGCCTACACGACCCCAGTCGCCCATGACGATGAAGTTTAGTGACTGGGGGACTTTCTGAAGTTTACCTGATGTTGCCTGAGCATGTGCGGCCAAGGGAAGTATTGCTATTACGAGCGCTACGGCCAGACGATTTACGAGTTGTATGTACATGATGGTAGAAATTGTTTACATGGGCTTTCCGGGAGGCAAAAATAGAAACCCATTGACAGGAGCCATGATAATTTACGCAAGATTGTGCAGATTTCACATTGGCGAAACATAGGCCGCCGTACAGATAGCAAACACGCCGGTTGCTGTAAAATTTCTGGAGTACTGGTTCCTCTCTCGCGGGGAAAGGCGCACGGTAGGGCGCTGCGTGTTGCGAGGCCACCGCAAATCTGCGGGGAGCGGCACACCTGTTTGAAGTGTGCTGGTGTCGGAGCGCCTTTTATTGGATAAAGTGTTTTTAATACACTTTATTTTGTACTTTGGTTATAATCTTAAACCCAAACGTAGTTTCTTCTATGAAAAAAACGCTTCTGTTGGTCGCCTGTGTGCTATGTCTTCATTTTGCATATGGACAGACCCAGGGTACACTAAGCCTATCAAGCAGTACCAATACAATTATCAACCGTCATATTTATGGACACTTTTCGGAACACCTTGGAAAGTGTATCTATGGTGGATTCTATGTTGGAGAAGGCAATGCGTCGATTCCGAATAAGGATGGTGTGCGGCTTGATGTGGTGGACGCGTTGAAGCGGCTGAAGATCCCGAATCTGCGCTGGCCCGGCGGGTGCTTTGCGGATACGTATCACTGGAAGGATGGTATTGGTCCGAAAGATAAACGACCGACTATTGTGAACCAGTGGTGGGGTGGTGTTACGGAGGATAACAGCTTTGGTACGCACGATTTTCTTAATATGTGTGAGCTGATCGGTACGGAGCCTTACCTGGCTGCTAATGTTGGCAGCGGTACGGTTCAGGAGTTTACCGACTGGCTGCAGTATGTAAACTTTGGAGGTGTGAGCCCTATGTCCAAGCTGCGCGAGGAGAATGGCCGTGTGAAGCCGTGGAAGGTGAAGTTCTGGGGCGTGGGTAATGAGGCCTGGGGTTGTGGCGGTAATATGAGACCGGAATATTATGCGAACATATACCGCCAGTATGCGACGTTTATGACGGACTGGTCGAATAGCGGTGGCCTGTTCCGTATTGCGTCGGGTGCGAACTCGGCAGATTATAACTGGACGGAGGTGCTGATGCGCGATATTCCCAAGAATATGATGGAGGGTATAGCGCTGCACCATTACTCGGTTATTGAATGGAGTAATAAAGGTCCTGCTGTAGATTTTAGTGAGGAGCAATATTTTGCCACGATGAAGTCTGCTCTGTTTATGGATGAGCTCATTACGAAGACGGAGGCGATTATGGATAAGTACGATCCGCAGAAGCGTGTAGCGTTGGTTGTGGATGAATGGGGCGGATGGTATAACGTGGAGCCCGGAACGAACCCGGGTTTCCTGTATCAGCAAAATACGTTGCGCGATGCTATGATTGCCGGAGCCACGCTGAATATTTTCCATAATCATAGTGAGCGCGTGCGTATGGCGAACCTGGCGCAGACGGTGAATGTGCTTCAGGCGGTTGTGCTGACAGACGGTCAGAAGATGTTGGTGACACCAACTTACCACGTTCTTGAAATGTATAATGTGCACCAGGATGCCACGCTGTTACCGCTTAAGCTGACGTCGCCCGATTATGTGCTGGGTGATAAGAAGCTTCCGGCTATATCGGCGTCAGCGTCCCGCGACAAGAACGGGCTTACGCATATTTCCCTTGTGAACATCGACGCGCATAAGCCCCAAACGGTAACGCTTACCCTGGACGGTGGAAAGCTCGGCACAGTGACGGGGCGTATTCTTACGGGCAAGCGTTTACAGGAACACAATACGTTTGATAAACCCGAGACGGTTAAGCCTATTGCCTTTAAAGATGCGCAGCTTAAGAACAATACACTAACGGTGAAGCTGCCGCCTTATTCGGTTGTGGTACTGGAAGCCAAGTAGTCGCTATAGAATATATAAACGTATGCTCGTTATTTCGAAAGTAAATTACACTATCCGGTGTGCGCTTGTTGTAGCGTTCTCGGTACTCAACGCTATAACTTTTGCCCAGCAGTCGGTGTCGATGGTTGTGCAGGCTTCTAAACGTGGCGCTCCGATACAACCGACGATGTGGGGTATCTTCTTCGAGGATATCAATTTTGCGGCTGACGGTGGTTTATATGCAGAGCTGGTGAAGAACCGATCGTTTGAATTTTTTCAGCCGCTGATGGGCTGGAAGGAGGAGGGAGGAAGTGGCGCCAACGATTTGCTTATCGAGAACCGTAGCGCTGAGCAGCCGTCTAATCCACGTTATGCGCATGTTGTGGCGATGTCTGACGGGCATTACAGTCTTACGAACGAAGGATTTCGTGGTATGGGTCTGAAGAAGGACGCTCAGTATACTTTCTCTATCCTGGCGAAGCGTGCCGAGGGAAGTACTGTTCGGATCGAGGTGGAGCTGTTGAACAGCAAGGGCGAAACGATTGGGAGTGGACTTGTAGCACCCTCATCGGCTTCGTGGCAATCGTACGCGGTAACGCTCACTGCGGGAGCGACGGATGCCAAGGGGAAGCTTCGGCTGCGCTTTATCGGTGCCGGTGCTGTTGATATCGATATGGTGTCATTGTTCCCAAAGGATACGTGGAAGCAGCGGCCGGGTGGCTTGCGTACGGACCTGGTGCAACTGCTGGCTGATCTGAAGCCCGGCTTTGTTCGCTTTCCCGGCGGTTGTATTGTTGAAGGTCGGGAGCTGACTACACGCTACCAGTGGAAGAAGACGGTTGGTCCGGTAGAGAAGCGTGAGTTGATTGTGAACCGCTGGAATACTGAGTTCAGCCATCGTTCTGCTCCGGATTATTTTCAATCGTTCGGCCTTGGCTTTTTTGAGTATTTCCAACTGGCGGAAGATCTTGGTGCGGAGCCACTGCCTATTCTGAACTGTGGTATGGCGTGCCAGTTCAATACGTCGGAGGTTGTTCCGCTTACACAACTTGATCCCTATATACAGGATGCACTGGACCTTATCGAGTTTGCCAATGGTGATGCGCAGACTACCTGGGGTAAGCTGCGGGCCTCGCTGGGACACCCTGAGCCGTTTAATCTGAAACTGCTGGGCATTGGTAATGAACAGTGGGGACCGCAGTATGTGGAGCGTTATAAGGCGTTTGCCGAGGTTCTTAAAAAGAGGTATCCGGCGATAAAGCTGGTTACGAGTGTTGGTCCATATTCGGACGGCCGGTTGTTCGATTACCTCAATCCGGCTATGCGTGAGCTGAAGGCAGATATTCTGGACGAGCACTATTATCAAAAGCCCGACTGGTTCTTACAGCAGGCTACCCGTTATGATGCCTACGATCGCAATGGGCCAAAGATCTTTGCCGGCGAATACGCCGCTCACGACCGCACGATAAACGAGCCTGAAAACCGTAACACGCTGCGGTGTGCCATAGCGGAAGCGGCTTTTATGACGGGGCTGGAGCGGAATGCTGATGTTGTACACATGTCGTCGTACGCGCCGTTGTTCGCTCATACGGAAGCCTGGCAGTGGACGCCCGATCTGATCTGGTTCGATAATCTGCAGTCGTATGGTACGCCCAACTATTATGTGCAGAAGCTTTTTTCGACAAACCGGGGTACGAATGTGCTGCCTGTTACAACGGGCGGGAAGGTGATGACGGGGCAGAATGGTTTGTATAGCTCCGCGGTATGGGATGATGTGACGAAGGAGGTTGTGATTAAGATTGTGAATACGGGGAGTAATGCGGTGCAGGCATTCGTGGCGTTGCAGGGGTTGAAGCTATCGGGTAAGGGAACGGTTACGACGCTTACCGGGGATACGTTGAATGCGTTGAATTCCTTGGAGGATCCGTTGCATGTGGCTCCTAAGGAGGAAGTTGTTGTTGTGAAGAACAGGCAGGTTGCCGTGACGATACCGGGGACGGGGTTGGCGGTTGTGCGGGTGAGATAAACCGGCGTGAGCCGGCCGTCGCTAAAGCTATCGCGGGTGCAATGCGGAGCGCGAGAGCGAAGTGTGGGGGATAATCAGCGCGAGCAGCGATGATTGAAGCTATTCCGTCAGGAGTGTTTTGAGGGCTTTTTTGCGGTTCTGAGGGGTGTGTAATAATAATTGTATAATAGACACTTATTTTCCGTGTTTATCTTTTACCTTGCGTAGACAACGTTTGAAATTAACCCACTATGTCTTCGGATAAATTTGTAATTGGCGTGGACTACGGTACTGATTCCGTACGGTCCATGGTGGTAAATGCCCTTACGGGCGAAGAAGTAGCATCTTCTGTTTTTTATTATCCGCGGTGGCGGGATGGGCTTTATTGCGATGCCGATCAGAATCGTTTTCGTCAGCATCCGCTCGATTATGTTGAGGGTCTGGAAGCGACGATAAAAGAGTGCCTTAAGAAGGGGGGGGAGAAGGTTCGTGAGGGTATTCGGGCTATTTCGATTGATACCACGGGGTCGACACCGGTAGCGGTGGATCGTCGTGGGGTGCCGCTGGCGCTTACGCCTGGATTTGAAAATGACCCGGACGCGATGTTCGTGCTCTGGAAGGACCATACTGCTACACGCGAGGCGGCGGAGATCAATGCTCATGCTGAGAAGTTCGATACGGATTATCTGCAATACGTAGGCGGGATCTATTCCTCGGAGTGGTTCTGGGCGAAGCTGCTGCATGTGCTTCGTCAAAATAAGAACGTGCGTGAAGCCTGCTATTCGTGGGTGGAGCATTGCGATTGGATTCCATTCTTATTAACCGGAGGCACTGACGTTCACGCGCTGCGTCGCGGTGTTTGTGCGGCAGGCCATAAGGCTTTATGGGCCGAGGCTTTTGGTGGTTTACCTCCCGATACTTTCTTTGCATCGCTCGATCCTTTGTTGAAAGGTTTTACGGAACGTCTTTTCCGCAACACGTATACGTCGGCAGAGGCTGCCGGTACGCTTGGCGCGGAGTGGGCGGAGCGTCTTGGCCTGGATATGAGTGTGGTGATTGGTGTTGGCGCTTTTGATTGCCACATGGGCGCTGTAGGCGGCCAGATTGAACCGTACCACTTAAGCAAGGTGATGGGAACGTCTACGTGCGATATGCTGGTGACACCCTTGCAAGACCTTGAGGGTAAACGCGTGCGCGGTATCTGTGGTCAGGTAGAGGGATCGATTATTCCGGGGATGATTGGCCTGGAGGCCGGTCAGTCTGCGTTTGGGGATACGTATGCGTGGTTCAAACAAGTGTTGTCGTGGCCGATACAGAATGTGCTGGCACAGTCTACTTTGCTTGATGATTCACAACGTGAACGTTTAAAGCAAGAGCTATCGGACAAGATTATTCCGGAACTAACGCGGCAGGCGCAAGCTATACCGCTCGATGAAAATAGCGAACTTGGTATTGATTGGCTCAATGGTCGTCGTACGCCTGATGCAAACCAGCTATTGAAGGGAGCGCTTACCGGGCTGGACCTGGGTACTACGGCGCCACACCTGTTCAAGGCCTGGGTGGAAGCAACATGCTTTGGCGCAAAGGCTATTGTTGATCGGTTTGTAAACGAGGGTGTCCCTGTGAAAGGGCTTATTGGTCTTGGAGGTGTAGCCCGCAAGTCGCCTTATATTATGCAGGTGATGGCCGATGTGATGAATATGCCTATACGCATTCATAAGTCTGAGCAGACCTGTGCGCTTGGCGCTGCGATGTTTGCGGCGACGGCTGCGGGTATCTATAAAAAGGTTGAGGACGCTATGGAGGTGATGGGGCAGGGCTTCGATATGCATTATACGCCGGACCCGGCAGCCGCGGCGATCTATGCGCGCCGGTATGCGAAATACCGCGCACTGGGAGCATTTGTAGAACAAAAAGAAAATGTTCCGGCGGGCGCACTGGCGTAATCGGACGAACGCAACATGAGTAAATACGAAGCAATTAAGGAGTCCGCTTACCGGGCTAATATGCAATTGCCCAAGCTTGGGCTTGTAATCTTTACGTTTGGCAATGTAAGCGCCGTGGACCGCAAGGAAGGTGTGTTTGCTATTAAACCGAGCGGTGTTCCGTATGAGGACCTGTCGCCTGAGAAGATGGTGATTGTGGACTTCGATGGTCGCACGGTGGAAGGAACGCTTCGGCCGTCGTCTGATACGAAGACGCACGCGGTGCTTTACAAACATTGGGAAAATATTGGCGGTATTGTGCATACGCACTCTACATACGGTACAGCGTGGGCACAGTCGCAGCGCGATCTGCCGATCTTTGGGACAACGCATGCGGATCATACAACGGTAGACATACCCTGCGCACCGCCGATGAGCGATGCTATGATCGAAGGTGATTATGAGTACGAGACCGGGTTTCAGATTATGAACTGTTTGCAGGAGCGCAATCTGAGCTATACGGATGTGGAGATGATCCTTGTTGGGAATCATGCTCCGTTTACCTGGGGTAAAACTCCGGAGAAGGCGGTGTATAACAGTGCTGTGCTGGAGTCGGTAGCGCAGATGGCGTACCTGACGGAGCAGATCAATCCCGCGGCACCGCGGTTGAAAGATTCGCTTATTAAAAAGCATTACGAACGTAAACATGGGCCGGATTCTTACTACGGCCAGAACTAAATAAACAGCCCGGCTCGTCGTTACATGTGTGACGATGGGCCACTATTCTAAACTTTTATCGTATCGCATGACTAATCTAAAGACTCTGGAGGCCTGGTTTGTGACCGGAAGCCAGTTCCTGTATGGAGAAGAAACGCTTCGGCAGGTAGCCGAGCACTCGCAACAAATTGCCAAGGCGTTGAATGCCTCGGCGGCTATTCCGGTTACGGTGGTGTTTAAGCCTGTGGTGAAGACGCCGGAAGAAATTTATCAGTTGTGTCAGGAAGCCAACACGGCGAAGAATTGTATTGGTATTATTGCCTGGATGCATACTTTCTCGCCTGCGAAGATGTGGATCGGTGGTTTGAAGATTCTGCAAAAGCCGTTGCTGCACCTGCATACACAATTTAACCGCGATATTCCGTGGAGCTCTATCGATATGGACTTCATGAACCTGAACCAGAGCGCTCACGGCGATCGCGAGTTCGGTTTCATTATGTCGCGTATGCGTTTGAACCGTAAGGTGGTTGTAGGGCACTGGGAGGATAAGCAGGTACACGAACGTCTTAATGCCTGGGCAAGAGCCGCCAGCGGCTGGCACGATCTTCAGGGCGCTCGCTTCTGCCGCTTTGGTGACAACATGCGCCAGGTAGCGGTTACCGATGGTGACAAGGTTGAGGCTGAGATCAAGTTCGGTTATTCGGTTAACGGATATGGTATCGGTGATCTTGTAAAAGTCATTAATGCTGTTGCCGACGCTGATATTCAGAAGCTGGTGGCGGAGTATGATGCCCAGTATACGCTTAGCGCATCGCTGCGTAAAGGAGGAGACGCTCACGCATCATTGCAGGAGGCCGCCCGCATCGAGATCGGCTTGCGTGCGTTCCTCCAGCAGGGCGAGTTTAAAGGCTTTACGGATACATTCGAGGACCTTCACGGTCTGGTACAGCTTCCGGGCATTGCCGTACAGCGGTTGATGGCCGAGGGGTATGGTTTTGGCGCTGAGGGTGACTGGAAGACGGCTGCTCTTGTGCGCGCGATGAAGGTGATGGGTAGTGGTCTGAAAGGCGGTAACTCGTTTATGGAGGATTATACGTATCACTTCGATCCTTCTAACCCGTTGGTGCTGGGTTCGCACATGCTTGAGATCTGTCCTTCTATTGCTGACGGTAAGGCTTCTGCCGAGATCCATCCGTTGGGCATTGGCGGCAAGGCCGATCCGGTACGTCTGGTGTTCAACAGTGCGTCGGGGCCTGCGCTTAACGCATCCGTTATAGACATGGGTAACCGCTTCCGTCTGCTTGTAAACGAGGTGGAGGCTGTGGCGCCGAAGGAGCAGTTGCCGAAGCTTCCTGTAGCCCGCGTGCTTTGGAAACCGTATCCGGATATGCAGACTGGCTGTGCCGCCTGGATTCTTGCCGGTGGTGCACATCACACATGCTATAGCCAAAACCTGACGGCCGAGCACCTCCAGGATTTTGCCGAGATGGCCGGCATTGAGTACGTTTTGATTGGTAAAGAGACTAACCTGTACCAGTTCAAGAACGAGCTTCGCTGGAACGAGCTTTACTACCGGTAAGCGCTGTATATCCCGAGGTGTAATTTTTATAACAATGTCCGCAGTTATCCTGATATTCTGATATATTTAGGATCAGGTAACTGCGGACTATGGATATCAGTAAGTATAAGAGCCACGACCGGCTATTGGTGGCGGTAGATTGTATCATCTTCGGTTTTGACGGCAAGAAGATTCAGGCTTTGTTTATCAAGCGGGGATTCGAACCCCAGAAGGGGAAATGGTCGCTGATGGGAGGCTTTGTTAACCGCGATGAAGGCGTGGATACGGCCGCAGGCCGTGTGCTTCGTGAACTTACGGGTATGACGAACATCTACATGGAGCAACTCTATTGCTTTGGTAATGTAGATCGCGATACGGCAGGGCGTGTGGTTTCGGTTGCTTACTTCGCCCTGATCAACATAGCAGACTACAGCGAACAGCTACAGCGCGAGCACGAAGCCAAGTGGTATCCATTGGATAAAATTCCTACTCTCGTGTTCGATCACAAGCAAATGGTACAGCGCGCCAAGTTACAGCTGCAGCAGAAGGTTACGCATCATCCTATCGGCTTTGAATTGCTGCCCACCAAGTTCACACTGCCACAACTTCAGAATTTATACGAGGCAATCTATGAAACGCCTCTCGACAAGCGTAATTTTACACGCAAGATCTTATCGCTCGGGATACTTAGTAAACAGAAGGAAAAGGAGAAGGAATCGTCGCGTAAGGGGGCGTTTTACTACGTATTTGATAAGGTAAAATATGGCAAATTGAGCCATGAGGGCATCAAGTTGGTGTAATTACGTACGTATTTTTTCTTACTCCCTTTATACCGTAATCCAGGGTTACCGGTAGCTCAGGCGTTTGATAATTCAGTATTACTCCGGATTTCGGAGCGCTTGTTTTGTGTGCAATTTTGTACTGTAAACAACAACGCTATGGCTGGTCAGTCTCTCTCTAACAGGCACTATGGATTATCCCAGGCTTCGCAGAGATATTCTTTCCTTGATGTGGAGAAGTTTGAGCGTCAGACCATGAAGAGTGCGGTTGTACAACAAGAGTTGCTGGAAGCCTTTATTCTTTTTACGCCGCCGCTGGCTGCTGAACTGCGTGAGGTTTGTAATCGCTACGACATGATGTCGACGCTGAAGTTACTCCATAAACTCAAGTCGTCCACTGCGCTATTTTGTACGGACAGCTTCTATCAGAGCATGCATATT
>Ga0065165_1001109_pt1 | contig 31984 bp, 26 predicted proteins | sample AraplaMF_Cvi_mMF_FD_63813 | JGI IMG/M metagenome (GOLD analysis project Ga0065165, IMG submission 63813) | Arabidopsis root microbial communities from the University of North Carolina, USA - plate scrape MF_Cvi_mMF (version 2) (version 3) | ecosystem: Host-associated > Plants > Roots >... | reverse complement strand
CGGCGCGGTCGCCGCGATCTACGACGTGCCGCTGCCGCGCCCGCGCTCGCTCGACGTGATGGCCGACCCTGTCTTCACCGAGCTCGTGCAGCGCATCCGCAAGCATTTCTTCTCGCAAGGGGCATTGGACTAGGGCGATGGGATTCCCCGTGACCAGCCGCACGAACGGTGCGCTCCCTCCCCCGCCTGCGGGGGAGGGCTGGGGAGAGGGTGTCTCCGCTGGCAAGACTCCCCAAGAGGAAAGAACCCTCACCCGGCGCTACGCGCCGACCTCTCCCGCAAGCGGGAGAGGCGCGTTGCCCGCGGCCACACCGCTCGCATCAGATTCATCTCGTTTGGTTGCAAGACCATGTCCCCGCGCCTGAAGCTGCGAGACATCGCCTTCTTCGAACGTCCCGTGCAGTTCGCGCGGCCGTTCCGCTTCGGCGCCATCACGGTCAAAGCGACGCCGCAGCTGTTCGTACGGGTCGAGATCGAGGTGGAGGGCAGGGGCACTGCGGTCGGGGCCAGCGCCGAGCTGCTGGTGCCGAAATGGTTCGACAAGCGGCCGGAGCTGTCGCCGGCGCAGACGGTCGATGGGTTGCGCCGCTCGCTGGAGATCGCGCGGGGTCTTTATCTGGCGCGGACCGGCTTTCTGACCGCGTTCGATCTGCATGCCTCATGCATCGGCGCACAGGTCGCGACCTGTGCGAAGAAGAACATACCGGCGCTTGCCGCGGCCTATGGTCCCGCGGAGATCGACAAGGCGATCCTCGATGCGCTGCTTCGCGGCGTTGACGCGAATTTCTTCGATGGCATGGCCGGCAACATTGCCGGCATCGATGCGCGGCTCTCGCCTGATCTGGAGGACGCGGATCTCGGGGCGTTTCTTGCCGGCCGCAAGCCGCTGCCGCGCGTTGCCATCAGGCATACCGTCGGGCTCGACGATATCGTCGAAGGCAAGGGCGGTGTTGCCGATACACGCGAGAACGCCGGTGCGAATTACTTCAAGCTGAAGCTGTCGGGCGATCCAGCGGCCGACGCGGCGCGGCTGGTGCGGATCGGCAAGGAGCTCGATACGCTGGGGCGCGACGCCAAGGTGACACTCGATGCCAACGAGCAGTACGCCGATCTGGCCGCGTTGCAGGCGCTGATGGACCGGCTCGACCGTGATGCCGTATTGCAGCCAATCGCCTCGCGCCTGCTCTATGTCGAGCAGCCGATGCCGCGTGATATCACGCGGCAGTCGCCGCTCGGCTCGCTCGCCGTGCGCGGCTTCATCATCGACGAGGCCGATGATTCCTACGATGCGTTCCCGGCCGCGCGCGCGCTCGGCTATCACGGAATCTCCTCGAAGTCCTGCAAGGGTCTCTACAAGTCCATCGTCAATGCGACGCGCGCGGCGAAGTGGAGCACGGGCGGAGAGAGGTTCTTCGTCACCGGCGAAGACCTCACTTGCCAGGCCGGCCTGGCCGTGCAGCAGGACCTCGCGCTCGGCGCCTTCGTCGGCGTCACCCATGCCGAGCGCAACGGCCACCACTATGTCGACGGCTTTGGCGAGACGCCCGCCGCGGAAGCTGCGGCCTTCGCGGCCGCGCATCCCGATCTCTATGCCGATGCCGGGCAGGGCATCCGGCTCTCCATTCACAACGGCGATCTCCTGACGGGATCGCTTCATGCTGCGGGCTTTGCGACGTCGGTCCATCCGGACTGGTCGACGCTCCGCCCGCTCGAACAGCCAACGTCACTTCAGGAGCAATTGGCATGACCACGCAACGCCTCGGCCTCATCATGAACGGCGTCACCGGCCGCATGGGGCTCAACCAGCATCTGATCCGCTCGATCGTGGCGATCCGCGAGCAGGGCGGCGTCCGCTTGAAGAACGGCGATCGCGTGATGCCCGATCCGATCCTGGTCGGCCGCAGTGCGGAGAAGGTCGAGGGCCTCGCCAGGCGCTACAACATCACGCGCTGGACCACCGATCTCGATGCCGCGCTCGCCGACAAGAACGACACCATGTTCTTCGATGCCGCCACCACGCAGGCGCGGCCCGGTCTGCTGACCCAGGCGATCAATGCCGGCAAGCACGTCTATTGCGAGAAACCGATCGCGACGAACTTCGAGGAGGCGCTCGAAGTCGTCAAGCTCGCCAACGCCAAGGGCGTCAAGCACGGCACGGTGCAGGACAAGCTGTTCCTGCCCGGCCTGAAGAAGATCGCCTTCCTGCGCGATTCCGGCTTCTTTGGCCGCATCCTCTCGGTGCGCGGCGAGTTCGGCTATTGGGTGTTCGAGGGCGGCTGGCAGGAGGCGCAGCGGCCGTCCTGGAACTACCGCGACGAGGACGGTGGCGGCATCATTCTCGACATGGTCTGCCACTGGCGCTACGTGCTCGACAATCTCTTCGGCAACGTCCAGAGCGTGGTCTGCATCGGCAACACCGATATCCCCGAGCGTTTCGACGAGCAGGGCAGGAAGTACAAGGCGACCGCGGACGATTCCGCCTATGCGACCTTCCAGCTCGAAGGCGGCGTCATCGCGCATATCAACATGTCATGGGTGACGCGCGTCTATCGCGACGACCTCGTCACCTTCCAGGTCGACGGCACGCACGGTTCGGCGGTCGCAGGGCTCACCGACTGCATGATCCAGGCGCGGCAGGCGACGCCGCGTCCGGTCTGGAATCCCGACGAGAAACGGCTGCACGATTTCTACGGCGACTGGCAGAAGCTGCCCGACAACGTCGCTTACGACAACGGCTTCAAGGAGCAGTGGGAGATGTTCATCCGCCACGTCTACGAGGATGCGCCCTACAAGTTCACCCTGCTCGAAGGCGTCAAGGGCGTGCAACTCGCCGAGTGCGCGCTGAAGAGCTGGAAGGAGCGGCGCTGGATCGACGTCGCCCCGATCAAGGTCTGAGTCTCGATGTTTGTTGAACCGTCATTGCGAGCGAAGCGAAGCAATCCAGAATGCCTCTGCGGCAACAGTCTGGATTGCTTCGTCGCTTCGCTCCTCGCAATGACGGGGAGAGGTTCGAAGTCATGAACAAGCCCGCATTGCCGATGTCATCTCTGTCGCTGAAACTGCCGAAGGCCGATCGTTCGATCGAGACCTACCGCCTCGCAGCTTCGCGCACGTTCCCCGCCAAGCTGGAGGGGCCGCTGAACCGCATCGCGTTCTCCGCCGTGCACACCGTCGTCGATCCCTTCGCGGACAACGATCCCTGGCTCTCTGTCGCCGTCGACTGGGACAAGACCATCGCCTTCCGCGAGCATGTCTGGGACCTCGGCCTCGGCGTTGCCGAGGCCATGGACACCGCGCAGCGTGGCATGGGGCTGGACTGGCCGACCTCGCTGGAGCTGATCACGCGCTCGGTCGGCGCCGCCAAGCGCCGCAACGCGCTGGTGTTCTCGGGCGCCGGCACCGATCATCTCGCGGTCGAGGATGCCAAGAGCCTCGACGACGTGATCCGCGCCTATGAGGAACAGATCTCGGCAGTCGAGAAGGTCGGCGGCCGCATCATTTTGATGGCATCGCGCGCGCTGGCAAAACTCGGTCGCAGCGCCGACGATTACGCCAAGGTCTACAACCGCGTGCTGTCGCAGGTCCGTGAGCCCGTGATCATCCACTGGCTCGGCGACATGTTCGATCCGGCACTATCAGGGTATTGGGGCACCAGGGATCTCGGCAAGGCGATGGACATCGCGATCGCGATCATCAACAACAACGCGGCCAAGGTCGACGGCGTCAAGGTCTCGCTGCTCGATAAGCAGCGCGAGATCGACATGCGCCGTCGCCTGGACAAGCGCATCAAGATGTATACCGGCGACGATTTCAATTACGCGGAGCTGATCGCCGGCGACAGCGAAGGCTTTTCGCACGCGCTGCTCGGCATCTTCGACGCGATCGCGCCGGCGGCCTCCTACGCGCTGTCGCGGCTGGCGGCGGGCGACGAAGCCGGTTTCCACGACGTGCTGGGGCCGACGGTGCCGCTGTCGCGCCACATCTTCAAGGCGCCGACGCGGTTCTACAAGACCGGCGTGGTGTTCATGGCGTATCTCAACGGCCACCAGGACCATTTCACCATGGTTGGGGGACAGGAGAGCACGCGCTCCACGCTGCATCTCGCCGAACTATTCCGTCTCGCCGACAAGGCAGGCCTGCTCGCCAACCCTGAACTCGCGACGCAGCGTATGAAGACCGTGCTCGCCACCCACGGTGTCGAACCCTGATGCGCGATTTTTCGTCCGACCATCGCTGGCTGTCGCTGAACACGGCGACGGTCCGCAGGCAGGGTGACCTCATCGAGATCATCGAGGCTTGTGCGAAGCACGGCATCCGTGCCATCGACCCCTGGCGCGACCAGGTCGCCGCCGTCGGTCTCGACCGCGCTGCACGCGCGGTGCGTGAGGCCGGCCTCGAACTCTCAGGCTATTGCCGGGGCGGCATGTTCACCTCGGATGCCGCGCGCCGCGGTGAAGTGCGGGACGACAACCGCCGCTGTGTTGACGAAGCCAGGGCGCTGGGCGCTCCTTGCATCGTGCTCGTCGTCGGTGGTCTGCCGCAATATTCGCGGCCGGGCAGCGAGGCGTCGAAGGACATCGTGGCGGCGCGCGGGCAGGTCGAGGAAGCGTTGGCCGAGATGCTCGACTACGCAAAGCAGGCAAACCTGCCGCTGGCGATCGAGCCGCTGCATCCGGCCTATGCGGCCGACCGTGCCTGCGTGAACACCACGAAGCAGGCGCTCGACATCTGCGACCGGCTCGACCCCGGCCGCAACGGCATGCTGGGTGTCGCGCTCGACGTCTATCACATCTGGTGGGATCCGGAACTGATGGCCCAGATCGCGCGCGCCGGCCGGGATCGCCTGCTCGCCTTCCACGTCTGCGACTGGCTGGTGCCGACAAAAGACATCCTCAACGATCGCGGCATGATGGGCGACGGCGTCATCGACATCAAATCGGTGCGCGCGGCGGTCGAGGCGCAGGGTTTTGCCGGCTATTCCGAGATCGAAATCTTCTCGAATGACTGGTGGGGCAAGCCGATGGACGAGGTGCTTCATACCTGCATCGCACGTCACAGGACGGTGGTGTAGGTTCGGCGAGCGCTGCCCTCACGGGATTGCGAGCCTTGCAGTGCGTTGAAGCGCGCCCTGTCCGAAGCTGAGCTATTCATGATGCTCAGGCCTGTAGCTTTTCCGGGTCGCGATACGATACTGCAGGGCAGGTCGCCCGTTGCAGCATTGACCAATCTTCGCTTCAATCTTCTCTCACAGTCCAAGGGGGCATAGCCGGAACAAGTCATAGAGGACCCATGCCATCAATCGTCATCGCCCAAGGCGGCGGCCCCACCGCCGTGATCAACCAGACCTTGTGTGGCGCCATCCTTGCCGCGCGCAGGCAGGATCCGTCGTTGCGCATTCTGGGCGCACGCTATGGCGTGCGAGGCCTCACGGCGGGGAACGTCGTCGACCTCTCCACCATGCCCGAGGCTGAACTCCGCCGCCTCGGCAACACGCCCAATTCGGCTCTCGGATCGACCCGCGACAAACCGGATTCTGGCGCATGTTCTGATATCCTCGCGGCTCTGGACCGGCTGGGCGCCCGCGCCTTTGTCTATATTGGCGGCAACGACACCGCCGGAACGCTCGAACTGCTGCGGCAGCAGTCAAGCGGCCCCTGCCGTTTCGTGCATGCCCCCAAGACCATCGATAACGACCTGATGGAGAACGATCATGTCCCCGGCTTCATCTCGGCAGCCGCCTTCGTCGCCAATGCCCTTGTCAGCATGGATCTCGATTTTCGCGCCATGCCCGGCATCTATGTCGCCATCGTCATGGGCCGCCATGCCGGTTTCCTCACGGCTGCGGCCGCAGGCTGGCAGCAATCGCCCGACGATGCTCCGCATCTGATCTACACGCCGGAAAAGCCGTTCTCGGTGGTTCAGTTCCTCGACGACGTCGATGCGGTTTACACGCGGCTCGGCCGCTGTATCGTCTCGATGTCCGAGGGCGTGCAAGACGAAGCCGGCCGGCCTCTCGCCGAGGCGCTGGCGGGCGCGGCACTCGAGCGCGACGCCCATGGCAATCTGCAATTGACCGGCGGTGATCTCGGCATCGAGATCCAAAAAGCGCTGAAATTGCGTTTCCCCAAGGCAAGGGCGCGTGTCGACACGCTCGGCTATCTGCCACGCGCCTATATCGGCACGATCGACGAAACCGACCGCAAGGAGGCTTTCGACGCTGGCGCATTTGCCACGCAAAGCGCCTTGACCGGCAGCGGCTCGGTGGTGCTGCATTATGACGGCGAACGTATCGAACCTCGGCTCGTGCCGCTCGACCGCGTGGCTGGCAAAACTCGCCATATGCCCGACGATTTCCTTGTCGGCAGCAATAGCGTTTCGGAAGAAGGACGGCGCTATTTTCTGCGGCTTCTACCCAGGCGGCCCGACATCTTCCTGCCGTTCGTGTGAAATTGCCGGAGAGAGCGTTCTCGCGGTGGGTCTGTATCGAATTCTCGCATAATGGAGAATATACGGCATATACCGGCGTGCCGGTGAGTGGGTAAGGAAGGTCGGCTTTTTCTGGTTCTCGTTCTACGTCCAATCGCCGGAGTTCGGACGTGGGGCGAAGGTACTTCAAGCGCTACCACAAGCCCTTCAATTAGAAGTCGCAGCAATACGTCAGAGGCGCGAATCCGTCGCTATCCTATTATCGATAGTTTTTCTCGTGTCACTTGGCGTCCTCCTGAATAAATGACCCCTGGCTAAACCACCGTCCGGACTGCGGGTGAGGGAACCTCACGACAAATCCTGCGTCAGGACCGTCGCGAACTGCTCCAGCGCCCAGTCGACCTCGTCGCTGGTGATCACCAGCGGCGGGGCGATGCGGATCGTGTGCTCATGGGTGTCCTTGGCGAGGATGCCCTTGCCCTGGAGCGCCTCGCAATAGCGGCGGGCGCGCCCGGCCTCCGGATGCAGCTCGACCGCCAGCATCAGGCCGCGCCCGCGCACGTCGCGGATCGTGTTGGCGCGGATGTTCTTCAAGCCTTGCAGAAAGCGCGCGCCCTGACGGGCCGCGTTCTCGATCATGCCTTCCTCGACCAGCACGCGCATCGCCGCGCGCGCCACCGCGCAGGCCAGCGGGTTGCCGCCGAAGGTCGAGCCATGCTGCCCGGGTCGGAGTGTCCCGAGTACGTCGTTGTTCGAGAGCACGGCCGACACCGGATAGAAGCCGCCGGACAAGGCCTTGCCGAGTAGCGTCACATCAGCCTCGATGCCCTCGTGCTGTTCGGCGAGCAGCTTGCCGGTGCGGCCGAGCCCGGTCTGGATCTCGTCGAGCACCAGCATCACGTTGTTGGCCGTGCAGAGCTGGCGCACCTCAGTGAAATAGCCGGCACGTGGAATGATGACACCGGCTTCGCCCTGGATCGGCTCGACCAGAAAGGCGACGGTGTTTGGCGTGATCGCGTCTTGCAGCGCCGCGGCGTCGCCGAACGGGATGATCTTGAACCCCGGTGCGAACGGTCCAAAGTGGGTGCGGGTCTCAGGGTCGGTTGAAAAGCCGACGATGCCCAGCGTGCGGCCGTGGAAATTGTCGGCACAGACGATGATCTCGGCCTCGCCGTCCGGCACGCCTTTCACCTCGTAGCCCCATTTGCGCACCGACTTGATGGCGCTTTCGACCGCCTCGGCGCCACTGTTCATCGGCAGCACCTTGTGGGAGCCGGTCAGCGCTGCGATCTCCTCGTAGAACAAGGCGAGCTGGTCGTTGTGGAAGGCACGCGAGGTCAGCGTCAGCCGGTGCGCCTGTTCCACCATCGCCGCCAGGATCTTGGGATGGCAGTGGCCCTGACTGACCGCCGAATAGGCGGAGAGGCAATCGAGATAACGGTTGCCTTCGGTATCCCAGACCCAGACACCTTTGCCGCGCGACAGGACGACCCCGATCGGCGCGTAATTATGGGCGCCAAGGCGCGCTTCCGTTGCGAGGTAATCAATGACGGACGAGCTCATCTTTCGTCACTCCATTGCTGCGTGCCGGCGTCAACCGGCTGCACCACGCTCAAATTGATCCGGGCATCGGCGCAGTGCGCGACGCCGCTGATTTGATTCCTCTCGTCAGATGGTTATGCGGATCCACAGGGGCAATCGTCCGCCGACCGCCGTCTACTGTGCATGGGGTTGTTTTCGACATTTTTGTTTTGGGCCTCACCCGATCGCGCAAGGCACGTTCAAAAAACCGCGGAATCGCACCCGCCCGCCGCGCACCGGCTCGCCGCTGACCGCATAGTCCGGGAAGCGCGCCAGGAAGCGCGAGATCGCAATCGCCCCCTCAAGCCGCGCCAGCGCCATCCCTGCGCATTGGTGCGCGCCGGTGGCGAAGGCGAGATGCCGGTTCGGCGTGCGCGCGACGTCGAAACGTTCAGGGTCGGGAAATTGCGCGGGGTCGCGGTTGGCCGCGCCGATGCAGAGTGTGACCGACGTGCCGGCCTCGAGCATGATTCCGCCGAGCTCGACCCGTTCGGTGGTCATGCGGTTGCCGAGCTGGTTCGAGCTCTCGTAACGCAGCATCTCCTCGATCGCGGTCTTGATCATGTCGGGATGGGCGATCAGCCGCTGCTTCTGATCCGGATTGCGGTCGAGGGCGACCAGACCGTTGCCGATCAGGTTCGTCGTGGTCTCGTGGCCGGCGTTGAGCAGGAAGATGCAATTGTGCAGCAGCTCCTTCTCGGTCAGCCGCTCGCCATTCTCCTCGCCCTGGATCAGGCGCGTCAGCACGTCGCGCTCGGGATTGCCCGGCTTCTCGCGCCGGCGTGCAACGAGCGTCTGGAGATAACAGAGGAAATCTGTCACCGCCTTGTTGCCGCGCGCCGCTACGTCAGGCGACACCACGGGTTCGAGCGCACCCAGGATCGCGAGCGACCAGTCGCGCAGCGGCGCGCGCTCGTCGTGGGGAACGTCGAGCAGGTTGCCGATGACCTCGATGGGGATGGAAGCCGCAAAGTCCTCGATCAGCTCGCATTGGCCCTTGGCTGCGATCGCGTCGAGCAGGCCGTCGACCAGCTTGAGGATATCAGGCTCCATGCCGGCGATCGCGCGCGGCGACAGCGCGCCCATGATCAGGCGGCGGACGCGGGTATGCGCTGGCGGATCGTTGAAGACGAGGCTGGTGGTGTGATGCTCGTAGAGCGGGGTGTCGCCATATTTCGGCGCGAACTCGCGCTTCTTGTCCGAGCTGAACGATTTCGTGTTCTTGTAGGTGGTGACGAGATCGTCATAGCGGGTCAGGAACACGGTGCCGTTCGGCAGGCGTTTGACCGGCTCGTTCTCCCGCAGTGCACGATAGGTCGGATAGGGATCGGCGTAAAATTCCGCCGTCAGCTTCTCCAGATCGAAATGGGCCGCCAGCTCTTTCGCACTTGCGTTCATCCGCCATACTCGCCGGTTGAGACCGATATGCTGTTTTGGCTCTTTCGAGCAGTTGGGCTCACCGTCTACAGTCATGCCGTGATTTGCAAGCCGACCGGACAGGAAAATGCACGCCCGCGCTGACGAGACCACGGCGCCGAACTGGCCCGACGATATTTTCGCGACCTTGCAGCGCTTCGACGTCCGGCAGGTGCCTTACGTCCCCGACGCCGGCCATTCAAGACTGATCCAGCGCGTGCTGGGCTCGTCCACGATGCGCGGCATTGCGCTGACGACGGAGGAGGAGGGCGTGGCGCTGCTCGCCGGCGCCTGGACCGGCGGACAGCGCGGCGTGCTGCTGATGCAGTCGAGCGGCGTCGGCAATTGCATCAACATGCTGTCGCTGATTCCGATCCTGCGCTTTCCGTTCCTCACGCTGGTGACCATGCGCGGCGAATGGGGCGAGTTCAATCCATGGCAGGTGCCGATGGGATCGACCACGCAGGGCGTGTTCGAGCTGTCCGGCGTCCAGGTGCTGCGCGCATCGCATGCGGCCGAGGTGCCGGCCGTGCTGGAGGCCGCCGCAGCCCAGGCCTACAACGCACTCACGCCCACCGCTGTCCTGCTGTCGCAGCGCCTGATCGGCGCCAAGGTTTTCACCAAATGAGCAAGGCCAATCTCCTCGACCGCCGGCAGGTGGTCTCCATGCTGCTCGCTGACCGCAAGGACGTCGTCGCGATCGGCGGCCTCGGTGCCTCCACCAACGACATGTGCGCGGCCGGCGACCACGCGCGCAATTTCTATCTGTGGGGCGGCATGGGCGGCGCCGCGATGATCGGGCTGGGCCTGGCGCTGGCCCAGCCGAAGCTGCCGGTGCTGGTCATCACCGGCGATGGCGAGATGCTGATGGGGATGGGCAGCCTCGCCACGATCGGCCTTCAGAAGCCCTCCAACCTCTCGATCGTCGTGCTCGACAACGAGGCCTATGGCGAGACCGGCGGCCAGGCCAGCCACACCTCGGCCGCCGCCGACCTCGTCGGCGTTGCCCGGGCCTGCGGTATTCAGGACAGCCGGTCGATCTCGACCACGGCCGAGGTCGAGGCCTTCGCCAAAGCCGTCCACGACGTCTCGGCTGGCCCGCGCTTCGCCAATGTGAAGATCGACAGCGCGGCCCTGGAGCGGATTCTGCCCACCCGGGACGGGACCTACATCGTGAACCGGATCCGCGGCGACCTCGGCTTCCAGCCGATCTAGGCGTTTCTGCTTCTTTGCCGTCGCCGTCCTGCTCGCGGGGCGAGCAGGCGTGGCCAAATTTCCACTGATTTTACAACGCTTTCAGGTTGCGATGCAGCATAATGCTTGACTTTTGCGTGGGTGAGTGCTTACTCACTAGCATGAGCTCATTGCGTATGACGAGCGACCTGAGGCGTCAATTGATCCTCGGTGCCGCAAAGCGCTGCTTTGCCCGACACGGCTATACCGGCACCACGACCAAGAGCGTGGCGGCCGCCGCTGCCATTTCCGAAGCGCTGCTGTTCAAGCATTTCCCGTCCAAGGCGGCGCTCTATGCCGAAATCCTCAGCGACGAGTGCGAGGCGGACCCGGCCTTCATGGAGTTGCTCGAGCGGGAGCCGTCGACCGCTGCCATGGTCGAACTGATCCGCGGCATGGTCCAGCACTTCCTCCACATCGCTGATGGCCCCGACCAGGAAGAAGCGCAGCGCCTGCGGCTGATGGCCACGAGTCATTTGGATGATGGCGAATTCGCCCGTCTGCTATATGCCAAGATCGAGAAGCTGATCGGGGCGGTCTTCGTCGCCTCGCTCGAGCGGGCGGTGGCCGCCGGGGACGCTCGGCCATTCGGCGGCGATCCGCTCAACCTGTTCTGGTTTGCGCATCACACCCTAATGACTGCTGCGCTGACCAGGCTGCCGGCCGCGCCATGCCTTGCTTACGGCAAGGCGAACGACCTCGAGCGGCAGCTGTGCGAGTTTCTCCTGAGGGGTATCGGACTTAACGACGCCGCAATTGCTTCGCATTTGAGCCGCGATCAGGCCGCGGGTGCGGACAAGACGGCGATTGCAGAGAGTGCATGACATGAACATCGTAACCGAACACAAGATTTCGGGCGAACCGATCGACAACAAGGCTCCCAAGCGTCCGGTCCGGCCGGTGCTCTGGTTCGTCATCGTCGGCACGCTGCTGGGCGTGCTGGTCGGTGGGCTCGTCTGGTTCAATTATTTCCGCGGCCAGATGATCAAGCAGTTCTTCGCCAACAACAAGCCGCCGCCGACCGCCGTCAGCGCGGCCGAGGCGAAGTCCGAGGTGGTCCCGAACCTGCTCACCGCAGTCGGCGGCCTTGCCGCCGTGCACCAGGTCGACGTCAGTGCCGACGTGAACGGCCGCGTCACCGAGATCAAGTTCGAGCCGGGTACGCGTGTTGAAGCCGGCACGCCGCTGGTGCAGCTGTTCGACGCCCCCGAGCAGGGCGACCTCGCCAACTACAAGGCACAGGCCACCGTCGCGCAGCTCTCGCTCGACCGCGCCAAGCAGCTGGCCTCGCGCCAGTTCGGCCCGCAGGCAACCGTCGACAACGCGCAGGCCGCCTACGACCAGGCGATGGCCGGCATCGCCAAGACCGAGGCCGTGATTTCGCAGAAGCTGGTGCGCGCGCCGTTCGCCGGCGATCTCGGCGTCCGCAAGGTCGAGGTCGGCCAGTATCTGACGGCCGGCACGGCGATCGTGTCGCTGACCGACCTGTCGGAGCTGTGGGCCAACTTCACCGTAACGGAAAAGGATTCCGGCAACCTCAAGGTCGGCCAGCCGGTTCGGCTCAAGGTCGACGCCTATCCGGGCCGCACCTTCGAGGGCAAGATCACCACGATCGAGCCGCAGATCGCCGCCGACACCCGCAACATCCGCGTGCAGGCGACGGTCGCCAATCCCGACAAGATCCTCAAGCCCGGCATGTTCGTGACCACCACGGTGGTGCTGCCGGACAAGCCGGCGGTGATCACCGTGCCGGAGACCGCGGTCGACTACACGCTGTACGGCGACTCCGTGTTCGTGATCACCGAGAAGAAGGAAGAGGACGGCAAGACCAGCCTCTCCGCGGTGCGCACCTTCGTGCAGACCGGCAATCGCGTCGAGGGCCGCGTCGAGATCGTCAAGGGCGTGAAGCCGGGCGACAAGGTCGTCGCGGTCGGCCAGCTCAAGCTGCAATCGGGCGCGCCGGTGTCGATCTCGACCGACCCGGCTCCGCAGATCCCGGCGCAGCCGCCGCGCTACTGATCCACATCGTTCAAGTGATCCGGCCCGGCCGGATCACTTCTCTAAAGACAAAGAAATCGAGATCGCCGCGATGGCCTTTACCGATATTTTCATCAAGCGCCCGGTCCTGTCGGTCGTCGTCAGCCTGCTGATCCTCTTGATCGGCCTGCGCGCGGCGATGGTGCTGCCGATCCGGCAATATCCGAAGCTGTCGAACACGGTCATCAACATCACGACCGTCTATCCCGGTGCGTCCGCGGACCTGATCCAGGGCTTCATCACGACGCCGATCGAGCAGGCGGTCGCATCCGCCGAGGGCGTCGATTACATGACCTCGTCCTCGGTGCTCGGCACCTCGACGATCCAGGTCTACATCAAGCTGAACTTCGATCCGAACCAGGCGCTCACCGAGGTGCTGGCCAAGACGAACTCGGTCAAGTACCTGATCCCGAAGGAATCCAACGACCCGATCGTCACCAAGACCACGGGCCAGACCACGGCCGTGATGTATCTCGGATTCTCCTCCGACGAGCTGTCGGGCTCGGCAATCTCCGATTATCTGACGCGCGTGGTGCAGCCGGTGCTGTCGACCGTCGACGGCGTGGCCTCCGCCGACATTCTCGGTGGCCAGACCTTTGCGATGCGTCTCTGGCTCGATCCCATGAAGATGGCCGGCCGCAACGTGTCGCCGTCCGACGTGGCCGCCGCCATCACCGCCAACAACTTCCAGTCCGCGGCGGGACAGACCAAGGGCTATCTGATCGTTTCGAACATCTCGACGAACACCAGCCTGACCGACGTCAACCAGTTCAGGAAGATGATCGTCAAGGCGAAGGACGGCGGATTCGTGCGGATGGAGGACATCGCAACGGTCGAGCTCGCCGCGCAGAGCACGGATGCGAGCGTCGCCTTCAACGGCGAGCATGCGATCTTCATCGGCGTGAACGCGACGCCGCAGGGCAACCCGTTGACGCTGGTCAAGGGCGTGCGCGCGCTGTTTCCCGAACTCGAGCGCAACCTTCCGCCCTCGATGAAGATGAAGGTCGCCTACGATTCGACCAAGTTCATCCAATCCTCGATCGACGAGGTGGAGAAGACGCTGGGCGAAGCCGTGATCATCGTGATCGTGGTGATCTTCCTGTTCCTGGCCTCGCTGCGCTCGGTCATCATTCCCGTCGTCACGATTCCCCTGTCGATGATCGGCGTCTGCACGCTGATGCTGGCGCTGGGCTTCAGCTTCAATCTCCTGACCCTGCTGGCGATGGTGCTGGCGATCGGCCTCGTCGTCGACGACGCCATCGTCGTGGTGGAGAACATCCATCGACATCTGGAGGAGGGGAAGACGCCGGTCCAGGCCTCGCTGCAAGGCGCGCGCGAGATCGTCGGTCCCATCATCTCCATGACCATCACGCTCGCGGCGGTGTACGCGCCGATCGGCTTCCTCGGCGGCCTCACCGGCTCGCTGTTCCGCGAGTTCGCCTTCACGCTGGCTGGCTCCGTGATCGTGTCGGGCGTGATCGCGCTGACGCTGTCGCCGATGATGTGCTCGGTGCTTCTCAAGAACACCGAGGAGGGCCGCTTCGCCAAGATCATCAACAAGGTGTTCGGTGCGCTGACGCGCTGGTACGGCCGCAGGCTCGACCGTTCGCTCGATTACAAGGCCATCACCGGCCTGTTCGCCGTGACCATCCTCGGGCTCGTCGGCTTCCTCTATATGCACACCTCGAAGGAGCTGGCGCCTGAGGAGGACCAGGGCATCGTGTTCGCGGTGACCAAGGCGCCGAAATACGCCAACATCGACTACGTCGATTTCTACGGCGAGAAGCTCGACAAGGAATTCCAGAAATTCCCCGAGACCGATCTGCGCTTCGTGCTGAACGGCATCAACGGTCCGCAGGGCGGCATCGCCGGCATGCTCCTGAAGTCATGGGACGAGCGCAAGCGCTCTTCGATCCAGTTGAAGCCGCTGGTGCAGGCCGAGCTCTCCAAGATCGAGGGGGTGCAGGCCTTCGCGTTCAACCTGCCGCCGCTGCCGGGCGGGCCGGGCGGCCTGCCGGTGCAGATGGTGATCAACTCCACCGCGGGTTTCCAGGCGGTCTATGAGCAGATGGAGAAGCTGAAGGCCGCAGCGCGCAAGAGCGGCATGTTCATCGTCTCCGACAGTGACCTTGCCTACAACCAGCCCAACGTGAAGGTGACGATCGACCGCACCAAGGCCCAGGACCTCGGCATCAACATGCAGAACCTCGGCTCCACGCTCGCGGTGCTGCTCGGCGGCAACTACATCAATCGCTTCAATCTGGAAGGCCGATCCTACCAGGTCATTCCGCAGGTCCCGCGCGCCAACCGTCTGTCGCCGGAGTCGCTGGGCGGCTACTACGTGACGACCAACACCGGCCAGCAGCTCCCGCTGTCGACGGTGGTGTCGATCGAGACCAAGACCGATCCGAATTCGCTGACGCACTATAATCAGCTCAATTCGGCGACGTTCTCGGCCGTGCCGATGCCCGGTGTGACCGTCGGCGCGGCGGTCGACTTCCTCGAAGGAGAAGCCAAGAAGCTGCCGGCTGGCTTCAGTCACGATTATCTCGCCGACTCCAGGCAGTATGTGCAGGAGGGCAACCAGCTCGCGATCACCTTCGGCTTCGCGCTGATCATCATTTTCCTGGTGCTGGCCGCGCAGTTCGAGAGCCTTCGCGATCCGCTGGTGATCATGATCTCGGTGCCGATGGCGATCGTCGGCGCGCTGATCCCGCTGTTCTTCGGCGTGGCGACCATGAACATCTACACCCAGGTCGGTCTGCTGACCCTGGTCGGCCTGATCACCAAGCACGGCATCCTGATGGTGGAGTTCGCCAACGAGCTCCAGATCAATGAACGGCTCGACCGCCGCTCGGCCATCGAAATGTCCGCGCGCATCCGCCTGCGGCCGATCCTGATGACCACGGCCGCGATGGTGACGGGCCTGATCCCGCTGCTGACCGCCTCCGGTGCCGGCGCTGCCAGCCGCTTCTCGATCGGTCTCGTGGTCGTCGCCGGCATGTCGATCGGCACGCTGTTCACGCTGTTCGTGCTGCCCGCGGTCTATGTGGTGCTGGCAACCGACCATCGCGCGGCCGCCGATTCCGAGCGGAACAAGGAGGTCAACGAGCTCGACCTCAATTCCAAGGCGCTGCGAACGACCTGAGGCGGCAACAATCGGACAAGAAGGGCGGCAGCGGCCAATCCGTTGCCGCCCTTTTTATTTGCCCGGGGGAGGCCCAGGGCGAGCCTTCAAGCCGAGCCTTCAAGCCGAGCCTTGCCCGCGCTGAGAAGAGACAAGGTCCGGCCTTCTTGCTAGGTTTGGCGGGATGAGCATCTCCCTCCATCCCGACGCCCCCCGAGCCAGGATGCTGCCGCGCGCCGCCGCGGACGGCACCGTGTCCGGCGGGGCCGGGCGGGGGATCAGGACCCGGCTGTTCACCAAATATGTCGCGCTGTTCGTGGCCGTCGTCGCCATTGCGCTGCTGGCCAACGGCCTGTTCGAGGTCTTCTTCTATTATCGCGAGCACAAGGCCGCACTGATCCGGGTGCAGCATGAGCAGGCCGAGGCGGCGGCAGCCAAGATCGGCCAGTTCGTCAAGGAGATCGAGAGCCAGCTCGGCTGGACCACGCAGCTGCCGTGGTCGGCGGGGTCGATCGAGCAGCGCCGGTTCGACGCACTGCGGCTGCTGCGTCAGGTGCCCGCGATCACCGAACTCGCCCAGGTCGATGCGACCGGCAAGGAGCGCTTGCGCGTCTCGCGGCTGGCGATGGATGCGATCGACAGCGGGATCGACCTGTCGGGCGATCCGAAGTTCACCGAAGCCGTTGCGCACAAGGTCTACTACGGGCCGGTCTACTTTCGCAGGGAGTCAGAGCCCTACATGACGCTGGCGCTGGCCGGCGCACGCAAGGACGCAGGCGTCAGCATCGCGGAGGTCAATCTCAAGCTAATCTGGGACGTCGTGTCCCAGATCAAGGTCGGCCAGCACGGGCACGCCTACGTGGTCGGTCCCGAGGGGCGCCTGATCGCGCATCCCGATATCAGCCTGGTGCTGCGCAACACCGACATGTCCGGGCTCGCGCAGGTGCGCGCGGAGCAAGCCGGAGGCGATGCCATCTCCGACGCGCTTCCCGAAGCGCGCAATATCCAGGGGCAGAAGGTGCTGACCGCATCGGCGCCGATCGCGCCGCTGGGCTGGACCATGTTCGTGGAGCTGCCGGTCGAGGAAGCCTATGCCGCGCTCTACGCCTCGTTGCAGCGGCTTGCGATCGTGCTGCTCGCAGCGTCGATCTTTGCCGTGCTCGCCGGAGTTTTCCTGGCGCGGCGCATGGTCGGCCCGATCCAGGCGCTGCGAACCGGGGCCGAGCGCATCGGTGGCGGCGACTTCTCCCAGCATATCTCGATCAAGACCGGCGACGAGCTCGAAGGTCTCGCCGACCAGTTCAATCACATGGGCGAGCGCTTGCAGGAATCCTATGCGGACCTCGAGAACAAGGTCGAGCAGCGGACAGCGGAACTGCGGCAATCCCTGAACGATCTGCGCGCCGCCCAGGACCGTCTGGTCCAGACCGAGAAGCTCGCCTCGCTCGGCCAGCTCACGGCGGGCATCGCCCACGAGATCAAGAACCCGCTGAACTTCATCAACAATTTCTCCTCGATCTCGACCGAGCTGATCGACGAGCTCAATGAAGCGCTGCAAGCGGCCTCGCTCGGCGGCAAGACCAGGGAGGAGGTCGACGAGCTGACCGGCATGCTCAGGAGCAATCTCGAGAAGGTGGTGCAGCACGGCAAGCGCGCCGATTCGATCGTCAGGAACATGCTGCTGCATTCGCGCGAGGGCTCCGGCGAGCACCGTCCCAGCGATATCAACGCGATCGTGGAGGAGAGCCTCAATCTCGCCTATCACGGCGTGCGTGCCGAACGACCCGCCTTCAATGTCACGCTCGAGCGCGACCTCGACCCCGCGGCCGGCATGGTCGACATCTATCCGCAGGAGATCGCGCGCGTCTTCCTCAACCTGATCTCGAACGGCTTCTATGCCTCCGCCAAGCGCAAGGAAGGCGCGGCGGGCGCCTTCGAGCCAACCCTGCGCGCGACGACGAAAAATCTTGGAGGCAGCGTCGAGATCCGGATCCGCGACAACGGAACCGGAATTCCGCCCGAGGTGAAGGAGAAGATGTTCAATCCCTTCTTCACCACCAAACCGGCCGGCGAAGGCACCGGGCTCGGCCTGTCCATGAGCCATGACATCGTCGTGAAGCAGCATGGCGGCACGATCGACGTGTACACCAGGCCCGGTGTATTCACCGAATTCATCATCACCCTGCCGCGCACGATGGCGGCAGGCGGCACGCCCGGAGGCAAGAGTTGAACGTTTACATCCTGGTCGTCGACGACGAGCCCGACGTCGAGGCGCTGTTCCGGCAGCAGTTCAGGCGCGACCTGCGCGCCGGCCGCTTCCAGATGGAGTTTGCCGCGTCCGCGCCCGAAGCGCTGAAACTCGCCGCCGAGGTGCGCGATCCCTCGCTGATCCTGATCCTGTCCGACATCAACATGCCCGGCATGAGCGGGCTCGACATGCTGCCGAAGGTGCGCGCCGAGCATCCGGACGTTCCGATCATCATGATCACGGCCTATGGCGATGCCGAGACGCGCCGCAAGGCGATCGAGCGCGGCGCGGTCGGGCTCCTCACCAAGCCGATCGATTTTGCGCTGCTGCGGCAGCAGATCGATACTCGGCTCGAGCAAGCCGCATGACTGCGACCATCCTCTTCGTCGACGACGAGCCGGATCTCGAGGCGCTGATCCTGCAAAAATTCCGCAGGCAGATCCGCGACGGGGACGTCGACATCATGTTCGCGCGCGACGGCCTCGAGGCGCTGCAATCGCTCGAGCACAATCCACATGTCGACATGGTGGTGTCCGACATCAACATGCCCAGGATGGACGGGCTGTCGCTGCTGGCCAAGCTCCAGGAGGCCGAAGACAAGAAGTCGACCATCATCGTTTCCGCCTATGGCGACATGAGCAACATCCGCACGGCCATGAACCGCGGCGCGTTCGACTTCCTGACCAAGCCGATCGACTTCGTCGATCTGGAAGCCACGATCTCGAAGACCATGCGCCACATCGAGATGCTGCGCGAGGTGCGGCGCCGCCAGACGGAGGCGGAGCGAGCCCATGCGGCGCTGTCGCGTCATTTCTCGCCCGAGCTCGCCAGGCGTCTGGCGGCAAGCGGCGAGGGCGAGGGGATCGAGGTGCAGTGGCGCGATGTCGCGACCGTCTTCACCGACATCACCGGCTTCACCTCGCTGGTCGAGACCGCGCCGCCCGAGACGCTGGGCGCGCTTCTCAGCGAATATGTCGGCGGAATGACCGAAATGGTCTTCGCGCATGAAGGGACGGTCGCAAAGATCATTGGCGACGCGCTCCTGGTGCTGTTCAACGCGCCCGGCGATCAGCCCGATTATGCGACGCGCGCGGTCGCCTGCGCCCACGATCTCGATGACTGGGCGCAGGATTTTTGCGCACGCCAGAAGGCCAAGGGCGTGAATTTCGGCGCCACGCGCATCGGTATTCACGCAGGGCCCGCGCTGGTCGGCAATTTCGGCGGCAACCGCTTCTTCGACTACACCGCGTATGGGGATTCCATCAACATCGCGGCGCGGCTGGAGGCCGCTAACAAGCAGCTGGGAACGCGCATCTGCGTCAGCGCCAGCGTGGCCAGGGCGGCTGAAAACTTTCAAGGCCGTCCCGTGGGCGAGCTGATGCTGCGCGGTCGCAGCGAGCCGTTGTGTGCGTTCGAGCCGCTGCCGCCGGCCAGATTCGATGCGCCCGAGACGGCGCTCTATTCGGAGGCTTTCGCCAAGATGGAGGCCGGTGACGCCGCCGCCATGCCGGCCTTTGCCGCGTTGGTCGGCATGCACGCCGACGATGCCCTGGCCGGCTTTCACCTGAAGCGCCTGCTCAACGGCGCCAAGGGCATTCGCATGCAACTGGACTAGGAGTTCGACATGGTCAGTGAATTCTCCGCCGGCAATTATCGTTTCATTCCGTCTGTGTTCCAGTATTCGGCCGGCGCCGCCGCGGACGACGGCTACGAGATCGAGCGCGTCCGCTTCGACCGCCTGGTGCCGCTCGCGGAAGGATTCGCGCTGGCCGCAAGATTCATCCGGGAGGCAGGCCGGCCGTTGACGGCGTTCTGCGCCTGCGAGCTGCGCTCGCCGGCGGCCTTCAGCGAAGAGGGCTTTCGTGTGTTCAACCTGCACTACGTGAAGACGCTGTCGGAATGGGGCATCTTCGACGGCACCACCAATCCGGTGGCGCGCAGCAATGTCTGTCCGGAGATCGACCCACCATCCGAGCCGTCGTTCTATGCGTTCTCCTTCACCCGCCCGACGCGCTCGACGGCGCCGAGCTTCGTGATCGCTGGCGGCGCCGAGGCACGCGAGGGCAGCGGAACCTATGTCGAGCGGACAGTGCGCTATCGCGACCTCAGCCCGGAGGGGCTGCGGGAGAAGGTGCGCTTCACGACCACGTCGCAGATGGAGAGCCGGATGGCTGCCTTCGGCTTCGGCTGGAAGGACACCACCGGCGTGCAGGCCTATTCCGTGCACGACTTCCACCACGCACTTGTCGACGAGCTGGTCCGTCGCGGTGCGTTGCGCTCCGGCCTGACATGGCATTTCGCCCGTCCTCCGGTGGTCGATCTCGAATACGAGATGGATTGCCGCCGGGTGATGCGCGAAGTGGTGATTTGATCCTTTGGCGCACGACCTCCACCTCTTCCATGGGGTCCCCCGGGAGAGGTGAACGGGGTCTCGGGATCAGTCGTTGTCGTGCGTCAGTTTAACGCTGCCTTGGGTCGAGGGCGTCGCGCAGGCCGTCGCCGAGCAGGTTCAGCGAGAGCACGACGAGGAAGATGGCGAAGCCCGGCCAGATCGCCATCCACGGCGCCTGGGTCAGGAAGCGCTGCGCGGCGTTGAGCATGCTGCCCCAGGACGGTGCCGGCGGCTGCTGGCCGAGGCCGAGAAACGACAGCGCCGCCTCGGCGATGATGGCGGCGGCGATCGAGAGTGTTGCCTGCACCAGCAATGCCGGCAGGATGTTCGGCAGGATATGCGAGAACGCGATCCGCCAGCCGGGGTTGCCGAGCGCGCGCGCGGCCTCGACATAATCCTCGGCCTTGACGACCAGCACCTGGCCGCGCGTCAGGCGAATGAAGATCGGGGTGGCCGAGATGCCGATCGCGATCATGGCGTTGCCGAGGCTCGGGCCAAGGAACGCGGCCAGCGCGATCGCGAGGATCAGGAACGGGCAGGCCAGCATCGCATCCGTGATCCGGCTGATCAGCGCGTCCGTGAAGCCGCCGCGATAGCCGGCGAGCAGGCCGAGCGGCACGCCGATGCCGAGCGCGATTGCGACCGAGATCAGACCGGCGGTCAGGGACGCGCGCGCGCCGTAGACGACGCGGCTGAGGATATCGCGGCCGAGCTCGTCGGTGCCGAACCAGTGCGCTGCCGTGGGCGACTTGCGCACCAGGCTCCAGCTCGTGGCGATGGGATCATAGGGCACGACGAGCGGGGCCAGCGCGGCCAGCAGGATGAACGCCGTGATCACGACGAGCCCGAACACGGCGGCCTTGCGCTTGAACAGCCGCCGCCGGGCGCGACGGGCCGGGCTGTCGAGCTCATCGGCTTGCGTGGTGATGGGGGCGGCGGGCAGCGCGGCGTCGGTCATCGCTCAGCCCCGTAGCCGCGGATTGACGAGGATATAGGCGACGTCGGCGACGAGGTTCAGCGTGATGTAGACGGTGGCCGTCACCAGCACCACGCCTTGCACGACGGCATAGTCGCGGTTGAACACGGCGTCTACGATCAGCTTGCCGAAGCCGGGGATGGAGAAGATCTGCTCCGTAAGGACCGCACCCGACAGCAGCGTGCCGAGCTCGAGCGCGCCGAGCGTGATGATCGGCGTCAGCGCATTGCGCATCGCGTGCTTGAGGATCACCGAGCGCTCGGAGAGGCCCTTGGCGCGCGCGGTGCGGACATAATCGCTTTCCAGCACCTGAAGCATGGCGCTGCGGGTGTGCCGCATCAGGATCGCGGAAATCGCATTGCCGAGCACGAAGGCCGGCATGATAGTGGCGGCCAGACTGGCGCGCCAATCCTCGGTGAGCGGCACGTAGCCCGAGGCCGGCAGCCAGCCAAGCTTAATCGAGAACAGGAAGATCAGCATGATGCCGAGCCAGAAATTCGGCGTCGAAATGCCCCATAGCGCGAACAGGTTGGCGCCGTAGTCCCAGGCCGTGCCCTTCTTCACCGCCGAGACGATGCCGGCGGGAATGCCGATGAAGAACGCGATCAGGATCGCCATCGAGCCGAGCTGGAGCGTCACCGGCAATTTCTGCGCGATCAGCTCGCGCACCGGCATCTTGTTGCGCAGGGACTCGCCGAAATTGCCTGTCAGGACGCCCTTGAGCCAGTAGACGTATTGCACCGGAATCGGCTGGTCGAGCTTGTATTGCTGGCGGATCTGCTCGATCACGGCGGGGTCGCGCTCCTCGCCGGCCATCACCAGCGCGGGATCGCCCGGCAGCAATTGCTGAAGCGAGAAGATCAGCATCGACACGAACAACAGTGTCGGCACGATCTGTGCGATCCGGCGAGCGAGGAAATTCAGCATGATGCGGCCTGTGTCCCGGGCGCAGCGCAACATGCAATGTTGCGCCGCTGAGCCCGGACCCAGTTGTCACCGTGGGGCGTTGCCGTGGGTCCCGGCTCTGTGGTGCAGCGCTTGCGCGCTGCGCCGCGTCCGGGACAGGCGGTCATGGTTCGCTTCGTCACTTGAACTTCAGCCCGACCACGCGCACCAGTCCGTCCGGCATCTGCCTGTAGCCCTCGAGCTTCTTGGTGTGCGCGATCAGGAGCGTGCGATGGTAGAGGTAGATGATGGGCAAATCGTCGAGCAGGATCTTGGTCAGCTTCTGGTAGATCGCCTTGCGCTCCTCGACATTGGCGGTCGCCCGCCCTTCTTCCATCAGCTTGTCGGCCTCGGGGTTCGAATAGACTCCATCGTTCTGCGGCGCCTTGCTGCGCATGAAGATGTAGGAATTGCCGTCGGGATCGATGCGGCCGCTCCAGTTGATCTGGAAGACCTGGAATTCGCCGGCCTGGGCCTGCTTGAAGGTCGTCGCGAATTCGACGACGCGAACCTTGATGTCGAAACCTGCTTCCGCTGCCATGGATTGTACGACCTGGGCGACGGCCTCGTACTCGGTCCCCTTGGGCACCATGTAGTCAACGGTCACGGGCAGGCTGACGCCGGCTTCCTTCAGCAGCGCCTTGGCCTTGGCGATGTCGCGGCCATGAATCGGGAACGCCTTTTGATAGTAGGGATGTGTCGGGCTGACCCATTGATTGCCGGGGGTGAACTCGCCGTTGAAGACGACCTGATTGATCGCCTCGCGATCGATGGAGAGGTCGAGCGCCTGACGCACCTTCGCGGACTGGCTCAGCGGCCCCTTGGTCTTGTCGTTACCAATATTTACGGTCAGGCCGAGGTAACCGAGCTCCGGCGCCGTCGACAGCACCAGCTTGGGATCGGCGCGGACGTCCTTGATGTCGGTCGCCAGCACGCGCTCGATCAGGTCGAGCCCGCCGGACTTCAAATTGGCGAGCCGCACCGTGGCATCGATGATCGGCAGGAACACGATGCGGTCGATATGGATGTTGTCCTTGTTCCAGTAGTCGGCGAATTTCTCGAACACCATGCGGTCCTGCTGGACGCGCTCCACGAACTTGTAGGGGCCGGCGCAGACCGGATGCAGGCCGAACTTGTCGCCGGCCTCCTTCGCCGCCTTGGGCGACACCATCATGCCCGAGCGATCGGTGAGCTGGGCGATCAGCGGCGAGTAGGGGGTCTTGAGCACCAGCTTGATGGTGAGGGGATCGACCACTTCGACATGGTCGACGCTGGCGAGCTCGGATTTGCGGAACGATGTCGGCAGCGTCATGTGACGCTCGATCGAGAATTTTGCAGCTTCGGCGTCCAGCGGTTCGCCGTCGTGGAATTTGACGCCTGGCCGGAGCTTGATCGTCATCTCCTTGCCGTCGGCCGAGGTCTCGTGGGACAGCGCCAGCTGCGGCACGATGTTGAGCTTCTCGTCGATGTCGAACAGCTTGTCGCAGAAGGCGGAGAACACGATGCGGCCGACATAGGTGCGGCCGATGCTGGGATCGAGGATGTCGGGGTCTTCGGCGATGCCGATGCGCAGCGTGGTCTGCGCCTGAACTTGGGTTTGGGCGGCGCCCGCGAGCGACGTCAGCAGGGCCGACGCCAGGATTGTCAAACGCACAAAGCTCATCGCTCTCAACCTCTGTTTCGCGGGCTAGGCCGGATCCGTCCCGAATGAACTAACCCCGCCAGCGCGGACTGCTTCCGGGCCACCGCTGAAGGCGGCGACCAATTTTTCAAGAACCGGCGAGAAGCCGCCGTCGGACGGGACGATCGCCGCGGAGGACGGCAGTTCCGACGTTCGGTGGCAGGCTGTTGCATGTCCGATGCCATCCGCCACGAGCTGTGGCATTTCGCTGCGGCAGCGGTCGATGACGTAGGGACAGCGGGTGTGGAAGCGGCATCCCGGCGGCGGATTGAGCGCGCTGGGGATCTCGCCCTGCAACACAATGCGGCTGCGCTTTGCCCGCGGTTTAGGCACGGGGATCGCGGAGAGGAGCGCGCGGCTATAGGGGTGGCGCGGGGCCGCGAACAGCGCATCCGCCTCCGCCGTCTCGACGATCTGGCCGAGATTCATCACCGCGACATGGTCGGCGATGTGCTTGACCACGGCAAGGTCATGCGAGACGAAAATGAAGGCCAGCCCAAGCCGGTCCTGAAGCTCGCGCAGCAGATTGAGGATCTGCGAGCGGATCGAGACGTCGAGCGCGGAGACCGGCTCGTCGCAGATGATCAGTTTCGGCTCGACCGCGAGCGCGCGGGCAATAGCGATGCGCTGGCGCTGGCCGCCGGAGAATTCGTGCGGATAGCGCCGCTCGAGCCGCGGCTCCAGCCCGACCAGCCGCAGGATTTCCGCGACGCGGGCGCGCCGCTGTGCAGATGGCACGAGGTTATGCAGCGCCAGCGGCTCGGTCAGGATCTGCCCGACGGTCATGCGCGGATTGAGCGAGGCGTAGGGATCCTGGAAGATGATCTGCGCCTCGCGGCGGAATTTTCGCAGCGCGTCTGCATCGAGCGAGAGCAGGTCGCGGCCGTCAAAGCGCACCTTGCCCGCGTCCGGCTCGATCAGCCGCAGCACCAGGCGGCTGACGGTGGATTTGCCGCAGCCGGACTCGCCGACCAGCGCCAGCGTCTTGCCGGCATCGAGCGAGAAGGAGACGCCATCGACCGCTTTGACGTGCGCCAGCGCCCGGCCGAACAGCGAGCGCTCGGCGACGAAATGCTTGACCAGGCCTTCGACCTCGAGGAGAGCAGTCATCGCGTCTGCTCCTCGCCACTACCGAGCTCGTGTCCCGGCCGCGGCGCAACACGAAGTGTTGCGACGCTGAACCGGGACTCAGTCGGTTGCCGCATGGGCCCCGGCTCAGCAGCGCACCACAGCGCTTCGCTTGTGCTGCACCGCGCCCGGGGCAAGAGGAAAGAAAGTAGCGCCATCACGACACCAGCAATTCGAGCGGCGCGCGGATGCAGCGCGAGAGGTGGCCGGGGCTGATCTCGACGAGCGGCGGCGCCGCCTTGGTGCAGGCGTCCAGCACGAAGGGGCAGCGCGCGGCGAAGCGGCAGCCGGCGGGGGGCTGCGCCATGTTGGGGACCATGCCTTCGATCGTCGCGAGCTGCTCGGCGCGATGGTCGAGCCGCGGGATCGAGCCGAGCAGGCCGACCGTGTAGGGATGCTGCGGCGTGGCGAACAATTCGTCCACCGGTGCGCGCTCGACGATCTCGCCGGCATACATCACCGCGACCTCGTCGCAGACTTCGGCGACCACGCCGAGATCGTGGGTGATCAGGATGATCGCGGCGCCGCTCGCCGCCTTCAATTCCCGCATCAATTCCAGGATCTGCGCTTGCAGCGTGACGTCCAGCGCTGTCGTCGGCTCGTCCGCGATGAGAAGCCGCGGATCGCAGGCCAGCGCCATTGCGATCATGACGCGCTGGCGCATGCCCCCCGAGAGCTTGTGCGGATATTCGTCGATGCGCCGCTCGGGCGAGGGAATGTGGACGCGCCGCAGCAGCTCGATCGCCCGCTGGCGCGCGCTCTTCCGCGAGCCGCCGCGATGACGCAAAATCGTCTCGATGATCTGATCCCCGATCGTGAAGCTGGGGTTGAGCGAGGTCATCGGCTCCTGGAAGATCATCGCGAGCCGGTTGCCGCGGAGGTCGCGCAGCGTCTGATCGGACGTATGGAGCAGATCAAAACCGTCGAAGCGGATCGCGCCTGATATCTCCGCGCTTTGCTTCGGCAGCAATCCCATGATGGCCAGCGACGTCACGCTCTTGCCGCAGCCGGATTCGCCGACGAGGCCGAGCGTTGCGCCATTGGCGACGCTGAGATCGACGCCGTCGACCGCGTGGGTGATACGGCCGTCGTCACCGTGGAAGCGGATGCGCAGGTCCCTGATCTCGATGAGTGGGCTTGCGCTCATGCTTGTCTTGCCCGTGCCGCTTTGATGCTGGCGTCGATCGCGCTGCGATCGGTGTTGCCGGCCGGATTCTGTCGCGTCGGCATCGAGCCGCGGAAGTGCACCCAGAGCTCGTGGCTGACGCGTTCGAGCCGTTCGAGCTCGCCGAGCGGGTCGGGATGATCGTCGGCGCGAATATCCAGCGCCGGCCATTCCTCCTCGCCGTGGATCAGCAGCGCGGCCGACTGCTTACCGCGCTTGTCGCCGCCGGCGGCTTCGCCCGCACGCATCGCCGCGAGCAGGCGGCGCGGGAAGGGCAGGCTGTCATTGGCGATGTAGGTCTTTGCCGTCTCGTCGAGCACGTCGGCGCCTGCGAGCATGTTGCCGGCGATCGAGAAGCCGCTGCCGGCGACGTGCCCGCACCAGTCGATGCAGTCGCGACCGGTATGCGCGGCGATCTCGCCGCTGGCGTCCATGATGTGGATCTGCCGGCTCTCGCGCCCGTCGTCAGTCGCGAGCAGCGTGGCGAGAACATCGTGGGCGTTCAAGCCTTCGCGCAGCAGCCTGACGCCGTCGATGCCGTAATAGGGATTGACGAAGGCCTGCGTCGCGATGGCACCGAGGCCGGCCGCGATGTAGGGCACACGCGCGCCGACGGCGAAGAAGCGGGTCGCAACCGCGATGCCGAACTGGCTCGTGGCAGAATCTCGCGCGACAATCGACCAGGTCATGTGCTGCCTTCAGCGCCCTGCGGCGTAGCCCTGCATGCCGCGCGGATTGGCGGCCGCGCGACGGCGCACGCCGACGCGCGAGGCTGCGGTGAGGCGGCCTTCGGACCAGTCGGGACCGATTTCGACGATATGTCCGCGCTCGCGGAGGTTCTCGATCGTCGCCTTCGGCACGCGGTTCTCGACCACGAGCACGCCGGGCCGCGCGGTACGCGGCCAGAACGAGATCGGGAAATGCTCGGAATGCCAGGCCGGCGCGTCGATCGATTCCTGGAGATTGAGGTTGCAATGGACGTGGCGCAGGAAGAACTGCGTGACCCACTGGTCCTGCTGGTCGCCGCCGGGCGACCCCCAGGCCAGATAGGGCTCGCCGTCGCGCAGCGCCATGGTCGGCGACAGCGTCGTACGCGGCCGCTTGCCCGGCGCGAGCGAGCTCGGCTGGTTCTCCTCCAGATCGAACATTTGCGCGCGGCTGCCGAGGCAGAAGCCCAACTCGGGAATGACAGGCGAGGATTGCAGCCAGCCTCCCGACGGCGTCGAGGACACCATGTTGCCGGCCTTGTCGATGATGTCGAAATGCACGGTGTCGCCGCGCACCTCGCCGAAGCGCCCCACGGTTGGCTCACCGGCGCCAAGCGCGCCGACGGCCTCGCGTTGGCCTTCAGCGCGGCGCAGCTTGACCACGCCGCCAAAGCCCTCGACCGCGCCGGGCCGGAGTTCGAGCGAAGCCCTCTCGGTAACCAGCTTACGACGTTCGTCGTTATAGGCATCCGACAGCAGCGTCGCGATCGGGATCTCGCTGAATTTGGGATCGCCGTAGAATTTCTCGCGGTCGGCGAAGGCGAGTTTGGCGCATTCGATCTGGAGATGGATGAACTCGGGTCCGGTCGGATCGAGCCCGTCGAGCGCAAAGCCTTTCAATAGCGCGAGCTGTTGCAGCGTCACCGGGCCCTGGCTCCAGACGCCGGCCTTGCAGACGGTGTAGCGGCCGTAATCGTAGGTGAGCGGCGCCTCGATGGTCGGCTGCCAGCGGGCCATGTCGTCGGCGGAGAGCACGCCGCGATGCGGCGAGCCGCTGACATCCATCACCTCCTGCGTGTGGCAGAATTTGTCGATGGCCTCCGCGACAAAGCCTTGCGACCACGATTTACGGGCGCGTTCGATCTCGGCGTCGCGGCCACCGCCGCCGCTCTCGGCTTCGCTGAGAATACGGGCGTAGGTCGCAGCCAGCGTCTTGTTGGTGAAGAGCGTGCCGGGCTTCGGCACCTCGCCGTTCGGCAGGTAGACCGCGGCCGAGGTCGGCCAGTGCTTGCGGAACAACTGCTCGACGGTCTGGATCGTGGCGCAGGCGCGCTCGACCAGCGGATAGCCGTCGCGTGCGTAGGAGATTGCCGGCTCCAGCACGTCGCGCACGCGCATCGTCCCGTAGTCGCGCAGCAGCATCATCCAGGATTCGAAGGTGCCGGGGACGCAGGCCGCGAGCAGGCCGGTGCCGGGCACCATGTCGAGGCCTTCGCTCTTGTAATGCGCGATGGTGGCGCGGGCCGGTGCAGGCCCCTGGCCGCAGATCACCTCGGTGCGGCCGCGTTTCACGTCATGCACGATGATGGGCACGTCGCCGCCGGGGCCGTTCAGATGCGGCTCGACCACTTGAAGCGTGAAGGCGGTGGCGACACCGGCATCGAAGGCGTTGCCGCCCTTTTCGAGGATGGCCATGCCGACGGCGGTCGCGATCCAGTGCGTGGTGGCGACGACCCCGAACGTGCCCTCGATCTCGGGGCGCGTGGTGAAGGGATCGGGATTGACGTTGCTGGCCATGGATTACCTCATTTGCGGCGGGCGCAATTGATCACAGCCGATGCTGGGATGCCAAATGCGCAGGCCGCATGGCACGCGCGCGTCACGCTGGGACCGGCGCGGTGTTCACGGCGTGGCAGGCGACGCCGTCAATCAGTTCCGGGGCTTCCTTGCGGCAGCGATCGAATGCCAGCGGGCAGCGCGGATTGAAGGCGCAGCCGGGCGGCGGATTGATCGGGTTCGGAATCTCGCCCTTCACCGGAATGCGCTGGCGGCCGCTCATGGCGAGGTCAGGTACGGCGCCCAACAACATCTTGGTGTAGGGCATGCGCGGCCGGGCGAACAGCTCGCGCCCCTCCGCGATCTCGACGATCCGGCCGAGATACATCACGCCGACGCGGCTCGCCATGTGCCGGACCACGGCGAGGTTGTGGCTGATGAACATGTAGGTCAGGCCGAACTTGTCCTGGAGGTCGCGCATCAGGTTCAGGATCTGGGCCTGCACGGAGACGTCGAGCGCGGACGTCGGCTCGTCGCAGACGATGAACTCGGCATCCGAGGCGAGCGCGCGGGCGATCGCGATGCGCTGGCGCTGGCCGCCCGAGAACTCGTGCGGGAATTTCAGCCGGTCGTCGGGATGCAGGCCGACGAGACTGAGAAGCTCGCCGACGCGGCCCTGGATGTCACGCTCGCCCTGGATCAGGTCGAAGGCGCGGATCGGCTCGGAGATGATGGCATCGACCCGGAAGCGCGGGTTCAGGCTCGCATAGGGATCCTGGAAGATCATCTGGATGCGGCGACGGAGTTTTCGCCGCGCCATCGCGTACCGCGGATCGGCCATCGGGATGCCGTCGATCAGGACGTCGCCGGAGCTTGGCGGCAGCAGGCCAACCACCATTCGCGCCACCGTGGTCTTGCCCGAGCCTGACTCGCCAACCAGTGCAAAGGTCTCGCTCTTCCGGATGTCGAAGGTGACGCCGTCGACAGCCTTGAGATATTCGAGCTGCCCGCCTTCGAGCACGCGGTTGAGCCATGGCTTCGACACGTCGAAGACGCGGCGCAGATTCGTGGCCTGGACGAAGGGTGTGCTCATGCCGCGCTCTCCGCCGGCGCGGCGTCATAGAGATGGCAGGCAACGGACTGCGTGCCCCGGACTAGCGGCTCCGGCCGGTCGACCCGGCAGCGATCGAAGGCGGATGCGCAACGCGGGTTGAACGAGCAGCCGCGCGGGATCGCCGACAGCCGCGGCATCGAGCCGGGGATCTGCACCAGGCGCTTGTCCTCGCCGGCGAGCGTCGGGATCGCACCCATCAGGCCCCTGGCGTAGGGGTGCAGCGGGTTCTTCACGACGTCCTGCACCGGGCCGATCTCGGCGACGCGGCCGGCATACATCACCGCGACGCGGTCGGAGGTCTCGGCGATCACACCCATGTCGTGGGTCACCAGCATCACCGCGGTGCCGTGGTCGCGGCCCAGCCGCTTGATCAGCGAGATGATCTGCGCCTGCACGGAGACGTCGAGCGCGGTGGTCGGCTCGTCCGCGATGATCAGCTCCGGCTCGGCGCAGATCGCCAGCGCAATCACCACGCGCTGGCGCATGCCGCCGGAGAATTCATGGGGATAACCGTCGATGCGCTTCTCGGGCGCGGGAATGCCGACTTCCGCGAGCAGGTCGATGGCGCGGCGGCGGGCGGCCGTCTCGGACAGGTTGAGATGGGTCCGGATCGTCTCGACGATCTGGTCGCCGACCTTGTATAGCGGATTGAGCGAGGTGAGGGGATCCTGGAAGATCATGCCGATGCGCTTGCCCCGGACGCGGCGCAGCTCCTCCGGCGGCAGATTGTCGATACGCAGGCCGGCGAGACGAATCTCGCCGCCGGAAATGCGGCCGGGCGGATCGATCAGGCCGATCACCGCGAGGCCCGTGACGGACTTGCCGGCGCCGGATTCGCCGACCACACCGAGCACCTCGCCCTTGGCGATGTCGAAGGAGACACCGTCGATGGCGCGCAGCGTACCCCGACGAGAGGCGAACTCGACCTGAAGATTACGAACGGAGAGAACGGGTTCGGTCATGAACGCTGTCAACTCATCGGAGTTTCGGGTTGAGGGCATCGCGCAGCCAGTCGCCGAGCAGGTTGATCGACAGGATCAGAGCGGCGAGCGCGATGCCGGGGAAGGCGACGATCCACCATTCGCCGGCGAACAGATAGCCGTTGCCGATGCGGATCAGGGTGCCGAGAGACGGCATGGTCTCGGGCATGCCGGAGCCGAGGAACGACAGCGTTGCCTCGGTGATGATGGCGAGTGCGAGGTTGATGGTGGCGATCACGAGGATCGGTCCCGTGGTGTTCGGCAGCACGTGGCGCAGCATGATCACGGGGGCGGGCAGTCCGATCAGCTGCGCGGCGGCGACATAGTCCTTGTTCTTCTCGACCAGCACCGAGCCGCGAACCGTGCGCGCGTACTGCACCCAAAAGCTCAGGCCGATCGCGAATACCAGCACGCCCAGCATGCTCATCTCGTCGAGCCTGTTGCCGAAGACGGATTTGGCGATGCCGTTGATCAGGAGTGCGATCAGGATGGCCGGAAACGAAAGCTGTACGTCGGCGATGCGCATGATCAGCCCGTCGACGGCGCCGCCGAAATAGCCCGCGGTCAGTCCGAGCAGGATGCCGATCGCGCCGGAGAGGACCACGCCGAGCACGCCGACGAGGAGCGAGATACGCAGGCCGTAGAGGATCGCGGACAGCACGTCGCGCCCCTGCTCGTCGGTGCCGAGCAGGAACGGGCTCTGGCCGTCTGCGGTCCAGAGCGGTGAGATGCGCGAATTCATCAGCTGGAGCTGCGCCGGATCGAACGGATTCTGTACCGACAATACCGAGGCGAAGATCGCGATCAGGAAGAACAGCAGCGTCACGGCCGCCGCGATCATGGTGATCTTGGAGCGTCGGAAGGAATAGAACAGGTCGCTGTCGAGCGCGCGCCTGAACCAGCCGGGCGGTGCGGCGGCGCGTGTCTCGGCAGTGTGCGGAACGACGGCTTCGCTCATCTCAATGCGCCCGGCTGACCGTCGAGCGCAGCCGCGGATCGACGATGGTGTAGAGGATATCAACCACGAGATTGATGGTGACGAAGATCAGCGA
>Ga0065165_1001108_pt1 | contig 31987 bp, 43 predicted proteins | sample AraplaMF_Cvi_mMF_FD_63813 | JGI IMG/M metagenome (GOLD analysis project Ga0065165, IMG submission 63813) | Arabidopsis root microbial communities from the University of North Carolina, USA - plate scrape MF_Cvi_mMF (version 2) (version 3) | ecosystem: Host-associated > Plants > Roots >... | reverse complement strand
CGCCCCCTCCGTCACGATGCGTATTCGCATCGCGCCACCTCCCCCGCTATGCGGGTGAGGAGAAGGAACAACAGATGACCCCACGCACCCTCAAGCGCCTCCACCCCGCCCAGCGCGACGACATCGCCGACCTGACCACGCGCCGCCCGCTGCCCGGGCCGGCGATCTCGCAGCTGGATCCGTTCCTGTTCCTCAACCACCACGGCCCGCAGGTCTATCCGCCCCACAACCGCGGCCTGCCGTTCGGGCCGCATCCGCATCGCGGCTTCGAGACAGTGACCTTTATCCTGGAGGGCGAGCTTTCGCACCTCGACAGCGGCGGCCACGAGAGCGTGATCGGACCGGGCGGCGTGCAGTGGATGACCGCCGGCCGCGGTCTGGTCCACGCCGAGCTGTCGCCGGCCAGCTTCAAGCAGGCGGGCGGATCGCTGGAGATCCTGCAGCTGTGGGTCAACCTGCCGGGCCGGCTGAAGATGACCGCGCCGAACTACCTGGGCCTGCAGGGCGACGCGATCCCCAAGGTCGAGGCCGGCGGCGCGAAGATCGAGGTGATCTCCGGCGCGGTCGACGGCGTGACCGGTCCGTTCCCGTCGCTGATCGGCGTCGAGATGAGCGTCGCGCGCCTGGCGCCGGGCGGAGCGGTGACCCTGCCGGTCGCCCCGGGGCGGGCGGTGTTCCTGTACGTGGTCTCCGGAGAGATCGCGGTCGGCGGCCGGGGCGCGCCCCAAATGGCTCCGAAGTGGAACCTGGTCGAGCTGAACGACGACGGCGACGCCGTGGCCTTCGACGCGCCCGCCGGCGCGGTGGTGTTGCTGGGCCACGCCGAGCCGATCGGCGAACCGGTCTTCGCCCACGGGCCGTTCGTGATGAACACCCGCGAGGAGATCATCCAGGCGATCGACGACTATAACGCCGGGAAGTTCGGGGCGGTGGCGGGCTGACGACCCTCGACAAAAGCCTGTCATCCCGGATCTGCGGGCTTCGCGCTTGTCCGGGATGACAACCTTACTGATCGTACTCCCTGAGCAACTTCTCCAGCCGCCGCTGCTCCGGCTTCAGCACCCGGAAGAACCGCAGCGTGTTCCAGCCGACGCTGGCGCCCAGGGCGAGGCCGAACACCAGCAGCATCTGCACCATGTCGCGGTCGGTGGTCTTGCCGACGTCGTTCAGCTGGACGACCGCGACCACCAAGGGGACCAGGAACACCGGCAGGCTGAACCAGAAGATCCGGTAGTTGGTCCGCGCCCGGCGGTTGGCGGCCAGCAGGGCCTCCAGAGTCTGGCGCACCGGCGATCCGTCGCGCGGGGGCCGCCTGGCCAGCAGGCCGGCGACCAGCACCGCCGCCAGCATCATCCAGCAGACGCCCAGCATGGCCAGGGCGCCCCACTCGCGGCCGATATGGGTCTGGCCGACCAGGATCGACCGTCCGGCGATGGCCGTGAAGATAGTCATGGCTGCGACGGGGATCGCCAGCAGCTGGATCTCGCCGCGGCGGCGGGCTTTCAGCGCGTGCATCAGTTGCTCCATCAGATAGGCCTGGGCCTGTTGATCGGGGGTGTTGGCCCGGGACCGCCAGACCTGTTCGAGACGCTCAAACTCCATCGGCGCGCTCCTCCACGAGGTCCGAGAGCCGTCGACGGACCCGGCTGAGGCGGGCGCCGACATTGGTTTCGCTGAGACCGTGCACGCGCGCGATCTCGGCATAGGGCTGGCCGTCCAGCGACAGCAGGATCAGCGAGCGGTCCAGCGGCGGCAGGGTGCGGATGGCGTCGTAGAGCCTGTCCAGCAGGCCGGCCTCCGGCGTGGCGCCGACCTCCAGGCGCAAGGCCGTCTCGGCCTCGATCGCCGCGCGCCGCCGCTGGCGGCGGGTCTCGCCGCGCTTCCAGGTCAGGGCGGTGTTGTGGGCGACGCGGTAGACGAAGGTCAGGTCGGCGCTCTCGCCGCGGAAGCGGGGGCGGGCCCGCCACACCGCCAGCATCAGTTCCTGCATCAGGTCGTGCTGGTCGGCCGGCTCGGCGAAGGCGCGGGCCGTCCGGCGCAAGGCGCCCAGGTGCGGCGCCAGCCACGCCGCGAAAGCCTCGTCCTCCTGCCGTCCAGCGCCCATGGCCGCCTTTTCTTAAGAATGCCCCGTTTTCGAAAGGTTAGACGCCGGCGGCCGCGCCGTCCTTACAAGGTCCCGTCGAAGTTTGCCCAAAGGCTTCCCCAGCGTCGCGCTTGCCACGCTTCAAACGCTCGTTAGACTTTGCCCATGTCCGACGATCTCACCGACGCCCAGGCCGCCGCCATCCCCGAGGGCTACAGCCAGCTGAACTGGTCGCGCGGCTTCGGCCGGCAGATCGGGCCGCTGTACGAACACCGCGCCGGCCCGGGCGAGGCGACCCTGGGTTTCCGGGTCGAGGAGCACCACACCAACGGCCTGGGCAATTGCCACGGCGGCATGCTGATGAGCTTCGCCGACATGGCCTGGGGCCGGCTCATCTCGCTGCGGAAGTCCTACAGCTGGGTCACCGTGCGGCTGAACTGCGATTTCCTGTCCGGGGCCCAGCTCGGCGACTTCGTCGAGGGGCGGGGCGAACTGATCGCCGAGCAGGACCTGGTGTTCACCGTGCGCGGCCGCATCTGGGCCGGCCAGCGGACGCTGATGACCGGAACCGGGGTCTTCAAGGCCCTGGCCCCGCGCACCCCGCGTCCCGGCGAGATCGCCTACATGGAAAAGGCCTGAGCATGGCCGACGATCCCGCGCCCCTGTCGCTGCTCGGCCCGTTCCACGGCGAGAAGCCGCCAGCCCCCGCCTGGTTCGAGGCGGCGCTCGCGCTCGCGCCCGAACGCTCGCGCATTCCTGTCCAGGGCGCGGAGATCGAGCTCCTGACCTGGGGCGAGGTCGGCAAGCCGGGCCTGCTGTTCCTGCATGGCAACGGCGCCCACGCCGACTGGTGGAGCTTCATCGCGCCGTTCTTCGCCCAGGACTGGCGGGTGGCGGCGATCTCATGGTCGGGCATGGGCGGCTCGGACTGGCGTCCGGCCTATTCCGCCGAACTGTTCGCGGCCGAGATCTTCGCGGCGGTGGAGGCGGCGCAGCTGGAGGCGGGCGGCGTGAAGCCGATCCTGGTCGGCCATTCGTTCGGCGGTTTTCCCACCCTTTATTGCGGCGCCGAGCACGCCGACCGCCTGCGCGGGATCGTCATGGTCGACAGCAGCATCCAGCCGCCGGAAAAGCGCTGGCGCGGCCCGCCGCCGCGCCCCGACGCCGCCAACCGGGTCTATCCGACGCTGGAGGCGGCCCTGGCCCGCTTCCGCCTGGCCCCGCCGCAGGGCTGCGAGAACCTCTACATCGCCGATTACATCGCGCGGGGGTCTCTCAAGCAAGTCGAGGGCGGCTGGACCTGGAAGTTCGATCCGGCGATCTGGCAGCGGTTCTCGATGCCGGACCTGGGCCTGCTGCTGCCGCGCATCGCCTGCCCGGCGGCCCTGATGTGGGGCGAGCGCTCGGCCCTGATGCACGCCGAGACCCTGGACTACATGATCGGCGAGATGCCCGACGCCGTCCTGCGCGCGCCGATCCCCGACGCCGACCACCACGTGATGGTCGACCAGCCGCTGGCCTTCGTGGCGGGGCTGCGGGGACTGCTGGCGGGGTGGGGTAGCGACTGGGCCTGAGCAATGGTCCTCATCCTGAGCTTGTCGAAGGACGAGGACCACGCGCCAGATTTGACGACAGGCGCCAGATTCAGAAGTTTAGAGCGCGTTTGGCGGGCGAAACCGCTCATACTTTCGCCCAACGCGCTCTAGGTCGGCTGAGGGCAGAGGAAACTGGCCGTCACGTCGCTGAGCGGTCCGGGCCAGTCGCCGAACATGATGGCGCCGCTGAAGAAATAGAGCGGCGAGGCCGGAAAGCTGAGGTTCATGTTGAACTTCAAGTCCTCCCCGGCGCTCTGCGCGATGATCGTGAGCGGAAAGCCGATAAGCGGGGCGTTGTCGTAGATGAACATCAGTCCGGTGTAGGGCGAGATGACGGGCAGGGCCGGGTTGGGAAACTCCAGCGTGCCGGTGACCGGCACGACGTCGCAACGGGCCGAAGACGCCTGCGAAGGATCGCCGCTCACCGCGGTCTTCAGATCCGGGACGACGATGGTCAGAATATAGTCGAAGCCGACCTGTTCTTCCGGGCCGGCCATGACGACGGGCTTGTAGACCGTGAGGTTCAGGGTGGTGGTTTCAGGCATCGACGCCTCCTGGGTTCATGTCTGGGTGGGATCGGCGACGCCGACGCATCGAATGGTAGAGTGATCACACAATGCTCTTTTTGGGTGAATGATATTTGTCACTCGCCTCCGATTGGCGGCGATTGCTGAAAGAGAGGGCGGTCCGAGGCGTTCATGGACGCGCTTTCCAGCACGGGCCGTGTCGGGAGGATGGGCCGCCGACGGGCCGAAAGGGCGTGCGGGATGACAACCGCCGGAGCGCCCGCTAAGCCCAGAGGCATGGATACCGCCTCCAAGCCCGCCGGCTCCGTCCTCGTCTACGCGCCCGACCGCGGCATCGGCGACCTGATGTGGCACCTGCCGACCGTCCGGGCCATCGCCGCTCGAACGCCCGAAGGCCAGGTGGTGCTGGCCGCGCGGCCGTCCAGTCGCGCCGCCGAGGTGCTGGCGGTCGAGCCGTCGGTCAGCCGGGTGGTCTATGCCCGCCACTTCTCCGGCGCGCTGAAGGGCGTGAAGGAGGTGCTCGACTTTTGGCGCATCTGCCGCGAGGTGAGGCCGCGCGCCGTGTGGATCCTGGAGAAGATCGGCCGCCCCGCCCAGGCCGCCTGGCTGGCCGGCGTGCCTGAGCGGCGCGGGTTCGGCCTGGGTCACGGAAGCCAGGAGCAGTGGCTGCAGGGGCCATTCCTGCCCAAGGCCATGCGGCCCGACCATCGGCTGGACAAGCTGGCGGCGTTCGAGGTCCTGCACGGCCTGAAGGTCGACAGCCGCGAGCCGGGCCTGTTGCTGGACCCCAAGGCCGTGGCGGCGGTCCAGGCGCGGTTCGGCCGCCTGCCCGGCCCGTGGCTGGTGCTGGGCGTCGGGGCCAGCGAACCGGCCCGCACTTGGCCGGCCGAGCGCTTCGCCGCCGTGTCGCAAGCCGTGGCCGACCTGTTCCCGACGGTCTTCTGGCTGGGCGGACCGAACGACGCCCCGCGCCTGGAGGCGAGCGTGGCCGCCCGGTTCGGGTCCGGTCGCGACATCCTGGCCTGCGACCTGCCGCTGGACCAGGCCGCCGCCCTGATCGCCCTGTCGGCCGGATTCCTGGGCAACGACTCCGGGCCGCTGAACGTCGCCGCCTCGGTGGGGCGGCCGGCCATCGGCCTGATGGGCACCAGCCCCGTGCCGGCCTATTCGCGCTGGCTCAGCCGCCTCGACGGCGGGGAGGGGCGGATCGCCGATATTTCGGTCGATCAGGCCGTCGCGGCTGTTCGAACGCGGTTCACCGACGAGGCCTGGGCCAATCGCGACATCCCGGCGGCTTGAGCCCGCGCCCCGCACGTTGTAAGCGGCGGGGCGTTTTTTAATTCCACCTGGGAAACTGACATGGCCGGCGACTACCAACGCGGTGAAATGGACATCCACGAACAGTCCGCGACCTTCGAAGCCTTTGGCAAGATGACCAAGTGGGGCTCGCTGGCCGTCGCCGTCCTGCTGCTGACCATCACCCTGTGGTTCTGCACCTCGGCCGGCTTCGTCGGCGGCGTGATCCCGGGAATCGTCCTGGCGGTCCTGGGCGTCGTGTTCCTGCGCGAAAAGCCCGCCTCCGCCCACTGACACCGGTAGACATCGGTATATTTTTGCCCATGCCGTAAGCGTAAGGCTCGACATCGGGCAAGAACATCCCCTAGAGAGACGCGCAAGCTCGTCGGAGCAAGCAGCGTCCTTGGGAGGGGTATGCCGATGGCCGTTATCGCCGTCACGAAAGAGACCCGCGGTGGCGAGACCCGGGTCGCGGCCACGCCCGAGACCGTCAAGAAGCTGGTCGCGGCCGGTTTCTCGGTCGTGGTCGAGGCCGGGGCGGGGACCGCGGCTTCGTATCCGGACGCCGACTACGAGGCGGCCGGGGCCAAGCTGGCCAAGACGGCGAAGGACGCCCTGAAGGACGCCGACGTCCTGTTCAAGGTCCGCGCCCCCGAAGCCGCCGAGATCGCCGCCCTGAAGAAGGGCGCGATCGTCGCCGCGGCGCTCAATCCGTACCAGGACAAGGACACGCTGAACGCCCTGGCCAAGGCCGGCGCCAGCGCCTTGGCCATGGAGTTCATCCCGCGCATCACCCGGGCTCAGGTGATGGACATGCTGTCCTCGCAGGCCAATCTCGCCGGCTACCGCGCCGTGATCGAGGCGGCCGAGGCCTATGGCAAGGCCCTGCCGATGATGATGACCGCCGCCGGCACGGTCGCCGCGGCCAAGGTCTTCGTGATGGGCGTGGGCGTGGCCGGCCTGCAGGCCATCGCCACCGCCCGCCGCCTGGGCGCGGTGGTCACCGCCACCGACGTCCGTCCGGCCACCAAGGAGCAGGTCGAAAGCCTGGGCGCCAAGTTCCTGGCCGTCGAGGACGAGGAGTTCAAGAACGCCCAGACCGCCGGCGGCTACGCCAAGGAGATGTCGAAGGAATACCAGGCCAAGCAGGCCGAGTTGGTTTCCTCGCACATCGCCAAGCAGGACATCGTCATCACCACGGCCCTGATCCCTGGCCGCCCGGCGCCCAAGCTGGTCAACGCCGCCCAGGTCGCCTCGATGAAGCCCGGCTCGGTGCTGGTCGACCTGGCCATCGAGGCCGGCGGCAACGTCGAGGGCGGCAAGCTGGGCGAGGTCGCGGTCACCGCCAACGGCGTCAAGATCCTGGGCATCCCCAACCTGCCCGGCCGCGTGGCCACCGACGCCTCGGCGCTCTACGCCCGCAACCTGTTCGCCCTGTCCAGCCTGTTCCTGAACAAGGAGGGCGCCTTCGCCCCCGACTTCGAGGATGAGATCCTCAAGGCGGCCCTGGTCACCCAGGGCGGGGCGGTGGTGCATCCGAGCTTGCTGGCCGGTTAGTTCACTGCGTGAAAACCTCGTGCTTCGACAGGCTCAGCATGAGGTTTTCAAGGAACGGGCGGTTCATTCCGCCCTCATCCTGAGCCTGTCGAAGGACGAGGGCGGTCGCACCGCCTCTCAAAAAGAGGGATTGAGATGGAAGCCGTCGACCCCACCGTGTTCCGCCTGGCGATCTTCGTGCTCGCCATCTTCGTGGGCTACTACGTCGTCTGGAGCGTCACGCCCGCCCTGCACACCCCGCTGATGGCCGTGACCAACGCCATCTCGTCGGTGATCATCGTCGGCGCCCTGCTGGCCGCCGCCGCCCACGGGGCCCACAGCGACCTGGACGGCGGCACGGTCGCCGCTTCGACCTGGATCTCCAAGGGGGCCGGCGCCATCGCCGCCGCCTTCGCCGCGGTCAATATCTTCGGCGGCTTCCTGGTCACCAACCGGATGCTGGCCATGTACAAGAAGAAAGAGAAGAAGTGAGCGCGGCGCGCCCCGATCCCACCATACTGCTGTTGAGCGTGGCTCTTCCGATCGTCGGCACGGCGTTCGTTATCCTGCTCCTGAAGGTCAAAGGATTCCTGTTCTTCGATTTTGGTCGGGAGGATCGCAAGCGCCCGCGGCTGCTGGCGGCTCCCCTCTTGGTCGTGCTGACCCTGGCGATGGGCGCTAACGCCTTTTTCCATAAGGAAGCCATCGCGGGTGGCGCATGGATCGTCCTGTGCGTGGCCGTCATCGCGCTGTCCCTGACGAAGTCCAGCCGGGAGGCCAAGGCCGAGTTCCTCAAGCGTATGCACGCGGAACTCGCCAAGCAGGAGGCTTCACGGTGAGCGTCCCTTCAGTCTTCGCGCCGGGAAGCTGACATGTTCGGCGGCAAGCGCATCGTCAAGCAGGCCCAGGTCGCCAACCGCATCGCGCTGGAGCGGTGGTGGGACGAGCTGCGCGCTTCGCCCCGGGCCCGCGAGCCCGGGCGGCTGATCGCCCATGGCCGCAAGACCTACAGCCAGAACGACGAGGACGGCATCGTCCTGGAGATCTTCAACCGCATCGGCGAGGGCGACCGGCGGTTCATCGAGTTCGGCGTCCAGGCCGGGGTGGAGTGCAACACCGCCCTGCTGCTGATGGCCGGCTGGAGCGGCCTGTGGCTGGACGGTTCGGACAAGTATGTCGAGGCCGCCAAGGGCCACCAGGCCGTGGCCGTGGGCCAGGGGCGGCTGACCGTGCAGAAGGCCTTCGTGACCGCCGAGAACATCGACGGCCTGTTGGGGCCCTGGGCCGGCGGAACCGCCGAAAAGCCCGCCAGCGTCGATCTGCTGTCGATCGACATCGACGGCAACGATTACTGGATCTGGCGGGCGATCAGCGCCGTCCGGCCGCGCGTGGTGATCATAGAATATAACGCCGCCTATCCGCCGCCTGTGGCCTTCGTCGCCGAGTACAAGGCCGACCGGGTCTGGGACGGCGGCAACTATCACAGCGCCAGCCTCAGCAGCCTGGAGGCCCTGGGCCGCGCCAAGGGCTACGCCCTGGTCGGCTGCAACCTGTCGGGCGCCAACGCTTTCTTCGTGCGCGAGGACGAACTGGCCGGGGCCGACGGCCAGGCCCGCTTCGCCGCGCCCTATACGGCGGCCAACCACTACGAGCCGCCGCGCTACGACCTCTCCGGCCTGCCTTCGGGCCATCCGCCACGGTTCGGGGTCAACGCCGCGCCGACTGTGATCGAGGGGGAGGTGTCGTGAGCGACAGCGCCTCGCCACTTCTGACCGCCGTCATCATGGGAAGCTTCTTCGCAGGCTGCCTCCTTCTGACGATGTTCTGCCTTTGGGCAAGTGGACGTAGTCCGCGCGTCAGGTTCGCGGGAGAGGCGGTCGGCGGATTGTTCTATGCGGCGTTGGCCTCGGCTCAGGCGTGGAATGAGCGCCCAGCGCACTACTCAATGTTTTGGATCGCCGTCGTTGTCGTGTCGTTGCTGAACGCCGCTTTCGCGATCTACCGGATTTTCAAAACCTTTGGTCGGGACGCTGATGGCGTTGATCCGCCGGAAGCGGCCAAACCATGACATGCAATTCTCGTCGCGGCGTCGCCGCTCTCTCCTCGCCGCTCTTGGGGGCCAAGACCTGACATGAACGCCAATCTCGCCGCCATCCTCTACATCGTGTCGGGGGTGCTGTTCATCCTGGCGCTGCGCGGGCTGTCCAGCCCGGTGACCAGCCAGACGGGCAACCGCAACGGCATGATCGGCATGGCCATCGCCGTGCTGACCACCCTGGCCACGCTGTGGAAGCAGGGGGCGCTGGATCCCGTGACCATCGGCCTGATCCTGGGCGGGATCGCGGTCGGCGGCACGGTGGGGGCGCTGATCGCCCGCCGGGTGGCCATGACCTCGATGCCGCAGCTGGTGGCGGCCTTCCACAGCCTGGTCGGCATGGCCGCCTGCTTGGTGGCGGTGGCGGCGATCTACACCCCGGCGGCCTACGGCATCCTGGGCGCTGACGGCCAGGTGCACCTCAACAGCCTGATCGAGCTGTCGCTGGGCCTGGCCATCGGCGCGATCACCTTCACCGGCTCGGTCATCGCCTTCGCCAAGCTGAACGGCAACATGGGCGGCGCGCCGATCCTGCTGCCGGCCCGCCACCTGATCAACATCGTCATCGCCCTGGCCATCGTCGCCCTGGTGGTGGTGCTGGTGATGAGCGGCGGCCACGCCATCTGGGCCTTCTGGGGGATCTTCGCCTTGGCCCTGCTGATCGGCGTCACCCTGATCATCCCGATCGGCGGCGCCGACATGCCGGTCGTGGTCTCGATGCTGAACAGCTATTCGGGCTGGGCCGCGGCGGCGCTCGGCTTCACGCTGGAAAACACCACCCTGATCATCACCGGGGCCCTGGTCGGTTCGTCGGGCGCGATCCTGTCCTACATCATGTGCAAGGGCATGAACCGCAGCTTCATCTCGGTGATCCTGGGCGGCTTCGGGGCCGCCGACGCGGCGGCCGGCGGCGGCGGCAAGGTCGAGACCCGACCGGTCAAGCAGGGCAGCGCCGACGACGCGGCTTTCATCATGAAGAACGCCAGCAAGGTGATCATCGTCCCCGGCTACGGCATGGCCGTCAGCCAGGCCCAGCACGCCCTGCGCGAAATGGCCGACAAGCTGAAGGAGGAGGGCGTGGAGGTGAAGTACGCCATCCACCCCGTGGCCGGCCGCATGCCGGGCCACATGAACGTGCTGCTGGCCGAGGCCAACGTGCCCTATGACGAGGTGTTCGAGCTGGAGGACATCAACAGCGAGTTCTCGACCGCCGACGTGGCCTTCGTGATCGGCGCCAACGACGTCACCAACCCGGCGGCCAAGACCGACCCGCAGAGCCCGATCTTCGGCATGCCGATCCTGGATGTCGAAAAGGCCCGCACCGTGCTGTTCATCAAGCGCGGCATGTCCAGCGGCTACGCGGGCGTCGAGAACGAGCTGTTCTTCCGCGACAACACCATGATGCTGTTCGGCGACGCCAAGAAGATGGTCGAGGGGATCGTGAAGGGGCTGTGAGGCGGCGAGGGGCGGGGTCGTCGCTGTCCCAAGGCGATCCAAACTAGCTCCGTCATTCCGGGCCTTGGGCCCGGAATCTCTCTATCCGTCGCAGGTGCGGAGGGGTGGCGCGCCGACGGGCCAAGGCAACTCAAATGCGCGGCGGCGTGTTTTCGAAAAGAAGAAGCTCCGGACGGAACCCCGTCCGGAGCTTTGCTTTTTGACGGGTCGCAGAGGTTGTGCGGGTCTCAGCGGCTGGCGAGCGCGACGGCGTTGGCGCGCGACGCGATCCGCAGGCTTCGGCGCTGATCCTTGGACAGTTGCGACATGGCTTGCTGGCGGACGGCGACCTTGCAGCCGGCCATGGTGAACGCGCCATGCGGATTGCCGCGCGCCATGTCGTGACAGACGTCTTCGGCGGTCGCGTTGATGCGGGCGGCGAACTTGGCGGCGTCGGCGGGGGTCGCCAGGTTCAGGCCGACGACCGAGATGCGGGCGGTCGATGCGGCGGGAGTCTGGGTCAGGCCCGGGGTCGGAACGGCGGTCAGGGCCAGGGCGGAGGCGGCGGTCAGGCTGATGATGAGCTTGCGCATTGGAGTTGTCCCTTGATTTGGCGCTTGTTTCTCCCGGCGCCAAAGGGTGATACTCTCGTATCATTGCAAATACTCATCACATTTCATTTGTGACAAGGAATTTAGAAAAAGACAATATTGAGTATTATGGATGATATGGAAGATTTTTAGTATCGATTGTCTACGGTTATGCTTCGTCAATAGCTAAGTTTTATCGTCTTTATGGTGGTGCTTGGCGCTGTAAAAGCCCCCGAACGTTCCCGTCCGGGGGGCTTTCCTTTTGGCGCGGCATGCGGTCGCTCAGCGGGCGGCGAAGGCGACCGGCGTGGCGCGGGCGGCCATCTGCAGGTTCTGGCGCTGGGTCGAGGACAACTGGGCGTCGGCCTGCTTGCGGGCCGCGACCTTGCAGCCGGCGATCGTGAAGTCGCCGCCGGGATTGGTGCTGGCGCGCGCGCGGCAGACACGGTCGGCGGCGTCGTCGATGCGGGCCTTGAATTCGGCGGCTTGGGCGGGGTTGGACAGGTCCAGGTCCGCCAGGGAGACGGTGGCGGTGGGCTCAGCGGCATGGGCGGCTTGCAGCAGGCCCAGGGCGGGCACGGCGGCCAGGGTGACGGTGGCCACGGCGGTCAGGCTGGTCATGAACTTGCGCATTTGAGTTATCCCTTTGTCCTGGCGCGTCCCTGCGCCCCATGTCCAAAGGTATATTCGCGATTTCTCAGGAATACTCGTTACGTCTCATTCATGACGTGTAATTAAAGAAGTGTACTGAAAGTAATATTCTGAATTTCTTGTAATGTGCGGCCAATCTTCCGGCGTCTGATTTATGGTCATGCTTGATCAATGGTTAAGGCGCGCCGCCTTTTCGCCGCATGGACGCTGCATAGAGCCTGCCTTCATCATCCCGAAAGGTCGCCTGTGGGATGGAAGCGCGCTTCGGCGCGGTCACTTCGGGTCGACCGACCGTCTGTGAGGATCGCTCTTGGCGTCACGAGTCCTGGCCGCAACGTCGTCTCCCTACTCGCTCGCCGCGTTCGCCGCCGTGGGCGGCGCCATCGTGGTCTGGGGCGCGATCAACGCCGTCACGACCATCGGCGCGATGAACGCCGACCTGGACAAGCCCGCGCCGGCCCCGGCGATCGCCTCCGTCACGGCGCCCGAACCGCCCCCGCCTCCGCCCCCAGCCTTCGTGTTCGACGCCCCGTTGCCGGGCCGGGTGATCAATTCGCCGTTCGGCCTGCGCCAGATGCCGTGGGAAGAGAACGGCCGCCTGCACGAGGGCGTTGACATCGCCGCCCCGGCCGGCGCGCCCGTACATGTGGCCACCGACGGCATCGTCATGAAGAGCGGCGTCAGCGGGACCTATGGCCGTTTCGTCGAGGTGGCCCACAAGGACGGCTTCCGCACCCTCTACGCCCACCTGGGCCGCGACGCGGGCCTCAAGCGCGGGACCTACGTCAAGCGCGGAACCACCGTGGCCTATGTGGGCAGCAGCGGCCGCTCGACCGGCTCGCACCTGCACTTCGAGCTGCGCAACAAGGCCGGCAAACCGCTGAACCCGGCGCTGTTCATGGGCAAGACCTTCGCCGAAAAGGACGACCTGCCGCTGAAAGCCGCCGCCAAGGTGGGCCGCACGGTGCGCCTGGCCCAAGTGTCGAAATGGCCCGAGGGCGTCAAGGCTCAGATGGCGAGCAAGACGGCGGCCGACGGCGAAGGCGTGGTCACCCGCGTCAAGGGCGGCCGCATCCGCACGCGGATCAACGTCGTCGACGGCTGAAACCTCGCCAGGCCAAGCCTTGCACCGAATTTGGAAGTCGCCGTCACTCGACGGACATGGTCGCTCGGCTAAAGTGGCCGCATGCTCAAGTTCGTCGGACGCGCCGTTGCCGGATTCGCTCTTCTCCTTGTTTCCTTCATCGCCGTGGGCGGCCTGATGTCGGCGGCCGGTCATCCCGTGCCGCGGGGTCGGATGGTGGACATCGGCGAGGGGCGTCAGCTGCGGCTGGTCTGCGAGGGGCCCTCTCGTAGCGAAGCCGGCGACCGCCCGTTGGTGTGGCTGGAGGCCGGCGCCTTCGGCTTCGCCGCCGACTGGGGCGCCACCCAGCAGGCCCTGAGCGCCGCCGGCTGGCGGTCCTGCGCCTACGACCGGGCCGGCATGGGCTTCTCGCCGCCGGGACCGGCGCCGCGCGACGGCCTGGCCATCGTCTCCGACTTCGAGAAGCTGGTCGCCGCCTCGGGCGAAGAGGGGCCGTTCATCCTGGTCGGCCACTCGATGGCCGGCCTGCGCCTGCGCGAGTACGCCGGGCGCAATCCCGATAAGGTGGCGGGGCTGGTGCTGGTCGACGCGGCCACAGCCGACGCGTCGGAGACCCAGGCGTTCAAGCCGTTCGTCAAGGCGTTCACCACCGCATCGCGCTGGGCCGCGCGCGGGGCGTCGATCGGGCTGTTCAAGCCGCTGGCCTACACCAACCTGGGCGACAAGATCGGCCTGCCGCCCGCCGCGGGGGCCGAGAAGCGCTGGGCCTTCGCCGACGGCCGCCACAACCGCACCGCCGCCGCCGAGGTGGCGCTGTGGCCCCAGTCGGCGGATCAGGCGATCGCCGTGCCGGCCTATGATCCCGACTGGCCGGTGGCGGTGGTCACGGCCGGACCGGTCAAGGGCCGCGAGCGGCGCAAGGCGATGCAGGCCTTGCCGGCCGAGCGGTCGAAGCACGGCTATGTCGATCACGTCGAGGCGGCCAGCCACACGCGGCTGCTGGGCGAGGCGTTCGCCGGGCATATCGTCAAGGCGGTGGACTTCGTGGCGGGGGCGGGGAAGGGCGGCTGAGACTTGCCCCCTACGGACCGCCTCGCGGTCGTCTTCCCCCCAGGAGGGAAGAGCCTAAAGCGCGAAGGCTCCGCCCCCTATGGGGGCGGACAGACGGCGAAGCCGTCAGGTGGCGGCAAGTGCGTAAGCCACCTACCTCTCAGGCAAAACAAAACCCGCCCGGATCGCTCCGGGCGGGTTTGTTGCATCCAGAAAGCTGGAAAGCGTCGCTTAACGCGCGCCGGCCGGCTTCTTCGGCATCGGCAGCAGGCCTTCGCGCTGGGCGCGCTTGCGGGCCAGCTTGCGGGCGCGGCGGACGGCTTCGGCCTTTTGACGGGCGCGCTTTTCCGACGGCTTTTCGTAGTGCACGTGCCGCTTCATTTCGCGGAACGAGCCTTCGCGTTGCATCTTCTTCTTCAGGGCCTTCAGGGCCTGATCGACGTTGTTGTCGCGGACGAAAATCTGGACCAGGGGTCTCTCTCCATTCGACGGCCCGACCATCTTCCCGAGTCCCTCTCAGGGGCCGGGCGGGCGAACAAAACCTGATAAGCCCGGAAAGGGATCTCCCGGGCGACGAGGGGCGGCTGATAGCAGAGGCAGGGGCCTCTGTCCATGGCGACGCGGCCTAAACTCCCGTGTAGACTCGGATTCATGAGCGACAAGACCGCCGAAGCTTCCCAAGACCCGGGCCAGGACCCGGGCGACTGGGCCGACGCCGCCGAGCAAAGGGTGCTGGACGAGGCCCTGCGCCTGGCGCCGCGCCTGGGGTGGAACCCCGGCCTGGCCCGGGCCGCCGCCGTCGCCGCCGGCCTCAACGCCGGCGAGGCGCAACTGCTGCTGCCGCAAGGCCCGCGCGACCTGGCCGCCCTGCTGTCGCGCCGCCACGACAGGGCCGCCCTGGCCGCGCTGGGGGCTCTGAGCCCGCCGCCGGCCAAGATCCGCGACAAGATCCGGGCGGGCGTGATCGCGCGCCTGGACGCCGCCCGGCAGGACGCCGAGGCCCTGCGCAAGCTGGCGGCCTTCTTGGCCTTCCCGACCCACATGCCGCTGGCCCTGACCCTGGTCTGGGAAAGCGCCGACGCCCTGTGGCGTTGGGCCGGCGACACGGCGACCGACGAGAATCACTATTCCAAGCGGGCGATCCTGTCGGGGATCCTGGTCTCGACCCTGGCGGTCGACATGGCCTCGGGCCGCGAGTCGGCGCTCAAGCACCTGGACGGCCGCATCGACAACGTCATGGCCTTCGAGAAGTGGAAGGCGGGGATCAAGCCGATGAACCTGGCGGCCGAGGTGGCCGCGGCCTTGGCGCGGATGCGATATGGGCGGGGTTAGCTTTCCTTCTCCCTTTGCGGGAAAAGGTGGCGCAGAATTTTCCGCCCTGCGCGGCTGAGGCTGTCTTCGACCCCTCACCCGACCCGCCACGCTTGAGCGACATGGTTGCTCTCCCGCAAGGGGAGAGGGATCAGGTCACCCCTAGCGCCCGCTCCACCGCCGCCGTCGCGTGCAGCGTCGTGGTGTCGAACACCGGCACGGGGCTGTCGGCCGCTTCGATCAGCAGCATGATCTCGGTGCAGCCCAGGATGATCCCCTGCGCCCCGCGCTCGACCAGCCTTTCGATCACCGCCTTGTAGACCTCGCGCGAGGCGTCCAGAATCTGGCCGGCCACCAGTTCGCGATAGATGATCCCGTGCACCGCCGCGCGGTCCTGGGCGTCGGGGACCAGCACCTCCAGGCCGAATTTCTCTTCCAGCCGGCCGCGATAGAAGTCCTGCTCCATGGTGAAGGCCGTGCCCAGCAGGCCGACCCTGGAGATCCCCGCCGCCTGGATCGCCGCCGCCGTCGGGTCGGCGATGTGCAGCAGGGGGATGTCCACCGCCGCGTCGATGGCCCAGGCGCAGCGGTGCATGGTGTTGGTGCACAGGACCAGGAAGTCGGCGCCGCCCCTTTGCAGGGCCTTGGCCGCGTCGACCATCTGGCCGGCCAGGGCGTCCCAGTCGCCATCGTGCTGCAGGGCCTCGATCCGGGCGAAGTCGAACGACCACATCAGGGTCCGCGCCGAGGCCACGCCGCCCAGGCGGTCGCGGACGCCCTCGTTGATCAGCCGGTAGTACTGGGCCGAGCTTTCCCAGCTCATGCCGCCGATCAGGCCTATCACTGCTTGTTCGGCCATGGGGCGCTCCGCCAAAGGCCGTCACACCGATCGCGCGCCCTTCCGCTAAGCTTGGACACCAAGCCGGAAGAAAACGAAAGCCCGGAGGCCTCGCCATGGACACCGTGATCCACAATCCCACCGACGGGATCTACGCCGCGACCGACGACTATGTGCACGCCATCGAGGTGCGGAACCCCGCCCGCATGCTGTTCGTGGCCGGGACCATGGGGCTGGACGCGAGGGGCGTGGCGGGGACCAGCCTGGAGCGCCAGCTGGAGCTGGTCTGGTCGAACCTGCGGACCATCCTGGCCAGCGCCGGCATGACGGTCGACAACATCGTGCGCCTGACCAGCTATCTGCGCGACGCCGCCTATGTCGAGGCCAACGGCGCGGCCCGGGTCAAGGCCCTGGGCGACCGGCGCATCCCGACCACGGCGATCATCGTCCAGACCCTGGCCGAGGACTGGCTGGTCGAGCTGGAAATCATCGCCATGGCGTGAGGGGTCAGTCCTGCGGCGCGCCCGGACGCCCGGGCACAAGCCCGGAATGACGATTGAAAGGGGGGAGGACCCTAGTCCTTCAGCCCCCGCAGCCGGTTCACGTGCCCCATCTTCCGTCCCGGCCGGGCCTCGCCCTTGCCGTAGAGGTGGATGCGGGTTTCGGGTTCGGCGGCCAGCTTGGTCCAGGCCTCGACCTCGGGACCCAGCAGGTTGGTCATCTCGACATGGGCGCGCGGGGCGGTGGGGCCCAGGGGCCAGCCGGCGACGGCGCGGATGTGCTGCTCGAACTGGTCGACCTCGCAGCCGTCCTGGGTCCAGTGGCCAGTGTTGTGCACCCGGGGGGCGAATTCGTTGACCAGCAGCTTGCCGCCGGCCAGCTCGAACAGCTCGACCCCGATCACCCCGACATATTCCAGGGCGGTCAGGATCTTGGCGACGATCGCCTCGGCCTGGTCGCGGGTGGCGCTCGAGACCTTGGCCGGGGCGCTGGTGCGGCGCAGGACGCCGCCCTCGTGGTGGTTGTCGGACAGGGGGTAGCAGGCGATCTCGCCGTCGCGGCCGCGGGCGGCGATCACCGACAGCTCGCGCACGAAGTCGGCCGGGGCCTCGAGTATGGCCGGTTGGCCGGCGATCCGGTCGAAGGCGGTGGCGGCCTCGGTCGGACGCTGGATCCAGGCCTGGCCCTTGCCGTCATAGCCCTCGCGGCGGGTCTTCAGCAGCGACGGGGCGCCGATCTTGGCCACGGCGGCGGCCAGGTCCTCGGCAGTCTCGACGGCGGCGAAGGCGACGGTCGGGACGCCGATCTCGGCCAAGAAGGTCTTTTCCACCACCCGGTCCTGGGCGGCGGCCAGGGCCTTGGCCCCGGGGGCGACCCGCGCGCCCTGGGCGGTCAGCTCGGCGACCGTATCAGCCGGCACGTTCTCGAACTCGTAGGTGACGACGTCGCAGACCTCGGCCAGGCGTTTCAGCGCCCAGCGGTCGTCATAGGGGGCGACGATCTGGCGGGCGGCCACGCGGCCGGCGGGGCTGTTCTCCTCGGGATCGAGGATCACCACGTCGAAGCCCAGGCGGGCGGCGGCCAGGGCCAGCATGCGGCCCAGCTGTCCCCCGCCGAGGACGCCGATCGTGGAGCCGGGGGGCAAGGGGGAGGCGGGAGGATGGGTCATCAGTCTTCAACGCTTTCGACGACGCTGTCGGTCTGTTCGGCCCGGAAGGCGGCCAGGCGCGCGGCCAGGGCCTGGTCCGAGATCGCCAGGATCTGAGCGGCCAGCAGGCCGGCGTTCTTGGCGCCCGCCTCGCCGATGGCCAGGGTGGCGACGGGGACGCCGCCGGGCATCTGGACGATGGACAACAGGGAATCCAGGCCGTTCAGCGCCTTGGACTGCACCGGCACGCCCAGCACCGGCAGGAGGGTCATCGAGGCGACCATGCCCGGCAGGTGGGCCGCGCCGCCAGCCCCGGCGATGATCACCTTGTAGCCGGCGGCCTGGGCGCCGGTGGAGAACTCGACCAGCCGCTGGGGGGTGCGGTGGGCCGAAACCACCTTGGCCTCGTAGGCCACGCCCAGGGCGTCGAGCGCGTCGGCCGCCTTCTTCATCGTCGGCCAGTCCGAGCGGCTGCCCATGATGATGGCGACGGGGGGCGTGGCGGTGGGCATCGGCGACGATTTCCCTAATGGCGGCGGAGGCGCGACGGAGGCGCTCCGTGACCTGACGGCCGTGAATCGCGGGCCTTATAGCCGTTGGCGTCCGGGCGCCAAAGCCCGTTCTCACCGGGAAAGCCCAGGCGGTCCGGGCAGATACTGCGGCGCCGCGACGCTGCGACACATGGGTGTCGCCATTGTCATGGTTAATGAAAGAACGCAGAAATGTCGGAGCTTCACCGCAAGTGATTCCCCAAGTGGTTCCCGACGTCCCATGAAGATCACCAGCGTCCGTACCGAATCCTTCTCGGCGATCCGTCGCCGCGCCCTGACCGAGGCCGCCGGGCCGGCGGTGGCGCGGGCCGTGGTGGCGGCCGACACGGCCGGGTTCTTGGGCCTGTCGGAGGCCGACCTGACCCCGCAGGTGCAGGCGGCGCTGAAGACCCTGATGGTCGAGATCGACGACCTGCGGGGCGAGGTCGCCCGGCTGAAGTTCAAACTGGGCGAGGCGCAGGGCCTGGCCGATCTGGACGTGCTGGCCCCGGTGCTGAACCGCCGGGCCTTCCTGCGCGAAATCAAGCGGGTGGCCGCCTTCGCCCAGCGCTACGGCTCGCCCGCCAGCCTGGTGTTCTTCGACCTGGACGGCTTCAAGGCCGTCAATGACCGCTTCGGCCACGCGGCCGGCGACGAGGCCCTGAAGGCCGTGGCCGGACGCCTGCAGGCCCACGTCCGCGAGAGCGACGTGGTGGGCCGGATCGGCGGCGACGAGTTCGCCGTGCTGCTGGTCCAGGCCGACCAGCAGACCGCCACCTCCAAGGCCGAGACGCTGGCGGCGGCCGTGCGCGGCATGCCGGTGCAGGTGGGCGAGTGGTCCGTGCCGCTGCGCATCTCGTGGGGCGTGCGCGAGATCGAGGCCGGCGCCGATCCCGAGGTCGCCCTGGCCGAGGCCGACGCCGCGATGTTCCTGAAGAAGCGGGCGCGCAAGGAAGCGTAGGGCAGCCATTCGAGAGCGAAAACCTCGTCCTTCGAGGGGCTCAGGATGAGGTTTTTCGAATGCGGCGTCCGAAATGGTCCTCATCCTGAGCTTGTCGAAGGACGAGGACCACGCACGGCGCTAGGTTGTTCCCTCAAAGGAGCCTGCCCATCCATGTCCAAGTCGCACCGCTACGCCACGACCCTGACTTGGACGGGCGACACCGGCGAGGGCACGGCCAGCTATCGGGCCTACGAACGAGCCTACGAGGTGGCCACCGAGGGCAAGCCGGTGCTGCTGGGCTCGTCCGATCCCAGCTTCCGGGGCGATCCGGGGCGGTGGAATCCCGAAGAGTTGCTGCTGGCTTCGATCAGTGCGTGCCACCAGCTGTGGTACCTGCACCTGTGCGCCGTGAACGGCGTGGTGGTGGTCGCCTATCGCGACGAGGCCCAGGCGGTGATGGTCGAGGACGAGACCGGCGGCGGCCGTTTCGAGCGCGCGACCCTGCGGCCTCACGTGACGATCGCCGCCGGCTCGGATCCGGCCAAGGCCCTGGCCCTGCACCACGAGGCCAACGCCAAGTGCTTCGTGGCCAACTCGCTGAACTTCCCGGTGGCGCACGAGGCGAGCGTCGAGGTGAAGCCGGGTTAGGCCGCTACCGCCTCGGGCCTCGCGGCCAGCAACGCCTCAACCAATTCGTCGACCCGCGCCTCCGCCGCGACGATCGAAGCGGCCAGGCGGGAGTCGGCGAATTCGTCGTACTCGATGGCGGCCTCGTGGACGTCGGTGACGCCCAGATAGCTCAACGGGGTGCGCAGGGCGGGCTCGAGGTGGTTGGCGTGCGCCAGGCGCCCGCCCGACCCGTAGCCGTGGTCGCCGCGGGAAGACAGGATCACCAACGTCTTGCCCATCGCGTCCAGCATCGGCCAGTACGGCTCGCCCGTCCGCGCGCGGTCGAAGCCGAAGGTGCGGCCGACCCGGACGACGTTGTCGATCCAGGCCTTCAACGGGGCGGGCGGGCCGAAGTTGTACATCGGGGCGCCCACCACGATCAGGTCGGCGGCCAGCAGTTCGTCGACCAGGCGATCGCTTTCGGCCAGGACCCGCGCCATCCGGCCGTCGCGGCGCTCGGGCGGGGTGAAGGCCGCATGGATCCAGTCGCCGGTGACCGGCGAGGGAGGAGCGGCGCCGACGTCGCGATAGGTCACGGAATCGGCGGGGCGCGCGGCGCGCCAGCGATCGACGAAACGCGCGGTCAGGCGGCGGCTATGCGAGCCGTGTGGCGATCGTCCGGACAGGCCGGCGCGGGCGCTGGAGTCGATATGCAGGATGGCGGTCATGGCGGCGCTCTCGGGTCTTTTGAATGAGCTGATCTCATCCGTTTTCGGTGCCACCCTGGATCGCGCGCCGAAACATCCGCTACAAACGCGAAATCTGCAGCTGATAGATGAGATGAAATCATCCATGCGTCGTCTCCCGCCGCTTTCCGCGCTGCGCGCCTTCGAGGCCGCCGCCCGCCGGCTCAGCTTTCGCCTAGCGGCCGAGGAGCTGGCCGTGACGCCCACCGCGGTCAGCCACCAGGTGCGCCAGCTGGAGGCGTACCTGGACCAGGCGCTGTTCGTGCGCGGCGTCCGTAGCGTCAGCCTGACGGCCGCCGGGGCGCGACTGTTCCCGGTCCTCATGGACGGCTTCGACGCCTTCGAGCAGGCGGTCGCCGGCTTGCGCGCCGGCTCCGGGCGCCGAGTCGTGACTCTGTCGACGACCATGGCCTTCGCCGCCCGGCGGTTGGCCGGCCGGGTCGAGGCGTTCCGCGCCGCCAATCCGGAGCTGGACCTGCGCGTGCTGGCCACAGACGATCCGGTCGACCTGCGGGCCGGCGACGCCGACGCGGCGGTGCGCTACGGCCTGGGGCCCTGGCCTGGGCTGGTCTCCGAACCCCTGGTCGACGACCGTTTCGCACCGGTGTGCAGTCCGAGCCTGGGCTTGACCGACGCGAGGGACCTGGTCGCGCACGCCTTGATCCACGCCGAATGGCGCCATCCCGGCGCCGACGCTCCGACTTGGAGACTTTGGGCCCGACAGGCGGGGATGGCGGGCCTGGACGTCGAGGCGGGGCCGCGTTTCACCGACGACAGTCACGCCATCCAGGCGGCGGTGGCCGGGCAAGGGGTGGTTCTGGCCAGCTTGACGCTGGTGGCCGACGAGCTGGCCGGCGGCCTGCTGGTCCAGCCGTTCGGGCCGGCGCTCGCAGGGCGACGGTTTCAGCTGGTCTATCCGCCCGCCGCCCGCGACGGCCAGGCCGTCGGCGCCTTGCGGGCGTGGCTGGCCGAGGTGATGGCTCCAGAGCGGAAGGTCGATCCGTCTAGGCGATGATGTCCGGCGTCAGTTGATCCTCGAGCCGCACGATCTCGTCCTTCAGGGCCAGCTTGCGGCGCTTGAGGCGAGCGATCTGCAGCATGTCGGGCTGGGGGCGTTCCTCGAGGGCCGAGACCGCGTCGCCGAGGTCCTGGTGCTCTTCGCGCAGGGTCGCCAGACGCCGCTCGATGGCGATGTCGGTTTCTTCGGAAGGATCGTCGTCGTTCATGGACGCTCCTCCATGCCGGCCAGTAGGGCGGTGATAGATAGCAAAGCCTGACAGCCGGTAAAGAGCCTCACGAAAGCGCGTCGGAAAGGGCGCGCAGGGCGGTCTCGCGCGGCGGGTCGCCGGACGCCCGGGCCGCTTCCAGCAGCGTGTCGAACACGTCCAGCGCCGGGCCCGGCTCGCCGCTGAGGGCCTCCAGGCTCTCCATCAGCACCTTTTCGCCGTGCAGCTCGACCTCCTTGACCGCGTTGCGGAAATCCTCGCGCGCGCCGTCGTCGATCCCGGGCCAGGCCGGCTTGATCGTGCGGCGGATGGCGCGCAGGGGCGAGCCGACCTCGGCGTCCCAGCGCTTGACCAACTGGGCGGCGGCCTTGGCGTCGGCGGCGCGGCCCTCGCTGGCCCGCCAGGCGGCCCACAGCAGATAGGGCACGTTCTGGCCGTGCCCGTCCTGCAGCGCCAGGCACGCCCCTGCGACAGACGGTCGCACATAGACCTCCAGGGCCCACTGCCAAAGCCGCATCTTCGTTAACCCCTCAAGCCTCTTTCAGGCGTCGCCGGTGATCGTCGCCAGGTCCTCGCCCCAGCGCTTGACCGGCCGCCAGGACAGGCCGAACAGGTCGAGCGCGCGGCCCACCGACTGGTCGACCATCTCGGCGATCGACTGCGGCCTGGCATAGAACGCGGGAAGCGGCGGGGCGATCACCGCGCCCATCTCGGCCAGCTTGGTCAGGGTGCGCAGGTGGCCCAGGTGTAGGGGCGTCTCGCGCACCATCAGCACCAGCGGCCGGCGCTCCTTCAGCGTCACATCGGCGGCGCGGGTCAGCAGCGAGGCCGTGACCCCCGTGGCGACCTCGCTCATCGTGCGCACCGAGCAGGGGGCGATGATCATGCCCAATGTGCGATATGAGCCCGACGCGATCGCCGCCCCAATGTCGCCCACGCGATGGACAACGTCCGCCTTCTCATTGACCTGGGCGACGGAAAATCCGGTTTCCTGCGACAGGGTCAGGGCGGCCGATTTCGACAGGACCAGGTGGCTTTCCACCCCCAGTTCGCGACAGGCGTCCAGCGCCCGCAGACCGTAGACAACCCCAGACGCGCCTGAGATTCCGACGACCAGACGAGGTTTTTCGGGCGGGGCCAGCAGGTCCGACATGGTGAATTTTCGTCCGTCTTGGGAGCAAGCTGCGCCAGGTCAAGCGCCGCCGATTGCAATCATATGTGATCTGACAGCTTCGAACAGCGGGTGTTGACTTGCCGCTCCACCAGCAAGGAGCCGACAGCCATGGCCATCGAATCCCGTATCCGCGAGCTTGGGTCCCGTCACGAGAGCCTCGACCGCACGATCCAGGAGGAGACCCGTCGTCCCGTCAGTGACACCACCCTGCTCAGGGAGTTGAAGCGGCAGAAGCTCAGGCTCAAGGAGGAGATCGAAGGCCTTAGGGCGCGACTTCACTAGCCCCCTCTGGCCATCGCCGCGTCGAACACGGCGGTGGCCGCCAGAGGAGGCCGAAAACAGAAAGGCCCGCGCCGTGCACACGGGGCGGGCCTTTTGCTTGGCTGCGAGGATATCAGTCCTCGTCGTCCTCTTCGTCGTCGGCCACGTAGGTCGACTTGCCGAACACGTCCTCGGCCTTGGGCTCGATGCGCGATGCGCGGATGGCGGCCTCTTCGTCCTCGTGGTCCTCCGGCAGGGCGCTGGTTTCCGAGGCCGGACGCAGGGTCGGGTCTTCCGGCAGGATGCCCTTCTTCAGGTCGTCCTTGGCCTTCTTCTCGGCGGCCTTCTTGACCAGGGCGTCCAGCTCCAGCTGGCCGACCAGGCCCAGGGTCACCGGATCGACCGGCTTGATGTTGGCCGCGTTCCAGTGCGTGCGGGCGCGAACCTGCTCGATGGTCGACTTTGTGGTGCCCAGCAGCTTGGAGATCTGCGCATCGGTCACCTCGGGGTGGTGGCGCAGGAACCAGGCGATGGCGTCCGGACGGTCCTGGCGACGCGACACCGGGGTGTAGCGCGGGGCTTTCTTCTGCGGCTTCAGCAGTTCGGCGTGGCGGCTGACCTGGGCCTTCATCCGGTAGTCCGGATTGGCCTGGGCGCGGTCCAACTCCTCGCGGGTCAGCTGGCCGTTGCCGATCGGGTCGGCGCCGCGGATGTCGCGCGCTACCTCGCCGTCGGCGATGCCGCGGACTTCCAGGGGGTGAAGGCCGCAGAAGTCGGCGATCTGTTCAAAGCTAAGCGACGTGTTGTCCACGAGCCAGACGGCCGTCGCCTTGGGCATCAGGATGTCGGACATGCGGTCCTCCAGAAATGACGGCGCCCGACCTTGCGGCCGGGCGGGATGTTCAGCCTGGAGCTATAATGCGGTTCTGCGGGAAAGGGAACGGGGATCAATCGCCGTGTCGCGCCGAGTCCAGATCACGTGACGCGCGCCGATAGGTTTCATCGTCTGCTCGCTCCGCGCTCCACGGAAATGAATGGTAGCGAAGTAGTCCCATGCCAGTGATGAAGAAGCCAAAGAACAAGCCGCCTCCAAGGGCCTGGAGGGGTTCGACTTCGATCCGATAAAGGCTGGCTCCCATCGCGGCGGATGTGAACACGCCCCATACCAACCACTCACGCAAGAAAGACGGCTGGGTCACGATGGACCGCATCCAGACGCCCATGGCGCACAATGCGAAAGTCAGAATGGCCAGGCCGTCGATCCAGGTCATGCTTCAGCTTAGGCCGGTGCGGCCCGCCTGTCGCGATCACTTTGAGAGCGCGATCAGCTTGTCGGCGTCCTGGGGCGCGGCGCTCTTCACGTCGTTGTCGAAGTAGCTGAAGGTCTCCAGGCCGTCGGCGCGCCAGGCCGCGAGCTGCTCGGCCCAGGCCTTCAGCTCGGCGTCGGAATAGCGTCCGTGATAGCGGCCGCCCGGTCCGTGACCGCGCACATAGGCGAAGTCGGCGGTGGCCAGCCAGGGCGAGGGGGCGTCGTGGTGGTCGGAGACGCAGAAGGCGACGCCATGGTCGCGCAGGATCGCGTAGACGGCTTCGTCGTACCAGCTGGCGTGGCGGAACTCGACGACGACATGCTGGCCGTTCGGCAACCAGCCCAGGAAGCGCTTCAGCCGTTCGTCGTCGCGGTGCAACATCGGCGGCAGTTGCACCAGGGCCGGGCCGCGCTTGTCGCCCAACGGCTTCATCCGGCCGAACACCAGGTCGACGCTGTCCTGGCAGTCCTTGAGCTTCTTGTTGTGGGTGATGTAGCGCGAAACCTTCCAGGCGAAACGGAAGCCGTCGGGGACCTGGTCGACCCAGGCGGAGACCGCCTTCTCGGTAGGCAGGCGGTAGAAGCTGCCGTTGATCTCGGTCGTGTCGAAGCGGCTGGCATAGTAGGCCAGCCGGTCCTTCAGCTTCACCGTTTCAGGATAGAACGGCCCTTTCCAGTCGTCATAGGTCCAGCCTGAGCAACCGATGCGTGGGCGATGGGGCATGGGGAAGGAACGCCGGCCGTCCTGGCCGGTTCACGCCGTCCGCCCTGCCACGTACGGCGCCAGCTCTTCCCCCAGTTCGGCGTTGCGGGCCTCGCGCTCGCGCGCCGCGACCTCGTCGTAGAGGAAGGGCAGGAAGGCGAAGCGGCGTCCGGCCAGGATGGGGTCGACCATGTGCAGCAGCGAGCAGGAGAACACCACCGCGCCGCCGGTCGGCGCGCGATAGCGACGCGGGCCGAACTCCGGGAAGGACAGGTCGCCGCCCTCGTAGTCCTCGGCGTTCAGGTTGATGGTCACGGCGAACCGCCGGTGCGCGGTGCCGGCGGTGGTGTTGTCGCGATGGGGCCGGAAGTGGCCGCCCTCGGCCGCGCCGTAGCAGCCGACCAGGTAGCGCTCCATGCGGGTGGCCTTGAACTGGAAAGCCTTGGCCACCTCGGGAATCAGCCGGTCGTGGATGCGGGCGGCCGCGGCGGCGCGCAGGCCCGGATCAACCAGATCGTGATCGCTGCGTCGCTTGTGCGTCGGATCGACGATCAGCCGCGTCTTGCCGTCTACGTCGCGCATGAAGCCAGACGCGTGGCCGCCGGCGGCCTCGTAGACCGCGATCAGCCGGCGGCAGAGCTCGGGCTCGAAGACCCGGGGCAGGATCAGCACGGGCGCGTGCAGAGGGGCGCCGGCGTGGTCAGCGGGGGCGGGCGCGGCGGCGACGAAGTCCAGCACCGCGCCGGTCTCGGCAAGCGGCGCGGTGAACACGCAACGCAGCTGAGGATCCAGGACCAGCCAGAACGGGCGATAGGCCACGCCCTCCGGAGCGACGGGTTCGGCCGCGGCGGCGCCGTAAAGTCGACTGACCGCCAGATCGCCGTCCCAGAACCAGCGCAAACCGGGCAGGCTTTCGGCGACCCGGCCTTGGGCTTCGTCGGCCGGGTCGATGCTGACGCCGAAGAACGAGGCCTTCACGTCGTCGAACAGCGCCCGGCGGGCGGCGACTTCGGCCAGGGCCGCGGCCGCCAGCGGATGCTGGGACGAGCCGACGAAGCCCAGCACGACGTAGCGTCCGGCGGCCGTGTGGAAGGTGAACCGGGGATTGGCGGTCGAGCGCGCCACGAACCATGGGGCGGGTTCGCCCACCCGGAGGCCAGGCGGGCGCGCGGCGATCTTGTCGGCGGCGGTGTCGCTCATGCCAGCAGCACCACCTTGCCCACATGCTCGCCGGCCTCGAGGTGGGCATGGGCGGCCGCGGCCTCTTCCAGGGGGAAGGTGGCGTCGATCACCGGCTTGAGCTTGCCGGCGGCGATCCACGGCCAGACGACGCGCTCGATCTCGGCGGCCAGGCGGGCCTTCTCGTCGGCCGAGCGCGGGCGCAGGGTCGAGCCGGTGATCACGGCGCGCTTCTGCATGATCTTCATCACCGGAACCTCCAGCACCGGCCCGGCCAGGGCGGCGATGTAGACGATGCGGCCGCCGGTGTTCAGGGCGTCGAGATTGCGGTCGAAATAGCTGGCCCCGACCATGTCCAGCACCACGTCGACCCCGCCGGCCGCCTTGGCGACCTCGGCGAAGTCCTCGGCCTTGGCGTCGACGGCGATGTCGGCGCCCAGGGCCAGGGCCTGGGCCTTCTTGTCCGCGCCGCGGCCCGTGGCGATCACCCGCGCGCCATGCGCCTTGGCCATGGCGATCGCCGTTGTCCCGATACCGGACGTGCCGCCATGAATCAGCAGCGTCTCGCCAACCTTGAGCGCGCCATGTTCGAACACGTTGGCGAACACGGTGAAGACCGTCTCGGGCAGGGCGGCGGCGTGGGCGAAGTCGAGTCCTTCGGGGATCGGCAGGGCGTGGCGGGCGTCGACCACGGCGTATTGCACGTAGCCGCCGCCGCCCAGCAGGGCGCAGACCTTGTCGCCGACTTGCCACCTTCCCGACTCGCTCACGACCTCGCCGGCGACCTCCAGGCCCAGGGTGGCCGGGGCGCCGGGCGGCGGCGGGTAGAAACCCAAGCGCTGCAACAGGTCCGGACGGTTCACCCCGGCCGCCCGCACGCGGATCAGGATCTGGCCCGGACCGGGTTGCGGACGCGCCACGGTCTCCGGACGGAGGGCGTCGGCCGCCCCCTTGCCGCCTTCGATGGCGATGGCGGTCATGGTCTCGGACATGGTGGAGCATCCCGTGAGGCTTGCGTCGCGCCCTTGGTAGGCGTCAGATGTCAGATCGAAAAGGGGTCGAGCAAAGGGAGACCGATCCGATGATCGAAGAACCGGTCGAGCCGCGCGCCTTCCGTGGCGATGCGCTCAACGCCACGACGCACGAGGACCTGGACACCTATGGCGTGGCGGAACTGGAAGAGCGGATCGAGGCGCTGGAAGCGGAAATCGCCCGCACCCGCGCGCAACTGAGCAAGAAGAAGGCGGGGCGCGACGCGGCCAATGCGCTGTTTGGTCGCCTGGACTAACGATCGGTTTACGCTACAGGCGGACTCTCGGACCCGCCTGACTCGGATATGAGCTTGAATCGGATCTTGGGGCGGGGCGGTCGCGAAACGGGACGATCCTGTCTGGCACGGGGGTTGCAGTCCTCCTGTCCGGCGGGACCATCCCGCGGCCTTTCGAAGGGGCATTGAGTAGCTATGACCGAGTTGAACGTGGCCGCGGCCCCCTGGCGTGCTGGCGTGATCCAGGACTTCGCTCGCTCCGAGCTCTTCGACCGGACGTTCGAGGAGGGCATGACGCTGGTCGAGGAGACCGCCGCCTATCTCGACGGGGCCGGGCGCCACGACAGCAAGATCCTCTCGCGCAACGCGGCCCTGGCCTACGCCAGCGAAAGCATGCGCTTGACCACGCGCCTGATGCAGGTGGCCTCGTGGCTGCTGGTCCAGCGGGCGGTCAAGGAAGGCGAGATGGCCGCGCAGGACGCCTGCGCCGAGAACTACCGCCTGGGCCTGGAGGCCGGCGAGTCCGCCCCGGTCGAGGACCTGCCCTTCGGCCTCGTCAACCTGCTGCAGCGCTCCGAGCGGCTCTATGACCGCGTCCGCCACCTGGACAAGCGCATGTACCTCGAAGCCGCCGCCGACGAAGAAGCCCCCCGTCCGGTGCAGGCCCAGTTCGACCGCCTGAGCGCGGCGTTCGGGGCGGCTTGATCGCTTTTTGAGACCCTCTCCCGTGGGAGAGGGAAGGACCTGTCCCGTAGCGATGGGAGGGAGAGGGCTTAAGGCGCCGACGGCGTCGCACCTGTCCCGCATCGGAATTCTTACAAGTCGGCGAGGGCGTAAACCCTCTCCCTCCCACGCCTTCGGCGCGGGCCCCGCCCACTCCCGGGGGAGAGGGTTCTGGCATGCGCTCGTGCCATGACCAGAAACGGAAAAGGCCGGCCCGCGACGCGGAACCGGCCTTTCGTCGCCCTTACGGCGAGAAGCGTGGAACGCTTACTTCTTGGCGGTGAAGCCCGCGAACTTGGCGTTGAAGCGCGAGACGCGGCCGCCGCGGTCCATCATCTGGGCGTTGCCGCCGGTCCAGGCCGGGTGCACGCGCGGATCGATGTCCAGCGCCAGGGTCGCGCCTTCTTTCCCGTAGGTCGAACGGGTCTGATAGGACGAACCGTCGGTCAGGGTGACGGTGATGAAGTGATAGTCGGGGTGAATGTCTTGTTTCATCGGGCGATCCAACCGACTTGAGGCGGCGTGTAATGTGGGCGGGCGCCAAACCTTGCGGGTGGCTCTCGGAGACGCGCGGCTATAAAGAAAGCGCGCGAATTTGGCAAGGGACAGTTGATGAGCGACGTGAACGCGGGCGAGATTTCGGCCGAAGGCAGGCCGAGCGCGGGCGCGGAGCTGGTGCAGAGCCTGGCCGAGGCGGCCAATCGCCGTCCCCGCCGCAAGGACGTCCGTCCGCTGGCCCACCTGCTGCCGTTCGTGGCGCGCCACAAGATCTACGCCCTGCTGGCCGGGTTCTTCCTGCTGTTCTCCACGGCCGCGACCCTGGGCCTGACCGCCACCTTCAAGGGCGTGGTCGACAAGGGCTTCGCCAAGGGCGCCGGGCACGTGGTCGACAGCGCCTTCCTGATGATGGGCGCCGTGGCCCTGGTGCTGGCCGCGGCCACGGCCCTGCGCTTCCTGTTCGTCACCCGCCTGGGCGAGCGCGTGGTCGCCGACCTGCGCCGGGCCATCTACGACCACGTCCTGACCCTGGATCCGGCCTTCTTCCTGAAGACCCGCACGGGCGAGGTGCTGTCGCGGATGACCACCGACATCACCATCGTCGAACAGCTGGTCGGGGCCAGCGTCTCGATCGCCCTGCGCAACAGCCTCAGCCTGATCGGCGGCCTCAGCTACATGGCGGTGGTCAGCCCCAAGCTGGCGGGCTTCATCGTCCTGATGGTGCCGGTGGTGCTGGCGCCGATGTTCCTGCTGGGCCGGCGCGTGCGCAAGCTGTCGGTTACCGCCCAGGACAGGTTCGCCGACGCGGTCGGCTATGCCGGCGAGAGCCTGGACGCGCTGGACACCGTCCAGGCCTTCGGGCGGGAGGCCACGGCCGGAACCCGGTTCGGCGGCGCCGTCGAGGCGGCCTACGGGGCCTCGGTCCGCCGGATCAACGCCCGGGCCGGCCTGACGGCGGTGATCATGAGCCTGGCGTTCGGCGGCATCATCCTGCTGTTGTGGGTCGGCGCGCACCTGGTGCTGAAGGGCGAGATGACCGGCGGCACCCTGGCCCAGTTCGCCATGCTGGCGGTGATGGCCGCCGGTTCGGTCGGTTCGCTGGGCGAGGTCTGGGGCGATGTCCAGAAGGCCGCGGGGGCCATGGAGCGGATCTCCGAACTGCTCAATTCCGACCCCAGCATCGCCGCGCCGGAGAAGCCCCGGACGCTGCCCGTCCCGGCTCGGGGCGCCATCGCCTTCGAGGGCGTGACCTTCGCCTATCCCGGCCGCCCGGACCTGCCGGCCCTGAAGGGCTTCGACCTCGTCGTGAAGCCGGGGGAGACCGTGGCCCTGGTGGGGCCGTCGGGGGCGGGCAAGAGCACGGTGTTGCGCCTGCTGCTGCGCTTCTACGACCCGCAGGCTGGCGTGGTGCGGCTGGACGGCGTCGACCTGCGCGAAGCCGACCCGGCCGAGGTGCGCGATCGCATGGCCCTGGTGGCCCAGGACAGCCCGCTGTTCTCGGGCTCGGCCCTGGACAACATCCGCTTCGGCCGCGAGGACGCCAGCGAGGCCCAGGCCCGCGCCGCCGCCGACGCCGCCCAGGCCACGACCTTCATCAACGCCCTGCCGCAGGGCTTCGACACCCCGGTCGGCGAGCGGGCCAAGACCCTGTCGGGCGGCCAGCGCCAACGCCTGGCCATCGCCCGCGCCCTGGTGCGCGAGGCGCCGATCCTGCTGCTGGACGAGGCCACCAGCGCCCTGGACGCCGAGAACGAACGCCTGGTCCAGAAGGCGCTGCACGACGCCATGAGCGACCGCACGACCCTGGTCATCGCCCACCGCCTGGCCACCGTGCTCAAGGCCGACCGCATCGTGGTCATGGAGGACGGCCGGGTCGTGGAGCAGGGCACCCACGCCGAACTGTCGGCCCAGGGCGGGCTCTACGCCAAGCTGGCGCGCCTGCAGTTCGGGGTGGAGGCGGCCTAGGGGCCCGTTGACCGGCCGGCCGCAACTGCCGATGGTGCGGTCAAGCTTGTAACCCTGGGGGCTTTCCAATGACCGACCTGTCGCGCTGGCTCAATCCGGCCGCCGCCATCTCCACCGAGGACGAGGCCCTGGCCTCGGGCCGCGCCGGCGCCGTGGGCGCGTTCGTCACCGCCGCGCACGGCCTGTTCGGCGCGTTGCTGATCGCAGTGAACATCGACGGTTACCTGGCTCAGCTGCGCTCGGTGACGGCGACCATGTACGGCGAGAACAGCCAGGCGGGGCAGGCGGCCATGGCGATGATGGGCCCGGCGATGGTCTACACCACGCTGGCCCTGAGCGTCGGGATCGCGGCGGTGTTCGTGGTGCTGGGCGCCGTACAGTGGCGCAAGCCCAACCCGGTCATCCCGCTGCTGCTGGGGCTGCTGGCGCTGTACAGCCTGCTGATGTTGATCCTGGGCATGGTCAACCCCGCGACCGCGCACGCCCACATGATCCCGGTCTGGCGCCAGGTCCTGGCGGTGGTGGTGGACCTGGTCTGCCTGCTGCTGTTCTACAACGGCCTGCGCGGCGCCAACCGCCTGCGCAAGCTGCGGGGCGCGGCCTAGTCTTTTGCGCCGCGAGGGGAGGAAGGGCGCTATTCGGCGGCGGTGGCTGTGGGCGTCGCCGCCTTCTCCTCCCGTCGGATCACGTCCACATGCTCCAGCTGGAGCTTGAGGTCGGTGATCGCCTTGTGCTCGGGCAGGCCCTGCGCCTCGGCCCAGTCGACGATCACCGACAGCGCCTCGCCGATCCGGCCCAGCTGGCGGCCGTAGCTGCCGACCTCGTCGAGGATCCGCGCCTCGACGTCGGGGGCGGCCGACTTGCCCAGGTTGATGCTGAACAGGCTGACATTGCCGAAGGTCCAGGACCACGGATTGATCGTCTGGGTCAGCTGGTTCGGGGCGAGGGCGAGCTTGAAGTCGGGCATGGCGGGGGCTCCGGAGCGGGGAGCGGCAGTATCAATCATGAGGCGTGTTTTGGCTTGGGACACTTTTGGGAAGATGGCGCCCCCCTCGCGATCCGCCCAACGATTGAGCGTTTCCCTCTCCCCCTGCGGGGGAGGGTGGCCTCCGAAGG
>Ga0065165_1001106_pt1 | contig 32031 bp, 26 predicted proteins | sample AraplaMF_Cvi_mMF_FD_63813 | JGI IMG/M metagenome (GOLD analysis project Ga0065165, IMG submission 63813) | Arabidopsis root microbial communities from the University of North Carolina, USA - plate scrape MF_Cvi_mMF (version 2) (version 3) | ecosystem: Host-associated > Plants > Roots >... | reverse complement strand
GTTCGACCACGTCAACCAGGCCACCCGCCAGCCGGGGTCCACCTTCAAGCCCTTCGTCTACGCCGCCGCGCTGGAACGCGGCCTGACGCCCGACCATCCCTATGTGGACGCGGTGACGACGATCCGCGACCCCAACGGCACCACCTGGCGCCCAACCGACAACAGCGGCACCACCGGCCGCCGCATGACCATGCGCGACGGTATCGTGTACTCGAAGAACACGATCACGGCCCAGGTGATGCAGGACGTGGGCGTGGCGCCGATCGTCAAGCTGGCGCAGGACATGGGCGTCCGCTCGAGCAAGCTGGCGGCGGTGCCTTCGATCGCGCTCGGCACCAGCCCCGTCACCCTGCTGGAGATGGTCAGCGCGTATTCGACCATCGCCGCCCAGGGCGAGTACCGGCGCCCGGTGTTCGTCCGCAAGATCACGGACCGCGACGGCAACACGGTGGCCGATTTCGCCAGCCAGACGCCGCAGCGGGTGCTGTCGCAGGCCTCCGCCGAGACCCTGATCGACATGATGCGCGGCGTAATCAACCGCGGTACCGGCACGGGCATCCGCACGCGCTTCGGCATCCAGGCCGACGTCGCCGGCAAGACCGGCACGACCCAGAACAATGCCGACGGCTGGTTCATCATGATGCACCCCAACCTGGTGGCAGGCGCCTGGGTGGGCTTCAACGACAACCGCGTGACGATGCGCTCCAACTACTGGGGCCAGGGCGGCCACAGCGCCATCCTGCTGGTCGGCGACTTCTTCAAGACCGCCCTCGACAGCGGCAAGGTCCGGGCCGAGGCCCAGTTCCCCGGCTTCCGCAAGCCCGAGCCGGTGATTCGCCACGACGACCAGGAAGAGGAGATGGAAGAGGGTAACGACATGCAGCAGGAAGGCGGGCCGCCGGCGGACGAGTCGCATCCGCTGGCGGAACCGAAGGAGGAGCCGGAGCCGCCGCCGCCGCCGACCGATGTCGGCAACCGCTTCCCGAACGACGCCTGATAGATCCAGTCCTTAAATGATGGCGCGGCGGCGCAGCACCAGCGCCGCCAGGCCGATGCCCAGCAGGGCAACTGGCCCCGGTTCCGGTACCGGAGCGGGCACGGGCCGGGTGCTGGTCCCGGTGATGAGGATGTTGTCGATGCTGGCGCCTTTGTAGGTCGTGGATGCGTCCGAGGTGAAGCTGAACTCGAGCTTCGTGATCGAATCGCTCAGTTTGCCGTCGAATTTCCCGCTGAAGAAGCCGTCGGCGTAATGGATGCGGGTCCTCTGGTTATGGTTGTCGACGGTGTAGAGCTGCAGGGCATCCCAGTTGCGTTCGCTGTCGACCCAGAAATCGTAGGACAGGCGGATGTCCTTGTACGCGCTCAGGTCCAGGCTGACGTAGAAAAAGTTCTTTTCGTTGTTCCCGTAAGGGCCGCGGTACAGCTTTCCATCCGTGACGGACCACAGTCCGCTGATGGTTTCGTTGGCCTGCAAGCCCTTGGAAAAGTCCTGCGAATAGATGACGCTTGCCATCGACGAAGCGGCGGCTGCGGAAAGGACTGCGCCGATCAGCGCTTGCTTGATGAGTTTCATCGCTCATGCTCCCGGTGTTTGAAAGGTGCTTCCAAGCGAGCAACTCTCATGCCAGGGTAGGCTTGTACTGGCATATCGGCAGCCGCGGCATGCAGACTGTCAAACGAGCCGTCACCCCCGCGATGGGGGCAAGACGGTGGGAGCTGGCGCAGCGCCCGGGCGAATAGTGGTGGTGGCGGCCCGGCGCCCCGCCGGAACAGGGGCGCGCGGGCTGTAAAAGCAGTCGTCACCCCCACGATGGGGGCAAAAATTCGTTCAGAGGATGGGCGTTCCACCGGTGACCGCGATCCGCGCCCCCGACACATAACTGGCCTCGTCCGACGCCAGCATCACGTACACCGGGGCCAGTTCCGCCGGCTGGCCGGCGCGCTTCATCGGCGTCTGCTGGCCGAAGCTCGCTACCTCGTCCGGCGGCATGGTCGACGGAATCAGCGGGGTCCAGATTGGCCCCGGTGCCACCGAGTTCACGCGGATGCCTTTTTCCGCCAGCAGCTGGGCCAGGCCGGCCGTGAAGTTGGCGATCGCGCCCTTGGTCGTCGCGTAGGCGAGCAGGGCCGGCGAGGGCTTGTCCGAGTTGATCGAGGTGGTGTTGATGATCGAGGAACCGGCTGCCATGTGCTTCACCGCCGCTTTGCAGATGTAGAACATGGCGTCGATGTTGACGGCGAAGGTATGCCGCCACTCCTCGTCCGAAATCTCGTCGATCGATTGGTGGCTCATCTGGAAGGCGGCGTTATTCACCAGCACGTCGATGCGGCCGAATTCCTGCACGGCGCGGTCGACGAGGGCGCGGCAGTGGGCCGGGTCGGCCAGGTCGCCGGGAACCAGCACCGCCTTGCGGCCGGCTTCCTTCACCAGGCGCTCGGTCTCCCGCGCGTCCTCATGTTCGTTGAGATAGGCGATCAGGACGTCGGCGCCCTCGCGCGCGAAGGCCAGGGCGACGGCGCGGCCGATGCCGCTGTCGGCGCCCGTGATCAGGGTCTTCTTGCCGGCCAGGCGGCCGTGGCCGACGTAGCTGGATTCGCCGTGGTCGGCCTTGGGGACCAGCAGGGCTTCCGTGCCCGGCGGGCTTTGTTGCGGGCTCTGTTCCTGGGCTTTCTGCTGGTTCTGCTGCTGCGACTGCTGCTGGGACATGGGAGAATCTCCGTCGAAAGCATGGGCCTGCGATTCTATGCCGGCCCATGCACGCGCGGCGCCATCCTGCCCCGCCGCAATCCCGCTATGCAAGGCCTCAATGAGAGAAGCGCGCCTGCGCCTTGCCGCGGCCATCCGGGCGCTTCACGTCCAGGTCGTCGTTGGCAGCCTGGTCGCCGGCGCCGCCATCGGCCAGCACCAGCTGCTGGGCGCGCGGCGCGGTCGAGATGCCCAGTTCGCGGCACAGGGCCATCGCTTCCAGCAGCACCTGCTGCTGGGTCTTCAGGTACAGGCTGTAATCGGCGTCGCTGAGGTTGTAGACGATGTCGTACTCGATGAAGTTCTGGTCCAGCACCGTCAGGTTGACGTGGTCGAGCTTCACCTTCTCCTTGGCCTCGATGATGCTTGAGAGCTGCGGCGGCAGCTTTGCCGCCAGCTCCGGCGGCGTGGCCGGGTTGATGCGCAGCGCGAACTGCACGCGGCGGCTGCGCATGCGCTTGAAGTTGTGCACGGTCTTGCGCAGCAGCTCGGCGTTGGCGATCACGATCTGCTCGCCGGACAGGGCGCGGATGCGGGTCGTCTTCAGGCCCACGTGCTCGATGGTGCCCGAGAATTCCGACACCGAGATCGAATCCCCGACCTCGAAGGGCTTGTCCACCGCAATCGACAGCGAGGCGAACAGGTCGCCAAGGACGTTCTGCACCGCCAGCGCCACGGCGATGCCGCCGATGCCGAGGCTGGCCACGAAGGTGGTCACGTTGATGCCGAGGTTGGCAAGCATCGCCAGCAGGAACACGGTCCAGACGCTCCATTGCAGGGCCCAGATCATCAGGGTATGCGCCACCGTAACCTGCTCGTTTTCCTTGTTCTTGCCGTGGATGCGGAAGTAGCGCCGCGCCGTCACCGCGATCGCGCGGTGCAGCCACAGGGCCAGTTGGGCGCCGAGGGTCAGGAACCACAGGTGGCCGACCCGCACGTCCCAGGGCGGCGGCAGGTCGAGCACGGAGACGCCGATCAGGATCGAGGTCGCCAGCACCGCGAGGTTGCTGGTGCGCGCCAGCGTGTGGCGCAGCACGTCGACGATGGGCCGCTGTGCCGCTTCGTCCGATAGCTGGCCCAGGCGGCGCCGGAACAGCACCACGGCGCCGTGGATGAGGATGAAGCTGAGCACCGCCGCCGTCAGGGCGAAGGCGGCGTTGGGCCAGCCGATATCGAGGGATGTGAAATAGCCGCGGAAGTCCATGGGGCTCCTTTCGTGTCAGTGCGGGGGAAGGGGGCCGGGCAGGGAACCCGGGGCGCGGGCGGTGCCCGCTGTGCATGCCCGGCCAGCCGGAGGATGCGCTCGGCATCCTCCGGGGTGGCATGCGAAAAACCGATCGGTGCGTTTAGTGCTTCGTGCGCAGGTGCTGGCGGACCGCTTCGGCGCTGTTGCCGGCCTGTTTCACGGCCTGCTGCAGCTCTTCCTCGGACACGCCCAGTGCCTTGGTCCAGTACTGGATTTCGTGTTTCTCGTGCAGGTTGATGCGGGCGCGGTCCTGCTGGCCGCGGTTTTGCAGATTGTCGGACATGATGGGCTCCTTTATTCACGAGTACCCGTTCAGGATGCCACCGGCCACGGCCGTATTCCGTTCGCTACTTCACCTAAAGCATTTAGTTTTATTCGGAAAAAAGTTCCCATGCGTCAGCAATACAACTTGAGCACGATCAGAAAACCCAACAATACCCCAGTCGAATAACGAGCCCGGCAGTAGGATCGAAGCGAGTTCTGCACCAAGATGGTGCGATTAAGCAACATTCGCCAACGATCCAAAGACTGGAGGCAGCGATGAAGCATCCGCATTCCCTTACGACCCGGAGAACGACGCGCAGGACCGCGATTGCCATTGCGGCAGCGGCCTTCCTGCTGTCGGCCTGCCAGATGCATGGCGGCCGTGTCGACCAGCTGAACGATTTGCGGGGCCCGACCCAGGATCTGCGGGTCGAGCTGCGCGAAGGCACGAACATGGCGGCGTCGCCCTCGCCGGACGGCAAGCGCATCGTCTTTTCCGCCCAGGGCGCGCTATGGGTCATGCCGATCCATGGCGGCAGGGCTACGCGCATCACCGACTGGCACCTGGAGCCGACCGCGCCGGTATGGTCGCCGGATGGCAGCCGCATCGCCTTCCAGAACTATGCGCCGGAAGGCAATTACCATATCTGGACGATCGATCCCGACGGCCGCCACCCGGTCGAGCTGACCACCGGCCCGAACGACGACCGCGAACCCGCCTGGACGCAGGACGGGCGCGCGCTCGTGTTCTCGTCCGACCGCAGCAACGACGGCCAGTACAAGATCTGGACCGTCCCCGCCGATGGCGCCCCGCCGGCCCAGATCACAAGCGGCCCCGGCGCCGAGAGCAACCCGGTGGTATCGCCGGACGGCAGCACGCTGGCCTACGTCGACGGGCCGAACGTGGTGACGCGCCTGCTGGCGGGCGGCACGCCGGTCATCGTGGCCCCCGGCACGGCGCCGGCCTGGACCCCGGACGGCACCAGCCTGGTCTACCAGAACGCCGATCGCCAGCTGGTGGTGCGCAGGGGGCAGGAAACAAGGCAGGTCACCACCGGCGAAGACATCTTCCCCTTCCCGGTACGCTTCCTGCCGGACGGCCGCTTCCTGTACACGGCCGATGGCCACATCCGCGTGCGCGATGCGGCCGGCGGCGCCCCCGGCGACATCGATTTCCGCGCCGAGCTGCTGCTGCGCCGGCCCGTGTTCGCGCACCCGAAAGACCGCCAGTTCGACAATTTCGGCCAGCGCAAGGTGAACGGGATCAGCGCGCCGGTGCTGTCGCCGGACGGCCAGAGCATCGCCTTCGTGGCACTCAACGACGTCTGGGTGATGCGCATCGGCGATGTGCCGCGCCGCCTGACCAACGACATCGACCGCGACATCAGCCCGCAATGGACGGCGGACGGCCGCGCGGTCTACTTCTCCAGCGAGAAAGGCAATGCCGGCCAGCTGGCGGTCGACCAGGTCAACGTCGCCACCGGCGCGCGCACGCGGCTGGCCGCCATTCCGGGGCGTTCGATGGCTCTGCCGAAGCTGTCGCCGACGGGGGACCGGATCGCCTACGTCACGCTCTCCGGCCAGCTCGAAATCTGGAACCGCGCCACCCAGACCTTCCAGGTGATCGCACCGGCGGTCGGCAGCCAGGTCAGCACCCCGCAATGGCTGCCGGACGGGCGCCGCATCCTGCTGGTCGATAACGAGCGCATCAACAACCGCTTCCGCGAGGGCTACAACAAGCTGCGCGTGATCGACCTCGCCACCGGCCAGGGCACGTTCTACGCCGTCGCCCCGGCGCCGCGCCAGATCTCGGAACGCGACGAGGGCGCCGCGGTGCTGTCGCCGGACGGCACGCGGGTCGCCTTCATCATGGATTCGCTGCTGCACATCATCCCGGTGAATCCGGATGGTTCGCCGAGCGGACCGGCGCGCATCGTGAGCAGCGAGCCGGCCGACCTGCCGTCCTGGGGCGACAACAATACGCTGCTGTACAAGTCGGCGACCCGCATCCGCGCCATCGATGCGAATGGCGGGAATGCGCGCGACGTCGACGTCAGGCTGCAGTGGCAGCAGGCGGTGCCGAGCGGATCGACCCTGATCCGCGCCGGCGCGCTATGGGACGGCATCGCCCCGAACCTGCGCTACGACGTCGACATCCTGGTGCGCCAGAACCGCATCGTGTGGATCCGTCCGCACGTGGCCGGGTCGGAGTCGCAGGCCGAGCGCTTCATTGATGCCAGCAATCTGACGGTGATGCCGGGCCTGATCGAAACCCACATCCACCCGCTCACCCTGTACCAGGGCGGGCAGGTGGGGCAGTGGCTGCCGCTGATGCTGTCCTACGGCCTGACCACCGGCCAGTCGGTCGGCGGGCCACTGCACCAGTCGATCGAGCTGCGCGAGTCGCTCGAGTCGGGCAAGCTGGTGGGGCCGCGGCTGTTCGTCTCGCCGCCGCTGTGGGAGGGCAACCGCCTGTTCTACCACTTCGCGCGGACCCTGCGCACCCCGGCCGTGGCCGAGGCCGAAATCGCCAAGGCCAAGAAGATGGACGTCGACTTCATGAAGTCCTATGTGCGGGCGCCGATCCCCATCATGAGCCGCATCGCGCAGGGCGCGCTCGATCTCGGCGTACCGAGCGGCACCCATCCGATCGAGCCGGGCGCCGCCACTGGCATCGCCGGCACCACCCACCTGAGTGCCACGCAGCGCATGGGCTACAGCTGGTCGAAGTCGGCGGTGCGGGCGATCACCTACCAGGACGCCTACGACACCTACGGCAAGGGCAGCTTCCACCTGATCGACACGCTGTTCTCGGCGGCCGCGCTGGCCGGGCTGGATCCGGGCATCGTCACCGATCCGCGCTTCATCCTGGTGCCGCCGAACTTCGTGGCCGGCCTGCAGAACGCCACGCCGCCGACGCCGGCCCAGCTGAGCGGCATCATCAACGACGCCACCCAGCAGGCCAAGGTGGTGGCGGCAGGGGGCCTGGTGGCGAACGGCACCGACTCGCCGCTGGTGGTGCCGGGGATCCAGCTGCACCTGAACCTGCGCGCCGCCGGCCTCGTGCTCGGTAACTACACGGCGCTGCAGACCGTGACCATCAATGCGGCAAAGATGGCGCTGGTGGACAAGGACCTCGGTTCGGTGGAGCCGGGCAAGCTGGCGGATCTGATCGCGGTGCGCGGCAATCCGCTGACCGACCTGCGCGCCGCCGCCAACGTCGAGGTGGTGATGAAGAACGGCAGGGCCTTTACGCAGGACGAGATCCTGGCGCCGTTCAGGACCCCGGCGGCGCTGGCGGCGCGGGTTGACGCGCTGGCGGCTTACCAGGCGCGCTGCCGCAGCCATCCAGGCGAGTGCGCGGAGGATGGCCAGCATGCCGACTGAGGGATTGACTTGGTAGCCGGGTCCGGTGAGGCGCCGGACCTGGTTTGTGCCCGCGGCCGTTCGGCTGCGGGCTTTTTGTGTTGCGGATTCTTCCGCATGTTTGCAACTAACCCACAAGCGGCACCCAAAACCGACAACCCGCCACCAGCGCCGAGGGGCGGGCAGAGGTCGCCGCCGCCAGCCATTTGAGGTACGCTAATGCTATTCGCACAATAAGCGCACTACAAGGAGATCCCCATGCCCAAGCCCTATGAAACCGCCCAGCCGGAGCGCAGCGCGGTCGACGCCATGCCCGGCGTCGTGGCCGTCGATTTCGGCACCAACTGGTGCGGCTACTGCAAAGCCGCCGAGCACGATATCGAGGAAGCCCTGAAGGACTATCCCGCGGTCACCCACGTGAAGGCCGAGGATGGACCGGGCCGCCCGCTGGGCCGTTCCTTCCGCGTCAAGCTGTGGCCGACCGTGGTAGTGATGAAGGATGGCCAGGAAGTTGCGCGCGTCGTGCGCCCCGTCGGACCCGACGAGCTCAAAAACGCCTTGAACGAGGCAAGCAAGCAGGCAGGCGCCGCATGAGCGCGGCCGAGCCGCAAGCGGTGCGTGCCGCCATCAACCGTCCAGGCACTGTCCTGTTCGCAAGCCTGATCGGCACCACCATCGAGTTCTACGACTTCTATATCTACGCCACTGCGGCGGTGCTGGTCTTCCCCAAGCTGTTCTTCCCGGCGGGGGACGCCGCCGCCGCGACCCTGCAATCGCTGGCAACCTTCGCGATCGCCTTCTTCGCGCGCCCGGTCGGCTCGGCCGTATTCGGCCACTTCGGCGACCGCATCGGCCGCAAGGCGACGCTGGTTGCCGCGCTGCTGACCATGGGCTTGTCGACGGTGGTGATCGGCCTGCTGCCGACCTATGCGGCGATCGGCACCCTGGCGCCGCTGCTGCTGGCGCTGTGCCGCTTCGGCCAGGGCCTGGGCCTGGGCGGGGAGTGGGGCGGGGCGGTGCTGCTCGCCACCGAGAACGCGCCGCCGGGCAAGCGCGCCTGGTACGGCATGTTCCCGCAGCTGGGCGCGCCGCTCGGCTTCTTCCTGTCCGGCTCCACCTTCCTGCTGCTGTCGCAGACCCTGAGCGATACGGAGTTCTTCAGCTGGGGCTGGCGCGTGCCTTTCCTGGCCAGCGCGCTGCTGGTGATCGTCGGCCTCTATGTGCGCCTGAAGATCACCGAGACCCCGGACTTCCAGAAGGTCCTCGACCGCAACGAGCGCGTGCGCCTGCCGGTGGTGGCCGTGTTCGCGGCGCATCCGGGCGCGCTGGTGCTCGGCACCCTGGCCGCGCTGTCGACCTTCGTCATCTTCTACCTGATGACGGTGTTCGCCCTCAGCTGGGGCACCACGGCGCTGGGCTATTCGCGCCAGCAGTTCCTGCTGCTGCAGCTGTTTGCGATCCTGTTCTTCGGCCTGACGATTCCGATCGCGGCGGTGCTGGCCGACCGCCTCGACCGCCGACGCGTGATGATCGGCGTGTCGGCGGCCATCGCCGTGTTCGGCCTGGCCTTCGGCCCGATGTTCGGTTCGGGCTCGCTGGCCATGGTGACCCTGTTCATGGTGCTGGGCCAGTGCCTGATCGGCATGACCTACGGACCGCTCGGCACTCTGCTGTCGGAAATGTTCCCGGCCGAGGTGCGCTACACCGGGGCCTCGCTGACCTTCAACCTGGCCGGCATCCTGGGCGCCTCGCTGGCGCCGTATGTGGCAACCTGGCTGGCGAAAACGCATGGGCTGCCGACGGTGGGCTGGTATTTGAGCGCCGCAGCCCTGATCAGCCTGGCGGCGCTGCTGCCGGCGAAGACCGCTGCAGCAACGCGCTGAAACGGCTTTGAACCTGCACGGGAGGGTGGAATGGCAGTAACGGGAGGATGTGCCTGCGGCGCGGTCCGCTACGAAAGCGGGGCGGTGCCTTTCCACCGCACGCTCTGCCATTGCGTCGACTGCCGGCGCGCGGCCGCGGCGCCCGCCGTGGCCTGGTTCACGGTGCCGGCGGCCGAGCTGCGCTACGTGCGCGGCGCACCGGCCGTGCACCGTTCGAGTCCGCAGGTCGAACGCAGCTTCTGCGCCGCCTGCGGCACGCCGCTCACTTACCGCAACGATGGCTATGGCCATGAGATCGACGTGCTCACCTGCAGCCTCGACGATCCGGAAGCGGCGGCGCCGCAGGACCATACCTGGGTCTCGCAGCGGCTGAGCTGGATGCGGGTGGATGATATGCCTGCGTTTCCACGAAGCCGCGGAGAAGGGCGCGCCTGACAGAGCGGCCATGGCGGCGTGACACCGGCTCAGCCGTGCGCACCTCCGAAGTGTTAATAGGATATTATTAAATTTCTATTAATTTTTTCGGAGAGATGCACATGTCCAAGTCCGTCCTGCGCTTTGCCACCGCTGCCCTGCTGATGTCCGCCGCCGTCGGCGCTTCCGCCGCCCCGGCCTCGTACCAGGACTTCGAGCTGTCCGGTGTGCTGCAGGAGATCCCCGGCCCGTCGCCGCGCTGCGCCTCGAATTTCGGCGGCACCATCCTGGGCTACGGCACCAGCGCACTGCTGGGCAAGGTCAGCTTCCTGTCGAGCGACTGCATCACCCCGAACGGCACCTCGTTCACCTTCAGCGACGGCAAGTTCATGATCACGACCATGACCGGCGAACTGCTGTTCGCGAGTTACAACGGCCAGTTCGTGCCGACCGGCGAGGGCACCAAGTACGTGTTCTCGAACGCCAGCTTCACCATCACCGGCGGCACCGGCCGCTACTTCAAGGCGACCGGCAGCGGCAGCCTGAGCGGCGGCGAAGACATGGCCACCGGCCAGGGCACCATCCAGCTCAAGGGCCGCATCCTCTCCAAATAATTAGAAGGAGTAGACCAGGGTCAGCGAAGTCTGGGTGTCGGTATTCTTTTTATCTTCCGGCACCTTGCTGTCGCTGCGCGCGCTGAATGCCGCTTTCATCTGCATCGTGCCGTTGATCTTGGTGCTCAGCGCCGTCTCGGCAACCGTGTGGACGTTCGAGGTGCCGCGCTCGACGCTGACGGTCTGGCTGAAGGCCGCCGACGGGCTGACGCGCCAGCGCAGCTGGGCCGCGCCGTGGACCGTCATGCCGGCTTCCTGGTCACCGGCCGCGCTCTCGCCGTGGAAATAGCCCGGGCCGACCTCGACGTCGACGGTCTTGTCTTCGCGCTTGAGCAGCTGGGTGCCGTAACCGACCGCCAGGGTCGAGTAGCGGGTGTAGGCGCCGAACTTGTCGTTGACGTGCGAGCCGAGCACGAAGGCGCGGTTGCCGTCTTCGAGCAGCTTGAAGGCTGCTTTGGCCGAGGCCTGGAAACGTTCGGCCGAGCGGGTCCGCGTGCGGGTGCCGTCGGCATTCTGGATGTCGTCTTCCTTGAAATAGCCGCTGAAAATGTACTCGTTGCTCCAGTTGCTCATCTCGTGGCGCGCGTCGATCTTGCCGGTGACCGAGGTGCCGGTGGTATTGCCCGAGGTCGTGATCGCGCCCAGCTCGGCGGACGTGTACCAGTTGCTGCCTTCGGGGATCGGCTTGTTGGGGGCTTGCGTGAAGTAGGTGGACGACGGCGCGGTGTCGAAGTCGTCAGGGGCGGCCGCAGCCGTCCCGCAGGCGCCGGCCAGGGCCAGCGCCAGAATCATCAGAGATTTCATGGACTTTGCATCCCGTGGTTCAATGGATGGCCCGACATTGTAAACCAAAGCCCATCGTCAAACTCATCAAACCGGCTTTTTTTGCGACAACAATACATTGAAAAACTAATGTAATTGTTAAGTTAGCATTCATTGCGTTTGCAATTCAGGCCCCCGCCTGCCTAGAATGTTGCGTTTCGCCGGACACACCGGCATTGGATGTATAAGGGACGCACATTGATCCGGCTAGTCATTGCAGACGACCATGAATTGATCCGCGAAGGTGTCAAGAAGATCCTGCGCCCCTGTGCCGACGTGAAGGTCGTGGGCGAGGCGGCCGATCTCAGGCAGGCGATTGCGCTGGTGGCACAGGTACGTCCAGACGTGGTGGTGCTGGACATCACGCTGCCGGATTACGATGGCCTGGACGGCCTGGCCGAGCTGCGCCGGCACTTTCCGCAACTGCGTATCGTCATGCTGAGCATGCATCCAGAGGAACGTTACGCACTGGCGGCCCTGCGCGCCGGCGCGCTCGGCTATGTGTCGAAGGCAACGGCGTCGTCGGAGCTGGTGGAAGCGGTGCGCCGCGCCGGCCAGGGCACGCCCTGGGTCGGGCCGCGGGTGGCCGAGCTGCTGGCGCGCGAAGCCGCCAGCCCGAAGACCCTGCCGGCCCACCACATCCTGACCCCGCGCGAGGGCGAGATCGTGGCCCTGATCGGGGCCGGCCTGCAGGTCAAGCAGGTGGCTGCCGAACTCGGCATCAGCATCAGCTCCGTGAACACCTACCGTACCCGCATTTTCCGCAAGATGGGGCTGTCGTCGAACGCGGCCCTGATCCGCTACGCCCTGCGCAACGGCCTGGCCGGCTGAGTGGCGTTGCCGAGTGGCAACAATGTGAACCTGCGGCTGTCATTAAATCTGCGACAGCAGACGTCCGATTCACGACAGCGGCGCCACGGTCCGCTTCCGGCTCCTCCTATGAAGATGGTGCAAGCCACATGGGTCCCGTCCCGTGCGCATGCCGGGGTAAATACATCCCGCATGCATTCCGCTCCTCTATAGCTTCGCGTCACAATGTTATAACTTATCCATCTTGCCTGACGAAACGGCAAGACTCGGTCCATCGTGTGACGCGAAAAGATGATAACGAAGAGAGAGAATACGACGCCCAGGACCGCGGTCGAGATCCTGGTCGTGGAGGACAGCCCCACCCAGGCCCAGCACCTGGCGCGCCTGCTGGCGGGCGAGGCCGGCTGGCGGGTGCGGATCGCCGGCGACGGCTCGGCCGCGCTGCTCGAGGTGGCGCGCCTGCGCCCGCACCTGATCATCAGCGACATCGCGATGCCGGGGATGGATGGCTTTACCTTGTGCCGTACGCTGAAGGACGACCCGGTCCACGCCGATATCCCGGTGGTGCTGCTGACCCGCCTGGCGAGCCTGAACGACATCGTGCAGGCCCTGGAGTCGGGTGCCGACAGCTTCGTGCGCAAACCCTACGACGGCATGCAGCTGCGCGAGCGCCTGCGCCGCATCCTGCAGGATTGTGCGCTGGGCGCGCCCGACCGTCCGCTCGAATTCATGGCTGCCGAACGGCGCCAGATCTACGAACTGCTGGTTGCCACCCATGCGCAGGCGCTGCGCATGAACGAGGAGCTGGCCGACCAGCGCTGCGTGCTGGAGCGCTCCTGCCGCTCGCTGGCCATCCTGCACGGCATGGCGGCCGCGCTCAACGAAGCGGTCGGCGAACAGGCGGTGGCCGAAGCCGCGCTGGCCCACCTGCTGGCCCTGCCGGGGCTGGCCGGGGCCGCGGTGGGCGCGCTCGGCGCGGACGGCGGCCTGCGTCCGCTGGCGGCCCGCGGCATGCCCCTCCGTATGCCGCCCGGCGCGGCCGGTGTGCCGCTGATGCGCCTGCCGCTGCACGCCCAGGGGCGTGAGGTCGGCGTGCTCGAGCTGCTGCCGGCGGGACCCGCACTGGGCGAGGCCGAGCGCTCGCTGCTCGACAGCGCCGCCACCCAGCTCGGCTCCGCGCTCGAACGGGCGCGCCTGTACGCCTGCATGGAAGCGCTGGTGGTGGAACGCACCGAAGCCCTGCGCTCCGAGCGCAACCGGCTGTCGGCGGTGGTCGACACCGCGGGCGCGCTGGTGCTGCTGGCGGCGCCCAGCGGCCACATCGTCATGTTCAACCGCGCCTGCGAGGACGCCCTGGGCTGGAAGGCGCTCGAGGCGATCGGCCGTCCGTGCTGGGAGGTGGTGCGCCGCGTCGACGACGAACTGGCGGTGCGGCGCGTGTTCCAGGATCTCGAAAGGCTGCCGGACAGCGCCCGCATGGGAGGCGAATGGCATACGCGCGACGGCAAGAAGCGTTCGATCATCTGGACCAAGACCCTGCTGCGGCGCGACGACGGCAGCATCGAATACGTGCTCGGCACAGGCATCGACGCCACCGAGCTGCGTGGCGCCGAGGAGCGCCTGCGCTACATCAGCAACTTCGACACCCTGACCGGCCTGCCGAACCGCCTGCTGCTGCGCGACCGCCTGCGCCAGATGAAGGCGCAGGCGCAGGGCGCCGGTCAGGTGCTCGGCTTCATGCTGCTCAATCTTGGCCGCATGCCGCTGATCCGCGAGGCGCTCGGCCCGGCCGCCGAACAAGCCCTGGTGCAGGAAGCGGCGGCACGCCTGCGCGCGGCCGCCGGGGCGGATGCCGTGGGCCGCTTCACGGACGACAGCTTCGCCGTGCTGGCGCTGCGGCCAGTGGCCGAAGACGTGGCAACGACTGCACGGCGCCTGCTGGCGGCAGTTGGCAGCCCGTATGCGTGGGAGTCCGAGGAACTGCACCTGGACCCCGCGGTCGGCATCGCGGTATTCCCCAACGACGGCCTGAAATACGAGATGCTGGTGCAGGGCGCCGAGGCGGCACTGCGCCAGGCGGTGGACAGCGTCGGCCAGCGCTACGCCTTCTACCGCCCGGAACTGAACCAGGGCGCCAACGACCGCTTCAAGCTCGAAAGCGCGCTGCGCCGCGCCATCGAGCGCGAGGAGCTGGTGCTGCATTACCAGCCCCAGGTCGACCTGGTCAGCGGCCGCATCGTCGGTGCCGAAGCCTTGCTGCGCTGGCGCCATCCGGAGCGCGGGCTGGTCTCGCCGGGGGTCTTCATCCCGCTGGCCGAGGAGACCGGCCTGATCCTGCCGATGGGCGACTGGGTATTGCGCACCGCGTGCGCCCAGCAGCGTCAGTGGCGCGACGCCGGCCTGCCGCTGGTGCCGGTGTCGGTCAACCTGTCGGCCCACCAGTTCGACGACCAGATCGTCGGCACGGTCGGGCGCGTACTGGCCGACTGCGGCATCGAGCCGCAGCTGCTGGAACTGGAACTGACCGAAAGCGCCTCGATGGCCGATGCCGACAAGAGCGTTGCGCTGCTGGCCCAGCTCAAGAGCATGGGCGTGCGGCTGTCGATCGACGACTTCGGCACCGGCTTCTCGAACCTGAATTACCTGAAGCGCTTCCCGGTCGACAAATTGAAACTCGACCAGTCCTTCGTCGCCGACATCCTCGGCAGCGGCGATGACCTGGCGATCTCGCGGGCGGTGATCGCGATGGCGCACGGGCTGCGCCTGACGGTGGTGGCGGAAGGGGTGGAGACGGCCGGCCAGCTGGCCCTGCTCGCCGAGCATGGCTGCGATGCCATGCAGGGCTACTACTTCAGCAAGGCGGTGCCGGCTGCGGACTTCGGGAAGATGCTGCGCGACGGCGCCTGCCTGGACCTGGCGCCGCTGCACGAACGGCAGACGGCGCCGGCCTGATCGGGCTTACGTACCGATATAGACGATCTTGAAGGCGAACAGCGCCGCGATCACCCACACGACCGGCGCGACTTCGCGCGCGCGGCCGGTGGTCAGCTTCAGCACCGCATAGGTGATGAAGCCGAAGGCGATGCCCTCGGCGATCGAGTAGGTGAAGGGAATGGTCAGGGCCGTGATCGCGGCGGGAATCGCCTCGGTGGTGTCGTTCCATTCGATGTCGCCGAGATCGCGCAGCATCAGGCAGGCCACGAAGAGCAGGGCGGGCGCGGTCGCATACGGCGGCACCACGCCGGCCAGCGGCGCGATGAACAGGCAGGCCAGGAACAGAACGGCGACGGTGAGCGCGGTGAGCCCGGTGCGCCCGCCCGCCTGCACGCCCGAGGCGGATTCGAGATAGGCCGTGGTGCTGGAGGTGCCCAGCGCCGCACCCGCCACAATCGCGGCGCTGTCGGCCAGCAGGGCTTTATTCAACCGCTCCATCTTCCCTTCGACCAGCAGCCCGGCGCGGCTGGCCACGCCCATCAGGGTGCCGGTGGCGTCGAACAGTTCGACCAGGAAGAACACCAGGATCACGTTCAGGATGCCCACCGCCAGCGCGCCCGGCACGTCCAGCTGCAGGAAAGTCGGCGCCAGCGAGGGCGGGGCGGAGACGAGCTTGTGGAATTCGTTCCCGCCGAAGAAAAAGCTCAGGACCGTCACAGCGATGATGCCGATCAGGATTGCGCCGCGCACACGCAGGCGGTCCAGGGTCACGATCAACAGGAAGCCAGCCATGGCCATGATGGCGCCGCCCTGGTGCAGGTCGCCGACCTTGACCAGGGTCGGCTCGCTGGCCACCACGATGCCCGCGTTCTTCAATGCGATCAGGGCCAGGAACATGCCCAGGCCGACCGTGATCGCCACCCGCAGCGAGCGCGGGATACCGTTGACGATCATCGCGCGCAGGCCGAATACCGAGACCAGGATGAACAGGCAGCCCGACACGAACACCGCGCCCAGCGCCGCCTGCCAGGGCACCTTCATGCCCAGCACGACGGCATAGGCGAAATAGGCGTTCAGGCCCATGCCCGGCGCCATCGCGATCGGGTAATTGGCGTACAGGCCCATCACCGCGCTGCCGAGTGCCGCCACCAGGCAGGTGGCGACGAACACGGCATCCTTCGGCATGCCCGCATCGCCCAGGATCGACGGGTTGACGAAGATGATGTAGGCCATCGTCAGGAAGGTGGTCAGGCCGGCCAGGATTTCGGTGCGGGCGTCGCTGCCGCTTTGCCGGAGGTGGAAGAGGCGTTCGAGCATGTTGTTTTCGCGCGTCAGGGTATGGATGACCGAAGCATAACACCGCGCGCCAAAAGCGCCACTTTCTTGCCTGGTCTGACAAGTTTTCGATTGAAGCTTTGCCATCCCGCGCAAATTTTCATTGCCGCACAGCACCAATTTCGCCTCGCTTGCGCCAAAATCGCCACACTGAATCGATGAGTAACCCATCATGCCAGTTTGTAAACTGGTAACATAGGTGATACAAACTGGCTGGACCAAAAGACCTAAAAGATCTTGCGTCAGTAATATATTAGGCATACCATTCTGATATATCAGCCCAGCCCATACTGGTGCACTAACGCAAGGAGCAAGAAGCATGACCGCATTCATGGACCAGGATTTCCTCCTCACCACCGACGTCGCCAAGAAGCTGTACCACGAGGTCGCAGCCGACCTGCCGGTGATCGATTACCACTCGCACCTGCAGCAGGGCGAGATCGCCGAGCGCAAGACCTTCCGCAACATCGCCGAGCTGTGGCTGGGCGGCGACCACTACAAATGGCGCCTGATGCGCACCGCCGGCGTGCCGGAGGAGTACTGCACCGGCGCGCGTTCGGATAAGGAAAAATTCCTGGCCTTCTGCAAGGTGCTGCCGCTGGCGATCGGCAACCCGATCTACCACTGGAGCCACCTGGAGCTGCGCCGCATCTTCGGCATCGACCTGGTCATCAACGAAAAGAACGCCGAAGCGATCTGGGAACAGGCCAACGCCAAGCTGGCCACCATGGACACCTGGACCTTCCTGGAGCAGGCCAAGGTCGAAATCGCCTGCACCACCGACGACCCGGCCGACGACCTGCTGCAGCACGCCGAAATCGCGCAATCCGCGCTGAAGACCCGCGTGCTGCCGGCCTACCGTCCGGACAAGGCCATGCGCATCAATAACGACGGTTTCGAAGACTACGTGGCGCGTCTGTCCGAGGTGTCGGGCGTGCGGATCACGTCCTTCGCGACCATGATGGAAGCCCTGGCCAAGCGGGTCGGCTACTTCCACGAGCGCGGCGGCCGCATCTCCGACCACGCGATCGACATGCCGATTCCGACCGTCGCCGCGAGCGCCGACCAGCTGGAAGGCTTCTTCGCCAAGCGCATGGGCGGCGAGCGCCTGTCCGACCTGGAAGCGGCCCAGTACCTGCGCGGCCTGCTGGAGAACATCGGCGCCGTGTACGCGAAGTACGACTGGACCATGTGCTTCCACATCGGCGCCATGCGCAACAACAACCAGCGCATGCTGGAGACGCTCGGTCCGGACACCGGCTTCGATTCGATCGGCGACATGACCACCTCCAACGGCCTGGTCGCGCTGCTGTCGAACCTGGACGCCAACAAGCAGCTGCCGAAGACCATGCTGTTCAACCTGAACCCGGCCATGAACGAAGTGCTGTCGACCATGATCGGCAACTTCCAGGACGGCAGCGTCGCCGGCAAGGTGCAGTTCGGCCCGGCCTGGTGGTTCAACGATCACAAGCTCGGCAACCTGAACCAGATCCTCGCCTTCGGCAACCACTCGGTGCTGGGCATCTTCGTGGGCATGGTGACCGACTCGCGCAGCTTCGCTTCCTACCCGCGCCACGACTACTTCCGCCGCCTGGTCTGCCGCCAGCTCGGCGAATGGGTCGCCGGCGGCGAGTACCCGAACGACTTCGAGGCGCTGTCGACCATCGTGCGCGGCATCTGCTACGAAAACGCCAAGAACTACTTCAAGCTTTAATCACGAGGCGGCACGTTCATGCAACGAGTAATCTGCATCCACCCGGACGACAGCATGCTGGTCGCCCTGACCGACCTGAACCCGGGCGATGTCGTCACCTGGAACGGCGAGAACATCCTGGTCTCGACGCCAGTCAAGACCAAGCACAAGCTGGCGCGCCGCGCCTTCGCCGAGGGCGAGGTGCTGAACATGTACGGCGTCCCGGTCGGCAAGGCCACCCAGCCCATCAGGAAAGGCGAGGCGGTCACCACCGAGAACCTGGCGCACTACGCGTCGGAGGTCGAGATCGGCGAGTCCAAGCCTTACACCTGGACCCCGCCGGACGTCACGACCCTGGACGGCCGGACCTTCGACGGCGTGGTCCGTGCCGACGGCCGCGTGGGCACCGCCAACTATTGGCTGATCTTCCCGCTGGTGTTCTGCGAGAACCGCAACGTCGAGCACCTGCGCAACGCGCTCGAGCGTCCGCTCGGCTACGCCACCGACGACCTGGCATCCCTGACCTTCCAGCTGCTCGGGGAAGACATGGAGGCGCCGAAGCCTGTGGTCCGCCCGTTTCCGAACCTGGACGGCGTGCGCGTGATCACCCACAACGGCGGCTGCGGCGGCACCCGTGCCGATGCGCGCTCGCTGTGCAAGATCCTGTCCGCCTATGCCGACCATCCGAACGTGGCGGGCATCACGGTGTTCTCGCTAGGCTGCCAGAACGCGCAGATCGCCATGTTCAAGGAAGCGCTGGCCAAGCAGAACCCCAACTTCGACAAACCGGTGCTGATCTATGAACAGCAGCAGTGGGAAAGCGAAGAGAAGATGATGAAGGCGGTCCTGCAGGACACCCTCAGCCACCTGAAGGAAGCGAACAAGGTCCAGCGTCAGCCGGTCCCGCTCTCGCACCTGAAGATCGGCGTGAAGTGCGGCGGTTCGGACGGCTTCTCGGGCATCTCCGCCAATCCGACCATGGGCTACGTATCCGACATGGTGGTGGCGGTGGGCGGCTCCTCGATCCTGGCCGAGTTCCCGGAACTGTGCGGCGTCGAGGCGAACCTGATCGAGCGCTGCGTGGAAGACGACGATAAACGCCGCTTCCTGGGCATGATGCGCGACTTCGAACAGCGCGCACTGGCGGTCGGCACCCACTTCGCCGACAACCCGAGCCCGGGCAATATCCGCGACGGTTTGATTACCGATGCGATGAAGTCGGCCGGCGCCGCGAAGAAGGGCGGCACCTCGCCCATCGTCTCGGTGCTGGACTACGGCGAGCAGACCGATAAAGCGGGCCTGTCCCTGCTGTGCACCCCGGGCGGCGACGTCGAATCCGTCACCGGCATCGTGGCATCGGGCGCGAACGTGGTCCTGTTCTCGACTGGCCTCGGCACGCCGACCGGCAACCCGATCGTCCCGGTCCTGAAGATTTCGTCGAACTCCCGCGTCGCCGCCAGGTTGAACGACCTGATCGACTACGACTGCGGCCCGATCATCGAAGGCAAGCCGCTGCCGGAAGTGGCGCAGGGCCTGTTCGACATGGTCGTCGACACCGCGGGCGGCAAGTACAAGTGCAAGGCCGACCGCCTGCAGCAGTACGACTTCATCTTCTGGAAACGCGATATCTCGCTGTAACGCGTTCCCTGCACAGAAAGAATCACATGCAAGCACTGAAACGCAGCGCGCCCTTCGCGCTGCCCATCAAGATTCTCCAGTTCGGCCAGGGCAACTTCATGCGCGGCTTCTTCGACTGGCAGGTCGATCTCCTCAACGAACGCACCGGTTTGAACGCCGGCGTCGTGATCGTGCGGCCCCGCGGTGGCAGCTCGGCGCCGCTGCTGGACGTGCAGGACGGCCTGTTCACCGTGCTGGTGCGCGGCCTGAACGAGCAGGGCGCCCCGGTCAAGGAATACCGCAAGGTCGAATGCGTGCAGCGCGAGATCGACCCGAACGCCGGCTATGCCGACTACCTGGCACTGGCGTCCAACCCGGACCTGCGCTTCGTGGTCTCGAACACCACCGAAGCGGGCATCGCCGTCAACGACAGCGACCGCTTCGAGGATGCGCCGCCGAGCGCCTTCCCGGCCAAGCTGGCCCAGTTCCTGTTCAAGCGCTTCGAAGCCTTCGAGGGCGCCAAGGACAAAGGGCTTGTGCTGCTGCCCTGCGAGCTGATCGACCAGAACGGTCCGGCACTCAAGAAGGCCGTGCTGCATTTTGCCCGCCTGTGGAAGCTGAACCCGGCTTTCGACGCCTGGATCGAGGAAGCCTGCACCTTCTGCTCGACCCTGGTCGACCGCATCGTCACCGGCTATCCGGCCGCGGATGCGGAAGAGATCCAGAAAGACCTGGGCTACACGGACCAGTTCCTGGTGGCGGCCGAGTACTACTACCTGTTCGTGATCCAGGGCCCGTCATGGGTCGGCGATGAGCTGAAACTGGCCGGCGCGAATCTCAACGTCAAGCTGGTCGACGACATCACGCCCTATAAAAAGCGCAAGGTCGGCATCCTCAACGGCGGCCACACCACGCTGGTGCCGGTGGCCCTGCTGGCCGGCCTCGACGCCGTGGGTCCGGCGGTCGACGACGAAGGTACCGGACGCTTCCTCCGCGCCGCCATCGCCGACGAGATCATCCCCGCACTGGGCATGGATCGCAAGGAGCTGGAAGCCTACGCGGAAGACGTGATCCTGCGTTTCCGTAATCCGGCGATTTACCACCGCCTGGCCTCGATCGCCCTGAACAGCTGGAGCAAGTTCGCCGCGCGCGTGATGCCGCAGCTGCTGCGCTACATCGAGATCAACGCCGGCCGCATGCCGCGGCGCCTGGTCCTGGCCCTGGCCGCGACCATGGTGCTGTACCGCGGCGGCGTCATCGAACTGTCCGACGACAAGGCCAACCTGGACTGGTTCGCCCAGGCCTGGGCAAGGGTCGCCGCCGGCGAGTGGTCGATGGCCCAGCTGGCGTCCGGCTGGCTGGCCAATGAAGCGCTGTGGGGCAGGGACCTGAATGGCGTCCCGGGCCTGACCTATGCGCTGACCGTGGCGCTGGACCAGATCGTCAGGCAGGGCGTGCGCGAGCTGCTGGCCTAATCAAAAATAAAACGCAGGAGACGACATGAAAGCAATAGGGCTTAAATTCCGAGGCATGCGCTGGTGGATGGTCGGGCTGGTCACGCTCGGCCTGATCGTCAACTACCTGGCACGTAACACCCTGTCGGTGGCAGCACCGACCATGATGGCCGACCTCCACATCGACACCCAGCAGTACTCCTACATCGTGGTCGCGTGGCAGGTCTGCTACGCGGTGATGCAGCCGGTGGCCGGCTACGTGCTCGATGCGATCGGCACCAAGATCGGCTTCGCCGTGTTCGCCCTGGCCTGGTCGCTGGCCTGCGCCAGCGCCGCACTGGCCACCGGCTGGCAGAGCATGGCCTTCTTCCGCGGCCTGCTGGGCCTGACGGAAGCGGCCGGCATCCCGGCCGGCGTGAAGGCCACCACCGAATGGTTCCCGGCCAAGGAGCGCTCGGTGGCGATCGGCTGGTTCAACATCGGTTCCTCGATCGGCGCCCTGTGCGCACCGCCGCTGGTGGTGTGGTGCATCCTGCACGCCGGCTGGCAGACCGCCTTCGTGGTGGTCGGCGCGATCGGCACCGTGTGGACCCTGGTGTGGGCGCTGTTCTACAAGCACCCGCGCGACCAGAAGATGCTCACCGACGGCGAGCGCGATTACATCCTGTCCGGCCAGGAAGCGAAGCACAGCGACGATGCGAAAAAGGCCGGCTGGCGCCAGATCGTCAAGAGCCGGAATTTCTGGTCGATCGCGATCCCGCGCTTCCTGTCCGAGCCGGCCTGGCAGACCTTCAATGCCTGGATCCCGCTGTACATGGCGACCGAACGCCACATGAACCTGAAGGAGATCGCCGCCTTCGCCTGGCTGCCTTTCCTGGCCGCCGACATCGGCTGCGTGCTGGGCGGCTACCTGTCGCCGATCATCCACAAGCGCTTCAATGTGTCGCTGTTCCAGTCGCGGAAGTGGGTGGTGGTGATCGGTTCGCTGTCGATGGTGGCGCCGGGCTGCGTCGGCCTGGTCGAGAGCCCCTATACCGCGATCCTGCTGCTGTGCATCGGCGGCTTCGCCCACCAGACCCTGTCCGGTGCCCTGTATTCGATCACCTCGGACGTGTTCGGCAAGAACGAAGTGGCCACCGCCACCGGTCTTGCAGGCATGTCCGGTTATCTGGGAGCGACCCTGTTCACGCTGCTGTTCGGCGTGCTGGTCACCCACGTTGGCTATAGCCCGATGTTCGTCGTGCTGGCCGTTTTCGATGTGCTCGCCGCCATCGTTGTCTGGATGCTGGTGCGGGAGGGAACCTCCGGCACCCCGCGTCCGCCTTTGAAAACCGTGCCGACCGTTCCGGCCGCGCACAACACGTAATTCGTAACAGAAGAGAGCACCAAATGACGCAATTCATCACCAGGAAAACCATCCTGGCCGCTGCCGCAATGGCCTGCCTGTCGAATGTCTCGATGGCGGACACCACGCTCGGCGAACTGGCAAACATGAAAGTCGATACCACCATCTACGGTTTCCTGAACGGCCAGCTGGAATCGGTCCAGGCCCAGGGCGGTGCGACCCCGTACAGCACCCGCGGCCGTGTTTCGGACGGCAATTCGCGCCTCGGCTTCCGCGGCAACATCGGCGTGACCGATGACCTGAAGGGTGTGTGGCAGCTCGAAGCCGCGCTGAACAACTTCGACCAGGGCGGCGTCAACACCCGCGGCGAATCGACCACCCTCAGCTCGCGCAACAGCTACGTCGGCATCGAGAGCGCCAGATTCGGCTCCTTCGTCGTCGGTAACAACGACTCCGTCTACCGCAGCCTGATCGGCTCGGGCGGCGAGTTCGGCGGCAACCTCGGCCTGACCGTGCACGGCCTGGACGTCTGGAACAACACCTCCGCCCAGATGACCGGCAACGCCGACAGCATCTTCGGCCGCGGCGAAGCCCGCTACAAGAACTCGGCGCACTACCTGTCGCCGGTGTACTTCGGCCTGCAGGTCGGCGCTTCCTACGGCTTCGACGAAGATGAGCTCAGCAACACGCGTCGCGGCCGCTGGTCGGTCGCCGCCAAGTACAACATCGGCGCACTGACCATCGGCGCCGGCTACGACCGCCAGAACAACACCGGCGTCGACACCGACAAGCTGGTCCAGGGTTACGGTTTCCGCACCACCGATTCCTCGGGCGTGAATACCAGCTTCGCCAAGGTGATCGCACGCTACAAGCTGCCGACCAACACCACCGTCGGCCTCGGCTTCGAGCAGGGCAAATACGGCTACGAAGACGTCGCCGTGCCGACCGCCGGCAGCTTCTACACCACCACCACCTACGGCACCATGAAGCAGAACGCGGTGATGCTGTCGCTGGCCCAGGACATCGGCAAGGCCAGCATCATGGCCTCGGCCGGCAAGCTGTTCGACCTGAAGGGCGCGACCTTCGGCAAGGAAAGCGACTACGCCGCCAACCAGTACTCGATCGGTGCGCTGTACAACCTGAACCGCTACCTCAGCCCGTACATCTACTACACCAAGATCCGCAACCACGCCCAGCAAAGCGTGAACCTGGGCCAGGCGCCGGTGTACAGCAACAACGCAGGCAAGGAAGACGCCTTCCTGGCACCGGGCAACAGCCCGCGCGCCTTCGGTATCGGCCTGATCGCCCGCTTCTAAGAACTAAGAGAGACACAAGCAATGACTAAGCAAGTTATGAAAGACGTTCGCATCGTCGTCCCGATGCTGGCGATCGCGGCGTCGCTGGCCGCTTGCGGCGGCGGTGGCGGCGGCGGTTCCGCCGAATCGTCCGTGGCCTATACCGCGGGCAGCGTGTTCCAGGTCGGTACCACGTCCTACGACGCCGACCTGCCGCCGGAGCCGACACTGCCGAGCGACACCCAGGTGTGCTCGACCCTCGAAGCGAACCCGAAGCTGGTGCGCCGTCCGGACGGCTCGCTGCCGCCGGAAGCCGACCCGAACAAGCCCGGCGCGGGCGTGGCCCAGGATCCGGCCGTGATCAACCCCGACCAGGCCCGCATCCAGGCCGCCCTGGACGCCTGCGGCGCCGCCGTCGAAGCGGAAGTGGGCGCCAAGATCGCCGCCGCCGACGCTTCGGCCACCGCGAGCCAGAAGGCCGCCGCCAAGCCGAACGTCAACATTGCAGGCGTGTCGGGCGAGGAACTGGCCAAGCCGCAGTACAAGGCCTCGAAGTACGCCGTGCGCCTGGTCGTCAACCCGAAGGGCGGCGACGGCTTCATCTCCGGCCCGCTGACCCTGCCGTCGGGCGTGACCCTGTGGATCGACAAGGGCGTGACCCTGTACGCGAGCCGCGACGCCAAGGCCTATGTGGCCGACGCGGCCAGCGGCAAGTACTGCGCCAACACCGCGACCTCGTCGTCGAAAGCCGGTTCCTCGTCGAACTGCCTGCCGCTGATCGGCGGCGACAACCTGGTCAACTCGGCCGTGATGGGCGACGGCGCGATCGACAGCCGCGGCTACGCCGAGATCGTCACCACCGACAAGCTGTACCCGCTGATGAAGGTCGACATGACCTGCTCGAACACCTACGCGGCGTACAAGACCGGTACCCAGGCTGCCAACGGCACCCCGTGCGACAACGGCGGCACCGTCGTCAACCTGGCTTCGTCGGCCCGCAACATGACCTGGTGGGACCTGGCCTACCTGGGCAACATGGTCCAGAACGGCACCACCGGCTTCGGTTCGCAGTCGAACTTCCGCATGATGGTCTTCAACTACGCGAAGAACCTGACCCTGTACCGCGTCACCCTCAACAACAGCGCCAACTTCCACGTCGTGCCGAGCGGCGTCGATGGCCTGACCGTGTGGGGCGTGAAGGTCCAGACCCCGTCGCTGGCGGCCTTCGCCAACCCGGCCGGTAACGGCAACCCGCTGTACACCGGCGAAGTCTTCAACGAAGACAACGTCAAGAACACCGACGCCTTCGACCCGGGTTCGGCCTCGAAAGCCACCTCCGTCAACCTGACCACCGGCAGCACCACCAAGTCGGCGGGCAAGATGTCCTTCGACGGCTACCTGAAGAACTTCGTGTTCGCCTATAACTACGTGTCGACCGGCGACGACGACATGGCGTTCAAGGGTTCGCAGAATCCGTCCCCGGCCGGCTCTGGCCTGCCCGGCATCGACGGCAACCGCGACGTCCGTTCGGACCGCAAGCACGGCATGGTCGTGGCCCACAACCACATCTACTATGGCCACGGCATCTCGGTCGGTTCCGAGACCAACGCCGGCGTGACCAACATCGAGGTGTACGACAACTCGTTCTTGGATTCGGAAGAAGGCCTGCGCATCAAGTCGGACTACGCCCGTGGCGGTGAGGTCAGCAATGTTCATTACAAGAACATCTGCATCAAGAACGGCCTGAACGCGCTGCTGTTCACGCCGTACTACTCGACCAAGGCGCTGCCGACCGCAGGCCCGCTGTTCCCGAACTTCCATGACATCACGCTGGAGAACGTGCGCATCCAGGGCAAGACCGCGGTCAAGCTGCAGGGCTTCCAGGCCAACACCGGCGGCTTCGGCAACCCGCAATTCCCGCTGGTCATGAACATGAACAACGTGGTCGCGGACAGCCCGGACGACATCACGCTGACGACCTCGGACGCGAAGCTGACGATCAAGGGCGTGAACCTGCCGCTGATCGCAGACGCCAACAACCGCAACGTGATCAACGGCGTGCCGACCAAGGCCGTCGATCCGTCGAAGGTCGTGGACTGCTCGAAGGCCTATGTCGACTTCCCGGCCATCGGCGCTTCGAACTTCTTCGGTTCTACCTGGGATTCGGCGCACTGACCTCATGCAGTAAACTGCAGTAACCGAGCCCCGTCTGCCCACCGGCGGGCGGGGCTTTTTCTTGAAGATCAAGGACATACATGGAAGCACAAACCGTCTACGCGATCGGCGAATGCATGATCGAGCTGCAGCGCAGCCCGGATCACGCCGGCATGGATTACCGTTTCGGCGGCGATACCCTCAACGCGGCGGTGTACATGTCGCGCCTGCTGGATCCGGCGAAGGTGCGCGTGGCCTATGTGACCGGCCTCGGCGTGGACGGCATGTCGGCCGAGATGCTGGCCAGCTGGGAGAAGGAAGGCATCGACACCAGCTGCGTGCAGCGCCTGCCGGACCGCCTGCCGGGCCTTTACATGATCGAGCTAGATGCGGGCGGCGAGCGCCGCTTCCATTACTGGCGCAAGGATTCGGCCGCCCGCCACTGGCTCGAAGCGCCGGAGGCCGGCAAGGTGCTGGTGCAGCTTGCCAGCGCGCGCATGGTCTACCTGTCGGGCATCAGCCTGGCAATCCTTTCGGAAGCCGACCGCGAGCTGCTGATCTCGGCGCTGGCCCAGTGCCGCGCGCGCGGCGGCAGCGTCGTCTTCGACAACAACTACCGTCCGCGCCTGTGGGAAAGCGCGCAAGCCGCCGCCGAGGTCTACCGCCGTGTGCTGGCGCAGACCGACATCGCGCTGCTGACGCTGGACGACGAGCATGCGATCTACGGCCAGGAGACTGCGCGCCAGGTGGTGGAACGCACCCGCGGCTATGGCGTGCGCGAAGTGGTCGTGAAATGCGGCGCCGAGGCCTGCGCGGTGTGGGCCGACGGCCAGCTGTACGAAGTGGCGCCGGAACCGGTTGCCGACGTGGTCGACACCACGGCCGCCGGCGATTCCTTTGGCGCGGCCTACATGGCGGCGCGCGTGTCGGGCCAGGATCCGGCGGCGGCGGCGCGTGCCGGCCACAGGCTGGCCGGTACCGTAATCCGCCACCGTGGTGCGATCATCGCGCGCGAGCAGATGCCGGCAAGGTAAACTTCGGACCATGAACACGCCAACACCGCCCACCTCCGTCAGCGAATCCGGCCTGAGCGCGTCGCGCCGCGTCTATCTCTGCCTGCGCCAGCGCATCGTGGAGATGAGCATGCTGCCTGGCGCGCGCGTGGTCGAGCGCGACATCGCCGAGGAGTTCGGCACCAGCCGCACGCCAGTGCACGAAGCCGTGCAGCGCCTGGCGGACGAGGGCCTGATCGAGGTGATCCCGCGCTCCGGCACCTTTGTCGCGCGGATCCCGCTCGACCAGCTGGAGGAAGCCAACCTGGTGCGCCATGCGCTGGAAACTGCCGTGATCGAAAAGGCGGCGGAGCGCGCGGATGGGGAGGGCGCGGCACGCCTGCGTGCCATCCTGGCCGAGCAGGAGGCGGCGATCGCGGCGAAGGATTTCCGCGCCTTCCACCGCACCGACGAGATGTTCCACGCGGCGCTGACGGAGCTGTCCGGCTATCCGGGCGTGTGGCCGATCATCCTGCAGGCCAAGACGCAGATGGACCGCTACCGCCAGCTGACCCTGCCGCTCGAAGGCCGCATGGCCGGCGTACTGGAGGAACATCGCGCCGTGGTGGCCGCCATCGTGGCACGCGATCCGGCGGCCGCCGTGGCGGCGATGCGCGAGCACCTCGACCATGTGATGCCAGTGTTGGAAATTACGCGAAAACTGCGGCCGGAATTCTTCACAAGCCACCTCAACAAACGTCCTCTACGTTAGAATCATACTGCGAATTGCCGCAAGGCAACTGGCACTTAAAGACAGCTTCGCTGTGCACATCCACAGCCGGCGCAAAGCCGCCGGGCAGCATGCCGGCCGTACCAGAAAGTCCATCATGAAATTATCGACTCGACTCCTTATCCTTGTCGGCGCCGCCGTCCTTGCGCTTGCCGCGCTGGGTGGCCTGAGCCTGTTTACCCTGCAGCGTGCGATGGTGCACGACCGTGAAGCCGAAATCACCAACATGCTGATCATGGGCGAACACCTCGTCGCCCATTACTATAACGAACAGAAGCAGGGCCGCCTGACCGAAGAGCAGGCCCAGGCGGCCGCCAAGGCCGCGCTGACCCAGCTGAACAACGACGGCAAGAGCTATTACTGGGCGCGCACCCCCGAGGGCCTCAACCTGGTGCACCCGAAGCCGGAAAACATCGGCAAGATCGCCCAGGGCGAGACCATGGACGGCCGGCCCGATGCCCAGGCTTACCGCGAGGGCCTGGCGAAAGACCGTGTGGCCCTCGTCACCGTGAAGGCCAAGGCGCCGAAGACCGGCCAGATGGTCGGCAAGCTGCAGGGCGTGATCGCCTTCGAACCCTGGGGCTGGTGGATCGGTACCGGTTTCTTCACCGACGACATCGACGCCAAGTTCTGGGGCACGGCCGGGCAGTTCTCGGCCGTGTTCGTGGGCGCGCTGGCACTGATCGCGCTGCTCGGCTGGAACGTGGTGCGCTCGATCTCCCGCCTGCTGGGCGCGGATCCGGCAGTGGCGACGGCCATCACCCGCCGTATCGCGGACAAGGACTTGTCGCGCCCGGTCTACCTGGACGGCGCCGGCGAGAAGAGCCTGCTGAACGCGATCGCCCGCATGCAGGACGAGCTGTCCGGCACCGTGCGCCGCATCCGCGACCATTCGCGCACCATCGCCGAGGCCTCGCAGCAGATCGCCTCGGGCAACCTGGACCTGTCCTCGCGCACCGAATCCCAGGCCAGCGCCCTGGAAGAGACGGCAGCGGCGATGGAAGAGCTGACCGGCACCGTGCGGCAGAACGCCGAACATGCGCTGCATGCGAACGAACTCGCGACCCGCGCGTCGAAGGCCGCGCAGGATGGCGGCGCCGTCATGAGCGACGTGGTGCGCACCATGAGCGCGATCGAGGAATCAAGCAAGCGCATCGGCGACATCATCGGCGTCATCGACGGCATCGCCTTCCAGACCAACATCCTGGCATTGAACGCGGCGGTGGAAGCGGCGCGTGCCGGCGAGCAGGGCAGGGGCTTCGCGGTCGTGGCCGGCGAGGTGCGTTCGCTGGCCCAGCGCTCGGCCACGGCGGCCAGCGAGATCAAGAGCCTGATCGGCGCCTCGGTGGCGGAGGTCGGCAACGGCAGCCGCCTGGTCGGCCAGGCCGGCGCGGCGATGGACGCCATCGTCGGCGAGATCAGCCAGGTCAGCACCATCATCGGCGAGATCTCGACCGCCAGCGGCGAGCAGACCCAGGGCATCGACCAGATCAACCAGGCCATCATGGGCATGGACGACGTCACCCAGCAGAACGCCGCCCTGGTCGAGGAAGCCGCCGCCAGCGCCCAGCAGCTGCAGGAGCTGTCGCGCGAGCTGGCCGAGCTGGTGGCGGTATTCCGCCTCGAGGACAACTGGAAGGCGCCGGCGGCTGCCGGACGCGATCCGGCGTTGCGCATCGCTGCCTGAAGTCCCCGGCTCCTTCCTTCAAGCCCTTGCGTGCCGCCCGGTGCGCAAGGGCTTTTTTCATCGCATTTGATAACATGGGGCCTTGTTCACTTTATTTGCGACTCAAGACATGCCCAAGAATAAGCGCCCAGCTCCCCGCAAACCTGTAAAACAGGCGGAGGAAGCCGACCACGAGGCGCTGGCCCAGAACCTGGTCGACCTCGCGCTCGACATCAGCGAAACCGACCCGGACGACCTGCAGGCCGCCGCGCGCAAGCCCCAGCTCGAACAGGACCTGCTGGTGCTGATCCGGCGCGCGCTGCGCCGCCAGCACGACGAAGTGCTGTACGGCGCCATCGAGGCGGCGCGCTACACCGACCCGGAGTGCTGCCGTCTGCTGCAGGACCACATCGAGGAAGAAGCCGCCACGCTGCACCTGCGCGACGAGGCCGGCGACGAGCTCGAGATCGACGCCTTCATGATCCCGCTGTTCGTCAGCAGCACCGGCGGCCTGAATCCGGCCGACATGTTCCAGGACGACGCCGCCTTCGAGGAACTGAGCGACAGCTTCCGCCACACGGGCCTGGCCAGCGCCGACAGCCGCGTGGTGCTGGTGCGCTACCTGTACGACCTGGACGAGGTCGACCACATCGGCTACAGCGGCCTGCAGCAGATGCTGAAGGAAGCGGCCGCCACGATGCGCAGCAAGAAGCTGGTGGCGGCGCCGGCCATCGAAGCCAGCATGCGCGGCTGGCACGGCAGCGGCTACGGCCCGGACGACGAGGCGATGGAGCTGCGCTTCCTGCTCGGCTTTTCGCTCAAGCACGCCGATGATCCCTTCTACAAGGTGCCGAAGGATGAAGCCGCCGCCGACGCCTATTTCGAAGGCCGCATGGCGCGCTACCGCATGTGGGCCGGCAGTATCGCGCCGCTGCTGGCGCGCTGCCTGTCCTCGCATCCGGCCGAGCTGGACCTGAACTTCCTGTACCAGGACCTGTTCTACGGGGCCAAGGCACAAGGCGTGGCCGAGCTGGCCATGCTGGCGACCCTCGCCGAGGTCAACAGCCGCCTGGACGAACTGGAGCAGGAGCCCGAGCGTATCAAGGCGGTGGTGGCGCCGGTCGACCTCGGCACCCATGCGGCGCTGCGCATCAACCTCTATCCGCTCGCCGGCGGCGCCCCGCTGGCCAGCATCGACAAGCCGCTCGACCTGGCGGCCGACCTGGAAATGGAAATGGAAGACCTGTGCGACGGGCTGGGTACGGTCGGGCTGGACGGCATCCTGGTGGCGCGCGGCTTCGATGAGGGTGGGCAGCCGGAAGGGGCGGAAGCGTACCTCAGCGATTAAACTTCAGTTGCTACACTCAGGCACCGTGCTGGCGCGTTGAGCCAGCACGGTGCTTCCTCCATTTACGTGGGCGGCTCAACGCTTCGTCTTTTGGCGATGCATCATGGGATCTAGCCTGACCGCATCGAAGAACACGCCTTTCCACAAGATGACGATTTTGTCGTAGCCCTTGATGAGCGCTTCCGTACAGGACAGGTCGACCACGGTCACATTGCTCGGCAGTCCGAGCTTCCAGGACGAGGCGTGGGCCTCCTCGCGCAGGTAGCGGACAGTGTCTTCATAGTGGCGCTCAAAACCGGGCTCATCGCAGATTTCACCATCGAGCGACACTTTGTCGGGTTCGACCAAGAAGATTTTGCCGATAAGGCGCGCAGCTTCCTTGTCGTCGAGCGCCGTGATGTTCGATGCGTCCAGCATCCTGGTAAGCCGCCACCGGCCAAGGACGTCATCGTTCTGATGTATCGGCGAGTCTCCGTATGCCGGCGCAAAAAAAGTCGTCGACATGGTCAGCGCCAGGCTGGCAAGAAGATGCGATTGGATGCGCGCATGGGACATCGTGACTCCTTATTTTCCAGCGACCGCAGTGTCTGGGAGGAATGGGGCAGCTTCTTCTGACCGGCGGGAAATCAGTCCGCGCGCAACAACCAGCTTGCCGTTGACGGTGGTTTTTATCATCGTCTTGATGTTTGCGCCTGCGCCTTCAAGGTCACCGTTGTCGACGAGCCTCCAGGTTCCGCGGCTGCCGCGCGCGCCGGCGTTGTATGCCAGACTCACCAAGGCGTCGAACTGGGCCTGGTTGAGCGCCTGTTTTCTCACGCCACTACGCACCTCTCGTTCCGCCTTCGCTACCCGGCGGGCAAATTCGGCATCGATTCCAGCCTGGCTCACCGGCTTGGACAATTCGTCTTGCGTGCAAGGGCCACGGTGGGCGAGTATTCCCGGCCCCCAGGTGCAGTGCCCACGGCCGGGCCCCCCATCGTCGTAATAATTAAAAACGTCCACTTCACGCTTGCGCATCCTTGCCTTTGCTTCCGGGCTCATGCTTAAGCTGTCATTCGCCCCAGGCCCCATTTGAGCCGCTGTTTGCACCATTTCCGCTCCTGCAGAAAGCCAGACAAACTGTCAACTTAGCCGTAGTGGCGCGCCCGGCTGTTGTGCATTCACAAGCGACGTCAGCAAGCGGCAGCAAATAATTTCGGCTGATTCTTCAACCGGAGCGAGAACATGGCTATCGACGTATATC
>Ga0065165_1001105_pt1 | contig 32042 bp, 23 predicted proteins | sample AraplaMF_Cvi_mMF_FD_63813 | JGI IMG/M metagenome (GOLD analysis project Ga0065165, IMG submission 63813) | Arabidopsis root microbial communities from the University of North Carolina, USA - plate scrape MF_Cvi_mMF (version 2) (version 3) | ecosystem: Host-associated > Plants > Roots >... | reverse complement strand
GATTACTATATGGTGCATTCATCGTTTGAATACTATCCGGGATTACTGATCTGGCATTCAACCGACCTTATCAATTGGACCCCGGTAGCCAGTGCTTTATATAAATACGTGGGATCTGTATGGGCACCTGACCTGGTAAAACATAAGGACAAGTATTACATCTACTTCCCGGCCAATGATAACAATTATGTTATTACGGCCAGTTCGATAAACGGTCCGTGGAGCGATCCTGTTGATTTAAAGATTCATAACATCGACCCCGGCCACGTGGTAGATGCGTCGGGCAAACGATATCTGTACTTCAATAACGGCGGCTATGTGCCGCTTTCGGACGACGGCCTTTCCGTTACGGGTAAACTGACGAGCAGCTACAACGGCTGGCCCATTCCAAGGGCGTGGTCCATCGAATGCTTCTGTATGGAAGGCCCCAAGATTGTAAAACGGGGCGAGTACTATTATTTAACCACGGCCGAAGGTGGAACCGCCGGACCGGCGACAAGCCACATGATTATCTCGGCACGATCCAAATCACCCCTGGGGCCATGGGAGAACTCGCCGTACAACCCGATTGTACGAACACGCAGCGCGTCAGAACAGTGGTGCTCCACCGGGCACGGTACACCCTTTGAAGACGCGCAAGGCAACTGGTGGATGATCTACCACGGCTATGAAAACGGATACTATACCATGGGACGCCAGACGTTGCTGCAGCCTGTTGAATGGACGAAAGACGGATGGTTCAAGGTTGCCGACAACCTGAAACCCGAGACGCCCACCAAACGGCCCGCCGGAAAACCAGCCGACACATCCTTTACACTCAACGATACGTTTACCGGAAAAATCCTGGCCCCGCACTGGAAATTCTTTGGCGAATACAACGCCGATCGGTTCACGATGAACGGGAAAGGGCTAACGTTGAAAGGGAAAGGCAAATCGGTTGCAGACTGCTCTCCGCTGCTCTGTATACCCTCCGACCATGCGTATACCGCACAGGTGGAGATGGTTATAGAAGACAATGCTACCGGTGGCCTGGTACTGTTCTATAACAGCAGCTTCAGCTCGGGCATTCTGGCCGATGGAAAAAATATTCTGGCCAACCTGCGCGGCTGGCAGTTTGCTACCGAAAAGAACATTAACAGCAACCACGTATACCTGCGTCTGAAAAACGACAAGCACACCGTAGATATGTACTACAGCCTGGATGGCACTACCTGGACTAAAATTGAAAACTCACTGGAAGTATCCGGCATGCACCACAATGTACTGAGTGGCTTTATGAGTTTACGCCTTGGGCTTTGTTCCATCGGCGAAGGGTCGGTAACGTTTAAGAACTTCTCGTACCAGCCGCTGAAGTAAACCGATCGTGTAACCGTGATGACAATAAAAAAGCCTTCAAGTAATCTCGAAGGCTTTTTTAATATCCGGGCATCCGAAGTCTGCATTCTTACCACACGGTAATGCGTTCTGTTTCCGGCTTGAACATCTTATCTCCCTCCTGTACGTTGAAGGCGTTGTAGAACGGTGTGAAGTTCATCAGCGGGCCGTTAACACGCCAGCGGGCCGGCGAGTGCGGGTTGGTATTGACATACATGCGCAGAAACTCGTCGGTTGTTTTAACACGCCAGATTCTGGCGATGGATATAAAGAACCGCTGATCAGGTGTGAAGCCATCGAGTTTGGTGGTGTCTTTACCCTGTTCGGTGAGTTTAAACGCATCGTAGGCAATGGCAACGCCGGCAATATCGGCGGTGTTCTCGCCCAGGGTAAGTGCGCCTTTTACGTGCACGGAATCCAATACAGTAAACTGATTGTACTGGTCTACCACCTGTTGTGTTTTGGCTTTGAACTTTTCGTAGTCCGACCTGGCCCACCAGTTCTTCACGTTACCTTCTTTATCATACTGAGCACCCTGATCGTCGAACGAGTGGGTTATTTCGTGACCGATTACCATACCGATACCGCCGTAGTTCAGCGCATCGTCGGCATACAGATCGAAGTATGGTGTTTGTAAGATACCGGCGGGGAACACGATTTCGTTTAGCGGCGGGTTGTTATACGCGGTTACGGTCGGCGGTGTGGTGTACCACTCCGAGCGGTCTACCTTCTGCCCGATCTTGGCAACGCCGTAGGCGTAATCGTTCCTGTTAGTCGCGAGGCGGTTCTCGAAATAGGCATCGCGTTTTACTTCCACAGCCGAGTAGTCTCTCCATTTATCGGGATAGCCGATCTTTTCAGAGAAGGCATATAGCTTTTCTTTGGCTTTCGCTTTCGTGGAATCGCTCATCCAATCCAGCTTATCGATGCGTGCTTCGAAAGCCTTCTTCAGGTTATCGATCAGCACGGCCATACGTTTCTTTGCGGCTTCGGGGAAGTACTTTTTCACATACAGCTGCGCCAGGGCATGGCCGAGCGAGCGGTCAACAGCCTGTGTCATTTCTTCGGCGCGGGTTTTCTTGGCCGTCTGGCCGGTCAGCACCTTCACGTACGCAAACGATGCATCGGCAAATGGACGGCTCAGGAAGTTGGCGTAGGTAACGAGGGCATTGGCCTTTACATAGGCTTTCCAGTCATTGATGGATACCGACTTCAACAGGGTGTTGAGCTTGTCATAATATGCCGGCTGGCCGATGTTAACCGAATCGACTTTTGCGCCCAGGTCGGTTAGCAAGGTGGTCCAGTAAAGGTTAGGGTGCTTTTTTGCGAGCTCGGCTACTGCGAGCTTGTTATAGTTTGCCTTCACGTCGCGCAACTCGATGTTCGTGCGGTGCGCGCCGGCTAATTGCTTCTCGATGTTGTAGGTTATCGTTGCGTTCTTTTCTGCAGTGGCGGCATCGGTGCCGGTCAGCTGAAACAATTGGGCCACATACGTTTTGTAGGCTTTCTGAATTTTAAGCGTTGCCGAGTCTGTTTTGAAGTAGTAGTCACGCTCGGGCAGGCCGATACCGGTCTGGTAGAATTGCACGATGTTGATGGTACTATGCTTATCGTCAGGGCCAACGCCGAAGCCAATAAACGTACCGTTACCTGTTTTCTGTTCCTCAACCGCCAGCTTCAGCAACGATGGTATATCGTTCACGGCATCAATACGCGCCAGTATCGGTTTGATGGGGTCATAGCCGCGTTTGTTTATCGTAACGGTGTCCATGCCTGACGCATAGAAATCGCCCACCTTCTGCTCGATGCTGCCTGTGGGGTTGTTGCTTCGCGATACGCTGTCGAGGATGCCGCGCAGACGTATGCGTTGCGGAAAGTTTAAGAATGAATAGGAGCCAACACCGGTCTGACCAGCCGGTATTTTTGCGGTGTCGTACCAGATGCCGTTGGCATAGGCAAAGAAATCATCACCAGGCTTCTTCGACGAATCGATCCCCGTAATGACGACATGCTGGGTTTCCTTCTTTTCCGGGGCCGTACAGGCACCCACCGCGAACAACGCGAGAGAAAGGTATACGAGTTTTTTCATGGTTTAGCGTTAGTCGATAAAGCTATTAAAAATGTATGAACCGTAATGACCGGATTGCGTGGAGCGGTAAAAAAACCTACATTTTAACGCTGTATCGGCCTTTAAGTGTCGCCACAAAAGCCGAACGGCCACGCACCCGTGGCCGTCGGTAATTCCGCGGTTAACGCTGTCACCCATGAAAAGTGTTACCTATACAAACCGCGTCTGTTTCGTTTACAAATGGTCAATCGATTTATGATCGATGGCATTATTCTTCTCATCCATCGGTATGTAGGCGTTATAGGCTATTTCGAGAATATTACCTTCCACATCCTGAAAATAAAAGAACAGACCACCAAACGGTGGCGCTATGGGTTCCTGCATGATCTTCACGCCTTTGGCTTTGAGCTTTGTGTACCAGTCGCGTACTTCCTGTTCGGAGTTTACATTGTAACCGATAGTAACACGGCGGAAGCCGCTCCCTTCGGCCGGCACACCGATCATCTTTGCCAGGTCGGTACGTTTACCGATGCTGAACAGGAAACCGTTCATCTTATAGAACACAATGTCTTTATTCTTTGCTACAGGCTTCCAGCCTATTGTTTCTTCATAGAATTTACGCATCGCAGTAAGATCGTCTGCTCCGATGGTTAATACACTTACGCGTTGTTCCATAGCCGTATTGTCTTTGGTGGTTATTGGGGACATTGCAGAAAGTAAAGGCGTTAACGATTGCCCGGCTGCACTGGCTGTCCTAACCTTCCAGACCATTACCAGTATTACCGCCATAGCCGCCAGCGGTAAAATCCACAGGAGCTTTTCTAAACGTTTACGCCCTTTATGCATGTCCATTGGTTTACTTTTTTCACCTGTGCTTAAAAAAAGTATTCCACCGGTTTAAAGGTGTATTTTCTGAGGTATTCTCTACCCGGCTTACACATCGGGGAAGATTTCGCATACAACCTATCAGAATTCGCGAGGCGAATATTTGCACGGCAGTAACTCTTGTACTACGCTATGGAGCTTCGTCATATACTAGCGCCTGGCGGGGAAACGGCGGGCCACCTATCCATAAAACTATATAGACAATCGCGGCCTAACCGATGAAGTGATCCTTTCAATACGATGCTGCGCACCTGTTTGCAAGAGCCCGTGGCGTAGGTATAGCAGTTATACGAACCCGGCATGGTATTCCTGTGCCGGGCTTTGATCTTGTATGATTATCAGCCTCCGTTTTCTTTCAGCCATTGGAGGCGACGCTGATCGGGTAAATGGGTCACCTTGAATTGTTCAAACTTCGCTTCAAATCCTTTGCCGTCGGGGCTGGCGGCCATCAATCCGATCATTACGGGATGGTTGTCTTTGAGTGGCGCGTTGCGTGACATGATATAGGTCTTGTCGTCGAATGAATAGAAGATTTCTACGGCATCGAGACGGCGAACGACCTTGATCCAGATGAATGGCGGAACCTTATCGAGTGTAATAACGCTCCAGTCGCTGGTGTGATGGGTAACGACGGTACTTACATTAAACTTTCCATCGACGTACTCTACGCCGGTCTTGATGTAGTTTTCATGGTCGGTACGGAGCATCAGGCCCATCTGATCGAAGCGTGCTTTATAGGCACCGGTGAGTTTTACTTTTGCTTCGAACTCGCCACCGTATACGGTATAATAGAACGGAGCATCGTCGACAGTGAAACCGTAGTGCGAGATCCGCCAGTAATCGCTTTGAGGCGTTACGTTCATGATGAGCGCGTTGTTTTCGATCTTCCATTTCTCCGGCTCGTTGAACCACTGCATTTTTTCGAGTGTCTGAGCGCTGGCGGTGTATGCAGACCAGGCTACAAGTGTGCCGGCTATCCAATTCTTCATAATGATGGGTTGATAATGATGCCCAAAATACACTGTTACTAACCGGTGTGCAAACGAATTTACAGTATGTGCCGGGCAACTTGTCATTTGCCCGATGGCGTGTATTTTTACACTTCTTTTTAGTATGACGAAAAACCAGTCTCCGATCCATGCCGATTCCGGCTACGTTGAGGTGAGCGGCGCAAGCGAGCACAATCTCAAAAACGTTTCCTTGAAAATACCGCGTAACCAGCTGGTTGTATTTACCGGTGTATCGGGCTCGGGTAAATCGTCGCTGGCGTTCGGCACATTGTATGCGGAAGCACAGCGCCGGTATCTGGAGTCGGTGTCGCCGTATGCGCGCAGACTATTCCACCAGATGTCGGTACCGAAGGTAGAGAACATCACCGGGCTGCCACCGGCGGTAGCATTACAACAACAACGGGGCGCACCGTCCACGCGGTCGTCGGTGGGCAGTGTAACCACGCTGTCGAACCTGCTGCGTATGCTCTATTCACGGGCCGGCGACTATCCAAAAAATCAACCGATCCTTTACGCTGAGTCGTTCTCGACCAATACACCGGAGGGTGCCTGCCCAACGTGCCACGGCCTGGGCCGCATCTACGATGTAACCGAGAAGACGATGGTACCCGATGATTCGTTATCGATCCGCGAACGCGCTATTGCTTCATGGCCTCCCGCGTGGCAGGGGCAGAACTTGCGCGATATCCTGGTTACGATGGGCTACGATGTAGACAAGCCGTGGCGCGACCTGCCGAAGAAGGACCGCGAGTGGATTCTCTTTACCGACGAGCAACCCTCGGTGCCGGTATACGCCGGATTAACACCACGCGAGACCAGGCTGGCCCTCAAAGCCAAGATGACGCCAAGTTATATGGGTACCTTTATCGGTGCCCGCAAGTATGTAATGACCACCTTTGCCACCACACAAAGCCAGCTGATGAAACGGCGGGTGTCGAAGTTCATGAACAGTACGCTGTGCCCCGAGTGTCAGGGCAAACGCCTGCGGAAGGAATCACTATCGGTAAAGTTTGCCGGCCTCGACATTGCCGGCATTTCGGCGTTGCCGATGAAACAGCTGGCCACAACGCTACGGCCATTTGCCGATCAGAAAATTACGGCCCATGGTGACCACCCCGAAAAACAGATCGTGTCGCAACGCATTGCCGACGACCTGGTGTCGCGCCTCGATGTATTGCTGGACCTTGGTCTCGGCTACCTTACCCTCGACCGCAGCACACCTACCCTATCGCCCGGCGAATTGCAACGGCTGCGCCTGGCCACACAGGTACACTCCAACCTGTTCGGTGTGGTCTATGTACTGGACGAACCCAGCGCGGGCCTGCACCCCGCCGACACGGAGGCACTACTGCGCGCACTGAACGGACTGAAAGCCGGCGGCAACTCCATCTTCGTGGTGGAGCACGAGCTGGAGGTGGTACGACAGGCCGACTGGATTGTAGACGTTGGCCCCGCAGCAGGCGAAGCCGGCGGACAGATACTCTACAGCGGACCACCGGCAGGTCTTGAAAACATAGATGCCTCGGAAACACGAAAGTATTTCTTTGCCGATGCCGAAGAATACTCCGACGCTTCTCAGCGGGAGCCCCAGGGGTGGCTGAAGCTGAAGAACGTTACCCGCAACAACCTCCGCTCGCTCGATGCCAAATTCCCGCTGGGTGTATTCACCAGCGTTACGGGCATCTCGGGTTCGGGTAAGTCCAGCCTGGTAAGCCAGGTATTGGTAGAGCTTGTATCGGAACACCTCGGGCAGGCATTGCCCGAAGAAGAAGCCGAAGAGAACGAGAACCCACTGGAGAATACCGTAGTAGAAACCGAGAGCGGCGAGATTGTCGGTGGCATGGAAAACATAAAACGGCTGGTTGTGGTCGATCAGAAGCCCATCGGTCGTACTCCGCGGTCTAACCTGGCCACGTATACCGGCCTGTTCGATCATGTACGAAAGTTATTTGCGGCGACAAAGATGGCCAAGGCCCGGAAGTACGATGTAGGACGGTTCTCGTTTAACGTAGCGAAGGGACGCTGTGAGAACTGCGAAGGCGAAGGTTTTGTAATGGTGGAGCTGCTATTCCTCCCTAGCGTATATGCTCCGTGCCCGATATGTCACGGCGCCCGCTACAACGAGAAAACGCTGGAAGTACACTATAAAGACAAGAACATTGCCGAGGTCCTCGCGATGACGGTAGACGAAGCCTGGGCATTCTTTGACGAAGAACCTACCATTCACCGGGCGCTGGGCGTGGTGCGTGAAGTAGGACTTGGCTACCTGCGGCTGGGCCAGTCGGCTACAGAGCTCTCGGGTGGCGAAGCACAACGCATCAAACTCGCCACCGAATTGCAACGCGCACAACGCGGCCAGACGTTGTATATACTTGACGAGCCCACCACCGGGCTACACCCCAGCGATGTACGCAAGCTTATGAAGCAACTGAACGGTCTGGTAGATGCCGGCAATACGGTGATTGTCGTAGAACACGATATGCACGTAGTGGCCAGCAGCGACTGGGTGATCGACGTTGGCCCCGGAGCCGGCGACGAAGGTGGCCGCATTGTGGTACAAGGCACGCCGGATGTGGTAGCGAAGACTAAGGGCAGCAGAACAGCTCCCTATCTGAAAGCAGAGCGCGAACGCATGTGATCACGAAGAGTATCAGCCTTGTAGTAATACAGAAGGCATCATAATCTTGTGATGCCTTCCGTATTATGTGTTACTATTCCCGGTTGTTGAAGCGGCGATAGAGGTAAATCGATCCGGCGAAGACCAGGGCTGTTGCAGCGGCAATCTTAAGCAGGTCGGGTATGATCTGCTGTTTGGCAGGCCACGATGCTACGCCATATTGGTTTGCTACGGCAGGTTCGTTTACATACCGGCCATGACGGGGTTGAGCAAGTTCTTCAAAATGGGTGGCGAGTGTTTCAAGTTGCTCTTTCATTTCGGTGCCGGCCATAGGCATGCCGTGGCCGGTTGCTACAATCTCGGGATGGAGGCCGACAAGACGGTAAAGTGAAAACTTGGCCGAGGCCCAGTCACACGTAAAATACTTTGGCGGACCGGAGAGTTGTTCTTTGGCGGTAAGGGCATAAAAGGCAGATTCTGCCTTTGTCGTTACGAAGGCATCGCCGGCAATGAGTACTCTGTCGTGCTCGCGGAAGAGGCTGATGTGTCCCGGTGAGTGCCCGGGGGTTTCGATATACTTCCAGCCCTTCAGATGCGGTATTGATCCATCGGCCGGCAGTTTGTGTACACGGTCGCCAAGGTCGATCGGCCCCGTAGGATACATAAACGACATCTCGGCCATCATCCCGCCACCTACCGATGAGTCGGCCGGCGGGTATGATGACTGTCCCTTCAGGTAAGGCAGTTCTAATTCGTGAGCATACACAGGAACATCCCATTCCTTTACCAGCGCTTCCAGTGCACCCACATGATCGAAGTGCCCGTGTGTTAAAATGATTGCCGCCGGTTTATTCCCTTCGCCAAACAGATCGGCAGCCATGGTTTTAATTTTCTTCTTCGACCACTTGAGTCCGGCATCAACCAGTACCCAGGTCTCCCCTTCCCCACGGATCATGTAAAAGTTAACAAACGTATCTTTACGGCCCCACACCTCCGGGGCAACGGAGAAAATGGTCTCATTATCGTGTATGGTCTCAGTTATCATAAGGTCTTTGTTTGACTTTTGTCAGGCAAAATTATATGCCACATCGTAAAACCGTTGAAGGCCCCACGATGACGCTGAAATACCACGTTTCTACTTTAGACACTTATTTCGGGGAGTAGCTTTCCGGGTGACATCCTCAACGGTAGGCCGCGTTATTGAAACGACCGTCTGAAGGCAACCGGAGAGACATTGGTTTTAGCCTTAAACAGTTTACTGAATGACTGCAAATGCTCGAAGCCCAGCTCATACGCGATTTCGCTTATCGATAAATCGGTGGTGGATAACTTCTCCTTTGCTTTCGCAATCAGCTTATCATGAATATGCTGCTGGGTGCTCTGCCCGGTTAACACACGGAGGAGGCTGGTCAAATATTTGGGAGACAGATTCAATTGTTCAGCAATCTCCTGAACGGTGGGCAGCCCGGAGTTTCGTACCGTATCGTTTGCGAAATACTTTTCAAGCAAGGCTTCCAGACGGGTAACGATTTCATGATTCGTTTTCTCGCGGGTAATAAACTGCCGATGGTAGAACCGGTCTGCATACATCAGTAATGTATCGAGTTGGGCTGTAATGATTTGTTTGCTGAATTTATCTATCGAAGCACGATACTCTTGGAGGATGTTCTGAATAATACCGTTAATGATAGCCTCTTCACCTGCTGATAGAAACAATGCTTCGTTTACGGCATAGCCCCAAAACTCTTGTTGCTTTACGGTGGTAGCCAGCGGTGTATTCCAGAGTAAATCAGGATGAATGAGGATCATCCATCCCGACTGTTCTAATTCACGGTCGTCGCCGGGGCAGATGCTGTATACCTGGTTGGGCGCCATGAAGTACATGATGCCTTCGTCAAAATCATAGTGTTGTTGTCCGTAGCGCACCTTGAAGTTCGCAATCCTTTTGACGGCGATGAGGTAAAAATCCAGCAGCAAATTCCTGGGCTCGTCGTGGCTCAGGCTCCGGATTGTCTGTACATCGATCACGCTGATCAATGGGTGTTCCGGTTTAGGCAGTTGCCTCAACTGATGGAATTCGCTTATGGTTTTAATTTGCCGCATGCTGTTAATTCTCTTTTCGTACTTCGAGTACAACTTTGCCGTCGGTCTTTTCCTGCTCGCTGTACTGATGGGCATCGCGGGCATGTTCCAATGGATAAACTTTGCCGATCATTACGTTCACATGGTTCTCATCGATGAGGCGGGCAATATCCGTGAGCCATTGCTGTATCTTTTCTTCACCATAGATCACCTTGCCGTGTGCACGCCGCTGCGCCAGTGCCTCTATAACTTCGGGACTTAGCGGGAATCCCTGCGTGGTTACCAGCGTACCGTTTTCGTTTAGCAGCGGTATGGACTTCCTGTGTGTTTCATATCCCAGCGCCGCGGCATCAAACACAACATCAACGTTCTTTACCATTTCTTCAAACGCCTGGCTTTTGTAGTCTATGACTTCGTCTGCCCCGAGTTGCTTTACGCGATCGATATTAGCCGCCGAAGCGGTGCCGATTACATAGGCGCCTTTCCATCTGGCAAACTGTACCGCGAAACGTCCTACATTGCCCGCCGCGCCGTGAATGAGGATCCGCTGCCCGGCCTGTAGATGCCCGGAGTGAAATACACCGTCCCATGCAGTAACGGCCGATACCGGCACGGCGGCCGCTTCATTGAAACGAATGCTTTTAGGTTTCAGGGCAAACTTGCCGGCTTTGGCGGCAACGTACTCGGCATAACTGCCCTGGCCGGGAAAGTTCGGAATACCATAAACCGAGTCGCCCTTTTTAAAGTTCCGAACTTCACTGCCCACTGCTTCTACAACGCCTGCGGTATCCCACCCTGGCGTTAGCGGCAATTGAATCTTAACATGCAAACGGTCTACGATCCTGCCATCGCGAATCTTCCGGTCTATCGGGTTCACGGCGCTTGCGTATACTTGAATGAGGATTTCATCGGGTGCGGGTACAGGGCGTTCGGTCTCTACCAGCTTTAAAACGTCTGGCGAGCCGTATTCAAAAATTCTTACTGCTTTCATACTCTTTTGTCGTTGTTGAATGCAAAGGTCTTCAACCCCTGCGAAAGCGATTTAGCCAAAAGGCGCTTTGTGTTAGCGAAAAGGTAGTGGGGCGCCGAACCGGAAGAAATGCTTATTACGACATTGTTCTACCGGTAACGTGCAACTAAAAAGCCACCCGGTAATTGTACGGGTGGCTTCTATGCCGCTTACTGATTTTCTGTTTGAGTTTATCGCTATCGTTTCGCGCCTACTATAACGTTGCGCTTAACGGCCGGCCTGGTGGTGGCCTGAACAGCGGGTTCTGCAGGTTCGGATGGCTCGGCGGCTTTCGCGGTCTGAGCCTTTTTTACTTTAACGAATACCACAACGCTTATGATTGCCAACGACAGGAATAACAGGTCGATAAAGAGAATGTCGTATGCACCGCGTGCATAGGTGTTCCAGAACCAGTTGTTGCGCACGATGCCGTCGGCCAGTGGCAGGGCGAAACACGTTACGGCCGAAAGCAGGGTGGTTTGACGGTTGGTGAGGTCGAGGTTTCTTCGGGCAATGAAGTAGACGCCCAAGGCCAGCCAGGAATAAAAATACCAGTTGAAGATGTCTCCCATACCGGGGGCTTCGAAAAATAGCAACACCGTCATGGTAAAGGCGGTTACCGGTAGCATGCTGAGGCACGCCGCCAGGAACACGTTGGCCGTCCAGAAATTGAATACCCGTTTATGTTTCGGAATGCTGTTTTTATCTCGGGCTACAAGCCAGATCAATATACCGGATAGGATGACGATACATCCCATAACGCCGAGCACGAAGTATACTACACGAAGCGGCCTGCCGCCGAAGTCGCCAAAATGCAGGTGATAGATAAGCGCTTTTACCCGGTCGATGTAACTGGCGTGTTCGGTGGCGGATGTTTGATGGAGTACCTTTTGATCGTGTACACGGTAGATGGTTTTACCCGAGCCTGCAAAACTTGCGTCGGCCTTTGGCTTCGACTCTACAATGACGTGCATGTTCTCGTCCTGATAGTTCCGGATGGAAACACGGCTGATGAAGGCGCCGGCCTCGCGTTTCTCAACGGAGGCCACGTATTTGTTTACATCGAACGTTGACGGCAGCGGCCGGTACGTGTATTCGAATTTAGAGGTATCGGAGTACTCCAGTGCCTGGTATAATTTCTCGCTATCGCCTTTGTAGAGGTATGATGCATAGGGCGTCATCAGCGCGGCGTTGGCGATCAGTACAATGCCGGTAACGGCAAAGATGAACTGAAAGGGGAATTGAATTACGCCGAGCGCCGTGTGTAGATCGGTCCATACCGTTTTCCACTTTACCCACGGTCGGAAGGTAAAGAAGTTTGAAACGATCTTATCCCAGTGCAGCAGCAAGCCGGTAATGAGGGCAAACAGGAACATGAACGATACCACACCGGCCAGCAGGTACCCGAACGGACTGCCGAGGCGGATCGGAATAACGTTGAGCTGAGCCAGGAAGTGGAGGCGGTACAGGAACTCGCCCATGTCGTAGCCGGCCACATAATCGATGTCTTTCTTTTGCGCGAAGTTGTAGGTAAAGAATGCGGAGTCGTCGTTACCACCACGGCGTCCCCTACCCCGACGTTGGGTTTCGGGTTTCTTCTTTACTTTGGCTTTCACGGTACTGTCGTGCGAAGCGGTCATGGCGGCGTATGCACCCAAGCCATGCCGTTGCATGGAGAAGTCGAAGTCGCGGCCTTTGAGGGTATGGTGGGCCGAAAGCGAATCCAGTACGTAGTTAAAATCTTTTGAGGTCACATCGCGTGCTGCCGTAAACGATTCGTTTTTCTGCCACGCGGTTATATCATCCTTGAAGAATGAAAACGAACCGGCAAAAAAGATAACGTACAACAATGCACAGATGATTATACCACTGATGGTATGGGTATGAAAGTAAATATTGTATTTACGATTATCCATGGTTGGCGTTTAGGAGATCAGGTAAGGAAGCGAGAACAATACGGTAAGCACGATGTATGCGGCCCAGACTTTCCATACGTTTTTTGCGAGGAAAGCAAGCAGCAGCAAAATAGCCCATAGAATATAACCGGTGAAAAAGGAAGTAGCGATCACATTCTCTTGCGGGAAGATCCGCGCCAGCAGCAGGTGAAAGCTGAACATCACGGTGTACCCGCCGACAACGCCGGCCAGGATTTTGGCCAATCGCAGCCAGGGTGATTTGGTAAGGTGTTTCTTATTAGCAGGCATAATGATTAAACTAAGAACTCCAGCACGAGGAAGAATACGTATAGCAATACCAGCCCTTTGGCGTTGATATAGCGGAAGGGATTCAGCGCAACCAGCAGGTTGCCCATGGTCATCAAACCAACAAGACTGGCGCAGATGCCGGTCATCCATCCCCAAAGCACGACAAACGCTATTGTGGTGAGCAGCATCAATGCGATGCCTATGCCGCGATACAATGATGTATGGCGCAATGCGGCTGTCACGTATGCCGGCTGCGTGGTCTGTTTAGTCTGCGACGACGTGACGTACCAGATCTGAAAAGCAATGAGCTGAAGGAAGAACAGTGTGGTAATCATATTAAAAGAGCGTAATGGGAAAGACTCGCCAGCCGGTTTTTCACCCCCGACCGACGAGCCTTGTATATTTTTAACAGCCGGCGCTTAGTCTACGCGCTGAATTGCGGTAAGCGTTCCGCCTTCAATCTTCAAACCTTGTGTTGCTACCTGAGTAGCTGCGTCAATCTTATACACATACCCTGTACCGTCTTTCAGGTTTACGCCGATGTAGCCTGTATTCCCGTCTTTGAGGGTATAGTTATTTGTGGTAAGACTGATAATGTCTGCCACTGCAGGAAGGCCGGTAACCGGCTTGTACGTTTTATCGATCACGTTAACGATACCTACGTGAAGACCCGCCGGATAGGCTGTTCTTTCGTTTTCCAATTGTGAGTGAACGATATAGTTGTTGTTGCCCAGATACAGCCATGATGTTATGCTTTTACCACCACTGGCCTCTTCTACATTAAAGTAATACGAACGATCAAACTCCTGTGTTTTCGGGTTGATGCGTAGAACGCCTGACTTCGTTTTGGAAGCGACTTTACCATCGGTTGTTGCCGCTGCAGGAGAGAAGGCATATACGTAACCGTCTTCAGACACTGAAAGACCATCCTGGAAATAACGGCCGATAAAGCTGGTGCGTTCATCGCGGATTACTTTTTCAAGTTTCATATCGGCGTAGTTGAAGATGGCAACCCACGCGCTATCGGGATAGTTGGTATTGAAACTTCTGTCTTTCACGGTTTGATACGGTGCATACACTTTATCGCCTACCTGTTTCAGCCAGGTAAAGTGCGCCAGCTCGCCCAGGCCGGTAAAGTCCAGCGTATTCACGGAGCCTTCTGACGTGATGGTAAGGCTTTCGGTATTCACCTTGTACCAGGTAGACGTGGGCGTTGTGAGGTTTCTGGAGATCTTCATCAACAAAAGATCGTTGTTTACGGGGGCGAAAGCCTGAACGGTTTCGGTCTGGAAGTTTGTGAGTTTATTCAGCTCGCCATCAATAATGTTGTAGGCTGTTACAGCGCCGGGGTTACCCTGACCGTACAGCATGCTGAAGAATTTATGATTATGCGTAACGTAGTAGCGATAGGTTCCGTCCTGCTCAACGCCGTTGTTGGCGGTTGATACGGTACCGCTTTCCAGGCTGCCGGCCGTAAGCAGATAGTCAGCCACGCCGGTAGACGCCGCGGGTGTTACGGCAAGAACGAAGTTTCCGCGGTTATCGGGTCCGCTGTCGGTATCCGAACACGATACAGCAAATGTTGCGGCAACGAACAACGCCGCCAGTCTGGTTTTAATATTCATAGTATATTGAGTGTTAATGATTAATTCTTGTTGAAGAAAACGCGAAGGTTCGCATAAATACCGCGTCCAGGTTTCTGGAGGCTGAAGTTATCGTACAGCAGGGCGTCCGTTATGTTGCGGCCTTCAAGGCCCAGGTTGTAACGTCCGTTCTTTATACTGTAGACTACGCTTACGTCATGGCTCAGCTGCTGCGGGATATCCAGCTTATCGCTACCGCGGCTCGGCCAGTACAGGTAGAACTCGTGCACGTAGAGTAGGTTATAACCTACGTTGAGGTTGGTACCTTCGCCGCCGAGGCCTGGAAACGACATCGATACGTCGGCATTACCAAACAGATAGGGAATGTTTGGCATTTGATCGCCGTAAACGGGGCTGATGCCGGTATAGCCTGGTTCGATCTTCTGCATGTTCCGCAGGTATTGATAGGTCATGGTGGCTCCGGCCGACAGCCATCGTTTGTATGAATAGCGTATCTCGGCATCGCCGCCATAGGTTCGTACGCCATCGCGATTATCGGCTACAAGCCGCGACTGGTTGTTATTTAACCGGTTATAAATAAAGTTATTGGAGTAACGGTAGATACCGTTGGCATTGACCAGGAAGCGACTATTCGCACTCACGGCCACACTGTACGCAAGGCCTACGTTTACGTTATTGCTTTGCTCTGGTTTTAGACTTGGGTTACCCTCAAAGTTTTCTACATCACCAAATATTTCCTGTGCTTCGGGCATCCGGTTGGTTAGCTCGTATGACGCCTTTACTTGTAATGTCGGTGCAAGGAAGTACGTACCGACAACGCCGTATCCCAGCTTACTGGTTGTCGCGTCGCCCGACTGTGTGGAGACGCGGTTCTTCTGTGTGATGTATTTACTGAATATCGATACGCTCAGCGAATCTTCCATGGTATACGTATAGCTCAGGCCCAATACGTTTTTCTGTGTTTTGCTGGGAGAATCGATTGTAGCGGGATTCAGCACATCCGATCCCTTCCGGTTGAACGTGTTGAATACGTCGCTCATCGCAATGGACTGGCGGTTGCTTAAGCGGTAATTGAGTATCGCAGTAGCAAGGCCGTTATTGTTTTTGTATTTATACATACTGCGCGAGCGTTCGCCACTTGTTCCGTTTCGTTTGCTGTTGCCATACCAGTCGTAACGAACGTTCATCGTGTCAATGTTCTGCTCGCTGCCCAGGTTGTAATTGGCATTCAGGGTAACGTCGAGGCCTTTGATGAGATCTTGTTTTTTATACTTCAGTGTCGGCATTACAATGTCTCCACGACGATGCCAGCCGCCGAATACAGACACCATTCTGGCGCCGGTCTGTATCTCTTTATAGTTCTTCCCCAGCGTCATTCCTACTAACAGCTTATCGGCATACTTCTTTTTTACAACACCCACACTGGCAATTACTGTCTCGTTGTGGTACACGTCGTGAAAGCGGCGAACCCAAACGCCGGGTGCATATGCCCCGGTGTTGATGTCTGCAGCATCGACCTTTACTTTATAATTATTATCGGAATAATTCTGGAAGGCGCTGATCTGCACCGTAAAGCCACGTTTCGACGTGGCCGCGGCATTGATTACGCTTCGGTGTGTATTGAACGAGCCAAAGGAATACGATGCATCAACATAGTTCCGGTGGCGGTCGCTCGTTACAATGTTAATGGCACCGCCCAGGGCATCGGAGCCCAGTGCAATGGGCACAACACCTTTATATACTTCAAGACGCTCGGCGGCATTGATGGGTATATTATTGATCTGAAAGGAAGAGCCGAAGTTATCCATGGGAATACCGTCGATAAAGTACCGCACGTGGTTTCCCGAAAATCCATTGAGCGAGAGATTGAAGTTAGATCCAACACCACCCGATTCGCGAACGCGGATGCCCGCTACACGATCAAGAGCGCCTGCTAAGTCGAGCGTGGTGTTGTAAAGCTGTTTGGCATCCACAGCCGTTACATTGTAGGCTGAGCGATTGGTTTCCTGCACTTCGGAACGACCTACAACCATTACGGCGTCGAGCTCGGTAGAGACAGACTGCATGGCCAACGAAACTTCTGTGGCTTTCCCGGCGGTTACCGATACTTTGTGCTGTAGTGTTTTAAAACCTACACCGGTGATAACCAGTGTATGGGTGCCCGGGGCGATGTTATGTATAACAAAGGCACCGGATGGATCAGACACCACGCCGAGGGTGGTGTTTTGTATCCTTACCGTGAGGCCGATACCCGGTTCGCCCGCGCTATCGTGTATCGTCCCACGAACTGATCCTGTATTTTGCGCGTGAGCGAAAATACCAATTGCGCATAGCAGAGCCATGAGCAAAATTTTTCTACTTTGCATCGCTTTTTAAATGTTCCGTTTAAATAGCCCCCTTTATTGGGTAGCCGTACAGTTGGCGCTGTACGGCTTATTTTTGTGCGATATTAGACTTTGTTTAGAATAATTCCAAATAAATCATGATAGTCGGCCAACTGACATTTATCAGTGTTGGCTCATGCATACGGTTGCAGGTAGATTGTCACTCTGTACACGCACCTGTGTCAGGGGACACGGGATAGCTGAGGGAACGGAATAATAGATTAAACCAACGATTTACCGGAACATCCAGACAAGATAATTTTCCGGATGAAATATTGGGGCAAGAATGTGGTGAATCGATCCGTCGGAATCGATAACCGTCCATTCTTCAGAGTTGATCATATCGAGGTACTGGGATTCTTCCTGTTCAACATGTGCCTTCAGTGCTGTCTGATCATTGCCCATTACAAGTTTACCATACTCTATGGACATTGTAATATACCCTGCCATCCGGTCACTAATACTGTCAGCAATCTTGTAAATGGAGTCATTCCGGGGCCATTCAATGACCGAGTCCGAAAGTGTCGCCACGCACTGACCTTGGAAACATAATTCTGTAGGCGTTATCATCGACGTCATGGCCTAAAGGTAGTGATCTGATTGCCAAAATGGGCTATGAGCTAGCTATTTTGGATTTCCACTTTCTCCCTTTACCTTTGCAATCATCAGATGATATGACGAATACGCTAATTTCACGTCGTTCGCTGGCCGACGAAGTAGCGGCCCAACTTCAGCAGCAGATCACGCAGGGGAAGTATAAAACCGGTGAGCAGCTTCCGATCGAATCGGAACTGATGAAGGCTTTCGGCGTGGGACGCTCTACGATTCGCGAGGCGATCAAAATCCTGGCGAACTCGGGCCTTTTGCGTGTACAGCAAGGGTTGGGTACGTTTGTAGAAGACGGCACCGACGGTATCAAAGAACCGTTCGCACAGCGCCTGAAACGGGCTGATGTGGAAGACCTGGAAGAAGTTCGGCAACTACTGGAAATAAAAATCGCCGAGAAGGCCGCGGCAAACCGCACAGAGAAAGACCTTAAAGAAATGCGCCGATGGCTGTTACTCCGCAAAGCGATGGCTACGAAGAATCAACTCCACGAGACCATCGAAGCCGACATCAACTTTCACACGGCTATCGCGGTAGCGTCTAAAAATGAAGTACTGGCCGATCTGTATAAGACCTTATCGGTGCAGGTAAAGAAATCGTTTCAGACAAGCTTTACCGACACGTCAAGCTTTATAAAATCACAAACGCTCCACGAACAACTGCTGCAGAGTATTGAAGCGAACGACAGCAAAAGAGCATGGAATACGGCGTCAAAAATTATCGGACGCAAGTGGTAAAAAAATTATACTTAAACATCAGATGATCTGATTACAATGAAAACCATGAACCCTTCTGCATCGCTCGATGCCAAACCGAATGCACAACTCACGGTATACTCGATTCTGTTTACGATAAGCTTTACGCATCTTCTTAACGATATGATGCAGTCGGTTATCCCGGCAATCTATCCGATGATTAAAGAAAGCTTCAAGCTGTCATTTACCGAGATCGGCTTGATTACGTTTACGTTTCAGCTTACTGCGTCGTTGCTGCAACCGTTCATCGGACACTTTACCGATAAGACTCCCCGCCCCTATTCGCTGGCGATCGGCATGGGGTTTACATTGGTTGGCCTTATCGCATTGTCGTTAGCACCAAGCTTTAGTTCGATATTGATTGCCGTGAGTCTTATCGGTATGGGCTCGTCGGTATTCCATCCTGAGTCGTCACGTGTCGCACATTTGGCATCGGGTGGCCGAAAGGGCTTGGCACAATCTATCTTTCAACTGGGCGGCAATGCGGGTAGCGCGATCGGGCCTTTACTGGCGGCGCTGATCATTGTTCCGCACGGACAGTTTTTTGTGATCTGGTTCGGGTTGGCCGCTGTGCTCGGGATCATTATATTGATTCAGGTAGGCAACTGGTATCGTGATCATTTGGATCTAAGAGCCCGAAATAAAGCAGCCAGTAAAACTGCTACGACCGTGGCGTTGCCGAAGTCAAAGATCATTACCGCGCTGGCGATCCTGCTCGTGCTTATTTTCTCGAAGTATTTCTACATGGCGAGTATGTCGAGCTATTTCACGTTTTACCTGATAGACAAGTTCCATGTGTCGGTACAGCAATCACAGCTCTATCTGTTTATCTTCCTGGGCTCTGTTGCTGCCGGAACATTTCTGGGCGGGCCAATGGGCGATCGGTTCGGGCGTAAGTATGTGATCTGGATTTCTATTCTGGGTGTGGCGCCGTTTACGCTGCTGTTGCCCTATGTCGATCTGTTCTGGACGGGGGTACTGTCGGTTATTATCGGCTTCATCATTTCGTCGGCTTTCTCGGCTATCCTGGTATATGCCACGGAGCTGGTTCCACATAAGGTGGGTATGATTGCCGGTTTGTTTTTCGGTTTTGCATTTGGTATGGGCGGGCTTGGCTCTGCCGTACTGGGACGGCTGGCCGATTTAACGAGTGTGAGTTATGTATTCAAGGTATGCGCCTTTCTACCGCTGATCGGTATCATTACAGGCTTCCTGCCAAACATCGAGCAACCGAAAGGACGTACGGCGTAGACACTCGTCCCAAAAACGGAATACTACCTCTATATAGCCCTGTGGAATTGCGATTCCCAGGGCTTTTATATAACTATATTGCACCTGCATACATTCTTACTCTATATAAGTGTTCTATAGAAATCCTCACCTATACATTCCTCAAAACAGGAATACCCCATCCCAAATATCAGTGAGTTTAGCCGCTTTTCTCATTTAACATAACCGTAATATGAAATCACTCATTTAGTGAAGCCTATTCAGTTATTTTGATTCACACATACATTCGTATGTCGGCAACTCGTTATGAATAAATCATTTTTGCGCCTGACTGATTTTGAGCTTTTGGATAAAATTCGGCAAGGTGAACAGAGTGCACTTAAAATACTTTACGACCGCCACGCTGACGATCTTTTTTTACGGGCACGTGCGATTTTAAAAAAGACGGAAGAGGCCGAGGAGGTCGTACAGGACGTTTTTCTCAAGCTTTGGACTTACCGAAGTACCATTGCTGTGCACAGTTCTGTAAAGGCTTATCTCTTTCAAATGTGCCGTAATCTTGTATTCGATTATATTAAGGAACGTGCACAGTCGCTTCCACTGGTTCCACTGGACAGCGCTACGATAAAAACGCAGGGCCAGAATAATACGGAGTCGCAGATTTTGTTTGAAGAGTACTACACCCGGTATTTTAATGCGGTAGACGCGCTGCCCCCAGGCCGGAAAATGGTTTACCAGCTTTGCCACGTCGAAGGCCGCTCGTACGAGCAGGTAGCGGAGCAGCTCTCCATCAGCCGCAATGCTGTAAAGGATCATATTGTGAAGGCTACCCGGTTCCTGAAAAAGCATACGATCATTCCCAGTCAGGCCATCGCGATGTGCATCGTTCTTGTGCGCCACCTGGTCGATTAAGCTACCGACGACAGGACGCTTTATAAAGCGTAGCCTCCCGGAAAGTTCGTTTATCTCTATCACCTTCTGTTGGCAGAAAAATATTTCTTACCCGAGCTACCCTGGGTGCGGTGTTTTGCAGTCTTAACGATTAGGCGGATGCTTTTTGCCCAAAGCAAACTGATCTGCTCTATACATAGTGGAACATGACCCCAGGTGAACGAAAAGAACTGCTAACCCGGTATTTAAACGGTACTTGCACCCCTGAAGAAGAACGCCAGATTGCCTGGTTGCTTCGCGGTGAAGATTTGGATTCTGAATTGCTCCAGCTCATCGATGAGATCATGAGCAAACAGAACGACGGTGCCGTGCTTTCGCGTTCGGAGAAAGACCGGATTTACCACGGCGTTCAGCTACAGGTAGGCGAAGAACGCAAGCGGCGGTGGAATGTCCCGTTCTTCTTTATTGCCGCATCTATCGCTTTACTCTTTATGGGATTTGCCGGCTGGTACATATGGAGTACCTCCATGGCCGCCCCTACCGATCATCAAATTGCATCGGGCGACCGTCACCAGATCATTACTATGCCCGACGGTACAAAGGTTTGGCTTAACGCCCACAGCAGTCTGAAGTATGCTGACGACTATGGACGCGAAGACCGCTCAGTGACGTTACTGGGCGAAGCTTTTTTCCAGGTAAAGCCCGACAAAGCAAGGCCATTCCTGGTTACCGCTGGCCCGATCCAGACCCGTGTATTAGGAACATCGTTTAACTTCCGCGCCGAAAAAGGCCAGGACGATATTTCGGTTACACTGCTGGAAGGAAAAGTAGCGATCAATAAAATCGATACACTAACGGGTACCCCTACCCAGGAGCTGGCCACACTTTCTCCGGACCACCAGGTTGTGTACAGCCGCGCTGCCGACAACGCTATGATTCGTCAGGTAGCCGCCTCCGATTACATCGGCTGGAAGGATGATATTCTGATTCTGAAGAACATCAGTATGAAAGAAGCCGTTTCACGGATCGAGAAATGGTATGGCGTGAAGATAATCATACGCGACGCCGCGATAAACCAATGTATTATTCACGCGAGTTTCACCAAGGAACCCCTAAGCACCGTGCTGCACACACTTGGAATGACGTCTGCGTTTGCCTATCGGCAGCGCGGTAACGAGATCGTTCTGTCCGGCAAAGGATGCCGGTAGTGTGGTGTACACGGCGTCACCCAACGTATATAAAAAAGACCGAAACCCTAACCTAAAATGCAAGTCATGAAACGATCTATACGGCAATAATGTGCTTCTGTCATAAAAAAGAACAACCGGCCAGAGAGCGAACTCCCGGCCGGATGTAAGGTTACTTTTCGCGAAGCTTGGCGGCGTGCGAAAAGTGGCTGATTAACTCACCAATTGAATTAAAAAACCATTTCAAGTATATGAAAAAAATCCTTAGGAAAGGATCACGGGATGTCTTTTTCAAAATCATGAAGTATACAACGGTTATAGGCGTCATAATGACGGTGTTTTGCTCGGTGGTGTATGCAGACCGTACGTTGGCACAGACGATGGGTTCCGTTCGGATCAACCTGGACGTTACACGCGCGGGTGTGGAAGAGGTATTGAACCAGCTCGAACAACGAACCAACTTCCGATTTGTCTATAACAAGAAAGATATCGACGCGCGTCAAAAAGTGAGTTTGCATGTTACGGGAATTTCTGTAACAGAAGCCCTTCAGCGTGTATTCACCCAGAAACCGATGCGCTTCCAGCAGGAAGGAAATCTGATTGTACTGGTGCCTAAACCCGACGTACGGCCGGCCGTTCAGGCCTTCGGGGGTATTGGGGGCGTTGTGACCGACGAAAGCGGTCTGTCACTGCCGGGCGCCAGTGTAATGATTGAAGAGACCAAACAGGGAGCCTCGACCGATACCGATGGAAAGTTCACCATCACGAAAGTTCCTACCGGCACGTACCGGGTTACCGTATCGTTTATCGGCTACCAGTCTACAACCATTCCCAACGTAACGGTAACAGCGAATAACATTTCGACCATCAAGGTTCCGATCTCCTCTGCTACCAACAACCTCCAGGAAATCGTGGTAAAAGGCGATGTTGATGTCCGGTATACATCCATTGCAAACTCTACGGAAGAAGCTTTGATCAGCGATATCCGTGATGCGTCGATGATCGTTACCGGTATCAGCAACGTACAGATTGTACGCAGCCTTGACCGCGACGCCAGCGATGTGATGCGTCGTGTGCCCGGTGTTACCGTGTTGAACAACTTCGTACTGGTACGGGGTATGGACCCACGCTATAACGTTACGTTTTTGAACAACATGATGATTCCCAGTACGGAAAGCGATAGCCGTGCGTTTGGTTTTAACTTAATCCCCAGCGGACTTATTGACGATATAAAGATCTACAAGGCGCCTGCACCCGAGCTGCCCGGTGGTTTTGGTGGCGGTGTTGTAAAGGTGGCTACAAAGAAGAGCCAGGCTACCCGCCACATACAAGTGGATTTGTCGACGCAGTACCGCACGAGCGGCAGCAGCAATGCCAATTACTACACCGGAAGCAACGACACAAAGAAAGATATGTTTGGTCTGGGGCTGAAGAGCCGTGAAATGCCGGGTGTCTTTACGACCAACCCGATCAAGTTGCCTGATTACAACTTGTATCCGGGAGAATACATGGCTGCTGTTCGTTCGCTGCCTGAGGTGAATAACCTCGTTAAAAAGAAACATACTCTGGACCGTCGTATGAGTATCAACTATTATGACTCGTATAAAATCGGTGGCGTACGGTTAAACAACCTGACGGCGGTAAGCTATACGTACCAACGGACGAATGAGTTTAGAACGCGGGCATCGCAGGGATTACAGGAGTGGCGAGACGACGCTGATGGCCGTCCTCAGTATTTTATACCCAATGACCAGTCGCTTGACACATTATCGCTCGAAAACGTACGAATCTCTGTACTGGAAAACCTGGCATTGAAAATAAACGACAACCATAGCATTGCCTTTAATCTGTTTGCCAACCGGAATGCAGAAGACAATACGCTATTGACATCTGAGATTCACACAGCCGGCAATCCATCGATTGGCATCGCCTATCCTATCACAGCCCAGAGCTTCAACGCGGTGCAAGGTGGCGCGAAATTCAGAACAGCGGGTTTTGAATACCGCGTACGTAATCTGGTTTCGGGCCAACTCAGCGGCAATCACACGCTGACTGAAAAAATAACATTGGATTGGAACGTAGGACAGACTACCCAAACCGATTACACGCCTGACTGGCAGACATTCCTGTTTCGTGGCGCGCCGCAGACCGATCGCTATAACTGGGAGCTGACAACGCTTATTCAGGATAACAACACGCGCATGCGTTACCGCACGGAAGAAAAGGTAGAACTGGGCGGCGCCGATATAAGCTGGACAGCCCTCCCCTTCCTGACATTGAAAACGGGCACGTTATTGCAACGGGCACATCGGGAGTTTACCAACAACAACTACAACGTGACGCTTCCTGCAGGCGACAACGTGGTACAGGATCAGTACCTGGGCATCTATCAACCCTGGTATGCGATACGTAAAATCTACGCGGATGAGAACTTCCGGGAAGATGGAAAAGGCTTCAACATGATTGCATCGTCCAGCGCATCGGCGTATCAATTCGATCAGAATATTGTGGCTGTCTACCTGGCGGCAAAGGTTTTCATGCTGAATAAAAAGCTGGAGCTTTATGGTGGTCTGCGGTATGAGAACGAGTATGCGCAGCTATTCGATGATAAGGGAGCAAAGGCTACGGATGTACCAGGTCCTAACTTCGAAGATTATCTGCCGAGCGCGCACCTTACCTGGAATATCAATGAGCACCATAAGCTTCGTACAAGCTTTGGCAAATCTATCGACCGGCCAGCATATCGGGAACGTTCAACGGCTTCATACTACAGCGTTCGCGAGGCGGTTAACTACGTGGGGAATCCCGAACTGGAAAATTCAAAGCTGGACAACTACGATCTACGCTGGGAATGGTATCCGCATGAAAACGAATTCATAGCGTTCGGCGCATACTATAAGTATATCGACAAACCCATCGAGATGTATGAATTCGGTTCGTCTGGTTTTGCCCGCCTTTATCGCACGTGGATCAACAAGCGTTGGGCAAAAGTTTCGGGTTTAGAGCTTGAGGTTCGTAAAAACCTCGGCTTTATACCATTCGAATTAATGAAGGATTTCTCAATCATTATAAATGGTTCGTATATGCTGACGAAGGTTCGCGAAAATATTACGCTTAACGAGGGCGAAACTGTCGACGTGCGTCTTGAACGTCCGCTTACCGGATCGTCGCCGTATGCTATCAATACAAACCTGTATTACGAGCACCCCAAGGCCCATACACAAGTTACGCTTGCCTACAACTACATCGGCGAGCGTATTATCGTTACTGCACCGAGCTTTGTTGGTAACCTGCATGAAAAAGCGCAGCATCAGCTCGACCTTGTTGTTATTCAGCCAATCGGTAAACATCTTCGTGTAAAAGCCGGTGTACAGAATTTGTTAAACCTCCCTATGGTACGTTGGAGAGATGGTAACCTGGATGGTGAGTACCACCCGGGCGTTGCAAGACCTGCCAGCGAGCTTATCGCGCCGGGTCTCGACCAGAATAAGGACCACGAAGCCGAGCGGTGGAAAACAGGAGCCTATTATTCTCTGGGCATCACCGCTACATTCTAGCATACAGTTATACATTGAATACACCTGGCAGACCTCGCTCCATGAGGTCTGCCTTACTCACATAATTCATTCCGAATAGCGCAAGCAACGCTTATACGCATTGGGTTATCATGGCACGTTTTAGTAAACGGTCAGGACTGATTCATCGTTCTTCAGGTTCATCATTATAACGTGAACAAAGCCTTACCTGTATTAACAAATACATAACACGGTACAGGCTACCCGCGGTGGGTCAAACAACAGTCTATATAGCTACCAAGGTTGAACGGTTCCCAGTGAATGTTCACGTATGGACAAAAATGACCAACGCATATAATGACCAAAACCATGCAAACACTATAGCCAGGCAAGAAAAGCCCTGGCCGTTTGCGCAAGTGTGTTGAATAAAAAATGTCTTCGGGAGGCAGTAGCTGTCGACCGGAGGCAGGATCAAAAGACCCAGCCTCAGTCGGGTCAGCGTAGCGCCTGGCTACGAGTACATGTTTGGCGACATGTATGCCAGGACACCTGTAAATAACTAGTTGTAAAATTACTTAAACTTTTGTTATTCTATGAATAATAACATCTTAAAATCTTTAGCAGTTGTCGGATTGGCCGCTGCAGTATTGGTTGCCTGCGACGATCAGGCCGTGAATAAGAACGACGCAGCTGGTTCAGCTTCATCCGTTCAGGTTAGCGGAGCACTTGGTCTCCCGGTATCCGGTACGCTTCCTGGAACAGACGTTTTTGGTAACTCAATCGATGCTCAAGGTAACGTTTGCGTTGCTCAAAACCTGACGATCGACGGCACTACCACACTCCACAACTTCGTTCACGTATTACCAGGGTTCACCATCACGTTCGCTCCTGGTGTTACTGTAAGAGGTGTTAAACAAAGCGCAACATCGGCTAACGTTAAGCCAGGTACGCTTATCATCGAGCGCGGTGCACAGATCAACGCGGCAGGTACAGCTTCTTCACCGATCACATTCACATCTGACCTGGCAACTCCTGCTCCTGGCGATTGGGGTGGTATCGTTGTTCTTGGAAGAGCCGATGCGAACATTCTCGGAACACGCGGAACGACACCTTCAGGTGTAAACGGCGTAGGTATCATTGAAGGTCTGGGAACTACAGTACCTGCAACACTTTGCAGCGGCTTTACTACAGCTGGTCGTTATGGAAACGGTGATCTTCCTGCCGGAAGCTATAACACAGAGAGCTCAGGAACTATTCAATATGTTCGTATTGCTTATGCTGGTTTTGCTCTGTCAGCCGGTAACGAGCTTAACAGCTTGACGCTTGGCGGCGTTGGATCAGGCACTACCCTGGACCACGTACAAGTTCACAAAGGATTTGACGATGGCTTCGAATTCTTCGGTGGTACAGTGAATGGTACTTACCTGGTATCAAGCGGAAGCGCTGACGACGATTTCGATACAGACCAAGGTTACAGCGGAAAGCTGCAGTTCGGTTTCGTAGCCCGTGCCGTAAACAATTCTTACCTGGCTGATGCTCCTTTGAACGGTGGCGAGTCTAACGGTGACAATGACGACGATGTGAACGCAAACACGCTTACATCTGCTCAATTCAGCAACTTCACTATCGTTGGTCCTTACCAAAACACTGCCATTACTGCTCTTGATCAGGATTACCGCGCAGGTACATACTACCGCGACCTTTCTAAACAAGACCTGTTTAACAGCGTGATCCTCGGCTTCCCTTACGGCATCGAAGTTAGCAGCGAATCAGGTTTCACCCTGGCGAACCTGTTCAACTACACGAACCCTACAGCATTGGATGCTACAAAAACCGACATCCGCAACACGACTATCGTTGTACCTGCTCAAAGCCTGATCACAGGTGTTACAACAGCAGCTACCTTTAACGATGCCACGGGTGCAAGCTTCAACACAGAGTTCCTGACATCTGGTTTGAACAACGCAATCTTCACGGCAACAAGCACAACGGTTGGTAACACCGGTTCACAAGCTGGAACGTCAAACGCACGTATCAGCACTGGAACCTGGAACTTTGTAACAAGCGGTACACTTCCTACACCACTGCCTACAGCTACATCTTCTCTTCTTAACAGCGCTGACTTCAGCCTGTTGAGCGGATTTACTGTGGTGACTTACCGCGGTGCATTCAACAACACAACCAACTGGCTGTCTGGCTGGACAATCTGGAACTAGTCGAATATTCAGTTTTCTCACTATATCCCTGCGCCCGAAAGGGCCAGGGATATCACTATTACTACCAGGACATTGACTCAATTACGCTAACGATAAAAACAACTTTAAACAAACTCTAAAAATTCATGAAACGAATCTCTCTTCCCTTTTATGTTTTATTGATCATCGGATCATTGAGCGCTTTCCTGGTATCATGTGGTAGTGATGACAATGGAGCTGATCCCACACCAACACTGTCGATAACAGGCATTGAGCCATTGACTGCCCGTGCTGGCGACACAATCCGTATTACCGGTAAAGGATTTAGCACGACGCCTTCTCAAAACACCGTTCTGTTCAACCAATCGGCGTCAGCCTCTGCACAGGTAATTTCAGCTACAGGCGAAGAACTTAAAGTAAAGGTTCCTGCAGCAGCTCCAAACGGTCCCATTAAAATTACGGTTGGAAGCGAATCCGCTGTATCAGCACAAAGCTTTACACTCAACACCAGCCTTAGCGCCCCTGCCATTACGGCCATAGCTCCTACACATGGTCTTGCTGGCAGCGAACTTACCATTACCGGTACAAATCTGGTAGAAGGTACTCTTATACCTAAGGTGACCTTTGGTACAACGCAGGCAGACATCATTACATCGTCTGCCACATCCATCAAAGTAAAGGTTCCTGCGTCGCTTGCAGAAGGTCAGGCAGATGTTCGTGTAGATCGCAACGGTCAACTTTCGAACATTGTAAAGTTTACAGTCGACCCGCTTCCTAAAACCGTAAAAGCTACATACTGGACGGACGGTGTATCTATTTTCAAAGGAACGATTACAGAAACCGGCGTCAACATCGAGACACTTTATGGTGCTGAAAAAGGCGTACAAGCTGCCTACGGCATTGCATTCAACCCGATCGACAATAAAATATACTTCGCAGGATATTCCGAAGCATTCACCGATGGCGCAATTCTTCGCGCACCCGCAGACGGCAGCGGTCCGGTTGAACAACTCTATACATTTACGCAATTGGGGGGAGCCTATCCGTCGTACGACATCGCATTGGATCCCGCCAATAATACGCTTTATGTAACCGCGCTGGGTGAAAATAAAGATCAAATTATAAAAGGACACTACGGCAATCTTACCGAAGCCCCCAAAGCAATCTATGACGTTACATCGTCGGGCAGTGGTGATGCCGTTGGCATCAAATTAACCGTCGCAAACAGCAAGCTGTATTGGACGGAGAGCATTTCAAAACGTGTCGTAGAAGGCAGCCTCGATGGCTCGCAGGCCGTGAAAGTGTTGTTCGATGCCGGCGATAAACTCGCTGCGCCGTATAACATTGCTGTAGATGCGACAACACAGAAAATATTCATCCTCGACAACCCCGAAGCCGGAGGCACAGCAACCGATGCCATTTATTCGGGTAATCTCGACGGCACCGGCTCACTTACCGCTATCGTAAGCGCCGGAGCTGACCTCGACGGTGGCTTCGACATAGAAGTCGATACACAAAATCAATTCATACTGTGGCTGACGCCGCTACAAGGCGGCCAGGGCCAAAAAGTAAGCCGTTGCAAATATGACGGCAAAGGCATAGAAACATTATTCAGCAGCGACCAGATTCAGGGCGCTGGCTTCTTCGATATCGATGTACGCTAACTAAACCGTGAAAACAGTAAATGGCTAACGTGGTGTGCACCATAAAATGACGTTAGCCATTTTCTTTTAAATTAATACCCTACCGATAACGCGCAGAACGATTATGTTGCTCTTTCACCATGGAAACTTACGATCGCTGTTCGAGCGAATTCATAAATTACTGGCCGATGTGGAAGGTGCTCCCGACCCCGCCCTTTACGAGAGCATCGACAACCAATGGTATCAGGACACACTTGAGAAGATCGCTTCGCTGGATAATCACCGCGAACAGATTCTCGCTCAGCTTCGTACCGTTCTGGACGAGCTTAACAGCGAATATACGGAAGCCACCCGGAGGCTGACGCGGGATAATCGCCTGATGAAAAGTACGAGCAAAGTGGCACGGAAGTCGATGCACTAGCGGGGCGTAATCCGTATCCTTTCACACGCACCGCCCGGTCAGGCAATGGACCTCATCCATCGCTATGCCGCGGCATCTCGTTACGCTCAGAAATATTTTATCAACCCACTTGTACTATCGCGCTTATATACTCCGAAGCGCTTTGTTGGGTAGTAGAGCAGTGCCGCTACCCCTGCGGCGATGCCCCACACCTGCGCCACATGGTCTACGCCAAAATACTCGCCCTTGTTAAGGCCATACAATGCGATACAAACGCTTTGAATGCCCCAGAGCACGTAGAGGTGCACCACGTAAAAGAACAGCGGAGAAGAGCCGTAAACGGTCAGCACGCGGGTGTACGTTGTTGGGAGGCGCTCGAAGCCGCGCAGCAGGAAACAGCCGATGCCCAGGGTGAGCAGCAGAAAATCCAGTGATGGCGGGTATTTCGTGAAATTCAGGAAGGCCATGACCGACTGCAGTGTTGATTGCTGTATGGACCAGGGGTACTCGTCGCCGTAAACGTTCACGCTTCGGATGATAAATAACACCAGCAGGCACGCTGTGCCGGCATGGCCAAGCGCCCTCTGCCTTATCCGGGCCTGCACGTTTTTGGCGTAGAGCGGACCGGCGTAGTATCCGAGAAGGATCACGCCAATCCAGGGCAGTAGTGGATAGGAGATTTTAATACAGACCGGTCCCTCAGAGATCAGGAAGCCGCGGTCGTGCAGGATGGTCCAGAAGCTATGCGCCCAGTCCTGCGGCTGGAAGGTTATCGGCGATAGCAGATTATGCCCGGCCACAATAACACCACCCAGAATGCCAATCCAGACGCGGGGCAGCTTACACAATACAGACAGGCTAATCATGCTTAGCCCGATTACCCACATGACCTGTAAGAAGAACGTATCGAATGCACCATACCACGGTAAGGCTATGACGGTGACTTCCAGTAAAACAATGAATACGCCGCGCTTCAATAAAAACGACGTTACCGATTCGCGTTGGTCGCTGCGGTTATGGGCGTACAGCCACGCCGAGAGCCCCGTGAGAAAGACAAAGATCGGAGCGCACAAATGCGCACAGAGCCTGGAGAAGAACAATCCCGGACTTATCGACTGCACATCCATCGGATCGCCCAGGGGCATGTACAGGAAAAACCGCTCACGCGTGTGGTCGACCAGCATAAACAAAATAACCAGCCCACGCAAAACATCGATAGACGTGATCCGGGGGCTTTTAATCCATTGACTCATTCCCTACATTCTGATATTCAGAAGGAATATCCTTCGGGGTAAAAATAGCACGGAATGCCTTACGCTGAAAGCCGAACCCTGAATCAGATCCGGCACTCCCTCCTACTCCGCTTGCTTTACCGGAAGTACAATCGCGAACGTGGCCCCCTTTCCGTGTGCGCTGGTTGCCGCTATGCTACCACCATGTCTTTCAACGATCTTCTTACACAATGCCAGCCCTAAACCCGTTCCCTCGAATTTATCCTGCGAGTTCAAGCGCGTAAACATGCTGAAAATATTTGTTGCAAACTTTTCATCAAAGCCGATTCCATTATCACGTACAAGGATCCGAACCGTCTCCACATGTTCTTTTGTGATTAGGGTCGACTCCAGCGTGATAATGGAGGGCCGCTCAGGGTGGGCGAACTTGATAGCATTACTGATCAGATTATAAAAAAGCTGGTAAAGCAGTACCGTGCCTCCCTGCACGCTGGGCAGGTCGCTATACTGAATTCGTACACCGCGTTGCTGTATACTTACTTCGAGATCGGATTCTATCGTTGCCAGCAATGTATTCAGGTCGACTACCTCGGTGAGTATGGCAGTCGAGCTCATGCTGGAGTATGCCAGCACGCCGTCGATCATTGAGGCCATTCTTGCCGAAGCCTGCTGAATCTTTTCGAGATACGATCGACCTTTGTCGCTGAGTTTCGTAGCGTTGTCATCCCTTAAACGACCGGCAAATGTCTTTATCTTCCGTACAGGTTCTTTCAGATCGTGTGAAGCAACATGGGCAAATTGCTGTAAGTCTTCGTTGGATTGGGTAAGCTGCCGTGTACGCAAAGCGACTTCCTGTTCGAGTTTTTCCGACAGGTTTCGAAAACGTAGCTCGCTTACCCGAATCTTTTCCTGACTTTTTCGCTGCTCGGCCAGGTCCGTGGTTTCATTGCAGACGACGAGAACGCCATCGACATTTCCGGTCTCGCCGATAACAGCCGAATAACTGAACGTCCAGTAGGCCTCCTCCAGTTTACCGTTCCGGTAAATGGGAATCTGACTGTCTTTAATCAGGAAGGACTTCCGTGTGGTCCGCACCTGCTCGATAGGACCCCCGATCGCGTCGCCATGTTTTCGGGTGCAGCGGTTCTCAC
>Ga0065165_1001104_pt1 | contig 32057 bp, 26 predicted proteins | sample AraplaMF_Cvi_mMF_FD_63813 | JGI IMG/M metagenome (GOLD analysis project Ga0065165, IMG submission 63813) | Arabidopsis root microbial communities from the University of North Carolina, USA - plate scrape MF_Cvi_mMF (version 2) (version 3) | ecosystem: Host-associated > Plants > Roots >... | reverse complement strand
CGGGCCGGGCGCGCGATCGGCGATGACCACGGTGGCGCCGGCCTCGAGCAGGGCATCGGCGATGGCGAGACCGATCGCGCCGGCACCGCCGGTGACCAACGCGACCCTGCCGGGCAGGCGAAAACGTTCGAGATACACTAGACGGTCTCCAGACAGGTATTGTTCGCGGGGACGGCACGGCCCTCCGCGTCGAAGCGGTGAACACGGCCCGTCGCGAAGCGCAGCCGGACGCTTTCTTCAGGGTGGACGTCGAGATCATGCGTGCCGCGCGCGATGAGCGGCTCCCCCGATCGGGTGCGCAGATGGATGAAGCTCTCGCTGCCGAGATGCTCGACGGTCTGAACCGTGGCCGACACCGCGCCGGCCGGGTCGAGCAGCAGATGCTCCGGCCTGACGCCGATCGTCGCGCAGCCATAATCGGCGGCGATCGGTCCGGTGAGGAAGTTCATGCGCGGCGAGCCGATGAACCCCGCCACGAAGCGGTTCGCCGGGTTGCGATAAATGTCGAGCGGCGCGCCCGTCTGCTCGATCCGGCCGTCGCGAAAGACGACGATCTGGTCGGCCATGGTCATCGCCTCGGCCTGATCGTGCGTGACATAGATCGCGGTAATGCCGAGTTGCTGCTGCAGGCGCCGGATCTCGAAGCGCATCTGCGCGCGCAACTCGGCGTCGAGGTTGGACAGCGGCTCGTCGAACAGGAATGCCCTGGGTTCGCGGACCAGTGCGCGTCCGATCGCGACGCGCTGACGTTGCCCGCCAGACAGCGCCGCCGGGCGCCGATCGAGCAGCGGCGTCAGGTTCAGCATCGCGGCGGCGCCCTCGACGCGCTCGGCGATCTCGGCGGCGGGTCGGCGCGCGAGCTTGAGCGCGAAGCCCAGATTCGCGCGCACCGTCATGTGCGGATAGAGCGCGTAGGACTGGAACACCATGGCGAGACCCCGTGCGGCGGGGGAGGTCCGCGCCATGTCCACTCCGTCGATCAGCAGGCGGCCCGAATCGATGTCCTCGAGCCCCGCGATGAGACGCAGCAGCGTGGTCTTGCCGCAGCCCGAGGGGCCGACGAAAACCGTGAACGCGCCGTCGGGGATGACGAGGTCGATCGCATCGGTGGCCAGATGGTCGCCGAAGCGTTTCGTCACGCCTTGAAGGACGATGCCGCTCATCGCAGACCGGCCCGATTACTCATTTGACAGCTCCAAAGGTGAGGCCGCGGACGAGCTGGCGCTGGCAGAGCCAGCCGATCAGCAGGACCGGGGCGATCGAAAGGATCGACGCCGCCGACAGACGCGCCCAGAACAGTCCCTGGGGGCTCGAGAAGGCGGCGATGAAGGCGGTGAGCGGGGCGGCCTCGGTGGTCGCCAGGTTGAGGCTCCAGAACGACTCGTTCCAGGCGAGGGTGAAGACGAGGAAGAAGGTGGAGGCGATGCCCGGCAGCGCCAGCGGCGCCAGCACCGTCACGATCTCCTGCCGCAGCGAGGCGCCGTCCATGCGTGCCGCCTCGAGGATTTCGCCGGGAACCTCGCGGAAGTTGGAGAATAGCATCCAGGCCGCGATGGGCAGATTGCCGGCCGCGAGCAGGAGCGCGATGCCGATCCGGCTGTCGAGCAGGCCCCAGTCCCGATAGAACAGGAAGATCGGGATGAACACGCCGACGGGCGGCAGCATCTTGGTCGAGAGCATCCACAGCAGCACGCTGCGCGTGCGCCGCGTCGGCGCGAACGCCATCGCCCAGGCGGCGGGGATGGCGAGCGCGAGGACCAGCGCGGAGGATCCGCCGGCGATGATCACCGAATTGACCAGCGCGTGGAGATATTCGCCGTCGGCGAGCGCGCCGCGATAATTGGCGAGCGTCCAGTCGAACGACAGGAAACGCGGCGGAAACGCTACCGCCTCCAGCTCGGTCTTGAAGCTCGTCAGCAGCGTCCAGAGCAGCGGGAAGGCGATCGCCAGCGACGCTCCCCACGCGAGCAGGGTCGCGATCGCGCGGTTTCGGGGGCGGGCGGACATCACGCGTCCAGCGAGCGGCCGACCGCTCGAACGAGGAAGATGGCGAGAAGGTTGGCGAAGACGACGGCGATCAGCCCCGCAGCGGAGGCGGCGCCGATGTCATACTGGAGCATCGCCTGCGAATAGACGAGGAACGCGAGATTGGTGCTGCCCGCGCCGCCGCCGGTCGTCACGAGGATTTCGGCGAAGACGCCGATAAGGAAGATCGTCTCGATCATCACGACGATGGCGATCGGGCGTGTGAGATGCGGCAGGACCAGATGGCGGAGGATGGCGAGCGGCGAGGCGCCGTCGAGCTGGGCCGCCTCGCGCAATTCGTGGTCGAACGATTGCAACGAGGTGAGCAGGATCAGCGCGGCGAACGGCAGCCATTGCCACGCGACGATCAGTGCGATCGACAACAGGGGTGCGTGCGCGAACCAGTCGAACGCCTGCAGCCCTGCAAGCCCCGACAGCCAGGCGAAGAAACCCGAAACCGGCTGCATCAGGAGGTTCTTCCAGAGCAAGGCGCTCACCGGCGGCATGACGAAGAAGGGCGAGATCACCAGCAGCCGCAGGGCGCCGCGGCCGATCACCGGGCCGTCGAGCAGCAGCGCCAGCACGAGGCCGCCGGCGATGGTGGCTGCGAGCACGACCGCGATCAGCGCCAGCGTGTTGACCATCGCCGGTATGAAATCGGGGCTGGCGAGGAGGTGGGCGTAGTTAGTCAGCCCTGCGAAGCCGCTCGTGCCGGGGGAAAGCAGCCGATAGTCGGTCAGCGAGAATTTGATCGTCGCGAACAGCGGCGCGATCGATGCGACGACCAGGAAGAGGATCGCGGGCGTTATCAGGAGGCGGGCCGGCCCCTGCAGATAGCTGCGCCGGCGGATCAGGAGCGCGGCGGTCATTTATAATATCCGGCGTCTGCGAGCTGGCGCCGCGTGGCGGCCTGCGCCTCGTTCAAGGCGTCCTCGGTCGACACGCGCCCTGCGATCGCTGCGGAAAATTGCTGGCCGAGCTCGGTGCCGATCCCCTGCCACTCGGGAATGGCGGCATATTGCACCCCGATATACGGCACCGGCAGGCGGGAAGGCTGGCCCGGATTTGCGGCATTTATCGAGCGCAGCGTGACATCCGCGAACGATGCGGCGTGTCGGTAGGCCGGGTTGCCATACAACGACGTGCGGGTGCCCGGAGGGACGGCGAGCCAGCCCGCGTGCGGCGCGACGACGCCGGCATAGTCCGGCCCCGCCGCCCAGCGGATGAACTCCTCCGCAGCCGGCGCCTTTTTCGAGCTGGCCGGAATGGCGAACGCCCAGGTCCACAACCAGCTGGCGCTGCGCCCCAGGCCCTCGTCGGGTGCCGGCGCGAAGCCGACGCTATCCGCTACCTTCGACTTGGCGGGATCGCTCAGGAACGGCGCCGCGACGGTCGAATCGAACCAGATCGCGCAGCGTCCCTGCGAAAACAGCGCGAGATTTTCGTTGAAGCCGTTCGCCGCGGCGCCCGGCGGCCCCCATTTCCGGAGCAGGCCGACATACATGTCGATGGTCCGGCGCCATTCGGGCGTGTCGAACTGCGGCTTCCAATGCTCGTCGACGAGGCGTGCGCCATAGGAATGCGCCATGGTGAGGATCGAGGCCATGTTCTCGCCCCAGCCCGCCTTGCCGCGCAGGCAGATGCCGTAGACACCGTGCGTCGGATCGTTCAGCGCCGCCGCGGCATGGGCGAGATCTTCCCAGCTCGGCCTGGCGGGCATGGTGAGGCCCGCGCGGCGGAAGAGGTCGGTACGATACATGGTCATCGTACCTTCGGCGTTGAACGGCGCGGCATATTGCACGCCCTGATAGGAAACCGCCGCGCGGACCGGTGCGATCAGGTCGTCGGCCCGGTAGGACGGGCCGAGATCGTCCAGCGACTTGAGCCAGCGCCGCTTCGCCCAGATCGGCACTTCATAGGCGCCGATGGTGACGACGTCGTACTGGCCGCCGCTGATCGCCACATCGGTCGTGACCTTCTGGCGAAGGATATTCTCCTCGAGCACGACCCATTTGAGCTTGATGCGCGGATGCGACGCCTCGAAGCCCGCCGAAAGGCTCTTCAGCCGGACCATGTCGTCATTGTTGACGGTCGCGATCGTGAGCGTCGTGCTCGACTCACCGCCCGGTGCGCAGGCGGACAATGCGATCGTCGCCAACAGTCCCCAACATGCCCGCATATCCGCGGCCTCTCCCCTGTTTCTTCGCGAACGCTCCGGCTCGCTGTGTCGTCCGGATGGGGGGGCAGGCTTGCATTATCCTTACAGCCGCAAGGTTTCGGCGAGCGCCGACGCGCCGCCGAAGGGTGCGATCGTCGATTGACGAAGTGCATCCCTTACGTCCAGAATTGGGGGCCCTTAAACGGCTTCCGACGCCGTTCAGAGGCCTTCATACGGTCGAGAGAACCGGGGCTTTTCCGATACTAAGGGATCGATTAGCGCGCTACGGAAGCATGTCTTCCGCCCGCGCACGAGGGGAGAGTTGGATGCGCATTCTCGTCGTCGAGGACACGGTCGATGTCGGTGAGGGCGTAGTCGAGAGCCTCGAGGCAATGGGCCATGCGGTCGATTGGGCGCGCGACGGAGACACTGCCGACGAATGGCTGCGCGACACCGTCTATCAACTCGTCGTGCTCGATCTCATGCTGCCCGGGCTCGACGGTCTGACCCTGCTCAAGCGGCTGCGCGAACGCCGCAGCGAAACGCCCGTGCTGATCCTGACGGCGCGATCCGCCATCGACGACCGGATCGGGTCGCTCGATCTGGGCGCCGACGACTATCTGGTGAAGCCTTTCGATTTCCGAGAACTGCAGGCACGCGTGCGATCGCTGCTGCGGCGCCACTCGGGCGGCCGCGCCACGGAGCTTACCTGCGGGAAGCTCGTCTTCGACCGATGTGCCCGTACGGTCCGGATCGATGACGTCCCCGCGAAGCTCACGCGGCGCGAGCTGTCGTTGCTCGAGATCTTCCTGGCAAGGCCGACGATGGTTTTCAGCAAGGCGCAGCTGCTGGACCAGCTTTTCGGGTTCAGCGCCGAGCCGACCGAAAACAACATCGAGGTGCTGATCACCCGGCTCCGGCGCAAGCTCGCGGGATCGAAGGTCGAGATCATCGCACAACGCGGGATCGGCTATCGCATCGTCGAGACATGACGCTCGCGCGCGACTTCCGGCTCCAGCTCCCGCATTCGATCTTCGGCAGGCTGCGGCTGCTGCTGGCGACGGTTTTCATCCTCGGGGCACTGGGCGCATTCGTCGCGGCCTGGACGCTTTCCAAGCGCGCCGCCACGGACGCTTATGACCAGCTCCTGATCAGCTCCGCCGTCCAGATCAGCGAAGCGATCACCGCGGAGAACGGCCAATTCTCGGTACTGCCCCCTGATTCGGCGTTCGAGACGCTGGCGCAATCGAAGGACGACCGCTTTTTCTTCGCAGTGCGCACGCCCGATGGCTCCTTGCTGACCGGGACGCCACGGCTCCGCCCGGCCGCAGGGCCGACGCGGGAGGGCCTGCCGGTGTTGGGATACGTCGACGATGGCGGCGACACCATGCGGACGGTGACGATCTACCGGTTCATCGCCTCGCTGGACGCCAAGGGCTGGTGCAGTGTGGTGGTCGCCCAGTCGCTCAACGCGCGTCACAACCTCATCGTGCGGTTGATGCTGCGGATCGGCGCCATCATCGTGTTTGTCGGCGCGCTCGGCTTTCTGGCGTCGCTGGAGGCCGTAAAGCGCGCATTGCGCCCATTCGATCGCATCGGGCATGCGCTGGCTTCGCGGCGCGCACAGGATACCGGGCCGCTCGAGGTCGACAGCCCGTCGGAGACCCAGGCGCTCGTCGAGACGATCAACGACGCCTTCCATCGCCTCAACGAACGTCTCAACAAGTTGCAGAATTTCGCCGGGGTGGCGGCGCATCAGATCCGCACCCCGCTCTCCGCGCTCGGCGCCCAGACCGAGTTGCTGCTGACGGACCGGACGGCAGGTTCCCGGCGCAAGCGCGTCGAGCGGATCAGGGCACATCTGGCGAAGCTCAGCCGTCTGACGAATCAGCTGCTCGGCCAGGCGATGGTCAGCTATCGCAGCGACCGGATTCCGCATCAGGAGGTCGAACTGGTTGAGCTCGTGCGGCATGTGCTGCGCGACGCCATCCCGGAATCGCTCGATCGCGATCTCGTCGTCGAGTTGGAGCATGTCGCGCAGCGTATCCATGTTCGCGGGGACGACATAAGCCTGCGCGAAGCTTTGGTGAACCTCGTCAACAACGCCGTGATGCATGGCGCAACGACGTTGCTGCGAGTGGGGATCGAGGAGGAACCCCGGCGCATCTGCATCTCGATCGCCGACGACGGGCCGGGCATCCCGCAGCAGCTCTGGAATAGCGCCGCGCAACCCTTCCAGCTTCCGCGTACCGAAGGCGAAGGAGCCGGACTCGGCCTGTCGATCGCAGCCGACGTCGCCAAGGCGCACGGCGGCACACTCGCCTTCGCGCGAACGCCCGAAGGCCTTTTCGAAATCCGGTTCGCTTTCGCGCGATCCACGCCGATGGAGCAGGCGGCATGAAGCGGCGGATCGCATGGATCGGCGTGGTCGCCTTGCTTTGCTCCCTCGGCGTGGCGACCACCCGCCATATCGCGACCAGGGCCGATCCGACCGGTGCCTATTCGCCCCCAGCCGGCGCTTTGGTGACCTATCTGCCGGCCCGGAACGAACAGGGCTTGCCGCTGGTGATTTCGGGGTCGATCGAAGCGGGCTTCATGCGGCCCTTCCTGCTCGCCTTCCAGCAGCACAATCCGGCGCGCGCGATCGTCTATATCCAGTCGCGCAACGATGCGCTGCTCGACCATGCTCTTACGGCATGCCGCGGCGAGGAACGCACGGCCGACATCTATCTCACCTCCTCGACCGATCATCTCGTGCGGCTTGCCAATGAGAATTGCGCTCTCGACCTGCCTTCCGCGATTGGCCAGGCAGCGCCCGCACGGGCGAGTTGGCGCAACCAGGTGGTTGCGTTCACGGTCGAGCCCGCGGTGTTCGTGTTCAGCCGTCGGCTGGGGGACCCGCTGCCGTCCAGCCATATCGCCTTGCTCGACTGGTTGCGCCGTCTTCCGAAGGGGGTAGCCCGTGTCGGTACCTACGACATCGAGGCCTCTGCCGATGGCTATGATCTCGCCGCGTCGGATTCGCACCAGGATGCACTTTACGGCCGCCTGCTCGAGGGGCTGGGTCGTTCCGACATCCGGCTTTATTGCTGCTCGAACGTCATGGTCGACGCGGTCGACCGCAGCGAAATCCTGTTCGCGTACAATGTGCAGCTATCCTATGCCTATAAGGCGCAACGCGCGGGGAGCAGGATCACCGTGACGCTGCCGAACGATTATCAAGCGCTCCAGACATTGTCCTTCATGGTGCCCAAGCGCCCCCGCGACCCGGTCACGGCGTTGAAGCTTGCCCAATTCCTCGTTTCGGACGAGGCGAGGGCGATAGCCCGCCGGAACCTGGTTCCGCCGGGTATGGAATCCTCCCGCGCCATCGTGCGAGCTGACCAATTGTTGGCTCAGGCGTCAGTGACGCCGCTGTTGCTGAGCTTGCAGGACCGGGCGCGCCGTGAGCACCTCGTTCGGGAATGGCGTGAAGCGATCGGGCCCGGCCGGTCCGGCGTCAAGCGTCCGACCCTGTAGCGCCGGGCACTGGGCCAACTTGCGACTTCGGCATGCCAGTATCGATCGGATCGATGCCCGGCGGACGGCCGACGATCCCAGGATCATCGCCGCCATCCGCTCTCTGGTAGCCGCTCGTCCGAACTCTGCCCGCTAGCCGGCGATCAATGCAGCTTGAGCCGCGGACGGACGATGCGGTTCACCCGGCCGACCACGAGGAGCGCGGTGCCCTTCAGCCATCCGTGGATCGCGATCAGATGCAGTCGGTAGAGCGACATATAGACCAGGCGCGCCAGGCGGCCTTCGATGGCCATTCTGCCGCCGATAAGGTTGCCCATCAGACTGCCCACGGTCGCGAACCGGCTCAGTGACACCAGCGATCCATGATCGTGGTAGACGAACGATTTGAGCTGCTTGCCTTCCATGTCGCGGACGAGGTTGTCGAAAACCGTCCTCGCCATCTGATGGGCGGCCTGCGCCCTCGGCGGCACGGGCCTGTCGCGGTCGCTCGGCGTGCACGAACAGCAGTCGCCCATGGCGAAAATCCGCGGGTCGCGCGTGGTCTGCAGGGTGTCCTGTACGACCAGCTGGTTGAGTTGGTTCGTCTCGAGGTCGAGGTCCGCCAGCACCGGCGACGCTTTCACTCCGGCCGCCCACACCAGCAGATCGCCCTCGATGCGCTCACCGCTCCCGGTGATGATGACGTGGGGCTGGGCTTCGACGACACGCACTCCGGACAGGACCCTGACGCCGAGCGCTTCGAGCTCGGCCTGGGCCGCTTCGGCGAGGCGGTCGGGCAGGGCGGGCAGGATGCGCGGGCCGGCCTCGATGAGCGTTATCTCGAGCCGGCTCTCGTCGAACACCTCGAGCCCGTAATATTTCAGCACGGCGGCGGAATTGTAGAGCTCGGCGGCAAGTTCGACCCCGGTCGCGCCGCCGCCGACGATGACCACCCGGACATGCGCATCGCACGCGGGGTTCACGCTCATCGCGCGGGAAACCCGCAGGCAATGGTTGAGCAGGCGGTTGCGGAAGCGGTCGGCGTCGGCCCGATCGTCGAGCCGCATGCAGTTCTCGGCTACTCCGGGGATCCTGAAGTCGTTCGAAACCGAGCCTATCGCGATCACCAGATGGTCGTATCGGATCGGGTGCCGCGCGATGATCTCGCTGCCGTCGTCATCGAGCAGCGGAGCGACGATGACCTGCTGGTTCGCCCGATCCACGCTTTCGAGCGAGCCGAGGAAGTAGCGATATCCCCAGCGATGACAGTGGCTGCGATAGCCGACCTCGTCGAGGTTGGCATCGAGCGAACCTGCGGCGACCTCGTGCAGCAGGGGCTTCCAGATGTGCGTCCGGTTCCGCTCGAGCAGGATGATGTCGTGGCGCCTGCGGCCGAAGCGGGCGCCGAGACGGCGGACCAGTTCGAGGCCGCCGGCGCCGCCCCCGACCACGACGATCTGCGTCTTGCGCTGCATCGGTAGCCCCCTCGCCCGTGAAACCAGCGCACCGCCAATGATCAGCCCGGCGCCGCAAGGGACTGTCCGCTATTCGACAGTTTCACACAATATGTAGACCACCTGGCGGCCTAAAAGCCGGCCCGGGAAGACCTAGTTTGCCCGCGAGGCAACATCCCTCGGGAACCCCGCGGCGAGATGATCAATGAGCGCCCGCACGGCCGGCGGCAGGCCGCGTCTGGTCGTGAAGACCAGATGCACGACGCCCTGCAGCCCACGCCAGGCGGGTAGTATACGAACGAGGCGCCCGGCGAGCAGCGCCTCGCGGCACACATGGTCGGGCAGGATCGCGACGCCAAGGCCGTCGATCGCAGCGTCGCGCACGGCAGCCATGTTTTCGCATCCGAGACGCGGTTCGATCCGCACGACCTGCGTCGCGCCTTCCTCCGTCTCGAGATGCCATTCCAGATCGTCTGCGGCGTCATTCGTCGCGAGCGCCGGGAGCCCGCGCAGTTGCTCGATGCTGGCAATGCTGCTGGCGATCTGGGGGCTCGCCACCAGAATGCGCGTCGAGATGCCGAGCGAGCGCATCGTCAACGCGGCGTCGCTGGTGAGCGTGCTGCGGACCCGTAGCGCCAGATCGACGCGCTCGTCGATCAGATCGACGGCGCGATCGGTGGCGATGATCTGGAGGCGGACCTTCGGGTATTGCGCGAGGAAGGTGGAGATCAGGCCCGACAGTGGCTGGAGCATGCCGGTAGGGCAGCTGAAGCGGATACGGCCGTGGGGCTCGGCCTGCGCCTGGATGACGAGCGCCTCCGCCTGCTCGGCTTCGGCCAGCATGGCGCGACATCGCTCATAGAAGGCCTGGCCCGTGTCGGTGACACGAAAACGACGGCTCGATCGTTCGATCAGGCGCAGCCCCAGCCGTTCCTCAAGACCAGCAATGCGCCGGCTGAGCTTGGATTTGGGCTCGCGCAGGGCGCGCCCCGCGGCCGCGAAGCCGCCATGCGCCACCACTTCCGCAAAATAGGCGAGGTCGTTCAAGTCCGTCCGCATCAGCGTTCTCCTGATGGAACGCTAAGTGTCGAATCTGCGGACTACAAGCCCGATCGTTCTGAGCGCATCTGGAGCGGGCAACGGCGCTTCGCCGGTTGGCTCCAAGGAGACAGACGATGACGAACAGGTTCAACAACAAGGTTGTGGTCGTGACCGGCGGCACCAGCGGCATTGGCCTCGCAACTGCCAAGGCCTTCGCGGCCGAAGGCGCTTCGGTCTTCATCACGGGCCGCCGCCAGGATGCGCTCGACGCGGCGCTCAAGCAGATCGGCGGGCGGGTAACCGGCGTTCGGGGCGACATGGCCAATCTGGCCGACATCGACCGCCTCTACGACGCGGTCCAGCAGAAGCATGCCCAGATCGACGTGGTTTTCGCCAATGCCGGCGGCGGCACGATGGAGCCGCTCGGCGCGATCACCGAGGAGCATTATCAGAGCATCTTCGACACCAACGTGAAGGGCGTGCTCTTTACCGTCCAGAAAGCGCTGCCGCTGCTCAAGGACGGGGCTTCGATCGTCCTCACCGGATCGACCACCAGCATTTCGGGTACGCCGAACTTCAGCGTCTATTCGGCGACCAAGGCAGCGGTGCGCAACTTCGCCCGCAACTGGATCCTCGATCTCAAGGATCGCCACATCCGGGTGAACACAATCAGCCCCGGTGTGACCGAGACGCCCGGTCTCAACGAGGTGTTCGGCGGCGGTGAGCAGGCCGAGGCGACCAAGGACTTTGTCGCGACCCAGATTCCGCTGGGCCGCGTCGGCCAGCCCGAGGAGATCGCCAGGGCGGTGCTGTTCCTCGCCTCCGATGACGCCAGCTTCGTCAACGGCGTGGAGCTTTTCGTGGACGGTGGTATGGTTCAGATCTGATCGGCCGGGCTGCCACCCGCGCTCATCGCCACTTGTGAGCTGCCCGCCTTCCGGCGGGCAGCGCCTTCGAGACCTCTGGACGACCCCTATTCCTTCATCGGGAAGTGGTCGGCGGCGGTTAACTACCCACCTTCGTCATTTCCATCACGCGGTACTACGGCAAGCTTCCACGTTTATGCTTCCCTTGGGCCCGATCGCGGATCCGGCCCATTTCTTTGGTGCGCCGGTGTTTGGCGGAGTTCCTGCGCGAGGCCCATATTCGAAGGCAAGGATTGCGCTGGCGCGTCGCGAGCGATCGTGGAAGTCTGAATCCGCAATGGTTCACTTTCCCGAAATGCCGGACTTGTCTTCGAGATCATCAGCCCGCCCTCGAAGCGTATCCGGACTGGACGGCATAGCCGTCGAGCACCTTCTTCGCGGGGCGGTGATCAAGGGTCAGGATCCACTGGAGCTTCTGCGCAAGGCCGAGATCGATCCGTCGGTATATGGCAATATGGACGAGGCGATCGATGGCCGGGAATTGTTCCGGCTCGTCGAGCAGATCCAACTGGCGCTCGACGATGCCTATATCGGCTTCCTGGCCGAGCGCTGCCGGCTCGCGCTCGAAATGGAGCGCACGCTCTCATATCTGCATTGCGAGACGTTCGGGGAATCGCTTCGCGTGAGCATCCGCTTCACCCAGGCGCTCTCGGCGGACATCGGGCCGCAGCTCGTCGAAGATCGAGCGAGCGTGAAGCATGTCTGCGTCTATCACACGATCGACGGGGTAGACCGGGACATCTTCGTATGGCTCCGCTTCGTTTGGATCTTCCATCTGTTCAGCTGGCTCATCGGGCGCCCGCTGCGTTTGCGCGGCGTCTGCGTCCGCGGGGCGCGGCCGGTGCAGCCAAACGGGTTCGATCGCTTCGCACTGTTCGGGTGTCCCATCCAGTTCGAATCCCCGATCGACGCCCTTTGCTACGACCGCAACGACCTGAGCGCGCGGCTCGTCCACAAGACGCTCGCCGAATATCAGGAACATAATGCTGCGAACCCGGACTGGTTTGCAGCGCCGAGCGGGGGACTTACATGGCGCGCGCAGACCGAACGCATCCTGATGGACTTCCAGCGTTCTGAGATCTGGTCGCCCCCGATCGGGTCCGTCGCCGAACGTCTCCGGAGCCAGCCGCGCCGGCTGCGACGCGATCTCGCGCGCGAAGGCGAGAGCTTCCAGCAGATCCGGACGCGGTTGCGCGGGGAATTGGCCGCCGCCTATCTGCTGGCGACGGACCTGCCGATAACCACGGTCGGCTATCGCGTCGGCTTCAGCGAACCCGGTAGCTTTACGCGGAACTTCATCGAATGGGCCGGGATGACGCCGTCCGAATATCGCGGCCGGTACAAGCCGGACAATGCACGGGTGGCGGCGGCAACGATGCTCCTGAGTGAGCGGACCGCTCCCTGATCCGCCGGTGGCTGGTCACTTGGGTTAAATCTGCCTGTCAGACCCGCCATCGCTAAAGCATGGGTCTCTGCGCGACCTACTCCCAAAATCGCGAATAAAAGCGAGGGGAGGATTGCATGATCGGAACTTGGAAGCGCAGCAGGCGACTTGCCTTGTCGGGCACGTCGGCGCTGGTGGCGATGTGCGCGGTCGCGCCGGCTTGGGCGCAGAGTGCGCAGGACGGCGCGACCGTCGCTTCGACGGATGCCGCGGCGCCGCAGGACAACTCTGCCGGAGCAGGCAACCCCGAGATCGTCGTGACGGGATCGAGCATCCGCGGCGTCCCGCCCACGGGTTCGAACCTGATCAGCGTCACGCGCGCGGACATCAGGACCATCGGCGCGAACACGACGGCGGACCTGCTCGCCAGCGTGCCGCAGATGAACAGCTTCAACACCGCGCCGCGGGCCGCCAATGGCGGCGCCGGTGCTTTTGCGCCGGGCCTGCGCAGCTTGCCGGCTAGCGCGACGCTGCCACTGATGAACGGACATCGCCTGGTCGCCGGGGGGACGAACCAGACGAATCCCGATTTCCCGTTCATCCCGGACCTCGCGATCGAGCGCGTGGAGATCGTCGCCGACGGCGCGTCGGCGATCTACGGTTCGGATGCGGTCGCGGGCGTGGTCAACTTCATCACCCGGACGCGTGCCTCGGGCGTGGAAGCCTCGGTCCGCTACGGCATGGCCGACGACTATCACAGCTTCAGCGCGAGCGTGCTGGCGGGGCATGACTGGGGAAGCGGGTCGGTCGTTGCCGCGTACCAATATTCGGAGAACGGCAACATCGTCGGCGCCGACCGCGATTATCGCATCGTCGACTTCCGGCCCTATGGCGGCGTCGACACGCGCACGACCTATTGCCCGTCGCCCAACGTCCTGGTGAACACGACCGCCTATTCGGTCTATTATGCGGCGCCCGCGCTGGCGCCGAACACGACGAACAAATGCGACAATGGCGCGGTGACCGACCTCGTCCCCAAGTCGCGCCTGCACAGCGGCTATCTGACGGTTCGGCAGGATCTGGGCGACCGCGTCAACCTGTGGGGCGAAATCCTCTATTCCGACCGGCAAGACGTTGTACGGACCGCGCCACCGGCTGGCAGCGGCGCTTCGGGAGGCGTCATTCTCTACAATTTGCCGGGCTTTGCGAACCCGTTCTTCCGCACGCCGCCGGGCACTGGCGCGACCACGGAGTTCGTTCAGTTCCGCACCGACAATCTCTATGGCGCCGATCATATCGACAACATCTACCGCGTGCGCGCGGGCAATTCGTCGGCCGGCGTCGACGCCAGGCTGGGCGGCGACCTGAAGCTCAGCGTCTACGGCACCTATGACTGGGCACGGAACGACGCCTATCTGCCCGCGATCAACCCGGCTGCCCTCGACGCCGCGGCGCTCGGCACCACTGCGGCCACCGCGCTGGATCCGTTCGGCAACGGCACCTCTCCCGCGGTGGCAGCCAAGATCATCGACTATGCCGGCGACCTGACCATCCATCAGCGCACTTATCTCGGCGCGGCGAAGATCGACGGGCCGCTGGTCGATCTGCCCGGCGGACAGCTCAAGATCGCGCTGGGTGCAGAATACCGGCACGAGAGCTTCACGCAGCGGGGCATCTATGGCGGTTCACAGGTTCCCGAGAACCTCGATCGCAACATCAAGTCGATCTACGGCGAACTGTTCATCCCCATCTTCGGCGCCGGCAACGAGGCGCCCCTGATGCGCAGCCTCGTCCTGTCGCTGTCGGGCCGCTACGACGATTACAGCGACTTCGGGTCGACGGCCAATCCCAAGGTCGGGCTCAACTGGGAGCCGGTACACGGCTTCACGCTCAGGGGCACCTACGGCACCTCGTTCAGGGCGCCGGGCCTGCGTGACGTCGGTGCGACCGTCGGTGCCTATTATTACAATGCCGCCGCCATCGCCGGCAGCACCTTCCGCGATCCGACGCGGGGCGCGGCGCAGGTCGATACCGTCTTTCTGCTCGGCGGCAATCGCGGACTTCAGCCGGAAGAGGCCCGCACCTGGTCGGTCGGCGCCGATCTGCACCCGGTCTCGCTGCCCAACCTGCACGCGAGCGTGACCTTCTATGATATCCATTATACCGACGTGATCGGGACGCCGGGCGGCAGCATCGCCTTCACCGATCCGACCTTCGCCTCGGTCGTCTTTCGCAACCCCACCGCCGCGCAGCTCTCCAGCCTTCTCTCGATCGCAGTGCCGGTGAATTTTGTGCCGGGCTCGCTACCGCCGATCGGCAATCTGCTGGACTTCCGGCAGGGCAATTTCGGCGTTCGCGACACCAATGGCCTGGACTTCGATATCGGCTATCGGCAGCCGACCAAGTTCGGCTCGCTCTATGCCGGTCTGGCCGGCAACTATATCCTGAAGTTCGAGACGCAGCTTTCGCCAACGGCGCCCGTATCGAACCAGCTGGATCTCGGCGTGCCCAAAATGACGATGCGGGGTACCCTCGGCGTGCAGGCGGGCCCCGTCGGCGGCGTGGCCTTCGTCAATTATCGTCACGGCGTCACCGGACTGTACGCCACCCCGACCGGCACCGCCGAATACAGCGCCGGCTCCTACACGACGGTCGATCTGCGCCTCTCGGTGAAGTTGCCGGATACCGGGTTGGCGAAGGGAACCGAACTGGCCCTGCTGGTCAACGACCTGTTCGACCAGGCGCCGCCGTTCTTCCCGGCGACCGACGGCATCGGCGGCGCCTACAATCCGATCGGCCGCTACGTCGCGCTCAACCTGCGGAAGAGCTTCTGATCTTGCACGGAACTGCCCCGGAGCGGTCGCCCGGTCGCCGCGGGAGCCCTCGCGGCTCCCGCGGCACCAAGGCGGCGCAGCGGGCGCGATCCCTCCACCATGTCTGCTGAGTAAGTGCCTAATCACATGCAACAATTTGCCCTGACACTGGACAAGTTCATCGATCATGCGGCGAAGTGGCATGGAGCAAGCACGGTCGCGACCGCCGCGCGCGGTACGGTCCTGCGGCGTGTCGGCTATGCCGAGCTCCGCGCGCGCAGCAACCGCTTGTCCGGCGCGCTGCTGGCGCTCGGGCTGCGGACCGGGGACCGCGTGGGCACGCTCGCCTGGAACACCCAGCATCATCTCGAGCTCTATTATGCGACGATGAATGCAGGCCTGGTCTGCCACACGCTAAACCCTCGGCTTACCCCGGGGCATCTCGCCGCCATGATCAACGAGGCCGCGGACCGGGTGCTGGCGATCGCCGCCAATCTCGTTCCGATGCTGCCCGAATTGCTGCCGCTGTGCCCGACGATCGAGCGTGTGATCGTGCTGGACGAGGAAGTGGATCCCGCGATTGCCGGCAGCTGCGCCGTGCCCATCGACGGCCTCGACGCGCTGGTCGAGGCGTGCGGGCAGGCGACGCAATGGGGAGGCTTCGACGAAGCCAGTCCCGCCGGGCTCTGCTTCACTTCCGGGACCACGGGCAAGCCCAAGGGCGTCGTGTTCACCCATCGCTCCAACTATCTCCACACGCTGATGTCGATCCAGCCCGATGCCTATTGCCTCTCGGCGAAGGACAGGATCCTGGTCGCCATTCCGATGTTCCACGCCAATGCCTGGGGCTTTCCCTTTTCCGCGCCCGCGGTGGGGGCAAGCCTGGTGCTTCCGGGGCGTGAGCTTGATGGGGCCAGCCTGGCGGCACTGATCCGCGACGAGAAGGTGACCATCGCCGGCGGCGTACAGACCGTCTGGATTGCGTTGCTCGACCATCTCGACGCCACTGGCGAAGAGGTGCCCAGCCTCGAGCGCGTCATCATCGGCGGGTCGAAATGTCCGGATGCGCTGACCCGGCGCATGGAGGAGCGGCTGGGCGTACGCGTCCAGACGACCTGGGGCATGACCGAGATGTCGCCCTTGGGAACCGTTGATTCCATCCAGTTCCCACCAGCGGCCGAACGGTCGTCGGGGCGACCGCCGATCGGCGTCGATCTCAAGCTCACCGATGCCGACGGCGCCACGCTCGCCGGGCAGCGCGGCGTGATCGGGCATTTGAAGGTCAAGGGGGCGTCGATCATCGATCGCTATTTCAACGCTTCGGCGAGCGCGCTCGACGCGGAGGGCTATTTCGACACGGGCGATCTCGCGACGATCGACGCAAGCGGCGCGCTCACGATCTGCGGACGGTCGAAGGACCTGATCAAGTCCGGCGGCGAATGGATCAATCCTGCAGAAATGGAGGCGATCATCGGACGCGATCCGCGCGTCGGACAGGTCGCGGTCATCAGCAAGCCGCACCCCAAATGGGGAGAGCGCCCGGTGCTGGTGGTCGAACTGCGCCAAGGGGAGGCCGGCGACGTGCTCGCGTTGGTCGACGCGCTGCGGGGGCGGGTGGCCGACTGGTGGCTTCCCGACGAGGTCGTCCAGCTTCCGCGTATGCCGCTGGCTGCAACGGGGAAGATCGACAAGATCCGGCTGCGCGCCGACTATGAAGGAGGGGAGCTTGACCGCTATGTCGCCAGCCGCGCCTGATGCCGCGCATCGCCCGACGGCGCCAGGCGCAGGCGGGGCAGAGAGCTCGCCGGACCACGGCGCCGCGCGGATCACGCTCGCGATGCTGTGTTTCGTCTATGTGCTCAATTTCCTCGACCGCCAGCTCGTCTCGATCCTCGCCAAGCCTATACAGGAGAGCCTGAACGTCACCGACGGGCAATTGGGGCTGCTCACCGGCTTCTATTTCGCGCTCTTCTATTGTTTCATCGCGATCCCGATCGGCTGGCTGGCCGATCGCACGAGCCGGGTCAGAGTGCTTTCGGTCGCCTGCGCGCTGTGGAGCGGCGCGACCGCGGCGTGCGGAATGGTCGGCAGCTACGGGCAGCTCGTCGCCGCGCGCATGATGGTCGGCGTCGGGGAGGCGGGGGGCGTGCCGCCATCCTATGCCATCATCTCGGACTCCTTCCCGCGCGACCGGCGGACCACCGCCATGGCGATCTTCAACCTCGGGCCGCCGATCGGGTCTGCGCTGGGCGTCGCTTTCGGTGCATCGCTCGCGACAGCCTTCGACTGGCGCATTCCCTTCTACGTGATCGGCTTAGTCGGGTTGGTCACGGCGCTCGCCGTCTATCTCATCGTTCGCGAGCCGAAGCGGGGGCAGGCGGACTACGCCCCGACAAGTGCGCGCGCGGACGCTACCGGCTTCGTCGCGACCATCGCGCAATTCTTCGGCAATCCGGTCCTGCTCATGGCGTCGCTGGCGAGCGGCGCCGGCAATTTCATCACCTATGGGCTGCTCAATTTCACGACGCTCTTCCTCATGCGCGAAAAGGGCATGGAGCTGCGCGAGGTCGCGATCTGGTACGCACTGGTCATCGGCATCGGCATGAGCGCGGGAATCTACGTGTCGGGGCGGGTGGTCGACCGGTTCGCGCGCCACAGCAAGACGGCCTATGCGGTGATCCCGGCGATTTCGCTGCTGCTCGCTCTGCCCTTCTTCCTCGGCTTCGCCTGGGCGCCGAACTGGCCGTTGGCGCTCGCCTTCCTGTGCGTCCCCCTGTTCCTGAACTCGTTCTTCCTGTCGGCGACGATCACCTTCGTGCAAGGCGAAGTACCTCCCGAACGACGCGTGATTTCGGGTGCGCTGCTGCTGCTGGTGATGAACTTCATCGGCCTCGGCCTCGGGCCGACCTATGTCGGCATGGCCAGCGACTTCTTCCGGCCGACATATGGCGCCCACGCCCTGCAGGCCGCCTATTACGCGCTCGCCCCGATGTACCTGATCGGGGCTGCGCTGTTCCTGATCCTCGCGCGCCTGATCCGGCGCAACGAACGCCTCCACGAAGGAATGCTGTGATGAAAAGCCTGTCGCGCTGGATGATCGTCGCCCTCGTCGCCTGTACGGCCGTTGCCGGCACGGGCCTCGCGTCCGGAGCCGCGCCCGACAAGGCGCCGGTCGTGAACGCACCCGCCGGATCCGTGAAGGGGTTGCGCGAGGGAGATGCGAACGTCTTTCGCGCGATCCCCTATGCGCTTCCGCCCGTGGGCGAGCGCCGCTGGCGTCCCCCCGCGCCGATGCCGCGGTGGCAAGGCGTACGCGCCGCGCAGACGATGGGCGTCGCCTGCATGCAGCCGCCGATGGCGCCCGGACCCTATGATCGCGGGAAGGTGCCGATGGCCGAGGATTGCCTGACCCTCGACGTGACCGCGCCCGCGAACGCCCGAAATGCGCCCGTGATGGTCTGGATCCATGGCGGGACGCTGATCTGGGGATCGGGGCACTCGGAAATGTATGACGGTCAGGCATTCGCCAGACGCGGGGTTGTGCTGGTCTCGATCAACTATCGCCTCGGCGTGCTGGGCTATCTGGCGCACCCGGAGCTGAGCAAGGAATCGCCGGACGGCGTCTCGGGCAATTACGGACTGCTCGACCAGATTCGGGCGCTGCAATGGGTGCGCAAGAACATCGCAGCCTTTGGCGGCGACCCGCGCAACGTGACGATCTTCGGCGAATCCGCCGGCGCGCTCAGCGTCGAATATTTGCTCGCCTCGCCGCGGGCGCGCGGCACCTTCGACAAGGCCATCGTGCAGAGCGGCTATCTGTTCACCATGCCCGAGCTGCGCAGCAAGCGGGGGGAGGAGGCTTCGGCCGAGGATATTGGCGTCTGGCTCACAGGCAAGCTGAAGGCGCCCAATCTCGCGGCGCTCCGGTCGATGGATGCGCGCCAGCTGGTCGAAGCGACCGCCGCAACCGGATATCCGCCCTATGGCACGATCGACGGCAAGATCCTCAAGCGCCAGCTGGTCGATACTTTCGAGCGCGGCGAGCAGGCACCGGTGCCGCTGATCGCGGGCTTCAACAGCGGCGAGATCCGCACCCTGCGCTTCCTGCTGCCTCCGGTGCCCGCGAGTCCCCAGGCCTATGCAGAGGGGATCAAGGCGCATTACGGCGATCTCGCCGACGACTATCTCCGTCTCTATCCGGCGGACCGCAATCTCGAGCAGAACGGGCTGGACAGCACGCGCGACGCCGTGTTCGGCTGGACCTCCGAGCGGCTGGTGCGCAAGCAGGCCGCGCTTGGGCAGCGCTCCTATCTCTATTATTTTAGCCATACCTATCCGGCCGCGGACGCAGCCGGTCTCACCGGGTTCCACGCCAGCGAAGTGCCCTTCGTGTTCAACACGGTCACGCGCACGCCGTCCTTCTGGCCGGCAATTCCCGACACGGCCGAGCAACGGGGCTTCGCCGGTACGATGCTGGACTACTGGACCAGCTTCGCGCGCAGCGGGAACCCGTCGTCAGCGAACGGTCCCGCCTGGAGCCGCTTCGGTTCCGAACGCGTCGTCATGAACTTCGCCGACAGCCCGCGTGCATCGACGGGTTTCATGCCGGGCATGTACGAGCTCCACGAGCGTGTGATGTGCCGCCGCAGGGCGGACGGCAGCCAATCCTGGAATTGGCGTACAGGCACCGCCGCACCCGTGCTTCCCGCTCCGGCCGCTGGCTGTCGGTCACTGCCGTGAACCTCCAAAAGCTGGCAATCGGCTTTCGGGCCATGACCTGTCTTTGAGGCCTGAAGCGAAACCCGAATTTCGTGCCTGACGGGCCTTTGCGCTCGTTCGCTCAATCCGCAGCCACGACGTGCCCGCTGGGCGCCGGCTTGCGGGCGAGCCAGACGATCGCGATCGTCAGCAGCGCCATCCAGCCGCACAACCAGAAAAGCTCGAGCGACGAGAGCAGATAGGCCTGATTGGCGATCTGCCGCATCACCGATCCTGCCGCCTGAAGCGGGCTCATCCCCTGCGTCTGGAGTTGATCGAGCGCCTGGCGATAGGTCGGCGACCAGGGCGTGCCCACTTCGGTGAGCCGGCTTTGGTGCAGCGCCTCGCGCCGGTCCCACGCGGTGGTGATGATCGACGCGGCGAAGCTGCCCGCGGTGATGCGCGCGAAGTTGGAAATGCCGCTCGCCGACGGCACGCGTTCGGGCGGCAGCCGGTCGAGCGAGATGCTGACAAGCGGCACGAAGAACACGCTCATCGCCAGTCCCTGCAGCAGCAGCGGTAGCATCAGCGTCACGAACGGCGCGTCGGGCGTGTAGTTGGCGCGCATGAAATAGGAGGCGGCGAACGCCAGGAACGCCACCGTCGCCAGCCAGCGCATATCGACCTTGAGCCGCCCCACGATCGGCGTCGCGAGCACCGCGACGATGCCGCTGGGCGCCGCGACGAAGCCCGCCCACGTTGCGGTGTAGCCCATCTGTTCCTGCAGCCAGAGCGGCAGCAGCAGGTTGTTGGCGAAGAACAATGCATAGCCGAGGCAGAGCGCGAGCGTGCCGAAGGCGAAGTTGCGGCGCTTGAACAGGCTGAGGTCCACCGCCGGCGCGCGATCGGTCAGCTCCCAGATCACCCAGGCGAGGAAGCCGATCACCGCGCAGATGGCGAGCACCACGATCAGGCTGTTGTGGAACCAGTCGCGGTCCTTGCCCAGATCGAGCATGGTCTGCAGGCTGAACACCCAGAAGGCGAGCAGGATCAGGCCGACCGTGTCGATCGGTAGCTTGCGCGTCGGCGTCTCGCGGCTGGCGAGCTGACGCCAGCTGATCCCGGCGGCGACGATGCCGACGGGGACGTTGATCAGGAAGATCCAGCCCCAGTGATAATTGTCGGAGATATAGCCGCCCAGCACCGGCCCGAGCACCGGCGCGACGAGCGTGGTCATTGCCCAGATGCTGAGCGCGGTGCCACGCTTGTGCGGGGGGAAGATCGCGATCAGCAGCGCCTGGCTGCCGGGGATCATCGGACCGGACACCGCGCCTTGCAGAATCCGGAACAGGATCAGCGACTGGAGATTCCACGCGACCCCGCAGAGCAGCGAGGCGATGGTGAATAGTATCACCGAGACGGTGAAGGTGCGCACCACGCCGAAGCGCTGCATGAACCAGCCGGTCAGCGGCACGGTCACGCCGTTCGCCACGGCGAAGGAGGTGATCACCCAAGTGCCGTTGTCGGTCGACACGCCCAGATTGCCCGCGATCGTGGGCAGCGAGACGTTGGCGATCGTCCCGTCGAGCACCTGCATGAAGGTGCCCAGCGCCAGCGCCACCGAGGTGACTGCCAGCGCGCCGCCCGTGAGTGGCGCCTGCTGGCCGGCGGCGGGTCCGCTCACCGCAGATTCTCGGCGATGATCCGGCGGATGCGGGCGTCGGTCTGCGTGCCGCCGTCGAGGCTCTGCTGGACGTCCCCCGCGGGCGGGGCGCTTCCGGCGACGAGCGGACCCGAACGATCGCTGGTCGCGACCTCGACGTCGACCGACAGGCCGACGCGTAGCGGGTTCTTCGCGAGTTCCTTCGGATCGAGCGCGATGCGCACCGGCACGCGCTGGACGATCTTGATCCAGTTGCCCGAGGCATTTTGCGGGGGGAGCAGCGAGAAGGCACTGCCGCTGCCGGCGCCGAGACCCAGCACCTTGCCGTGGAAGGTGACGTTCTTGCCATAGACATCGGCATGGATCGTCGCGCGCTGGCCGACGCGCAGGTCCTGGAGCTGCGTCTCGCGGAAATTGGCGTCGATCCACAGGCTGTCGAGCGGCACCACCGCCATCAGCGGCGTGCCCGCGGCGACCTTCTGGCCGAGTTGGACGGTGCGCTGCGCGATCACGCCCGAGACCGGCGCGACGATCTTCATATGGCTCGAATTGATCGCGGCCTGCCGGACGTCGGCGATCGCGGCGAGCACCTGCGGGTTGTTATAGGCATTGGTGCCGGCGATCGTGCTCGCCGCCTGCGCCTGCTTGGCACGGGCGAGGTTGAGCGCAGCGCGCGCGGTGGTGACGGCGTCAGCGGCGTGGCTAACCTCTTCGCCCGAAACCGCGCCGTCGGCAGCGGCGGCCTTGCGGCGGGCATAATCGTTCTGAGCCTTGACCAGATCGGCCTGCGCCTGGGCGATCTCCGCCCCTGCCTCGTCGACCTCTGCATGGTTCGAGCGCACCGCACGCACCGCTCGGCCGAGTGCGGCTTCGGCTGCCGAGAGCTGGACGTCGGTGGTAGCGGGATCGAGGTCGATCAGCGGATCGCCGCTCTTCACCGCCTGCGTGTTGTCGGCATGAAGCGCGAGCACCGTGCCTCCGTCGCGGGCCGTAACCGCGACGATGTTGCCGCCGACATAGGCGTCGTCGGTGCTCTCGCTCGGCGGCGCGGTCAGCTCGAGCACGGCATAGATGATCGCGCCGATCAGCACGATCGCGCCGAGGATCAGGAAGCCGATTTTGCGGACGCGGGTGTTGGTCTGCGGCGGCGCGGGCGGCGCCGGCGGGGCAGGGGGAGTGGCCGGCCGGTTCGCTTCGGGTTCCGTCCTGGGCTGCGCCGGGGTCATATCTTCGCTACGCGGCTTCACGGCAGTATCAATCTTGTCGGTCATGAATGCGTGTCCGAAACAGGGGCCGCGGCGAGCGGCCCGGCGGGGTCGAAACCACCGCCCAAGGCGGCGATGAGCTGGATGCGACGGGTGAAGGCGTCGGCCTGCAGTCCGACCAGCGCCTGCTCGGCCTCGAGCAGGCGGAAGCCGGATTCGATCGTGTCGAGCCGCGACCCGAGGCCGGTCGAGACGCGGACCTGATCGAGCCGCGCGGTCTCGCGCAGGCCGGAGACAATGCGCAACTGGTCACCCGTGTCCTTGTCGGCCGTCTGGACCTGGCTAAGTGCGTCGGCCGCCTCGCGGACCGCGCCGAGCACGGCGCCGTTATAGTCGGCGACCGCTCTGTCGAGATCGGCGGTGGCGCCGCGATATTGCGCCTTGAGCTTGCCGCCCTCGAAGATCGGCACGTGGATCGCCGGACCTGCCCCATAGGTCCGCGCACCGGGATCGAAGAAATTGCCAAGCCCGAGCGCGGCGAAGCCGGCCAGCGCCGTGATGCTGACATTGGGCAGGAAGTCGGTCCGCGCCACCCGACGCCCCGCCACCGCCGCGTCGATCCGTGCTTGCCCGGCGAGCAGGTCGGGCCGGCGGCCGAGCAGGTCCGCGGGCAGCGCTGTGGGCAGGGTCGGGGGCGTGTCGAAAGCCAAGGCGGGTGAGGTGATCTGCGGATAGAAGTCCGCGCCGCGCCCGGCCAGCGCCGCGAGCGCATGGACCAGCAGGTCGCGCTGCCCCTGCGCTCGCACGCGCGCCTGTTCCGCTTCGGCGAGCAGGGTCTCCGCCTGTCGCAGGTCGAACTCGCTGGCGAGCTGGTTGCGGATCCGCGAATGCACATAGCCCAGTGCCTTCTGGCGCGTGTCGACGAAGCTGTCGGCGATTTTGATCAGCCGCTCCGCGCGCGCCAGTCCGACATAGGCCTCGGCGATCGCGGTGGAGATGGAGAGCCGCGCCGCCGCAGCGTCCAGCCGTGCCGCCTCGGCATTCGCCCGCGCACCGGCGACCATCGCCTTCTGCCGGCCGAACAGGTCGAGATTCCAGCTGAGATTGGCCTGCACCGACGTGATCGGCCACGCCGAGCCGGCATAAGGCGGCGGGAAGATATATTTCTCGGGGAAGCGCTGATAGGTCGACGTGCCGTCGAGCGTCACCTGCGGCTGCTGCTCGGCGTGACGTGCGTTGAGCGCTGCCTCGGCCGAGCGGACGCGGGCGAGCGCGCTTTCGAGGTCGGGATTGCCGGCGAGGCCCGTGGCCATCAGCCGATTGAGCTGCGGATCGCCAAACGCTGTCCACCATGCGGCATCGATCGTTGGCGCTTGCGCGTCGAGTCCAAGCGACGCGGGCTGGACTTGAGCCACCTGCGGTGGATCATGGGGCACGGTGGCGCAGCCGGCGAGCAGCATCGCGGTCAGTGCCGAAAGGCCGATTGCGCGCTTCATTCCTCGGGCTCCTCATGCGGAATCGCGTTGCCGGCAACGCGCTCGGCGGCGACGAGCAGCCTGGTCAGCAGGGCCACCAGCATCTCGGCCTCCTGCTGGCTGAAATCGGCGAGCACTTCGTTCCAGCTCCCGACGACATGTTCCTGAAGATCCAGTACCGCTGCCCGACCCTCGGGCGTGATCGCCACCTGCACCACACGCCGGTCCCCGGCCCCGCGATTGCGCTCCATCAGGCCGCGGGCTTCGAGCAGGTCGATCATCCGGGTAGTGGCGCCGGTGGTGATCCCCAGCTCGCGCGCGAGCTCCCCGGCATTGCCGACCCTGCCGTCGCGTACCACCTTGAGCGCGATCCATTGCTGGAAGGTCAGGCCGCCTCCGTCGAATTTGGCTTCGACATAAGTCGACATAATCTTGTCGAGCCGGCGGAGCAGGCGCCCGGGCGAGCGGCTCGCGGCGCAATCTTCGAGAGTTAGGACAGCCATTTGCCTTACCAAGCAGTATCTGCCTGTGCAGATATTTAGCCGAGGCCCACTGTCAAGGAGTTAGGCCAGGCGGCGCTCAAAAATTAGTGAATGAGAGAGCGCGGCAGACCTGCGCCGCGCAGGGGCGCTGTTGCGATCCCTTGCTCCGGATATTGCTCATATCCACGGCGAGCCTCTAGGGGGGAGTCGATGAGGCCGATCTCCTGCCTGCCCCGAGCTTTCACTGCGCCATCGACCTTGCCGGGCCGCGCCAGCGCGGGCGCCGGACGATGACACGGGCTCCGGGGCGTCTCGTCCCGCACGACCGGCACGTGACGGGTGTGCCTGCCCGAAGGCCGCTTGCCGAACGTGATGATCACGACGGGCCGGATCTCGATTTCCTCATTCCCGGCGCGCCGCTCGTATCGGCCGGCGCGGCGCGACGGATAGCGACGGCATTACGCAGTTTTGTGACGGTTCCGCGCCTGGCGATCGAATGCCGGCTGGCCGACGGGGCCGAGCAGGTCGACGTGCAGGAGTGTCTGTTGCGTGCGGAGGGGGATTATCCGCTACTGGCGAGGCGGGCGTCGGAGTGGCACGCGCGCGATCCCGGGAACGCCGGCTTGCGTCAGCTCGTCGATTTCTGCCGCGAACTGGCGCACCCCGACAGCGATCTCCATCGTGGCGTCGAGGAAGTGTTTCTCGAGCACGATCTGCCCGTGGCCGGGCAGCCCGGCGCGCCATCGGTGTTTCTTTCGCTGCCGCGTGATCCCGAAGCAGGATTGCACGTTGCCCTGACGGCGCTGAGGCTGCTTCGGTCGTCGCCAACCCCGGCCGGCTTGGCCGAGACGCTGGCGCGATGTTTCGAGGGCTGCGAGGGCGAAGCGCATATCGCGGCGATCGGCGTGATGCTGAGCCGTCCACTCGATCTCATGCGCGTCAACGTGAAGCGGCTGCGGCCGCGCCAGATCGAGCCGTTCCTTGCGCACATCGCATGGCCGGGCGACCGGGCGCGCGCGTCGGCTTTGTTCGAGGCCAATGTGCGTAAGGTCGATCGCGTCACGTTGGCGCTCGACATCGGCGCCGTGCCGCTGCCGCGCATCGGCGTGGAATGTTTCCTCGACGACCAGCCCGGCCGGGACCTGCGCTGGCGCATGGTGTTCGACGAACTGGTCGCCGAAGGCCTGTGGAGTGCCGAAAAGGCGGACGCATTCTTGCAAGCACCGCGCGATTTTCTGCCTGGAAGTACGGGGCGGCACTGGTCCGACGCCATGATCCGCCAGTCGATCCTGCGCGATCAGACCGAGTTCAGCAGCTTTGCCCGGCGCGCGGTTCACTACAAAATCGTCGAGGCGCCGGGGACACGCGAAGCGAAGGCTTATCTGGGCGCCGGGCATTTGTGGCGCTCGCTCGAACACGACCCCGAAGTCCGCCGCTGGCAACCGCATTTCTCGCGCGCCGCTTCGCCCGGGACGACGGAGCCGAAGGAGCCCGTCGGCACTACCGAGCGCGCGATCCATCGCGGCCTGCGGTTCCTGCTCGACGCGCAGCTCCAGTCGGGACTCTGGCGGGATTTCGTGACGCGGGGCGTGGCTGACGAATGGGTTAGCGCCTTCGTCGCCTGTCAGCTTTGCGCGACCGGTGATGACGATGCGCGCCAGGCGGCGGTGGCATGCTGGGAACGGCTGCTGGCATGCGAACGGCCGGGTGGCGGTTGGGGCTATAGCTGGGATTGCCCCGCCGACGCCGATAGCACGGCCTGGGTGATCCGGCTCGCGTTGGCGCTCGGTCGTGCGGAGGATCCGGCGATCGTGCGGGCACGCGGGCATCTCCTGCGCTATGTCGATGGGGGCGGCGGCGTGACGACGGTCGCCGACGCCGCGGGCTGGGCGACGCTGCTGGACAAGGACGCGGACTTCTCCTTCGCCGGCTGGCAGCAGGCGCACGATTGCGTCACGGCCGCTGCCGCGCCGTTCCTCCCTGAGTGCAGTCTCGACTATCTGCGCGGACGCCAGGGCGGGGGGCGGTGGGAAGGCTATTGGTGGCACCACGACGCCTATGCCACCGCGCTGGCGGTCGAGGCGCTTGCCGGTCGCCTCGACCCGGGCGACGCGGCGCGGATCGCAGCGGCGCACGATGTGGCGGCGCGCTGGATCGCAGAGGATCGGGAAGCGACGAGCTTCGACCTCGCCTTCGCGCTCCGTACCGTGCTCGCCGGCACCGCTCCGACACGGGACAGCGCAGCCGCGGCGGTAGCGCAGCTGTTGTCGCAGCAGCGCGCCGACGGCAGCTGGCCAGCCGGCGCGCGGCTGCGCGTGCCGATGCCCGGCACGCTCGAAGCCGGTGCCGGGAGCGACTGGATTCGCCTCGACGATCGTGCGAACTTCACGACCGCCGCGGTACTGGGCGCACTCGCCGCCGCGCGCCGCGCCAATATCCAAGGGGCGCCATGAGCATCGCTGCCGCGCTCAAGTTCATCCGGACAGCGCGTAGCGATGCGGCACTTCGCGCGCGCGTCGAGGCGCTTCCCGATACGGGATTTGCCACGGCCCTGCTGGAGACGATGCCGGAACTCGATTTCACGCCCGATGAACTCGACCGCGCGTTCGAGATCGAATGGTATGCGCGCTGGCTTCGCTTCGGGTTCCGCGGCGGGGAGGTGCTCTAGGGCCGCGCAACCGCCTGGTTTCGCTGGCCGCAGCGGCTTTACGGTCGTGCCAAAATCGGTAACGGGGGAGGAATGACCGATATGTCCCGTATCCTGGAGCCGGCCGAGGCCACCGTCGCCACTCTGGTCGAAGGTGAGGTCATCCTGCTGAATGTCGAGACCGCCGAGACGCGTTTCTTCGGTCTGCGTGGCGCGGGCGTGGCGATCTGGGAACTGATCGAGAAGAAGTGTCATAGCGGCGAACAGATCGTCGCCCATCTGCTCGAAACCTGTCGCGGCGATGCGGACGCGATCCGCAACGACGTGACGCAGACGATCGAGAAGCTCGCCGGGCACGAATTGATTATCGGGCGCTGACGCCATGGTAGCGATTGCGGGCCTCGCGGGGCGCCACGACCGCCCGGATGCACGCGACGCCGCGGCCACCCTGGCCCGCGCGCTGCCCTTCCATGGGCCGCGCGACGTGCATCTCGACGAAGGGCGGTTCCAGGGCCTGTGCACACGCGCGGACCGGGGACCGCAACCCGCCGTCGCCCGATCCGCTGGCGGCGTTTCGGTGCTCGCCGCGTCGCGCTTCGACGCTCGGCGCGAATTGGCGGACACGCTCGGGACACCCCCGGAAGCCAGCGACGCCGATCTGTTGCTGGCCGCCTATGCCTGCTGGGGCTCCCGCCTGGTCGAGCATATCGCCGGCGACTTCTGCTTCCTGCTATGGGACGCGCGCGAGCGGCTGTTGCTGGCCGCGACCGACCAGTTCGGTGCACGGCCTCTATTCTATCGAGAGACCGGCGAGGGGCTGACGATCAGCAACGCGGTAACCGCGCTGCGCGATGGCAGCGGCGCGGCAATCGAACTCGACGAGGGATCGATCGCCGAGACGCTCGCGGTGGGAAGGATTATCGATCCGACCGCCACCATGTACCGCAACATCCGCCGCCTGCCCGCAGCACATTTGCTGCAATGGCGCGATGGTGCGCTCAGCATCGCACGCTATTGGTCGCCGCCGGTTGCGGGGCCGCTCTATTATCGCTCGCGCGCGGCGCTGGCCGACGAGTTTCGTGCGCTGTTTCTGCGCGCGGTCGAGGACCGGATGCCGGCGCAGGGGCCGATCGGCATCCTGCTGAGCGGAGGTATGGACTCGGCGGCGGTGGCAGCGGCCGCGCGCCACGCCCTGAGCGCGGAGGAAGCGGCCGCGCGCATCCGCGGCTACACCGTCTATTTCCGCGACTTCCCGGAAGAGGAACGGCATTATGCCGGGCTCGTCGTGCAGCATCTGGGCATCGCACAGACGCTGATCGCGGCCGAGGATTGCCTGCGTCGCACGGTGATCACGCGTCGGGATTTCCTCCCGCCCGAGCCGGGCACGGACCTCGACACGACCCCCGCCGGACAGGCTTCGCTCGCCGTGGCGCGCGAGGGCGGCACCTTGCTGGGAGGCGTGGGCGGCGATCCGCTGCTGGGTGCCCCGGGCTCGCCGCTTACCGCGATGCTCAACCAGGAGGGCCGGTGGATGCCCGCGCGGCTGATCCGGAGCCGGCAACTCTACGGCCGGATTCCCGCGCCCGGGCTGCGCAGCTTCCTCGCCTGGCACCGGCGACCGTCGCGACACCTTCCCGACTGGATCCGGCAAGACTTCGCGAAGCGTGTCGGCCTCGCCGACCGGATCGACGCGGCCGACCGGGCCTTCTGGCAGGCGCGCGCCGAACGGCTGCCCGGGGCGCAATGGTCGGAACTGCTGGGGAAGGGTGCACCGAGCCATTCGCGGCTGACGCTCGAAGCGGGCTCGCCCTTCTGCGACACCCGATTGCTTGCCTTCGCCCTGCGCCTGCCGGAACCGGTGCTGCGCGGCAAGCAGGTGCTGCGCGATGCGATGGCGCCGTTGCTGCCCGCGGAGATCGTGCGTCGACCCAAGACCCCGCTCGGCCTGGCGACGCTCAAGATGGTCGGCGAGCCCGTCGTCGTCGAACGCATCCTCGCGGCGATGGCGAGCGCCCCGGGCATCGGCGACTATGTCGACATGGAACGGTTCCGCGCCACGGCCGCCTCCCCCACTCCGCCCGACGCGTTCCGGATCATGGCGGCGGAATCCTTCTTCCACTGGTTCGCACATTGGCAGGACGCGCGCCCCGGCGGTTGATTCAAATCGACTTTTCGTTCACGGCGGCCCCGAAGGGGACCGGGGTGCGGATCCCCGTCAGACGAGGGATTCGCGCGATGAACGACGAACCGACCGGCGAGAAGCTGGACTATGTGCCCGCCGAGTTCGTCGATTACGGCGACGCGCGCGATCTCGTCCAGTTCAACGGCTGGCCCACGGGCGCCATCAACGATGGCGGCGGCGACAGTCTCTACACCTCCTGAGGCCGCGCCTTCGGCCCGTCGTCATGCCCGACGCTGATGCGGATCACGGAGTCAGCGGGACTGTCGCGCGTCTGATCGACGCGGGGATCGCCGCTGGCAGCATCTGCTGGGAGCCGGCGGTGCAGATGTGGCGCGTTTCTGGCTATGAGGCCTCGCGCGCGCTTCTGACCGATCGCTGCTTCGTGTCGCTTGCGCCGGGTCGCGAGCTTCCGCCAGGTCTGCCCCCCGCGATCGAGGCCGCCGCGCGGCGCGGGATCGAGGTACAGGCGCGCTGGATGGGCACGCGCGACGATGCCCATCTGCGCATCCGCGCCATCGGCGCCGCACCGCTCGGACCGCGTCCGCTTACCCGGATCGAGCCGGGCTTCCGCGCGCGGGCGAAGGCCCTGCTGGATGCGCTCGTCGCGCGCGGCGAGGGCGACCTCGTGGCCGATTTCACCGATGCGTTCGTTCGCGAGGGGTTTCTGGACCTGATGGGCGTCCCGGCCCGGCACCGCGTGACCGCGGACCGGTGCCGCCTCGACGTCGACAGCTATGCCCGGCACACGCCGGGCTCGCTGCTGCGCGCGGGCATGATGCAGGCGGCGATGATCCCGATCTTCGAGGCGATGCTCGACGCGCCCGCGCCCGAGGGCGCGGTGATCCTCAAGGCGGCGCAGGCCGCTCTCGCGGACGGACGTATCGATCGCGAGGAGGCCCTGTCCCTCCTGTCGGTGCAGGTGGTCGCGGGAATATCCTCGTCGCAGACCGCAGTGGGCGAGCTGGTGCTGCGGCTTGCGGCGGACAGCGAACTGCGCGCCTTCGCGGCCGCCGACCTTGGCCGGCTCGATCGCCTCGTCGAGGAAAGCGTCCGCTTGGGCGAGCATCATTTCGCCCGGCCCTATATCGCGCTCGACGATGTCGTCCTGAGCGACCGGACGCTGCCCGCGGGGACCTTGTTCCTGCTCAACAGCTACGACCCGAACCGCGACCCCGGCCAGTTTCCGGATCCCGAGCGTTTCGATTCCGGGCGCCAGCCGCAGCACCTGACCTTCGGCGCGGGCGTGCGCCGCTGTATCGGCCGGCATCTGGTCCATCTCGAACTGGTGATCGCGGCCGAGGCCCTGATCGAGGCGTTCCCGCGCCTGCCCAGGGCCTGCCTCGGGCTGGACAGTTCGGTCGGCGCCTATGCGCGCGCGATCGGGCTCAACCCGGCTTGGTAGCGTCCACGAAGACGTAGAAGAGCGACATCGTCGCCAGCCGCGCCGCGTCGCGCATCGCCGCGTCGAATCCGGCGGCGTCGATGACGCCCGTCATGCGCTCGCGAACCGCGCGCTTGCGGTTGTTCGCGACATGCCCGCCCCAACAGGGGCCGGTCGTGTCCTCGCAACGGACGTCGCGAAAGCCGGCATCCTGCCAGACCGCGACATAGTCCTCCAGCGTCTCGTACAGTTCCTGCCGGCCGAACAGCGGGCTCTTCGAGCGCGGTTCGGCGCGGAACACCACGTCGGTGGCGGCGATGCGGCCACCCGGCTTGAGCACGCGAAACGCCTCACGCAGGAAATCGGCACGGCCATGGAAATGCGACATGGCTTCGAGGCTGACGACCGCATCGAAGCTCGCCTCGGCGAAGGACAGCCGCTCGGCGGGCATCAGGTGAAATTCCACCCCCGGCGCGTGGTCGCGCGCGAGCGCCAGCTGATGCGGGGAGATGTTGATGCTGTGCACCTGCCCGGGACCGAACTGCTCGCCCAGATGGCGCGCTAGTCCGCCGACGCCGCAGCCGGCGTCGAGCACGCGCCCCGCCTGCACCCCGAGCCGCGCCATCATCCGCATCGCCAGCCGCTCGCTCGCGCGCCCCTGATCGGTTTCGCTATCCTCGAAATAGCCGACATTGGTGTAGCCGCGCAGATCGTCCCGCCGGTAATGGGCCGAGTCATGGATCCGACGATAGGCCTCGACGACCTGCTGGCGGAACGCCTGCGTCCCGGGTTCGTCGATGCTCATGCCGTGATCCTTTCCGCCCAGGGGAGCGTGCGCACCGCCGCGATCGCGTCGGGCGCCGAATCGGGCATGGTGAGGCGCAGGCAGGGCGCCTGCCGGAGGATCGCCGGGATCGCCCGTACGAACGCGGCGGGCGGTGGCGCATCGGGTGCGGCAGGATCAAGCGTCAGATGGATCAGCATGCCGCGGATCTGCTCGATCGGTGCGAGCGGCTCGATACGCG